>WNGG01010348.1_pt1 | contig 11868 bp, 9 predicted proteins | sample 5400661 | NCBI WGS metagenome assembly WNGG01 (sample SAMN13153372, study PRJNA577476) | soil metagenome | isolation source: 100 cm soil or saprolite under Garry oak tree replicate 1 | place: USA:California | collected 2016-06-15 | reverse complement strand
CGGCTTGAGCGATCGACGTTTCGGGCCGTGGCGAAGGGTCGCGGATCGGCGACCAAGATCATAACGATATCCCAGTCGGTATATCCCAGTCGACTTAGCCTATCCCGCTCTTTGTGCTATATTTCAGGCAGAGGACTAACCATGAACGTGCCGGTCGTTCATCGCACCATTCTCAAGCGTCACGTCGCGACCATTGAGGCGAAGCACCCGATCAAGTTGCTTGGCCTTTTGCCGCGCGGAAGCGCTGCTCACGTATTTGACGAGGATGCGCTCGATTTCCTCGCAGAGAAACGACCTGGGCTTGACCTGCTGGGTCTCTGTGAGGCGGAGGTCGATCTCGCTGATCTGCTGGGTCGGCCCGTCGGAATTGTGCTGGTGAGCGGGCTCAAGGGCCAGGAGGCGGTCGAGGTTCCCCGCATGCTCGATCCGTTATGAGTCGATCCGATCTCGATCGATTGCGGGACGCGCGTCGTTTCGCAGAGGACGCCGTCAGCCATGCGATTGGCTTGTCCGCAGACGTGTTGGCCCAGGCGCTGAAGCCGCAACACGCAGCGCTCTATGCACTCATGGTTGTTGGCGAAGCTCTTGGCCAGATACCCGTAGACTTGCGTAACGAGGCGCCCGGCATCGCTTGGAAGTCCATCATTGGCCTTCGTAATCATCTGATCCATGCCTACTGGCAAATCGACCTGGAAATCATCGCCGGCGTGATCAAGAACCGAATTGATCCTCTGGTAGCCGAGCTTGACAAGCTCATTGCATTGGTTGAACGGATCGACACATGAGCCTGGTGGTCAAAATCTGCGGGTTGAGCACCCCCGAGACGCTCGACGTGGCGCTCGACGCGGGTGCCGATCTCGTCGGCTTCGTGTTCTTCCCGCCTTCGCCGCGCAACGTGGATTTTTCCGCGGCGCGTGCGCTCGGCCGCCGCGTGGCCGGACGCGCCGGCAAGGTCGCGCTCACGGTCGATGCCGACGATGCGCTCCTACGGACGATCGTCGAGACGCTTGCCCCCGACATGCTGCAGCTGCACGGGCAGGAAACCCCGGAACGCGTCAGCGCCGTGAAAGCCCGCTTCAGCCGGCCCGTGGTGAAGGCGATCCCGGTCGCGGACGCGGCGGACCTCGCCAAGGTGCCGATCTACGCGGCGGTCGCCGACCGGCTCCTGTTCGATGCGCGCGCGCCGCGCGCGGCGACGCGTCCGGGCGGGCTCGGCCGGCCGTTCGACTGGCGGCTGCTCGCGGGGCTCGACCCCGGCGTGCCGTTCATGCTCTCGGGGGGGCTCGATGCCGGCAACGTTGCAACCGCCCTTGCGGTGACGTATGCGCCGGCGGTCGACGTGTCGTCGGGGGTCGAGCGCACCCCCGGCGTCAAGGATGCCGATAAGATCCGTGCGTTCATCCGTGCCGCCCGGCAAGCCGACGCCGCGCGCCACAAGACCAGCATCGCGAGTCCCGCATGAGCATCCAGACGAAGCCGAACACGTTCCGCACCGGGCCGGACGAGCGCGGCCACTTCGGCCTCTACGGCGGTCGGTTCGTGGCCGAAACCCTGATGCCGCTGATCCTGGAGCTGGAAAAGGCCTACGCGGCCGCCAAGGTCGATCCGGCGTTCCAGGCCGAGATGGGCGGCTACCTCACCCACTATGTGGGCCGCCCGAGCCCGCTCTATTTCGCCGAGCGGCTCACCGAGCATTGCGCCGGCGCGAAAATCTATTTCAAGCGCGACGAGCTCAACCACACCGGCGCTCATCGCCGAGACCGGCGCCGGCCAGCACGGCGTCGCCACCGCGACCTTGTGCGCGCGCTTCGGCCTCGAGTGCGTCGTCTACATGGGCTCGGTCGACGTGGAGCGGCAGAAGCCCAACGTGTTCCGCATGAACATGCTCGGCGCCGAGGTCAGGCCGGTCACCTCCGGCTCGAAGACGCTCAAAGACGCAATGAACGAGGCGCTGCGCGACTGGGTCACCAACGTCGAGACGACGTTCTACTGCATCGGCACGGTCGCCGGTCCGCACCCCTATCCCATGATGGTGCGCGATTTCCAGTGCGTCATCGGTCGCGAGACCCGCGAGCAGATGCTTGCGGCGGAAGGCCGCTTGCCCAACTCGCTCATCGCTTGCATCGGCGGCGGCTCGAACGCCATGGGGCTGTTCCATCCGTTTCTCGACGAGCCGAACATCGAGATCTACGGCGTCGAGGCGGCCGGCCACGGCCTCTCCAGCGGCCTGCATGCCGCCTCGATCGCCGGCGGACGGCCCGGCGTCTTGCACGGCAACCGCACCTATTTGCTGATGAACGACGACGGCCAGATCAACGAGGCCCATTCGATCTCGGCCGGTCTCGATTATCCGGGCATCGGCCCCGAGCATTCCTGGCTCAACGACGCCGGCCGCGTCACCTATCTGTCGGCGACCGACGAGGAGGCGCTCGCGGCGTTCCAGCTGTGCTGCCGGCTCGAGGGCATCATCCCGGCGCTCGAGCCCGCGCACGCGCTCGCCAAGGTGACCGACCTCGCGCCCAAGAAACCCAAGGACCACTTGATGGTGATGAACATGTGCGGCCGCGGCGACAAGGATATTTTTGCCGTGGCAGAGCACCTCGGGAGCAAGATCGGATGACGACGCGCATCGATCGGCGCTTCGCCGCGCTCAAGGGCGAGGGCCGCGCCGCGCTCGTCACCTTCATGACCGCCGGCGATCCCGATCCGGCGACCTCGCTCGCGCTGCTCAAGGCGGCGCCGGCGGCCGGCGCCGACGTGGTCGAGCTCGGCATGCCGTTCACCGATCCCATGGCGGACGGCCCGGCGATCCAGGCCTCCTCGCAGCGCGCGCTCAAGGCGGGGCAGACCGTGCGCAAGACGATCGAGATGGTGCGTACGTTTCGCCGCGGCGACGATGAAACGCCGGTCGTGCTGTTTGGCTACTACAATCCGATCTACATCTATGGCGTGGACAAGTTTCTCGCGGACGCCAAAACGGCCGGCGTCGACGGGCTCCTCGTCGTCGACCTGCCGCCCGAGGAGGATGACGAGCTGTGCCTGCCGGCCCTCAAGGCAGGCCTCAACTTCATCCGTCTGGCAACGCCGACGACCGACGACCGGCGGCTTCCCGCCGTGCTCGCCAACACGTCGGGCTTCGTCTACTACGTCTCGATCACCGGCATCACCGGCAGCGCCATCCCGGACACCAGCCGGGTGACCCAGGCGGTCGCACGCATCAAGCGCCACACCGACCTGCCGGTCGCGGTCGGCTTCGGGGTGAAGACTGCGCAGGATGCGCGCACGATCGCGGCGAGCGCCGACGGCGTCGTGGTCGGCACGGCGCTGGTCGAGGCGGTGCGCACGAGCCTCGATGCCGACGGCAAGGCGACGGCCCGCACGGTAAGCGCCGTCACAGATTTGGTTGCCGCGCTCGCCAACGGGGTGCGCGCCGCCAGGGATCAGGAATCAAACGTCCGGAGTCAGGCATCGGGATGAACTGGATCTCCAACGTCGTGCGGCCGAAGATCCGCGGCTTCCTGCGCCGCGAGGTGCCGGAGAATCTCTGGGTGAAATGCCCGGAGACCGGCCAGCTCGTCTTCTACAAGGACCTCGAGGCGAACCAGTTCGTCATCCCCAATTCGAACTACCACATGCGCATGAGCGCCGCGGCGCGGCTCAAGTCGCTGTTCGACGACGGCCGTTACGAGGAGATCGACGTCCGCGAGGTCCCGGTCGATCCGCTCAGATTCCGCGACGAGCGCCGCTACGCGGACCGCCTCAAGGATGCGCGCGCCAAGACCGGCCTGCAGGACGCGATCAAGCTCGCCCACGGCGAACTTGAGCACCTGCCGGTTGTCGCCGGCGTGCAGGACTTCGATTTCATGGGCGGCTCGCTCGGCATGGCGGCCGGCGAGGCGGTGATCAGGGGGCTCGAGACCGCGGCCGAGAAGGGCGCGCCGTTCATCATGTTCGCGGCCTCGGGCGGCGCGCGCATGCAGGAGGGGATCCTCTCGCTGATGCAGCTGCCGCGCACCACCGTGGCGGTGCAGAACCTGCGCGAGGCGAAGAAGCCCTACATCGTCGTGCTCACCAATCCGACCACCGGCGGCGTGACCGCCTCCTACGCCATGCTGGGCGACGTGCAGATCGCCGAGCCCGGCGCGCTCATCGGCTTCGCCGGCCCGCGGGTGATCGAGCAGACCATCCGCGAAAAGCTGCCCGACGGTTTTCAGCGCGCCGAATATTTGAAGGACCACGGCATGATCGACATGGTGGTCCATCGCCACCAGTTGCGTCCGACCCTGGCGCGGCTGTGCCGCGTGCTGATGAAGGCGCCGGCCGAGGCGGTCCCTGCCCTGCCCGCGCCGGCCCCGGCTTGACCGCCGGCTCACCGACGAGCCGCCCATGACCCAGGTCGACGCGATCTTCGCGCGGCTCCTGTCGCTGCATCCCAAGAAGATCGACCTCTCGCTCGATCGCATGTGGCGCATCCTGGGAGAACTCGACCATCCGGAGCGCCGGCTGCCGCCGGTGATCCACGTGGCCGGCACCAACGGCAAGGGATCGACCATCGCGTTCATGCGTGCCGTGCTCGAAGCGGCCGGCGCCAGCGTCCACGTCTACACCTCGCCCAACCTCGTGCGCCTCAACGAGCGCTACCGCCTCGGGCGCGCCGGCGGCGGCGTGCTGGTGTCGGACGAGGAGCTGGCCGCGACGCTCGCCGAATGCGAGCGGATCAACGACGGCGCGCCGATCACCGTGTTCGAGATCACCACCGCGGTCGGCTTCATGCTGTTCGCGCGGCACCCCGCCGACGTGCTGCTGCTGGAGGTCGGCCTGGGCGGCCGGCTCGACGCCACCAACGTGATCGAGCACCCGCTCGCCACCGTCATCACGTCGATCTCGCTCGACCATGCCGAATATCTTGGCGACCGCATCACCAAGATCGCCGCCGAGAAGGCCGGCATCCTCAAGGCCGGCGTGCCGGCGATCGTCGGCCCCCAGGCGAGCGAAGCGCGCGAGGTGGTCGCCCGCCAGGCGGCGCGGGTCGGCGCGCCGCTGCGCATCGCCGGGGAGGATTGGGCGGTCAGCCAGGAGCGCGGCCGCCTGGTCTACCAGGACGACGACGGCCTGCTCGATCTGCCCGCGCCGCGGCTGCTCGGGCGCCACCAGTTCGACAATGCCGGCACGGCGATCGCGGCCCTGCGCTGCGTCGCCACCCAGAAGCTTCCCGCTGCTGCGTTCGAGGCCGGCATCCTCGCCGCCGACTGGCCGGCGCGAATGCAGCGGCTGTCGCAGGGCAAGCTAAAGGCGCTGGTGCCGGACGGCAGCGAGCTGTGGCTCGACGGCGGACACAATCCGGACGGCGGACGGGCGATCGCGGCGGCGCTCGCTGATCTCGAGGAGCGGGTCCCGCGTCCCCTCGTGCTCGTGGTCGGGATGCTGGCCACCAAGGACAGCGAAGGCTTTCTGCGCAATTTCGCCGGCCTCGCCCGGCGCGTGGTCGGCGTGCCGATTCACCAGGAGAAAGCGTTGCCGGGAGAGACGATCGCCGATGCCGCGCGGTCCGTCGGCATCCCGGCCGAGAGCAGCGCCACCATCGAGGATGCCCTCACGGCGATCGGGGGGTTCAACCTCGAACAGCCCCCGCGCATCCTCGCCACCGGCTCGCTCTATTTCGCCGGCGAGGTCTTGGCCGCCAACGGAACGCCGCCAGTCTGAGGACAGATGTCAGAGGACAGATAAGAAGATCACTGTCTGACCTCTGGCATCTGTCATCTGTTATCTGTCTTCAGACCGCCGCCGTGATCCAGTGCTCGAGTTTCTGCTTCGGCGCGGCACCGGTCTGGCGCGATGCCAGCTCGCCGTTCTTGAAGATCATCAGGGTCGGGATCGACATGATCCCGTATTTCTGCGCGGTGGCGGGGTTCTCGTCGACGTTGAGCTTGACGATCTTGACCTTGCCGACCATCGCGCCGGCGATCTCCTCGAGCGCGGGCGCGATCATGCGGCAGGGGCCGCACCATTCCGCCCAGAAGTCGACCACCACCGGCTCGGCGCTTTTCAGCACATCGGCCTCGAAGGTCGCGTCGGACACTTTGCCAACGCCCATGGATCACCTCGTCGTTTGCGCTGAAAACGCGCTTAGAGAATCGGATGCGGGAGCCCGCGATCGGAATCGGAAGCTAGGCAGGGGGGCCGCGAGCGTCAAGCCGGCGCAAGGCTGCCATGAAGCCGGGCATGGTTCGCGTAGGCGGCGATTGGGTTTCCGGCCTTACGCCAGTGCGGCCAGCGCCGCGTCAAGCGCCGCACCGGGCAGTTCGATAAGCGCCGGACCATCCGTGAAGATCAGCGCCGCCCGCACCTCGCGGTCGCCATAGAGCTGCCGGAGCACCGCGCGGTAAAGGGCCAGCTGGGTCACGTAGGCGGGCGGCACCTCCCCGATCCCGCGCGCCGCCGGCCGGTCGGTCTTGTAATCGGCCAGCAGGACGGCGGCCGCGGTGACGGCCAGCCGGTCCACCTGGCCCGACACGGTAACCGGGCGTTTACCCTCCCGGGCGATGCGGCCGACGATCGGAACTTCGGCGCGCGTGCCCGGAGCGAACAGCGGCGCGAACACCGCATCCTCGAGCACCGCCATCGCCTCTGCGAGGATCGCGGCGCGCTCCTCCTCGGTGAAGTCCACGGCGCGCCCGAGATGCCGGCGGGCGGCATCGACCCGGCGATCGGTCGCAACGTCGGGGAGGGCCTGCAGCAGCCGGTGCACCGCGCGGCCGCGCGCGAGCGCCTTTTGCCGTGCGTCGCCGGCCCGACCGGGCCGCACCGCCTGAAGCTCGCCGACCGCGTCCGATGGCGCCAGGGCGTACGCCGGCGCCGCCTCGACCGGCGCCGCGCGGGTCAGCCAATCCGGCAGCTCGATGGCCGAAAGATCGATGCCGAGGTCGAGTTGTGCGGGCACCTCGCCGTGCTGGATACGCCACCGCCGCACGTTGCCGTCGCCGTGATCGGCCGGCTCCTCGCTCGCCTCGTCCCACAGCGCGGCATGCAACAGGTCGTACCAGCAGCCGGGCGGCTTGGGATTGAGCCCCTGGGCGCCGCACACGATGAGGCGCTGCGCCGCGCGCGTCATCGCGACGTAGAGCAGGCGCCGGTATTCGTTCTCGGCCTCGCCCCGCGCCGTCCGGCGCGCCAGCGCGATCGGCCCGACGTCGGTCGCCTTGGCGCCGGCCCACACCAGGCAATCGGGCGTCCCGGGAGCACCGCCGCGCGGCAGGCGCAACAGCCGCGGATCGCGCGGTCCGGTCGGCCGCGTCGTGGTGTCGGCGAGGACCACGACCGGCGCCTCGAGGCCCTTGGCGCCGTGCACGGTCATGACCCGCACCTCGTCGCGCACGATGTCCATGTCGCGCTTGACCTGAGTCGAGGCGGCACGCAGCCAGGCGACGAAGCCTTGCAGCGACGGCGTCTCGCGCAGCTCGTAATCGAGCGCGAGATTGAGGAACTCATCGAGCGCATCGAGAGCTTCCGTGCCGAGCCGCGCGAGGATTTTCCGCCGGCCGCCTTCCGCGCCGAGAATCTTGGCATAGAACGCGAACGGCGTGTCCCGCCGCGCGGCTTGCGCCAGGCGGTCGAGCGTCGTGGCGGCGTCGGCATAAAACAAATCGTCGCCGGCCTTGGCGCGGAGCGCCGCGCGCAGGCTCGTCTTGCGGCCGTAGGCGAGCTCGAACAGCTGTTCGTCGGCGAAGCCGAACAGCGGACATTTGAGCACGGTCGCCAGCGCGAGATCGTCGTCGGGCAGCAGCAGCGCATCCGCCAGCACCATCAGGTCCATGACGGCGATGTGCTCGGTCAGCACCAGGCGATCGGCGCCGGCGACCGGGACGCCGGCATTCTTGAGCGTGCGGATGATCGCCTCGAACAGCGGCCCGCGCTGGCGCACCAGCACCAGCACGTCCCCGGCCTTGTAGCCGCGCACGCGCAGCGCCGTGACTTGCGCCGCGATCCGGCTCGCCAGCTTGACCTGCGGGCTCTCCTCCGAGACCTCGTCGAACGGCGCGTCCCATCCGTCAACCTCCGGCCGCTTCTGCGCCTCGATCAGCGGCCAGATCTCCACGAGGCCGGGCGGCGCGTCGGGGAGCGCGCTGTGCGGCGGCATGCCGTCCGCATCGGTGGTCACGCTCACGAAAATGTCGCGGCTGGCGAAAACCTTGTCGACCGCGCCGAGCACGTTGCAGCCCGAGCGGAACGAATGCGCGAACCGGCACGGATTGAATTGCAGCTCCGCCTCCCGGTGGATGCGCTGGAAATGACCGCGCGCGTTCGCGAACTCGCGCGGCGCCGCGCCCTGGAAGGAAAAGATCGACTGCTTCTCGTCGCCGACCGCGAAGATGGTGCGCCGGAGCGCGCCGCGCGCGCCCTCGCCGGCGGTGAACTCGGCCGCCAGCCGTTTGACGATCTCCCACTGCCTGGGGCTCGTGTCCTGCGCCTCGTCGATCAGCACATGGTCGATGCCGAGATCGAGCTTGTAGTGCACCCAGGCAGCGTCGACCCGTTCCAGCAGGGCCAGCGTCTTGTCGATCAGGTCGTCGTAATCGAGCAGGCCGCGCCATTGCTTCTCGGCGCGATAGCGTGCGAGCACCGCGTCCGCCACCGTGATGAGCGCGGCAGTGCGGTCGCGGGCCGCGGCCGCGCGGCGGCGCGCGATCAGCCCCGCCAATCTCGCCTGCTCGGCTGCGAGCCGCCGGGCCAGATCGGGCTCGCGCGCCTCGAAGCCCTTCGTGACGATTCGCTCGCGCGGCTCGTCGGCGGCGTTGAAGAACGCGCGCAGATAGGGCTCCAGCCGGGCAGCGACGCTTGCCGCTGCCGCTTGGGCGAAGCATTCCGCGCATTTCCGATCGTTCGACGATCCTTCTTTGAGCACCGCCGCGACCGCCGGCCATTGCGCAGGCGGCAGATTCAGGCTCTCCACCATCTCGGCCTCGATGGCATCGACCGATTCGTCGGGCTTGATCCCGAGCATCGCGGAAAGGTCGGCGATGGCGGCGTCGATCGAGCCGGCCCGTGCGATCCAGGCGGTCAGCCGATCACGCTCGCGGATCGCTTCGTCGATCACCTCGCCAAATGTCCGGTCCGCCGCGACCTCGATCGCCTTCGCGAGCGCCCGCCCGAGCGCGCTCTCCGGCGTGCCCGCGGCGTCGAGCAGGACCGCGAGCCGCAGTCGCGCGAGCAGGTCGTTCTCGGCGCGCTCCTCGAGCACGGCGAAGCGGGCGGCGACATCCGCCTCGAACGGGAATTGGTGCAGCAGGCGCGTGCAGAAGGCGTGGATCGTCTGCACCTTGAGGCCGCCCGGCGTCTCCAGCGCCTGGGCAAACAGCCGCCGCGCCCGATTGCGGCGCCGGTGGTCAGGCGGCTCGCCCTCCATTTTCTCGATCGCCTCGTCGAGCGCGTCGTCATCGAGCGCGATCCATGTGGCGAGTGTGCCGAAAATCTGGTTCGCCATATTGGCGGCCGCCGCCTTGGTGAAAGTGAGGCAGAGAATCTTCGCCGGATCGGCGCCGTCGAGCATCAGGCGGATCACCCGCTGGGCCAGCACGTAGGTCTTGCCGGAACCGGCGTTCGCGGCGACCCAGGCGGACGCGGCGGGATCGGACGCCGCGATCTGCACCCACGCCACGTCATGGGGAATGACGCGCATGCTCATGCGCCGTCTCCCGCATCGGCTTCCCCGGCCGCGGACCATTCCTTCACCCGCGCCAGATGGTCGTACTCGCCGTAGCGTGCGCGCCACATCGGGTGCACCAGCGAGCGGAACGGCGTGCGCTCGTCGGCAAAGCGCTGCACGAGCGAGGTGAAGCGAGCGCGCGCCAGATCGGCCTGGGCGTCCGGCGTGCTGTCCTCGAACTCGAGTTTTTTTTGCTCGCCGGCCGGCTCGCCGCCTCTGAGCACCACGTAGACCAGCTCGGCGATCGATGCGCCGGCCGCAACCTCCTTGAACCCGCCGCCGCGCAGGATCGCGCCCTCGAGCGTGAGTTGGGGCGCGAGCCCGGTGCGCACCTGCTTTTCCGTGCGCGCCTGGCCGGTCTTGTAGTCGAGGATCGCGTAGCGGCCGTCGGCGCGCTGCTCGATGCGGTCCGCGCGCGCGGCGAGCCGGAACGCACCGGCGCCGAGCGGGATCGAGATCTCGCCGCGGATTTCCGCGCGGGTTGCCGCTAGTCCCGCGCGGCGTTCCGCATCCCACCCCGCGAACCAGCGCGCGATGCGCAGGAACCGCGGCCACCAGAACGCCTGCGCCTCGGGATAATCCGCAAGCGGCGCAAAATGCGTGCGGCCGTGTCGGATCAATTCGCCGACCGGATCGGCCGGGAGACGTTCCCGATACAGGCGCGTGAAGTCGCCGATGGCGTCGTGGATCAGGTTGCCGCGGTCGCGTGCGCCGGGCGGCGTGTCGACCGGATCGAGCGGCGCGAGTTGCAGCACGTGCTTCGCGTAGATCGTGTAGGGATCGCGCAGCCAGTGCTCGACGTCCGTGACCGTGAGATAGGTCGGCCGCGCGTGCACCGGAGGCCGCGGCTGCGGCGCGCCGATGCGCTGCGCGCGCGGCGGCCGATCGAGGCTGCGCGCGAGCGTAAGATAGCGCTCGCCGCGCGCGCGCGCCTGTCTCCAGTGCGCCTCGCCGGCGACCGCCATGAGCCGCTGGACGAAGCGCGACGCGACGGTCGGAACCCCGGCGAGCTTGGCGGGCCGGCTCAGGATCACCTCGCGGGCGCCGAGCGCCTGGGCAAAGTCGTGCGCGGAGAGGCCGATGCGCCGCTCGGGCAGATCGAGGCCGAGGTCATGGCGCATCGGCCGGCTGAGCCACGCGTCGGTGCGCGCCTCCGGCGGCCAGGTCCCTTCCACCAGACCGCCCAGCACCATGCGGTCGACGTGCTGCAGCCGTGCTTCGAGCAATCCGAAAACGCGCACGCGTGCGTTCGGAGCGCCATGCCGGTGCACGACGCGCTCGGCAATGGCGGCGAGGAACAGCTCGGGATAGTCGGTGGGCGCAAGCTCGATGTCGTCGCCGCGCGGCCGCCCTGCGATGTCGTCGAACGCCGCCGCAAGGCCCGCGCCGTCCTCGCCGCCGAACGCCACGGCCTCGCCGGCCGCCTCGGTCGCGAGCGCCGCAACGACGTCGCGGTGTCGCACGGCGATGTCGCCGAACAACGCCCGCGATTCTCCGAGACCTTCGAGCGGCGCGAGCGCCGCCGCAAGGCGCGCGACCAGCGCGGCGGCTTGATCGAGATCGGCCTCGTCGAGATGCGTGCGCGGATCGCGCGGATGAAGGCTCGCGCGCTCGGCCCGGAAAGTGGTAAGCGCATGGGCGAGGCCGGCCGCGCCGGGCCGCGGCCGCGGGCCGCGCAGGATCGCCCGTTCGAGCGTCGCGACGGCGCGCGCGTGCGCGCCTTCGGGAGCGCCCAAGCGGAACAGCCGATGTTTTGCGAGCGCGAGCAGCGTCACTGGAGCAAGGCCGCCGAGTGACGCTTCGGCGGCAAGCCGCGCGAACAGGCCGGCGCTCGTGTCGCCGAGCCGGTCGCCGCCGGAATCGTCGACGGCCACGTTCCAACGCGCGAGCGCCGCAACCACGCGCCGCGCCAGCGCGCGGTCCGGCGTCGCCAAAGCGGCGGTCGCGTGCGCGTCCTCCAGCGCTTCGCGCAGCGCGACCGCGATCGCCAGCGCTTCCTCGTCGGCATGCGCCGCCTCGATCACCGCAACGCCGTCGAGCGCCGCGCCGACGACGGCGTCATCGAGCCGCGTGCGCCAGCGCTCCGTCGCGGCGGCCGGCCGCATCGCTTCCGACAGCAGATGCTGGCGGCCGTGCCGCGCCGGCGCGGCAAGGGCGGTCACCAT
>WNGG01007752.1_pt1 | contig 11870 bp, 6 predicted proteins | sample 5400661 | NCBI WGS metagenome assembly WNGG01 (sample SAMN13153372, study PRJNA577476) | soil metagenome | isolation source: 100 cm soil or saprolite under Garry oak tree replicate 1 | place: USA:California | collected 2016-06-15 | reverse complement strand
TTGCCGGCCCCGTTGGGGCCCAGAAAGGCCAGCACTTCCCCTTTTTCCAAGGAGAAGCTGACGTCGGCGATGGCAGTCTTGGGGCCGTAGAGCTTGGTCAGATGCTCGACTTGGATCATGGATGCGGGAAGAAACCTCTCTGCACGTGACGGCAATGCAGTTTTGACGAGTGTGCGTCATCTTATCCGCTGACCCGGAAGGCAGTCAAGGCGCGGGTGGAGTACCGCGTTTTTCCCTTGACAGATCAGAAAGAGCAGAGTACAAAAGCCCGACTTCTACAGACGAGAGGCTCCAGGCAGCACCCTTAGCGGGCAGGATCAAAGGCCTGCAAGTTGAAGGTGCAATGAGACTGTTTCCCTGCCTGACGGGAGCGGGCAATGCACCGTTCGCGGCTTCTGACTCCTGTGATCCTGGCCGCTGTCCTCGGGATTGCTCTCGACCAACCGACTTCCGCCCAAACCACACCTGACTTCTTTCTGCGCGGCGCCGGCGCTGATGCCAATCCGCCCACGATTTTCCTGGATACGACCGCCCCCACCGCCACGACCGCCAAATACAAGGATTCGACCAGCATCAACTTCAGCGGGGGCAATCCCTGGAAGGAAGTTGGCACCTGGCCTGCAGATCAGACGCTCACCTCTGGCACCCTCAGCGCCTTGACTGACCTGCACGTCTGGCTGGGGCTGAAGAACAGCGACGATCAGGGCACGAATTTCGACCTTCTCGCGGAGCTGTACAAGAACGGCGTGCTCGTCACCTCGGGGCTGACCCGCTGTATCACAGGGGTGACCAGAAATCCCGATTTAGCCAAAGAGGCCACAGCCACCTTTGCCTCCTTTTCAGCGGTCACATTCAACGGGACAACCGATCAGCTCTCGCTGAAAGTCTGGACCCGGATCGGGACCAACCCTGACAACACCAAATGCGCTGGCCACAGCAATGCAGTCGGCCTGCGGCTCTACTTCGATGCCACGAGCCGGCCGGCGCGCTTTGGCGCGACGATCAGCGTGGCCACCTCGGGCCCGCTGACCCAAGCGCGCGTGGGGCATACGGCCACGCTCCTTCCGAGCGGCAAGGTGCTCCTCGCGGGCGGTACAGGCCCAGCGGGCGTCTTGAACAGTGCCGAGCTGTTTGATCCGGTCGCCTTAAGCGCGACTGCGCTGACGAACAGCCTCACCACCGCTCGCACGGAGCATACGGCGACGCTCCTGCCGCAGACCGAGACCCTGCTGATCGCCGGGCAGGACAGCCTCGGGCTGCTCTTCAGCACCGAGATGTTCAACCCAAGCAGCCAGACCTTCCGCGCGCTCTCGCCCAATGTCCAGGTGCTGCGGTCGGGCCACACGGCGACATTGCTCCTGGATGGGCGGGTGCTGATCACCGGCGGGCAGAGTTCCGGCGCGCTCGGCAGCGCTGAGGCCTTTAATGCCCAGACCGTCGTCGTGTTTAAGCCGGCCTATGATCCGGAGGCTGGGACATTCACGGTGCTGCCCAACAGCTTGATCACGCCCCGCTGGGACCACACGGCGACGGTGCTGGCCGATGGCCGTATCCTGCTCACCGGTGGGCAGAACCAGACGGGCGTGCTCGCCTCAGCGGAGATCTTTGATCCTGCGACCGAGACGTTTACCGCTCTCGCCTCAACCCTCACGACGCCGCGGGCCGGCCACACGGCGACGCTGCTGCCCGACGGACGGGTCCTGATCCTCGGTGGACAAACGGCCGCCGGCGCGGTGGCCTCAGCCGAAGTGTTCAGTCCTTCCACGAATAGCTTCAGCACGCTCTCGCCTGGCCTTATGGCCGCGCGAGTGAATCATACCGCCACGCTGCTGCCGACGGGGTTGGTGCTCATCGCCGGCGGCCAGAACAGTAGTGGCATTCTCTCCAGCACCGAGCTGTACACGCCGAGCCCGGCGGATACGATGGCGCCGGTGGTGAACCACGTCACCCCGCCTGGTGACGCGACGGGCGTGGATCTGACCGAGATCATCGGGGTGCGCTTCTCGGAGCCTGTGGACGTGCGCACGCTGACCAGCACCAACGTAACGCTCTCCAACGGCGGGGCGGTCGCGGCCACGCTCAGCCCGGGCGAGCAGGGCCTGATGCTCTTCGTCGTGCCGAGCGCGCCCCTTGCGGCGGGGACGACCTACACGCTCTCTCTCACGGCGAACATCAAGGACACGAGCGGGCATCCGCTCAGCGCGTTCACGAGTCAGTTCACGACGGTCGCGGCCCCGACCATCACTGGGTTTACCCCCGCCAGTGGGCCGGTGGGCACCGCCGTCACGATGACGGGGACGAACTTTGATCCCGTCGCGAGCCAGAACGAAGTGAAATTTAACGGCGTCCTCGCCACGGTGACGGCCGCGTCAGCGACAAGCCTGACGGCGCCGGTCCCCGGAGGCGCCACCACCGGCCCGATCACCGTGACCACGAGAGGCGGAACCGCCACCAGCGCGACAAATTTCACTGTGATCACGCAACCGCCGCCGACGATCACGGGCTTCTCGCCAAGCTCAGGACGCGTGGGCGATCAGATCACCATCAGCGGGACGAACTTCATCAATGTGTCGTCGGTGGCGTTCAACGGCGTCCCTGCGACGACCTTCAGTGTGACGAGCGCGACCTCGATTCTGGCCACCGTGCCCACGAATGCCACGACGGGTCCGATTACGGTCACCAACTCCTTCGGGACTGGGGTTTCGACCGGCTCCTTCGTCGTCATCGCGACGCAGGATTTCCAACTGTCGGTGTTGCCGGGCGTCGCCGGCGTGCCGGCGGTCGGAAGCGCGGCGTTCAGCGTCGGCCTCACGGGGAGCGGCGGGTTCACGAATTTGACGACGCTGACGGTCGCTGGCGTGCCGACCGGCGCGACCGCCGCGTTCGCCGCTGCCACGCTCACCGCCGGTCAGAGCACGTTCCTCACCCTCACGACCAACGGCGCGACGCTGGCGGGTAGCTATCCCCTCACCGTGACAGCCTCCGGCCTTGTGAACGAGGTCCAGACCGCCCGCTCGGCGACGGTCATGGTGCAAGTGTTGGGGGCCGGTGTAACGACCCTTGCGGGACAGGTGCGTGATGAGGACGACAAGCCCGTAAAAGGTGCTCTTGTAAAGCTAGGCTCCTTGCAGGCGCCGACGGCCCAGACGACGACCGACGACGGCGGCAACTTCCTCTTGCAGAATGCCCCGGCGGGTGCGAACCAGCTCCTCTTCATTGACGGCGGCCCGGCCTCCACGCCGGAGAAGAGCTTGCCGATCATCCCCTACAAGGTGACGATCGTGGCGGGCCAGAACAACACGCTGGGCTTCACGCCGCACCTGCACTTCCAAAAGACCACGGGCTTGGTGGACATCTCGAACAGCAGCGTCGAGCGGATCGTGACCGATCCGACGGTCCCCGGCTTCAAGATGACTATCCCCGCTGGCGTGACGATCACCGGCTGGGACGGGCAGCCCAACACCCAGGTCTCGGTGCGTGAGGTGCCCTTGGACCGTAACCCGTTGCCTGCGCTTCCGGAGGGCGGGGTGGTCGGCGCCATCTACATGGACTACTTCAACAAACCGGGCGGCGGGACGCCCTCGCAGCCGATCCCGATTACCTTCCCCAACAATCTGAATGCGCCGCCCGGGACCCCGGTTGAGCTGTGGTATTACGACGAGGCCCCCGATGGCTCGCGGCCGAATCAATGGGCCATGTACGGGACTGGCACGGTGTCGGCCGACGGCATGCAGGTTGTGCCGAACATTGATCCTTCAACCGGCAAGCCGTACGGGCAGCCGCGCTTCTGTTGCGGGAGCGCGTGGTTCCGCATCCTCTTCGGCGTCTACTTCTCGCTGGTGGAGGGATCCGCTCCCTCGCCGGGCGGTGCGAAGGGCGGGGAGCCGGTGGATCTTGCAACGGGACTGTTTGTGCTGGAGAAGACGGACCTGGTGCTGCCCGGGCGCCTGCCGGTGACCTTCACACGGAGCTATCGGACGAACTCGACCTATGCTGGCCCCTTCGGCACAGGGACGAACCACTCCTACGGCGTGCGGCTCGTCGTGCAGAATTTCTATTCTAACAACACCAAGACGCTGGTGTTTCCTGATGGGGTCCGCCTTAACTTTGCCCCGCAGCCCGACGGCACATTCCGGAACTTCACGGACCCTGCCTACCGAGGCGCGGTGCTGACGCAGACAGGCAGCGTCCACACGTTGCGGCTGAAGGACGGCATGACGTGGACCTTTGGGGCGCCAGTGCAGCCGAATGTGGCCTCGCTGGCCAGCGTGAGCGATCGCTACGGCAACACCATCACGCTCACACGTAGCGGCTTCCAGGACCGTCTGGATGCGATCACGGACTCGGCGGGGCGCCAAATCACCCTGAGCTATGACGCCCGGGATCGGATCGTGCAGCTCACCGATCCACTGGCGCGCACCGTGAGCTACGCCTACGACGGCAATGGGAACCTGGCCACGGTGACGGATCCGCAGGGAGGCGTCACGCGGTACACGTACGACGCCCAGCGTCGGATGCTCACGATTGTTGATCCACGCGGCATCACGTTCCTGACGAATCAATACGATAGCAACGGGCGCGTGATCCAGCAGACGCAGGCGGACGGAGGCGTGTGGCAGTTTGCCTATACGGTCACGGGCGGCGTCATCACTCAGACAGTGGTGACGGACCCGAACGGTAAGCACACCACAAACCGGTTCAACGGGCGGGGTTATCCGCTGGTGCAGACGGACGATCAAGGCCAGGCGACGACCAGCGCCCGCGATCCTGCCACCAACCAGGTGACGAGCACATCGGATGCTCTGGGAAGGAAGACGACGTTCACGTATGACGCGAACGGTAACACGACCTCCATTACCGATCCGGCGGGGAGCGTCACGGACTTTGAGTATGAACCGACGTTTAATCGAGTGACTAAGATCACACAGCGGCCTAATGCGACGACCACGCTCGTCACTACGTTTACCTACGATCCGGCGAACGGCAATCTTCTGACAACGACCAATCCCAAAGGGGAAACGACGACCATCGCTTACAACCAGTTCGGCCAGCCAACGTCCGTGCAGGGGCCGATTCCCAGCGAGCCGCCCACGACCTTCGCCTACGACACCAACGGCAACCTCATCACGACCACCGATCCGCTGGGGAATGCGACGCAGCGGGCCTACGATGCCGTCTCGCGCCTGACTGCGCTGACCGATCCACGCGGCTCCGTCACGCAGTTCCTCTACGATGGCCTCAATCGCGTCGCGAACATCGCCGATGCCCGCCACGCATTGACCGGGTTTGGCTACGACCCGAACGGGAATCTTTTGGGTGTGACCGACGCGAAGAACCAGGCGACGGGCTACACCTATGACAGCATGGATCGGCTGGCGGCGCGGACGGATGCGCTCAATCGGCAGGAACGCTATCAGTACGATCCAGCCGGCAATCTGACGCAGTTTACGGACCGAAAGAATCAGACCGCCACGTTCACCTATGATAGTTTGAATCGCCGGACAGCCGCGTCCTATGCGGACGGCAGCTCGACCAGTTTTACCTACGATAGTGTGGGGCGGCTCGCGGCGGTCACAGACTCAATCTCCGGGACCATCCAGTACAGTTACGACAACCTGGATCGGTTCATTCAGGAAGTCATGCCGCAGAGCAGCGTGCAGTACGCCTATGATGCCCTGGGCCGCCGGACCTCGATGACGGTCAGCGGCCAGCAGCCGGTGACCTACCAGTACGATGCGGCCTCGCGGCTCACCCAGGTCGCGCAAGGCTCGCTGGTCGTGACCATCGGCTATGACGACGCCGGCCGCCGCACGTCGCTCACCTATCCCAACGGCACCAGCACGAGCTACAGCTATGATTTCGCCTCACGCCTGACGAGCATCACGCACAATGGGCCGAGCGGCCTAATCGAGTCCGTGACGTACACGTATGACACGGCCGGTAACCGCCTCACGGCCAACCGCGCCGTTGGGGCGGCCACAACAGTACCGAATGCCACGACAGCTTCATACGACGCGGCGAACGAGCTCACTGCCATTGCGAGCGGAGCGACGCAATCTCTCACCTATGACGCGAACGGCAACCTCACGTCCGACGGCGCCAACACGTACACCTGGGATGCACGCAATCGCTTGATTGCCATCAGCGGCGCCGTCTCCGCCAGCTTTACTTATGATGCGCTAGGCAGACGGGTCAGCAAGACTGTCAACGGCGTGACGACGCAGTTAATTTATGACGGGAATGACATCGTTCAGGAGAGTGGCAGCTCAGGCGTCGCCAGCTATCTACGCAGCTTGAACATCGACGAGCCGTTTGTGCGTCAGTCGAGTACGAGTGAGTACTACCACACAGACGCGCTTGGGAGCGTTTTGGCGCTCACAGGTCAGAATGGGGCAGTCCAGACCACATATAACTACGAAGCCTTCGGCAAAACGACAATCACTGGCACATCGTCGAATCCCTTCCAGTTCACTGGGCGGGAGAATGATGGCACGGGACTCTACTACTACCGTTACAGGTATTATTCTTCTTTCCTGCAACGCTTTCTCGGTGAAGATCCTCTCGGTTTGCTTGCTGGTTTGAATGCCTACCGGTACGTCCTCAACAATCCTCTCATCTATTTTGATCCACTAGGTCTCCATGTCACTGTGACTCTCTACGCTGGTCAGAATGGCAATGTGTTCAACCACATAGGAGTGGGGGTAAACTCGCCAACGACGTATGGTCTCACCACCGATTCTCCGCTAGCTCCATTAGGACTCACTGTTCCTGGATATGTCGCACCTAACACAACGCCAGTTCTTGAGACCATTACAATTCCAACTAGCCCACAGGAGGATGCGATCATGCAAGCGATCATTTCTAATGCACTAGGCAGTAAACGCCAGTCGTATAACTTGTTTACGAATAATTGCGTGACCTTTGCCATAAGTGTCCTAAAGGCTGGTGGGATAAAAGTACCAAACACCATATTCCCTAATGGTTTGATGTCATACCTTCAGCAAGCTTATGGTCAGCAACCACAACAGAATCCATTAGGCGGCGTACTTGTTCCGAGCCCGCCAGTTATATGAAACGCTTTTTAATATATTGGGCAATAGCTGGATTCCTTGTGCCAGTTGTTATCCTTATCGCCCACCAGCTGAGAGTCGGACTCCACAAGGTTCCTTCTTTTTTAATAGTGCTCGTATGGCCAAGCAGTATTTTGACGATGGCAATCCAGAACCAAGGTGTTCTTTTCGCAATTGTCGTGTCAGTGGTTTCTATCGTGATCAATATGGCTCTCTACTCAGCAGTCGGGGTTGTATTTTGGTGGTTCCGTCGGTTTTTCAAATGAAGGGGGAAAAAAAGGGCAAGAAATGTGGCCAGGCTGAGCTAGCCCGGATTTGACGGACACCTTTTCCCATAGGTTGCTGCTCTGAATTGATGTGACAGTGTCCCGTCCGCGTGTCCGGCAGGGTAGTGGTGTGAGAACGCGGCCAGTGATTTTAAGTGAGAGAAAAAACGTTAATGGCTGGATTGCTCATGCCCCCTCACCCGCACCCTCTCCCCCGCTATGGGGGCGAGTGCGAGACGTTGGGGACAGATTTTTTCTTGATAAGCAGTTTGAAGTGAAACACTGATGACGCGAAGTGGATTCATGAGAGGTATCGCCTGGGTGGTATCATTACTACTTGTTGCCATTCTTCTGGTCTTGCCTGTGTCAATACAGGCCGATCAGGCGCAGTATTTCTATGACGAACTCGGGCGGCTGGTGGCTGTGATAGACGGGCAGGGGAACGTGGCGGTGTACAACTACGATGAAGTGGGCAATCTGATCGCGATTCAGCGATTTCCAGCAGGCGGTGGCGGTGGTGCGATCGGCATTTTTTTCTTCACGCCGAGCAGCGGGTTGGTGGGCGCGCAAGTGACGATTGAGGGATTTGGGTTCAGCCCGACCGCTTCCGCCAACGAGGTGAAATTCAACGGCACGACAGCGACGGTTCAGTCGGCTACTGCCAACAGGCTCACGACGACCGTGCCTACCGGCGCCACGACAGGTCCTATCACCGTCACGAACACAAACGGAACAGGTACGAGTCCTCAGTTCTTCACGGTGCTGGTGCCGCCGATCATCACTGGCGTGAATCCCGCTCGCGTCCCTCAAGGCAAGACCACGGAGGTCCAAATCTCCGGGCTCAACCTGGTCAATATCCTCGCCGTCAACTTCTCGAATCCAAACCTCTCGGCGACGATCCTCGCCGGAGCGACCGCGGAGAGTCTGCCAATCAACCTGACGGTTCCTTCAAATGTGTCGGGCACGTTCACGTTCTCCGTGACCAATGCGGTAGGGACTGCCCAAAGCGGGTCTGTCACCGTAACCGTTGCGGCGGCCGTGCCAACGTTCGATGTGTCACGCTCGGTAAGTGTCTTTCTGCCGGTCATCACGACCGTGCCGGCGACCAGCGGGCCAGGGGCCGGATCGCATGAAAGTGTGGCCCCTGCGGTCAGTGTGTCTATGCCGCTGGACACGACGGTGCCGGCGACCAGCGCACCCCCAGCCGGCCAGGACTTCAGCGTGGCGCCGCCGACCAGTGTATCGATGCCGTGAGTGTATGGGTATTGAGCAATGAGTGAAAGGAGTCGGTTATGAAAAGCAAGCGAATTCATGGATGGATAGGAGGAGCGGGCCTTTGTCTTGCGGTTCTCTGGGCCTTGCCGGTTTCTGCCCAGACGACCTTCAGCAGCGGGAGCACCGGCGCACTTGGAGCGTTTGTGCCATGCACACCGACTCCCTGCACTGTAACGGTGACCTTACCACCCGATGGTGTTCTCAACTACACCACGATCAACATCCCTTCAGGCGTCACGGTGACCTTTACTCCGAATGCTGCCAACACCCCGGTCACGATGCTCGCGACGGGCGATGTGACGATTTCCGGCTCGGTTCAGCTCGTTGGATCGAACGGGATTGCGTTTTCGTCGTCTACCGTGAATCCCGGTGGCCCGGGAGGCCCAGGAGGATTTGCCGGGGGCCAGTCTGGGTCAAAAGGGCAGACCAATAATCCTGGGTCTGCCGGTCAAGGGCCAGGCGGAGGGAGTCCACTCACCACCTCCTGTAATTTTTGTTCGGCTGGGCATGGAACATATGGGGCGCCAGCCTCTTTTGTGACGGGTCTCCCTCTTTTGGGGGGCTCCGGCGGAGGGGGTACACCTGGGACTTCAACCGATGCAGGTTTTTCCGGCGGCGGGGGTGGAGGCGCGATCGTCATCGCCTCTACGACGAAGATTACGGTGAATGGAGTCATAGCGGCCAATGGCGGATCTGGCGGGATTTTCGGTAACTTAGGTGGTTGCTTGAGCGCAGGGTCTGGAAGCGGGGGAGCTATTCGGCTGGTGGCCCCTCAGATCACCAACAACGGAACGCTCGGTGCGATTGGTCAAGGTAGTTGTAGTGGCTCGAGCGGACCAGGACTCATACGCCTGGAAGCGGTTGCCTTTGGCTTCGTGAATCCCACCAACCCGACGGCTTCTACCTCGAACACGCTCGGGCCGATCACGGCGAACAGCACGCCGGCGCTGATCAATTTGCCCATGCTCACCATCAGCTCGGTCGGAGGTATTGCCTCGCCGGCAACCCCGGGAGGCTCCTATACGACGGCGGATGTCTCATTGCCATCGGGCACGACCAATCCGGTGCCGGTGACGGTGACCGTCGCCAACACGCCGTTGAACACGACCTTCACGGTCAAGGTGATTCCGCAGTTCGCGGACCCGAGCACGGCCACCTGCTCCAACACGACCGGCTCGTTCACTGCTTCCACCTGCACGGCCAACGTCACCTTGCCATCCGGATTTATCACCGTGCTCAACGCCTTCGCCAGCTTCACGCTGACGGCCTCGCTCTTTCCGTTGATCGACGGGGAAGAAATGGACCGCGTGCTGGTGGCCGCCACCTATGGTGAGTCGTCCACCGTCACGCTGATCACGAAGTCAGGCAAAGAAGTGCGGGCGGACAAGTTGCCTCTCAAGGATCAGTTGGCGTTCGCGAAAGGGTGGGAGGCGATGCTGAGAGACCGGTGATTGTGGTAAGGGGATGCTAACGGCTGACGGGAGCCGGAAGGCAGGAAAAGGAGGACTCTAAAAAAACTTATTGACAATTGGAAGAGTTCAGCTATATTCACACACAATTTTCGGGTGTCATGGTCTTTCCCGGTAGTTTCCCGAAGGGGAGGTGCAATAGACGATACATTGGCCACTCTCTATACAACCCACAGCGAAAGGGGGCAAATGAATTGCACGCACTAGGTCGTCACTTGGTGCTCGAGTTGAACGGTTGCAACCCCAAACTTCTTAATGATGTAAAGAGAGTGGAAGAGATCATGGTCGCCGCAGCCAAGATCGCGAAGGCCACCATCGTCGGCACCCACTTCCACCAATTCAGTCCCTTCGGTATCAGCGGCGTCGTCGTCATTGCCGAATCCCACGTCGCGGTCCATACGTGGCCCGAACACGGGTATGCTGCGGTGGACATCTTCACCTGCGGAGAGACCCTCACCCCCGAAGTCGCGGCCCAATACCTTGTGGAGAAGTTCCAGGCCCGTCAACCGTCGCTCATTGAACTCAAGCGCGGGCTGATTCCGGACTCCAAGCCGGCCAAGGTAGCTTCCTCCAAGGTTACCAAGGTGGCGAAGGAGGTTTTTGCCTATGGACGCCCCAAAGAACTCCAAGTGGTTTCATGAGCGGCTGGGGCCTAGCGAGGGGCATGTCCACGAAGTAAAGACCGTCCTCTTTTCCAAGAAGACTCCGTTCCAACACATCGAGATCGTCGAGTTTGGGGACTACGGTCTGTCGCTGATTCTCGACGGGAAGGTCCAGTCCACCCAGACGGACGAGTTCATCTATCACGAGGTGCTCGTCCACCCGGCCATGCTGGTGCATCCCGACCCCAAGCGGGTGATGGTCATCGGCGGGGGGGAGGGGGCCACGCTCCGCGAGGTCCTCCGGCACCGCTCGGTCGAGCGGGCGCTGATGGTGGACATCGACCGCGAGGTCATCGAGGTCTCCCGCGCAATGCTCCCAGAGTTCCATGCCGGCGCGTTCGACGACCCGCGCACCGAGCTGGCCTTCGAGGATGCCCGCCGGTGGCTCGAGACGCACGACCAGGTCTTCGACGTCATCATCATCGACCTGTCCGACCCCATCGAAGAGGGGCCATGCTATCGGCTCTACACGCGGGAGTTCTACCAGTTGGTGAATCGGCGACTCTCGTCGCAGGGGACGATCGCGCTCCAGTCCGGCACCGTGGCGCCGCACGATCTGCTGAACTTCAGCGCGGTCTACCGGACGTTGCTGACCGCCTTTCCGGTCGTGTGCCCTTATGTGGTGAATGTCCCCTGTTTCGGCATGCCCTGGGGGTTCCAGATGGCGTCGAAGGAGGTCGATCCGCGGGCGTACTCGGCCGCTGACTACGACAAGATGATCGCCCGGCGAATCCAGGGCGAGTTGAAGTACTTGACCGGGGAGGTCTGCATCGCCCAGACGGCACTGCCGAAACATTTGCAGGCCCGCCTGGCCAGCGAGACCCGACTTATCGAGGACGACGCGCCGCTCTTTATCTATCACGATCACGCCCGCGCCCTTTAAGGAACTTCCCGCGGATCCTGGTCATCGAGGACGAGGCCAAGGTGGCCTCTTTGCTCATTGGTTCCTGAGGGCGAATTTATTGTCGGGTGCCAGTGTGTGAATCTCCGGCACAGACGGTTTTCCTTCCCACGACCACTTCAGTTGAATCGCGAAATACTTCTGGGTGAGCCCGCTGCGGTCGATCGACTGGTCAGTCTCTTGAAACGCCATCACTTCCCACCCCTTCCAACGGAAGGCGAGCCCGA
>WNGG01036280.1_pt1 | contig 11873 bp, 10 predicted proteins | sample 5400661 | NCBI WGS metagenome assembly WNGG01 (sample SAMN13153372, study PRJNA577476) | soil metagenome | isolation source: 100 cm soil or saprolite under Garry oak tree replicate 1 | place: USA:California | collected 2016-06-15 | reverse complement strand
GCCGACCAGATCGTCCTGGGGAATTCCTGCCAGCTCGGCACCCGCCCGGTTCCCTAGAACGCAGATGCCCTGCGCATCGACGACGTAGATTGCGTCGGGCGAAATTTCGATCAGGTCCCGATATTTCTCTTCGCTTTTGCGCAGTTCTTCTTCCGTGCGTTTGCGCTCGGTCACATCCCGCAAGGTGCAGAGCGTGGACAAAAATTCTCCACTGCTGGAAAGGCGTGGAACGGATGCGCCGTCAAAATGCACAATGGCGCCGTCGTTCGTTCTCCAGCGAACTTCGCATTCTCGCGCTTTGCCCTTCACTGCATCCTGTAGCATTTGGCGAAAGGCAGAGTGGTCCTCAGGAAGAAGTAGGAGCTCAAAGATATTCGACCCGCGCAATTCCGCTTCCGCATAGCCGGTGAGTTGGACGCCGCGCGGGTTGATGCAAAGGATCTTTCCGGTGCGATCCAGAAATAAGATCGCATCGTGGGACAGCTCGAACAGGTATTTTGCTGCGTTGTCGTCATCCTCGGCTTGTGAGCACGGCTGCCCGCGCGATTTGAGTCGGCCTTGGGACGGATTAGCCGTGACGAACAGAGTCTCTCCCGATGTCGTGGTGTCGAGCTTCATAACAGTTTGACCGTCGATGTAATACCCACCTGAGACGAGTCGATGTTGCCCGGCATAACAAAAGTTTAACAGTCCTCCTCCGGCGCGCCACTTTTGTTTCCTCCCTCGAAAGAGGTGTAGGCCACTCTCTCTTGTGGAGCAGTGAAAAATCCTCCCACCGCTCCGTGGTGACACTGCACAGCCATGTCTAGCTTCAAATATCAAAATGAAAACAAAACTACGCCAAATCACTCCGCGACGCAGCTCACCTCAGTTGTTTCGAAAAAGACGTGCACGCAGACACGACCCGATGCTCGTGCTGAACATGTCGCTCTTTAACTTTACCGACGGATGGAGCCGGGTTTTTTCCAGCGAGCAATATGGACGCTTCTCCGCCTGACAACTCGACGCAGACAATGGGACCGGCGCCGATCGAGATGAACGCAGCGCGACAATCCGTCGTCGTGAAGGCGCCCATCAGCCAGGTCTATGAACAATGGTCGCGGGTTGAAAATCTCCCGAGATTCATCACGCCGCTGCGGAATGTACAAAGAATTGATGACACACACTTTTCTTACATCTGGCATCCCAACGGCAGCGAACAACAGGGTGTCTTTCAGATTGTACTTCGAGTTCCCAGCCGGCGAATTGCGTGGCGCTCAATGTCGGACGGTTTCATGTCGGGTGTCGTTGGCTTCGAGCCGCGCTCCGATCAAGAAACGGAAATAACGCTGAAAATACGATCCGTCTTCGATCCGCCGAGTCTGTCGCGAAGAGTGGAAGAGTATCTCCGCAATTTCAAACGGCTGGTTGAGAATGGGCAAGCTGCATTATGAGAAATTTGAGGAGTGTTGCGTCCACAAGGTAGCTGTGTTGAAAGACTTTCAGCTCCGTAGAAGCAATATGTTTATAGCAACCGCGTGGCAAAAACAGCCAAGCTTCGTCGGAGCAGCCTACAGGAACTGTGGCCGCGTCTCTGACTGGCGAGCCCCGAGGCCGATGAGACGCACAACGCGCGGGTCTCAGAATCAGCGCGGCTCCTCGCACAGCGAGGCGGCTAGAGGGCCGCTGAGGCCGCGCACGCATCAGCATTCGTATTCATATATAGCATGTGGATTGTCCGTTTAGCTCTAAGGCGGCCCTACACCTTCACGGTGATGGCCATTCTGATCGTGCTCATGGGCATCGTCACGATCACGCGCATGGCCACGGACATTTTTCCCAAGATCGACATCCCGGTGGTGAGTGTGATCTGGAGTTTCCCCGGCGTCGCGCCCGAGGAAATGGAGAAACGTTTTGTCACCGTTACCGAACGCGCCATGACCACGACCGTGAACGACATCGAGCATATCGAGTCGCAGAGTTACAACGGTGTCTCAGTCATTAAAGTTTTCTTCCACGAGGGCGCCAAAGTTGAGGCAGGCGTTGCCCAGGTCACATCGATCACCCAGACGCTCCTTCGCATTCTGCCGCCCGGTACGACGCCGCCTCTCATTCTTCAATACAGCGCCTCGAATGCATGGTCGATATCGATCCGCAGAAACTTTTCGGCAAAGGACTGTCGCCCGCGGACGTGAGCAGCGCACTCAACGCCCAAAACGTCATCCTGCCGGCCGGGACTCAGAAAATCGGCGACCGCGAATACAATGTGCGGTTGAACTCGAGCCCGGAGCTTTTGCAAACGCTGAACGATCTGCCGATCAGACAGGTAAACAACGCGATGGTTTACATTCGCGATGTCGCGCACGTTCGCGACGGATTTGCCGTGCAAACGAACATCGTCGCGCAAAATCGCACTCGCTCGGCGTTGCTTACGGTTTTGAAAAGCGCGAGCGCGTCCACCCTCGATATCATCAGCCGGGTGAAAGAGGCGCTCCCGCGGATCAAGGCGACATTGCCCCCGGCGCTCGACATCACGCAACTGTTCGATCAGTCGATCTTTGTCCGTGCCGCCATCAACGGTGTTTTGAAGGAGGGCGTGATCGCGGCGTGTCTGACGGCGCTCATGATTCTGCTTTTTCTCGGAAGCTGGCGCTCCACTTTGGTCGTCGCGACTTCAATTCCATTGTCGATCTTATGCTCGGTCATCATTCTCAGCGCGCTTGGCCAAACCCTGAACCTGATGACCTTGGGTGGACTTGCCCTCGCCGTCGGCATTTTAGTGGATGACGCTACGGTCGAGATCGAGAACATCCATCGCAATCTCGCCATGAAGAAGCCTATGGTGCGCGCCATTCTCGACGGCGCGTCACAGATTGCGGTGCCGGCGTTTGTTTCAACTCTCTGCATTTGCATCGTTTTCGTGCCGATTTTTTTCCTGAGCGGCACGGCCAGATTTCTTTTTCAACCGCTAGCCATGGCGGTTATCTTCGCCATGCTCGCTTCTTATTTGCTCTCGCGCACAGTCGTGCCAACCATGGTGAGATTTCTTCTGCGTGGACATCTCGATGAAATTGATACCAGTCTTGCCCAGAGCGTTGAGGGGTCTGACGGCGGCGAAGAAAAGATCGAGCCGCGGCATTACGAAGAACGGGCGGTGCCCCGCCGAAGCGTCTCCGGCCAAATTTTCGGTTTCCTGGGTAAGATTCACGAGAAATTCAATCATGGGTTTGAAAAACTCCGCGCTCGCTATGTCAATGCGCTGCGCTGGTGTCTCGAGCATCGCCGCCTCGTGTTCGCGGCTATGGGCGCCATGGTGCTTGTTTCGTTCTGCCTGGTTCCTTTTCTGGGGCGGGATTTCTTTCCAGCGGTCGATGCGGGCCAATTTCGATTGCATGTGCGCGCGCCCGCCGGCACGCGACTCGAATCAACGCAGGAACGCTTTTTTCAGGTGGGGAACGCTATTCGCCAGGTCATTCCACCTAACGAAATCCAGAACGTGCTCGATAATATCGGGCTGCCGACGAGCGGAATTAATCTCGCCTTTGGCGATAGTTCGACGATCAGCTCGGCCGATGGTGAAATCCTTGTCGCCCTCAATCCAAATCATAAGCCAACCGCGCAATACGTGCGGATCCTGCGCGAGAAATTGCATCGCGATTTTCCGGACATGGAATTCTTTTTCTCCGCGCCCGATATCGTCGGTCAGATTTTAAATTTCGGCATTCCGGCGCCGATCGATATTCAAATAACCGGTCGCGACCCGAAAGGGTACGATATCGCCAACCAAATCAAAACGCGCGTCGCGCAAATTCCCGGAGCAGTCGATACCCACGTGCATCAACTCGTCCATGGGCCCGACCTGCGTGTGAATGTGGACCGGACGCGAGCCGAACAAATTGGCCTGACGCAAAACAATGTCGCGCAGACCATGTTGATTTCGCTCAGCTCGAGCGGTCAGACCGCTCCCAACTACTGGCTCAATTTTCAGAACGGCGTGAATTACCAGGTCGCGGTGCAGACGCCGCAATACAAAATTGACACCCTGCAGGATTTGAAAAACACGCCGGTAGTAGCGCCCAATCTGCCGCGCCCGGAGTTGCTGGGGAACCTGGCCACGGTCGAGCGGCGCGAGTCACCGGTCATCGTGAATCATTATAATGTACAGCCGGTTTTTGACGTCCTGGCTAATGTGCAAGGCCGGGATCTCGGCGGCGTCGCCGACGAAGTCGCCAAAGTGGTAGACAGTTTCAAGTCGAAACTGCCCCGCGGCACGTTTCTCAGTATACGCGGTCAAGTTCAGAGTATGAACAGTTCGTTCGCCGGGCTCGGCGCTGGTCTCATTTTTGCCATCGTGCTCGTTTACTTTCTAATGGCGGTGAATTTCCAGTCGTGGACAGACCCGTTCATCATCATCATGGCATTGCCCGGCGCGTTGTGCGGCATCATCTGGATGCTTTTTCTGAGCGGGACAACACTTAACGTCCCCTCGCTCATGGGCGCGATCATGGCCATAGGTGTGGCCACGGCCAACAGCATTTTGGTTGTAACTTTTGCCAACGATGAGCGGTGCGCACACGAAAATAAGAACGCTTTTGACGCCGCGCTCGCTGCCGGTTTCACGCGCTTGCGTCCGGTGATAATGACCGCGCTGGCAATGATTATCGGAATGTTGCCGATGTCGCTCGGATTGGGCGAGGGCGGCGAACAAAACGCGCCGCTTGGACGCGCCGTGATTGGCGGGTTGCTCGTCGCTACCGTTACGACGCTGTTTTTTGTCCCGGTCGTTTACAGTTTGCTCCGGAAAAAGGAATTCACCTGTGACGAAGATGAAGAGTTTGCGCGCCAGGAGCATGGCGGAACGGCAGAAGGAGGCGCACAATGATCCAAACTGAGACTGATAAACATCGAGACAATGGCGCGCACGATGAAGACCACGCGCACGATCGACGCGTAGAACCACGGCCACCACTCCGGCCACCGCTGCGGAGCGTTGCCGTCTGGGGACCGATTGCCGCCGTCACTCTCCTTGCGCTTCTGGTCATATTCGGTGCGTGGCGGCGCATAAGCGAGCGTCACGACCAGCAGAATTTCGTGCAGCGAACGACGCAGCTCGAAGTGAATGTCGCGGCCGCGCAGCGCGACAGTAAGCCGAAGGAATTAATTTTGCCCGGAACCTTCCAAGCCTTCAATCAAACGACAATTTTCCCGCGGTCCAACGGATACGTCGAAAGCTGGAAGGTCGATATCGGCGACAACGTGCAGGCTGGCCAATTGCTGGCGGAGATTGCGACACCGGAGGTGGATCAGCAACTTGCACAGGCGCGCGCGCAGGAAGAGATAGCCAAGGTGACCGCTGATCGCTGGCGCGATCTGGTCCAGAAAAACGTGGTATCCAAACAAGAGTACGATCAAAACGAAAAGGCCTATGAGGCGGCGAAAGCGAACCTGCAGCAGCTCGAGAAAATTCAGGGTTTCCAGCAAATCCTCGCGCCGTTTGCTGGAAAGATCGCTGCTCGAAATATCGATGTTGGCACTCTCGTGACCGCCGGGACCGGAAATTCCGGTACGCCGCTTTTCAGCCTTGTGCAGAGTGATGTGCTTCGCGTTTACGTGTTCGCGCCGCAGGAGAATGCGCCGTCGATTCACGAAGGACTCGCAGCGAAAATTGTTCTCCAGGAATATCCCGGTCAGGAATTCGACGGCAAGGTCACACGCACGGCGGGCGCACTCGACCCACAATCGCGCACCATGCAGGTGGAAGTGCAGGTGCCGAATCGCGAAGGCAAGCTTTACGCCGGAATGTACGGGCAGGTTAAATTCCTATTGCCCGACGACAATGCGCCGATCGTTGTGCCGGCGGATGCATTTGTTTTTCGCGCGCAGGGTCCGCAAGTTGTCACCGTCACGAACGACCATCGCATTCACTGGCAGAAAATTAGTGTCGGGCGCGACTTCGGCACGCAACTGGAAGTGCTCGACGGCCTGAAGGAAAATACAGAAGTCGTTATGAATCCAACCGACGATTTGCGTGAAGGCATCGAGGTGCAGGTGAAACGCCCCGAAAAACCCAAACCCGAAGGCAGCGTCGCTCAATCAGCTTCCAGCCGGTGAGACGGGAGATGACAGAGGCGTTTTGCGGATGTCGCGGACCGGTCGTCGACAACCTCGTTCCGTTATTGGAAGCGCGGCGGGCGCACGAATCTAATCAAATTGGTCACACACGGGGAGAAATCGTCCTGCAGGTGGCCACTGAAACCTAGCAACAAAAAACCTATGGATAAGAACCTCGAAAAAGTGAAATTGCTCGCGCGCGATCTGCGCGATGGGAAACAGTTCCCGCGCAGCCCGCGCCAAACGCTGGCCGGCTATGTATTGGCGGCACGCGCCGTGGACAAATGCCGCGCCGTGTTACTTGGCTGGGAAGGCGAATACCATTCCAATTGCCCACTCGACCAGCGTTGGCTGAAATTTGCTGAGATTGATTACGACGAATTCCGATCGTTCGTCGCCAGCGGCGCCACCGACGACGAGATCGGCGAACATGCCAAAAAGCGTCCGCGCGCCGAGATCATCGCATGGAATAATAAAGAGCGCGATCTGCACCTGAGCGATTTGCCTTTAGAACTCCAGGAGTTCATGGAGGATTACATTCAGCAATTCGTCCCGCGGAACCGGGTGGTGCACCACTGGTTCGACGTGTACGACCTGGAAGAAGAACGGATCTAAAGAGCGTGAGCCTTCGGTCGGCCAATTGAACGGACTCGTCCCATGCGCGAGCGTCGTAACCGGGACGGCCACGCTGCTCCATTCGACAGGTGAATTGACTTTTGAAAAATATTATCCAAAAGCCGGAGGAAATTTCCGGAGTGGTGGAACATCTTTTCCGTCACGAAGCGGGAAAAATGGTCGCGACGTTAACGAGAATTTTCGGAATCGAACATCTCAGTCTCGCTGAAGATGTCGTGCAGGAAGCGCTGGCGCGCGCATTGCAGACTTGGCCGTTTTATGGAGTGCCGAAAAATCCTTCCGCTTGGATCATGCGCGCGTCTTTTTCGGAGGACGAAATTGGTGATGACCATTTGCGATTGATGTTTGTGTGTTGTCATCCGGCGATTCCAGCGGATGCGCAGGTCGCGCTGGCATTGAAAACGCTGGGCGGTTTCGGCGTGACGGAAATAAGCCGCGCATTTCTGACAACCGACGCAGCAATTGCCAAGCGGTTAACGCGCGGGAAACAAAAAATCCGCGAAGCCCAAATTCCCTTTGAAATTCCAGCGGGCGAGGAACTGGCGCCACGCCTGGAAAGCGTTTTGCAATCGCTCTATCTCTTATTTAACGAAGGCTACAAAGCCTCGACCGGTGACAACCTCGTTCGCGACGAACTCTGTGACGAAGCAATTCGTCTCGCGGAGTTGCTGGTGCAACATCGGACTGGCAACCAGCCCAAGACCCATGCGCTACTGGCGTTGATGCTGCTCAATGCCGCTCGTTTCCCGACGAGGCTCGATAGCGAGGGCAATCTGCTGCGCCTGAAAGAGCAGGACCGCACGCGATGGAACCAACTAATGATCGCGCGCGGCATGTTTCATTTCGCGCAGTCGGCGGCAGGCGATGAGCTCAGCGAGTATCATCTTCAGGCGGGAATCGCTGCGTGTCACTGCGCCGCGAAGGACTACGAGTCCACAGACTGGCGACAGATACTTTCGCTTTACGATAGATTGACCGAGTTCGATCAGTCGCCGGTCGTTGCACTCAACCGAGCGGTTGCGGTTGCCAAGATTCATGGACCACAAGCGGGAATTGCAGCCGTGGCAGCGATCCGCAGTTCACAAAAATTGAAGTCCTACTATCTCCTCTACGCCGTCCTCGGAGAGTTCGAGTCTCAGTTAGACCACAAGCAAACCGCTGCCGAACATTTCCGGAGATCGTTTGAACTGGCGGAAACAAAATCAGAGCGAGCTTTCCTTTTGAAGCGGCTACAATCCTGCAGCAACGACGCAACATAGATTTTTAGGAGCACAGCCATCTTGGCTGTGGGGCCAGCGGGCATCTTGCCTGCTGAATCGCGAATAGGTCTTAATCAAAAAATGCGCCAAAAAAAACGGCAACTTGTCCTGAACCCGCATTCTTATTCGTCGTATCTTTGACAGAACCAAAAATCACACATCAACAGAAAGGCGAAACATGAGTACGTCAGATAAGAAACAAGCTGCAAGCATTGTCTGGTTTGAAATCCCAGCCGACAATCTCCAACGCGCCCGGGAGTTTTACAGCAATTTGTTCGGGTGGAAGATCAATCCGTTCCCAGGAGCGGAGGATTATTGGCATATCGACACCGCCGGAGCCGACGAGACTCCTGACGGCGCGCTTAAGAAACGCAAACATCCGCAAGAGCCGATTACCAACTACATCAGCGTGAATTCAGTAGCCGGCTTCGCAGCGCAGATCGAGAAACTGGGCGGCAAAATCTGCATGGCGAAAACCGCCATCCCGCAAATGGGCTATTTCGCCATCTGCCAGGACACCGAGGGCAACACGTTTGCCATCTGGGAGAGCGATCCGGCAGCTGCCTGACAAAATAATTGTCCTAAGTGCGCCCGCTGATTCGTTCGTATTGTCGAAATCAAAATCAACAACCAACAATTAACTACAAAGTATTATGAACACACAAAATGAAAACGGACACATGCTGCTCTTCAGCAGCAACGAGTGGTACAAAGAACTTTCACATGACGAGATTCAGAAGGTGATTAGCCAAGCGAAAGCCTGGTTCGACCGATTGAACGCACAGGGAAAGATCAAAGGCGGCCAGGCGCTTGCTCGAAAAGGCGCAATCGTTTCGGGCAAGAATGGACGATTGGTGTCAGATGGCCCGTTCGCCGAATCCAAGGAAGCCATTGGCGGCTACCTGCTGCTGGACGTGGAAACACTCGAAGAAGCGATTGCAATTGCACGGACCAACCCCGCCCTTGCCTATGGCACTTCAATCGAAATCCGACCTGTGACTGACGAATGTCCTCTCGACACCTGGGCCCGTGAATCAGCGCTGCAAGAACAACTCGCAAACGCTTAAATTCAAATCCACAGTAACAACACGCTATGAATACACAAAATCAGAATGGATACATGCTGCTATTTCGCGGCACCGAATTGCGAAAAAGTCTTTCGCCCGAGGAGATGCAAAGAGTCTCTGAAGAGTGGATGGCCTGGTTCAGACGCCTGACCGAACAGGGCAAAGCGGTTGCCGGAAATCCACTCGAACGCGAGGGGAAAATAGTGTCGGGTAAGGACCGCATCGTCTCCGATGGACCGTTCGCCGAATCCAAGGAAGCCATTGGCGGCTATTTTCTTCTCGACGTCGCCACACTGGACGAAGCGGTCGCCATCGCCAGGGAATGCCCCGGTCTCCCATATGGCATACGTGTGGAAGTCAGACCAGTAGCGGGTGAATGTCCTATTGCTACGGACCTGCGAACAGAAGTGCAATTCGCGCGAGCGTAGCCATTCGGCCATGGTCAATAGAAACGGAGGAAGCATGTATGCCTCACTACGTGGATGGATTCGTCCTGCCAATTCCGAAGAAGAACTTGAATGCCTATCGTCGCATGGCCCAGAAGGCAGGAAAGGTATGGCGGCACCACGGTGCGGTCGAATTCCGCGAGTGCGTCGGCGACGATCTGAACGTGAAAATGAGATTGCCGTTCCCGCGCGGGATCAAGCTCAAGCCCGGCGAGACGGTGTTGTTCTCCTATATCGTTTTTAAGTCGCGCGCCCATCGCGATCGCGTCAATGCCAGGGTCATGAGAGATCCGCGTTTAGCGAAAATGATGGATTCGAAGGCCATGCCTTTCGATTGGAAGCGCATGTTGTACGGTGGATAAGACCATCATTGAAGCCTAAGATCCGTGAGTGCGCCGCAATCAGCCGCCGATATTGTGGCGCTATGAAGATACCATTTGTGGGCGGATGCGCGTGCGGCGCGATTCGATACGAATGCGCCGCTGAACCCATCGATATGTTTCAGTGCCACTGTCGCGATTGTCAGCGGGCATCGGGCGGTGCGTGTTCATACGTCGTGGTCGTGCCCGCGAACTCATTCGAGCTGACGCAAGGCTCACTGCGCTACCATTTCACATCAAGCGCAGCTGGATTTCAGCATAAACGCGGCTTTTGCGCTGAGTGTGGTTCGCGAATAACAGGAGGAGAAAACGCCGAAGGCACTTCACCGATTGTCGGAATCAACGCCGCGAGCCTGGACGACCCGAGTTGGTTTCGTCCCCAATACGACATCTTTATTTCGGACGCGCAGCCGTGGGATTACATGGACCCGGCACTGCCGAAGTTTAAGGAATATCGGCCCTCCGATCAGTAGACGCCGGCGCGTGGGACACCTGGCAAGCGGCGATTTTGCTCGCGAAGTCAGTCGGAGTTTCCCCGTCAAAAAGATTAAGCAGAGAGTCCTGAAACGCTTCCTTGGTTCGTCTTATTATTGAAGGTAACAAAAATATGCGCAGAGGAGTCTTATGTGCCCAGTTTGTCTGACGACTGTGATGTTGATTGCAGGCGGCGCGACTTCAACCGGCGGGCTGGCCGCTATTGTCGTAAAGAATTCCTTTAAAAACAACCGAAACCATCAAACAAACGAACGCGGAGAAGAACAAAATGAAAATCGAGACAACGGAGCCGAAAACAAACAAGAGCGAAAAGAATCCTTCCAAAGTCGTGTCAAGAGCTGACTGGCTAGTTGCGCGAAAGGATCTGCTGACGCGCTTACGTGACGAAGTGAAGCCTTGGTGGCTAGCCGCGTACGTGATGGCATCAATCGTATTCACCATCGCGTCGGCAGGTCACGCGCAGGGGGCGAAGCAATATCCGCCACTCGCCGAATACATGATGTCGCGGGACGCGGAAATCGCGTTAGCCAAAAGCGCAGCTCCAGCCAATATCACGAGTCGCGCCACGATCAAGGTGTTGACCAAGTCCGGCTACGAAGTGGTTCACAAGGGCGACAATGGATTTGTTTGCATGGTAATGCGGGCATGGACCGCCCCAACGTATACTCCGGTGCAGTTCCGCGACATTGTTTACGATTCCACGGTCCTAGCGCCGATCTGTTTCGATCCGGAAGCAGTGCGAGTCGTGATGCCATATTACGAATTGCGAACCAAGCTTGGAATCGCGGGCAAGACCCCAGACCAGATAGCGGAGGGTATTCAGGCGGCATATGCCAAAGGCGAGTTGCCGAAGAGAGATACGGTCAGCTTTGCCTACATGTGGTCCGCTGACCAAAATTTGGGACCAGGTATCGGCCATTGGCATCCGCACATGATGGTTTTTGCCCCGTATTATACAAACGCGATGGTCGGCAACAATGAGTTTGGCAGCCCGCTTCCGCAGGTGTCGGATGACGCGGGAACCCCCTTTACTGTGGTCGTGATTCCTGTGGACGCCAAGTTGGCGGTCAAAGCTCAACACAACTGATTGGCACGGCCGACAGGGAAGAAATTTCTTTGGAAAGCCAAGCGCAAATATCAAACAAACGAAAATGAAGGAGTAAAAAATGAAAATCGAAGCAATAGAACCAGAAACAGACGCTACGGAAATAAATCGTTCGAAAGTCGTGTCGCGAAGTGAGTGGTTGGTCGCCCGCAAGGACTTGCTGACGCGCGAAAAGGAACTGACGCAGTTGCGTGATGAAGTGAGCCGCCATCGGCGCGAGCTACCGTGGATTAAGATCGACAAAGAGTATATTTTCGATGGACCGGACGGTGGGGAAACGCTGGCCGATCTCTTTGAAGGTCGCAGTCAATTGATTGTCTATCATTTCATGCTCGGCCCCGGCTGGGAGGAGGGTTGCAAAAGCTGTTCCTACCTGGCGGATCATTTCGACGGCG
>WNGG01007749.1_pt1 | contig 11873 bp, 10 predicted proteins | sample 5400661 | NCBI WGS metagenome assembly WNGG01 (sample SAMN13153372, study PRJNA577476) | soil metagenome | isolation source: 100 cm soil or saprolite under Garry oak tree replicate 1 | place: USA:California | collected 2016-06-15 | reverse complement strand
CTCCCTCCCGCAGGTCGAACGAAATAGTGACCGACGGCAGCTGCCCCGCGTGATTCACGGTGAGCGGGCCGACGCTCGAGCTCAGCGTGGCGAGCGACGCGAGCGGCACGAGCGTGCCCTTCTGGGAGCGGATGTACAGCAGGCTCAGCGCCGAGAGATCCTGCTGGTACTGGGGCAAGAGCTCCATCACCACCCAGTACTGATTGGTCGCCGTGTAGATCGTCGAGACCTGACGCGAGCCGTACGCGTCGTACAGCGCCTCCTCGACCTGCTCGGCCGTGACCCCGAGCGCGGCGGCCCGATCCCGGTTGATCGTTACGGTCGCTTGCGGGTTCGAGATCTGGAGGTCGCTCGTGACGTTGATGAGATCCGGCAGCTTCCGCAGCTCGGCCGCGAACCGCGTTGCGTTGTCATCCAACGCTATCCGGTCGGGGCTCTGGAGTGTGAACTGATACAGGCTCTTGGTGCGGCGACCGCCGATCTGGATCGGCGGCGGGTTCTGGAGGAACACCTGGATGCCGGGGATGCCGGACAGCTTGCGACTGAAGTAGCGGATCAGCTCGTCCACGCTCATCTTGCGCTGGGACCGGGGCTTGAGCTGCATGAAGACGCGTCCCTGGTTGATCGTGCCACCGCCCAGGAACGACATCGTCGCGTCCACGTTGGGATCCTGCTGCAGGACCGCCATGACCTGTAGCTGATGGCTGACCAGGTCGTCGAACGACGTGCCCTCCACGGTCTCCGTGGTCCCGAAGATCTGGGAGTTGTCCTCGCTGGGCAGGAAACCCTTGGGGACCACCGTGAACAGCACCACCGTGCCGAGCAGGATCACGGCGGAGAGCGCGAGCGCTGCGGGCCGCCGCTCCATCACCCAGGCGAGGCTCTCCTCGTACCAGCGCAGCACTCTCTGATACACACGCTCCGACGCCTCGTAGAACCTGCCGTGATGGGCCTCGCGCGGCGGCTTGAGGAAACGGCTGCACAGCATCGGCGTCAGGGTCAGCGAGACCACGCCGGACACGAGAATGGCGGCGCCGATCGTCACGGCGAACTCGTGGAACAGCCGCCCGACGATCCCGCCCATGAACAAGACGGGGATGAACACCGCGGCGAGCGACAGCGTCATGGAGAGGATCGTGAAGCCCACCTCGCGCGACCCGGCGAACGCCGCCTGGAGCGGCGGTGTTCCCTTCTCCATGTGGCGCACGATGTTCTCGAGCATGACGATGGCATCGTCCACCACGAACCCGACTGACAGCGTGAGCGCCATCATCGAGAGGTTGTCGAGGCTGTAGTCGAGCGCGTACATCACGGCGAACGTGCCCACCAGCGAGAACGGCAGCGCCAGGCTGGGGATGACCGTCGCCGAGAGGTTGCGCAGGAACAGGAAGATGACCAGGACGACCAGGCCCAGAGTCAGGAACAGCGTGAACTGCACGTCGGCGAGCGAGGCGCGGATCGACTCCGAGCGGTCGGAGCGCAGCTGCAGCTCGACCGAGGCGGGGAGCAGCTGCTTGAGACTCTGCATGACGGTGCGCACGCGGGCCGCGACGGCCACGGTGTTGGTGCCCGGCTGCCGCTGGATGGCGAGTATGATCGCCCGGCTCCCGTTGTACCAGGCGGCGCTCTTGTTGTCCTGCACGTCGTCCAGCACCTGCCCGACGTCCTCGAGGCGCACGGGGGCGCCGTTGCGGTAGGTCACCACGAGGGGCCGGAATGCCGCCGCATCCTGGAGCCGTCCGTTCGCCAGCACCGTGTACGCGCGATGCGGCCCCCACAGAATACCCGTCGGCAGGTTCACGTTGCCGGCCGCGACTCCGTCCGCGACCTCGTCGATGCCGATCGCGCGCGTGGCCAGGGCCTTGGGATCGAGCTGGATGCGCACTGCGTACTTGGCGGCGCCGTACACGTTGACCTGCGCCACGCCGTCGACCGTGGACAGGCGCTGCGCGATGAAGGTCTCCGCGTACTCGTCCAGCGCCGGAAGCGACAGCGTCTTCGAGCTCAAGGCGTAGTAGATGATCGGCTGATCGGCCGGGTTCACCTTCTGGTACGAGGGCGGGACGATGCCGGTCGGGAGCTGGCGCAGCGTCTTGGAGATCGCCGCCTGGACGTCCTGGGCGGCGGCGTCGATGCTGCGGTCCAGGGTGAACTGCAGCGTGATGCTCGTGCTGCCGAGGCTCGACGAGGAGGTCATCTGATCCACCCCCGCGATCGTCGAGAACTGCTTCTCGAGCGGCGTCGCCACCGCCGACGCCATCGTCTCCGGACTCGCTCCGGGGAGACTGGCGTTCACGGTGATGGTGGGAAAGTCCACGTTCGGGAGGTTGCTCACCGGAAGCAGCCGGTAGGCCATCAGCCCGAACACCAGGATGCCTATCATGACGAGCGTCGTCATGACGGGTCGCTTGATGAAGAGCTCGGAAATACTCATTTGTCCGCCTCCAGCTCGCGCGCCGGCTCGGCCACGCCCTTGACCTCCACCGGCGCTCCCGAGACGAGGCGCACCTGGCCGTCGGTGACGACTTCGTCTCCCGGTCGCACGCCTTGCGCGATCACCGCATAGGCGCCCGCCGCGCGCTCGACGGTCACGGGCTGCGACCGGGCCGTCCCGTCCCGGTCGAGGACGAACACGTACGTCCCCTGCTGGCCGGTCATCACCGCCTGCGCCGGAACCAGCACCGCGTTGTCCTCGATGTAGAGCTGCAGCCGCACATTCACGAACTCGCCCGGCCACAGCGCGTTGTTCCGGTTGGCGAACTCCGCCTTGAGCAGCACCGTGCCGGTCGCCGTGTCGACGGCGTTGTCCACGAACGTCAGCAGGCCCTCGCTGAAGGCCGTGTCCGTCTTCGAGGGGCTCACGAGCACGGGCAACCGGCTGCGGCCGTGGCGCTGGATGTCCGGGAGGTGCTGCTCCGGCACGGCGAACCGGACCAGGATCGGGTGGATCTGGTTGATGATCACCAGCGGATCGGGCGCGTTGGCGCGGACCAGGTTTCCTGCGCGGACGAGGAGCCGACCGGTGCGGCCCGAAATCGGCGCGCGGACCGTCGCCCACTCGAGGTTCAGCTCGGCGTTCGCCACCGCGGCGGAGTCGGCGCGCACGGCGGCCTTGAGCGCCTCGGCGTTGGCCCGCTTCGCCTCGTAGTCCGACTTGGTCACGTAGTCCTGCTTGACCAGCTCGGCGTAGCGCTCCGCGTCGAGCACAGCACTCTGTGCCTGCGCCTGATCGCGGGCGAGCATGGCCTTCGCCTGGTCGAGCGCCGCCTGGAAGGGCCGCGGGTCGATCTGAAACAGCGTCTGTCCGGCCTCCACGTCGTCGCCCTCACGGAAGGCCGCCCGCGTGAGCACCCCGGTCACCTGCGACTGGACGGAGACCGTCTGCCGCGGCTCCACGGTGCCCGTCGCGACGATCTCGTAGGGCACCGCGCGCTGCTCCGCGCGCGCGACGGTGACGGGCACGCGGGGCGGGCCGCCCGCGCGCTGGTGTGAGCACCCGACGACGAGCATCAAGGCGGTGGCGGCGGTCGCGGTCCTCATCTACCTCGGGGTCCCCCCCCCGTCGTGTCCGGTTGGAGATGGAGCGGGCTGCGTCCGTCGAGGCCCAGGATCCCGGCGTCGTGCGCGAGTTGGGCGAGCGTGGTGTACCAGGTGAAGCGCGCTTGGATCACCTGCGCGCGCGCTTCCGCCAGGGCCGTCTGGGCCGTCAGCAGATCGAGCAGGCTGCCCGCCCCGGCCTTGTACCGTCCCAAGGAGACCTGCTCGGACTGCGTCGCGCTGGCCAGGAGATCGCCGCTCGTGCGGACCCGCTGCGACGCGGTGCGGAGCGCGTAATACGAGTCGAACACCTGGAAAATCACTTGTTGTTCAATGCCCTTACGCCGCTCTTCGGCGGCGCGGGCCGCCGAGGATGCGGCGCGCACGTCGTAGATCTGCGACCACCCCGAGAACAGAGGGATCTGGAGCCCGATGGTCGCGGAGTAGCTGTTGCCGGAGGGCGGCTTGTTGAAGAAGTAGGTCTCGGCCGTGCTGCCGCTCACGACGAGCGACGGCAGCGCCGCGCCCCGAGCCACTGCGACGCGGGCCTGGGCCGCCCGGGCCGCGGCGCGGGCCGCCATGAGATCGGGCCGCTGGCCCACGGCGCGCTCGATCAGCGTCTCGAGGCTGTCCGTGATGCCGAGAGGCGGCATCGTGTCGGGGGGCGGCTCGAGGTCGTACGGAACGTTCGCCGGCAGGCCCATCGAGAGGGCCAGCGCGCCGCGCGTGGTTTGCAGCGTGCCCTCGATCGTTTCCAGGGCGAGCTGCACCTGGGAGAGCGCCGTCTTCGCCTGCAGCACGTCGGCGATGGTGGCGAGGCCCACGCGGTGGCGCTGCTCCGCCGCCTCGAGGTTCGTCTGCGCTTCCTTTAAGCTGATCTGCTGGGCTGCGAGCAGGGCCTTGGTCGCAAGGTACGCGAAGTAGGCCGCCTCGACGTTCAGGACCACGCTCTGGATGACCGCGTTGTGCGTCCAATCGGCCGCGAGCAGGGCCTCCCGCGCGCCGGTGACCGACCCCGACCGGCCCCCGAAATCGAAGAGCAGCCAGGAAACGTTCAACGTCGGCCCGTACAACTGCTGCTGGACCGACACCCGCCCGGCGGTGGCGGCGGTCTTCAATGTGGTGGCGTTGACGTCCACCGACAGGTTCGGGTAGTACAGTCCCCGGGCGGCACCGTAGGTCGCGGCGGCCGACCGGGCGTCCGCCCACGCGGCGGCGGTCGACGTGTTGTTGCGCAGCGCGATGTCGAGCACGTCGGTGAGCTGCAGCTCGCGCGCGCGCGCAGCCAGGCCCGGCGGTAGCTCGGGCGGCGGCGCCGGCGATTGCGCCACGGGCTGAGGCGGCGGGGCCCAGAACACGCTCGGAGCCGGCGCGGTTCCGGCCACGCCCTGGACCCCTGGAGGATTCGGAATACACCCCCAGAAGAGCGCCGCACCCGCACCCAGCGCCCACCTTGCACCTTTGGTCACATCCGTCTCGGTTGCCTGTGAAGCAGAAGAAGATAGCCGGATACAGCGTACTGGCTGAATGGATACGCAGAGAGGCCGCCGGGCGTGGAGCGTTCACCGGCAGCGCCCCGCGCCCCAGCCCGCTCGTATCAGACGATCCGGCCGGGCGGGCTTTAGAGTCATTGCAGGCGATTCTGAAGCATCCCGGAGGCCCGGCGAGCGTAGGGGCGCAGCACGCTGCGCCCCTACTCGCGCACGACGCGCGGGTGTCGGACTAGAGAAAGTCTACGCCACGGTGGGCCCACGGGTCGGTGCCCCGCCGAAGCGGGACACCGACTCACGGGCAGCTACTCTCAGGTGGGGTAGAAGCGCAGTTGCAACAGCTTCAGCCCGTTGTTGTCGTACTGCCAGAGGAAGTTCTGGAGGCACGGGTTGAAGAGATTCACCCTCACGGTTCCGCTGGTCGACACTCCGAGGCACGTCGCCAACGTGGGAAAAAGTGTGATATCGAGGGCGAACGTGATCGTCGTGAGCGCCGTGGTCACGTTGCGGAAGCTGCTCTTCCCCTTCATGCGGACGAAGACCTCGTTCTCGGTCGAACAAATGGTCCCAGCGTCGGCGCCCGTGAGCGTGCTGCCGGCGGTATCGGCGCAGGTCTTTATCGACGACTGGCCGCCCGGTTTCGCGAGGGCGCGCGCCCAAACCGTGTAGGCGGCCGTGCTGTCCGCCGGGAGCTGGAATGAGGCCACCCCATCGGTCCCGTTCTTGTCGAGCACCGCGAACGGACCGGGGCTGAGCAAGATCTTCGTGGTCACGGTGACGTCACCCGACCCGAGTCCCACGAAGATGACGTTGCCGGACGCCTGATTCATGTTGGCGCTCTTGTTGTGCGAGACGCCAATGATGTTGAGATTGTAATGCCCGCCGCTGGGCGCCCCGTTCCCGGTCTGGGCGAACGCCGCGGCCCCTGTGGACGCCGCGGCAGCTATGGTAGCAGCCAAGCAGAACATGGTGCGCATCGAGACCCCCCTTCTCGTGGCAGCGCAGTGGCTGCGGTGTCGCCGGCGGTGCCCCGCCGAAGCGGGGCACCGAGCGACTCTCAACTACCTCAGGTAGGGTAGAAGCGCAGTTGCAAGAGCTTCAGCCCTTGGTTGTTGTACTGCCAGAGGAAGTTGTTGAGGCACGGGCTGAAGAGCGGGATCGTTATGTCTCCGGTCGTCGTCGTAGGCAGACCGAGGCACGTCAACAAGGCCAACACCGTGGGGTTGAGCAGGTCTGCCGCGGTGATGGTCAAGGTGATCGTCGTGAGCGAGGTGGTCACGTTCTTGAACGAGCTCTTCCCCTTCACGCGGAGGAAGACCTCGTGCTGGGTCGAGCAGACCTGCCCCGTGCCCGTGAGCGCGGTGCCGGTGTCGGCGCACGTCACGATGTTAGACTGTCCGCCCGGTTTGGCGAGCGCGCGGGCCCACACGGTGTAGGCGCCCGTGCTGTCCGCCGGGAGCTGGAACGAGGCCGTCCCATCGGTCCCGTTCTTGTCCAGCACCTGGAACGGACCGGGGCTGAGCTGGATGTTCGTGCTCACGCTGGCGCCGTTTGCGCCGAGCGCCACGAAGATGACGTTGCCGGACGCCTGATTCATGTTGGCGTTCTTGTCGTGCGAGACGCCGATGATGTTGAGATCGTAATGCGTGCCGCTCGGTGCGCCGTTTCCAGTCGTGGACTGCTGCGCCACGGCCGTTGTGCCGGTCGCGGCTGCCAGGACGGCTGCCAGGCAGAATGTGGTGCGCATCAAACCCCCTTCTTGTGGCTGTCCAGTGTCTGCGGTGTCGCCGGCGGTGCCGGAAAAGCGAAAGGGCCGCCGGCGATCCTTCGCTGGCGGCCCGGCGAGCAGTGGCGGATGCGTGACCCGCTGTAGCCCCGTGACTCTGCGTCACCGCCTTTCGGCGGCTTTGCTCTGAGCAGCGATGCGAAATGCGGCCTCGCGGCGGGACGCGGTCCCGCGCATCGAGGGCATTGGTGAAGGGGGGCAAACGGCATGCCCCAAGCTGGCAGCGACCCCCTGGACGTGGCGCACCGCGCCGCGACGGCAAGCGGTTTGGCCCTGGACGCTACCCAGCAACCGACACTACCGTACAGATCCCGTTATCTGCCGCAGAACACATCTATCATGGCGTTTTGCGGTATGGTTTGCGGGCCCACACGGCGTTCACCGGTGCTCCGGGGGCGACCGCATCACGCTGTGGCTTAAGGCGTTATCCTGGTGGTCGAGTCGCGCTTCGCGCAGGCCGGTGACCCTTCCTTGGTCGCGGGCGGGAGCGACGTTGACCCGACGAACACTGCGCAGATTTGGGCTGAGCCGGAACTCGTCATCGACGCGCTCCACCCGTCCTGCGTGGTCGTGATGGTCGGCATCTCGTTGCCGGCCGACACGCGGTAGGCGGCGCCCAGGTTGGCTGAGTACTTCTGGCTATCCGCGAAGTAGCTCTCTTCGACGGTCACCAGGTTGCGCAGATCCGACCTCATCGCGGCGATGTGGGCCCGTTCCTTGGTGTTCGTGAGCTGCGGAATCGCGATCGCGGCGAGCAGGCCGATGATCGCCATCACGATGATCAGCTCGATGAGCGTGAAGCCCTTCCGGTTCATCCTCCATCATGCCCACCCGAACGCCGGGCCGCAAGCGCCGTGTCGTGGTCGATTCACGGTTCGCAGACGGGTGCGCCCTCTTTGATCGCCGGAGGGATCGACGTGGAGCCGACGAACACCGAGCAGGTCTGGGTCGTGTTGGTACTCGTGATCGACGCGGTCCACCCGTCCGCGGTCAGCGCGATGGTTGGCATCAAGTCGCCGGCCGACACGGTGTAGCGGCGACCCAGGTCCGTCGTGTACTTCAGGCTGTCGGCGAGGAAGATCTCCTCGACCGTCACCAGATTCCGTAGATCCGTCTTCATCGCGGCGAGCTGGGCCCGTTCCCTGGTGTTGCTGAGCTTGGGAATGGCGAAGGCCGCGAGCAACCCGATGAGGGATGTGACGATCAGCAGCTCGATGAGGGTGAAGCCATTGCGTTTCATTTGCGTTTCATTGGCGTTTTCATTGACCGGGCATCCGGCCGTGCGAGACCAGCCGTGGAGGGGGGCAGGAACCATGCCGACTGACGGAGCCGTCGCTAGCGAGGTTCACTGGCTCTGATGAGCGTCGAGCGGCGCAGGATGTGGCGGGTCGGTGACACAATCGGCGCACTTCCGTACATTTCCGCGTCATCGGACCCTCTCTGCCGACCACAACCCGGCATAGTTTCTCGCGACACCCGTGAACCACCCCGACAGATGATCGTCGTCGAGAAGCCTCCCTTCTTCGTGTGTCCAGGCGGCTCCGTACAGGTACATCGTGAGCACCACCGTGCTGTCGGGGTTGACGGTTCCTACCAAGCCGAAGCTTGGCCACGGGGCCACGGTCTCGACGTGCGTGCTGTCGTTGGTGCAGGTTTCGATGCCGGCTTCTGTGAAGCCTATGAACTTGGCGCTGTCTATCGCAGTCAGGAACACGCGTACGGGGGATTCCGTGCAGTGCGCCTTCGCCGTGCTCGCTGTTCCGGTCCAGCTCCATTCCCCTTGCAGCGAGGGCGGGGGTGGCGCAACGACGGGAGGGTCAGAGTTCCCTCGGCAAGCCGCCAGGGCGAGCACGGCAACCACGGTCAGGACACGCATATTCGACCTTGAGTGACCACGGGTTCGCGTGCGACCGCAGCCCCTTCGAGACGCCTTCTTTTGGATGCCTTCTAGTAAGGCGAGCGCGTCGTGCTCGACCCACCTCGCGCGCAGGCTGGCGCGCCTTCTCGGCTCGCCGGAGCGAGCGGCGTTGATCCGACGAACACTGCGCAGACCTGGGTCGTGTAGGGGCTTGTGATCGACGCGCTCCACCCGTCGCGCGTCAGGGTGATGGTCGGCTTGCGGTCGTCGGGGGACACGGTGTAGGAGCCGCCCAGGTCCGTCGCGTACCGCTGGTTTTCGGCCAGGTAGTACTCTTCGGCGCTCACCAGATGGCGCAGATCCACCTTCATCTCGGCGATTTGGGCCCGTTCCCTGATGTCGGCGAACCTCGGAGCCACGATGGCGGCAACGAAGCTGAGGATGGACGTGACCATCATCAGCTCCATCAGGGTGAAGGCATTGCGCTTCATCTAACGACAGGGTCCATGTGAGACTGGAGCGTTGGGGGGGCACGAGCCGTGCCGAGCGGGCTATGCGCGCGGACCGGGTTTCGGGCCGCTCTGGCGGCTCTCAGTGAACCTGCAGCGGGTCAGTTTGTGGCGGGTCGGCAACACATCGCGCAATGCTTCGGTCCTGCGCGCGCGTTTTTTCCTACCACTGTCCTCTCCAACCAGCCTAGCGTGGTGGTATGCTCGCCCGGGTGCGCTCCGCCGCCGTCCTCGGGATCGACGCCTATCTGGTGGACGTCGAGACCGACATCGCGAACGGGCTCCCCTCGTTCGTCACCGTCGGGCTGCCGCAGGGCGCCGTCAAGGAGGGCCGCGAGCGCGTGTACGCCGCGCTCGCGAACTCGGGCTACACGTTCCCCCTGAAGCGCATCACGGTCAATTTGGCCCCCGCCGACATCCGCAAGGGGGGTTCGGCCTTCGATCTCCCCATTGCGCTGGGCGTGCTTGCGGCCACCGAGCAGATCTCGGGCGAGCGGCTGGGCCGGGTCGCGGTGCTGGGGGAGTTGGGGCTGGAGGGCGCGATCCGGCCGGTGCGCGGCGCGCTGCCCGTGGCGCTCGCCGCCCGAGCAGCGGAGCTGGAGGCGTTGGTGCTGCCGCGGGAGAACCTCCCCGAAGCGGGCGTCGTGTCCGGCATCCGCGTGCTCGGTGCGGGGAACCTGGCCGAGATCGCGGATTTCCTCGACGCCCGCGCCGAGCTCCCCGAGGCGTGTGTGGACCTCACGCGCTTGTTCGCCCAGCGGGCGCAGGACGACGTGGATCTCGCGGAGGTGCGGGGGCAGGCGCATGCCAAGCGGGCGTTCGAGGTCGCGGCGGCGGGCGGGCATAACATCCTGCTGATCGGTCCCCCGGGGTCCGGCAAGACCATGCTGGCGCGACGCCTTCCGACGATCCTCCCCAAGATGAGCCTCGACGAGGCGCTGGAGACGACCAAGATCCATTCGGTCGCCGGAATTCTGCCGCTGGGAGAGTCGCTCGTCGCGCGCCGGCCGTTCCGGGCGCCGCACCACACCATCTCGGACGCGGGGCTGATCGGCGGCGGGTCGTATCCGCGGCCCGGCGAGGTGAGCCTCGCCCATGGGGGCGTGCTGTTCCTGGACGAGCTGCCCGAGTTCCGCAAGAACGTGCTCGAGGTGCTGCGACAGCCGATGGAGGACGGCGTCGTGACGATCGCCCGTGCGGCCATGAGCCTCACCTATCCGGCGCGCTTCATGCTCGCGGCCGCGATGAACCCGTGCCCCTGCGGCTACTTCGGCGACCCGCACCACAACTGTGTGTGCGGGCCGCTCGGCGTGGAGCGCTACCTCGCGCGCGTCTCGGGACCGCTGCTCGACCGGATCGACATCCACCTCGAAGTCCCCGCGGTGAAGTACCGCGCCCTGGCCGACCAGGGCGGCGGCGAGCCGAGCGCGGCGGTGCGCGAGCGGGTGGACCGGGCGCGGGTGGTCCAGCGGGACCGGTTCGCGAGCCGTCCGGGGATCTACGCCAATGCCCATATGGCGCCGCGCGACATCCGGATCTTCTGCCGGGTGTCGGACGGCGCCGAGGCGCTGCTACGCACGGCGATCACCCGGCTCGCGCTCTCGGCGCGGGCGTACCACCGGATCCTCAAGATCGCGCGCACGATCGCCGATCTCGACGCGGCGGCCGAGCTCCAGCCGAAGCACGTGAGCGAAGCGATCCAGTATCGGAGCCTGGACCGGCGCGGCCTCGGGTGACGGCCCGGCAAGGACGGCGCCGGGTCGGCGCAGTTCCCCCCCCCTCTTGCCATCGGTGTGTAGATTGATGTGTGGAGGTCCACACATGCCGACCAATCTGGCCATCGACCCCCAGCTCCTCGACCGTGCGCTCGCCGTGAGCGGGGAGAAGACAAAAAAGGCGGCGGTCACCAAGGCGCTGGAGGAGTTCATCGCCCGCCGGGAGCAGCGACGCCTGCTGGAGCTGTTCGGTCGACTGGACTGGACCCTGGGATACGACTAACTCGCCGGGCGCTACACGGCCGAGCGCGAGCTCGGTCGTGGCGCGGAGCCAGCGCGGTCGCCTTCGTGTCACTGATGTGTAGATCGATGTGCGGAGGCTCCACACATGCCGACCAATCCGTCCGGCGTCGGATGCACTGGCACAAAAGCCGGTGGCATCATTCGTACGAGTGCCCCCATAATCCATTGTCCCGCAACAGGAAGATGGATTTGCGAGGATACCGACTATGGTGACAAACGTGGGAACTGTCTTGTGGGGGCTCCGCTAGGGAGCGGACCAGCGCATCGTCCGCAGCCGCTACCAGCGGAGCTCGGTTGGAAAATACTCCGAAATCAATTCGTTATAGAAGAGCCGCAATTGCTCGACATTCGGGCGCTCGTGGCTTTTGGTATAAAGGTCGTAAGGATTGAAAGCTCGAACCCACTCGAACATTTCCTTGTCCCGGCCGTTCATGAGGTGTTGATATTCCCCTTCGCGGTGCGCCGGATAGAAGGAGTGATAGCGAATCATGTAAAGGGCCTCCGGCGGCAGGTAATCTTTGACGACGTGATACAGGTATTCGTCATGGCCCCAGGAGAGATGAACGTTTTCCAAGCCGCAGCCTTCAGAGTAGATGCCGGTTCGAGTCTGGTATTTCGGCTCGCGGCTGTCGGGATTGTCGGCGAAGAACTGATGAAAGACGATCTTGTCCGAAT
>WNGG01011383.1_pt1 | contig 11874 bp, 11 predicted proteins | sample 5400661 | NCBI WGS metagenome assembly WNGG01 (sample SAMN13153372, study PRJNA577476) | soil metagenome | isolation source: 100 cm soil or saprolite under Garry oak tree replicate 1 | place: USA:California | collected 2016-06-15 | reverse complement strand
CTCGCCGCGATCGGGCTCGACCGCGTGTCGGCCTATATCGCCAACATCATTCCGTGGCGTCCGCCCGGCAACCGCACGCCCACCCCGCAGGAGGCGGCGATCTGCCTGCCGTTCGTGCGGCGCCAGATCGAGCTGTGCGATCCCGACGTGCTGGTCTGCCTCGGCGGCCCGTCGGCGCAGGCGCTGCTCGGCATCAAGGACGGCATTCTGAAGACGCGCGGGCGCTGGTTCGCCTACCACACCGGCACGCGCGAGATCCGCGCGATCGCGACCCTGCACCCCGCCTACCTGCTGCGCCAGCCGCTGCAGAAGCGGCTCGCCTGGCGGGATTTTTTGGCGATCAGGAAGGCATTGAAAAAGAGTTGAGCCGGCCTGACAGTCGCATCCGATGAGAAATGCCTGACCGCCGTCCCCGACATAGGGGAATGAGCATGCCCAGTGAAAAGCTGCACGCCGACTGGCGATCTTTCTCCGAAGCGGCCCGCCGGGTGGAGATTAAGCTAAGGATCGCGCTTGAGGCGATACCTACTTGGGGGCTCGTGCTCTGGGCAATTGCCTCGCCGATACTCGTCGTGGCTTGCGCATTGCTTTCGGGCCGCCACGGCGGTGCTGTCGGCATCTTCGCCATGGTCATTTGCAGCATCGCCTTCTTCGCCGCGCTTTCATATTTCCAGTTTTGGACGCGTCTCTTGATAACGCTGACATACGCAATTTATTTGATTCCAGCGTCGCTCTACATGCTGCTCGTAGGGGCCTGCTTATTTTGGCGGGAATGCCTGTGAAGGCCCAACGCGGCCGTCACCCGGGGCGTAGGGTTTCGCTTCACCCAACCCATCTACGCGGCGGAGAGGAAGCCCCCACCCGACCGCGCTTCGCGCGGTCGACCCTCGGGTCAAGCCCGAGGGCAGGCTCTCCCCCGCAAGCGGGGGAGGTATCACCCGGGCAGCGCGAATTTGATGCCGAACAGAATCGCCAGCACGACCACGGCCGGCGAGAGGTCGCCGAGCTTGCCGGAGACGAGCTTCGCCAAGGTGTAGGTGATGAAGCCGAGGCCGATGCCGGTGGCGATCGAGTAGGTGAGCGGCATGCTGACCGCGGCGATCACCGCCGGCGCGTATTCGGTGGCGTCGTCCCACGTGATGTCGGCAAGGCCGCGCGTCATCAGGCAGGCGACATAGAGCAGCGCCGCGGCCGACGCGTAGGCCGGGACCATGCCGGCGAGCGGGGCGAAGAACAGCGCGAGCAGGAAGAACAAGGCGACGAACACGCAGGTCAGGCCGGTGCGCCCGCCGGCGGACACGCCGGCCGCGCTCTCGATATAGCTCGTCGTGGTCGAGGTGCCGATCAGCGCGCCGAACATGGCGGCAAAGCTGTCGGAGATCAGCGCCTGCTTCATGCGCGCGAGCCGGCCGTCCTGCATCAGGCCGGTGCGCAAGGTCACGCCGATCAGGGTGCCGGCATTGTCGAACACGTCGACGAACAGGATGCTGAACACCACGACGAGGAAGCCCCATTCGAAGAGCCGCGAGAAGTCGAGCTGGAACAGCGTCGGCGTCAGCGAGGGCGGCGCCGACACCACCCCGGCATAACGGGTGAGCCCGAGCGGAAGGCCGACGAGCGTCACCGCGAGGATGCCGATCAGGGTGCCGCCGAGCACGCGGCGCTCATTGAGCGCGACGATGACGACGAAGCCGAGGATGGCGAGGATCGCGGCCGGCTTGGTGAGGTCGCCGAGCGTCACCAGGGTCGCCTGGTGGCCGACCACGATGCCGGAGGTCTCGAGCGCGATGATGCCGAGGAACAGGCCGACGCCGGCGGAGACGCCGAGCTTCAAATTGTGCGGGATCGAGTTGATGAGGTATTCGCGGATGCGGAACACCGAGATCAGCAGGAACAGCACGCCCGAGCAGAACACGGCGGCGAGCGCCTGCTGCCAGGTATATTTGAGGCTCAGCACCACCGTGAAGGCGAAGAAGGCGTTGAGCCCCATGCCGGGCGCGAGCGCGATCGGATAGTTGGCGTAGAGGCCCATTACCAGGGTGCACACCGCCGAGGCGATGCAGGTCGCGACGAACACCGCGCCCTTGTCCATGCCGGCATTGGCGAGGATCTGCGGGTTGACGAAGACGATGTAGACCATGGTCAGGAAGGTGGTGACGCCGGCGACGAGCTCGGTGCGCACGTCGGTGCCGTTGCGGGCGAGCCCGAAATAGCGGTCGAGGAAGGAACTCGACGCAGGCGACGTGGTCGTGTCGGTCATGGCAGCTGGTGGGGTGCGGGCCGCAGACGCGGGACTCGCCGAGAGAACCCCACCCGGCCGCTGCGCGGCCGACCTCCCCTTGCAGGGGAGGTATAAAGAAGAAAGTGCCGCATCGCCGGTCGCGGGGATTGCGCGTTAAGCTAAGCGGCCGCTCCGGCCGCCCGAGAGCTTCCCATGGACCTCGATCCCGTCCTGCTCGCCCGGTTGCAGTTCGCCTTCACCATCACGTTCCACATCATCTTCCCGAGCTTCACCATCGGGCTCTCCGCCTATATCGCGACGCTCTCGGTGATGTGGCTGCGCACCGGCGCGGCGCGCTACCAGCGGCTGGCGCGGTTCTGGACCCGCATCTTCGCCGTGTCGTTCGCCATGGGCGTGGTCTCGGGCATCGTGCTGTCCTACGAGATCGGCACCAACTGGAGCCGGTTCTCGGTCGTCACCGGCAACGTGCTGGGGCCGCTGCTCGGCTACGAGGTGCTCGCCGCCTTCTTCCTCGAGGCGACATTCCTCGGCGTGCTGCTGTTCGGCATCGATCGCGTGCCGCCGTGGCTGCACACGCTCTCGGCGGTCGCGGTCGCGATCGGCACCGCCATCTCGGCGTTCTGGATTTTGGCGGCGAACAGCTGGATGCACACGCCCGCGGGCCACGAGGTTCGCGACGGCGTCGCCTATCCGGTCGACTGGCTCGCGGTCGTCTTCAACCCGAGCTTCCCCTATCGCCTCGCCCACATGGTGACGGCGGCCTATCTGACCACCGCGTTCGTGGTGCTCGCGGTCGGCGCGCGGCTTCTGCTCGCCGGCCGCCACGACCAAGAGGGCCGCACCATGCTGCGCATGGCGATCGGCCTCATCGCCGCGCTCGCGCCGCTGCAGCTCTTCATCGGCGACCAGCACGGCCTCAACACGCTGCGCCACCAGCCGATCAAGGTCGCCGCCATGGAGGCGCACTGGGACGGCAGCAAGCCCGGCGCGCTCGTGCTGTTCGCCTGGCCGGACGAGAAGGCGCAGACCAATCATTTGAGCCTCGCCATTCCGGGCGGCGCCTCGCTGATCCTCACGCACGATCCGGCCGGGCTGTTTCCCGGGCTCGCCAGCGTGCCGGCGGCGGACCGGCCGCCGGTCCTGCCGGTGTTCTTCGCCTTCCGCGTCATGGTGGGCATCGGCCTCGTGATGATCGCGGCCGGACTCTTCGGCCTGTGGCTGTGGTGGCGCGGCCGGCTGTTCACGACGCGCTGGTACCTGCAGCTCGCCGCGCACGGCTGGTGGATCGGCTTCGTCGCGGTAATCGCCGGCTGGACCGTGACCGAGACCGGCCGCCAGCCGTGGATCGCGCGCGGCATCCTGCGCACCGCCGACGCGGCGTCGCCGGTCGGCGGCGGCAGGATCGCGACGACGCTCGCGCTGTTCGTCATCGTCTACGCGATCGTGTTCGCCATGGGCATCTATTACATCAACCGGCTGATCAACCGCGGGCCGGTCGATCGCGTCGGCGCGCCGCCCCAGATGTTCTTCACGCGCCCGTTCGCCGCGGCGCGGGAATGAGGGGCGCCATGGAATGGTACCTGCCGGTGATCTGGGCGGCGCTGATCGGCAGCGCGGTCGCCTTCTACGTGATCCTCGACGGCTTCGACCTCGGCGTCGGCATCCTGTTCCCGTTCGCCGACAACGAGCGTGAGCGCGACCAGATGATGGCCTCGGTCGCGCCGTTCTGGGACGGCAACGAGACCTGGCTGGTGCTGGGCGGCGCCGGATTGCTGGTGGCGTTTCCCGGCGCCTATGCGGCGATCATGCCGGCGCTCTACCTGCCGGTGATCGTCATGCTGCTGGCGCTGGTGTTCCGCGGCGTCGCGTTCGAATTCCGCCATATCGCCGTCACCAGCAAGAAATACTGGAACGTGGCGTTCGCGGCCGGCTCGACGATCGCCGCCCTGTGCCAGGGCGCGATCCTCGGCGGCCTGATCCAGGGCATCAGGGTGGAGGACGGCGCCTACGCGGGCGGCGCGTTCGACTGGGCGACGCCGTTCGCGGCGCTGTGCGGCCTCGGCGTGCTCGCCGGGCACGCGCTGCTCGGCGCGACCTGGCTGGTGATGAAGACGGAAGGGACGGTGGCCGAGCGCGCGCGGCGCCACGCCAAGGTGCTGCTCGTCGCCGTCATCGCCTTCATGGCGGCGGTGAGCCTGTGGACGCCGCTCGCGTTCGAGCGCATCGCGCGCCGCTGGTTCTCGACGCCGAACATCCTGTTTCTGTGGCCGGTGCCGATCGTCACGGCGCTCGTCGCGCTCGCCGGGTGGCGCGCGCTCGAGCGCGGGCGCGAGGTCGCCCCGTTCCTCGCCGCGATCGGCCTGTTTCTGCTCGGCTACCTCGGCCTGGTGATCTCGACTTTCCCCTATCTGGTGCCGCCTTCGCTCACCGTGTGGCAGACCGCATCGGTGCCGGCGAGCCAGATCTTCATGCTGATCGGCACGCTCATCCTGCTGCCGGTGATCCTCGGCTACGTCGTCTTCGTCTACTGGATCTTCCGCGGCAAGGTGCGCGAGGGGGAGAGCTATCACTGAAGGGCGAATAGCGAATTGCGAATAGCGAATAGTTACTCCACTTCACCATTCGCTACTCGCTACTCGCTATTCGCTACTCGCTATTCGCCATTCGCTTCTTGGATCACTTCTTGACCGAGGCGGCGACCTTGACGAACACCTCCTCGGAGGCGTTGGCCACCTGGTTGATGACGTCCTTCAATTCGCGCGAATCGATGGTGCGCAGCTGAGTGTCGACGCGCACGAACAGGTCGCCGTCCTTGTCGAGGCCGATCTTGCAGTAGTCGTATTCGTGATTGGCGGTCAGCAGCGTTTCCATCATCTTCGCCGTCTTGTTGATGTTGGCCTTCTTGGCGAGGATCGCGAAGGTCACGACGATGTCGCTGCCGGTCGACAGGATGACCTTGAACTTGTGCAGCGTCTTGCGGTCGAACTCGATCGACCAGGTGTTCGCGTTGTGGGTCGTGTAGCTGAATCCTGTGTCCTTGAGCATCTGCTCGAGCCGCTTGGACTCCTGGGCGTGCAGCGGCGTCGCCGCGACCGCGATAAAGGACGCGCAAAGGGCAACCGTCAGCCAGCGAAACATGTTCAAGCGCACGACAACCATCCTCTATTGACCGGTGAAGCCCCCGGGGGCGCACGTTAGAGGGTGACGCCGGTCCGCCGCAAGCCGGCATTTTGCCAAGCGGCGGTCACCGTGCGGGGGCGGAGGCGGATGGGCCGGCCGGCCGGATCAGGGCCCAGCCGATGCGCATGAGCGGCAGGCGGCCCTGCAGCGGACGCTCGAACGAGCGCGGCACCTCGGGCGCGAGGTCGGGAAAGCGCGCCTTGATGGCGGCCGGCGGCGCGCCGCCGGTGTCGGCGCTCGGCCACACCACGACCGCGCCCTTCTCGCGGATGTCCTGCTCGCTCACCCACGGGGTGAGGGCGGGCGCGGCGGCGAGCGAAAGGCTCGGACGGTCGGATGAGCCAAAGGCGATCAGCCCGGCATTGTCGACGTCGCCGACCACGATGCGCAGCGGCTTGCCGGTGCGGCGGTGAAAACTGTCGGTGAAGAAATCCGCCATGGCGGCGGCGGGCCGGCCGGTTTCGAGGTCGGCGGCGACCGTCCAGGGCGCGAGCACGACCGCCGCGACGGTCAGGGCCGGCGGGGTCAGGAGCAGCGCCAGCCAGGCAAGGCCGACGATGCGCTGGCGGTAGAGATGGATGACGTCGCCGGCCGCGACCACGACGGCAAGCGCCGAGAGCACGACCAGCGGACCGGCACTGCCGAACGGCAGCGCAATGCCGAGGATCACCGCCGCGGCGGTCGCGACGAAGCCGGGCGCCAGCGCGAAATAATAGACGAACGCCCGGGCGAAGCGCGGCAGCGGCTCGCGCTCGAACGCCGGCGCCGCGGCGCGCGGCTCGGCCCGGACGCCGCCGGCGACGACCAGCAGGATCGCCAGCCCGGCATGCACGGAGACGAGCCCGCCGAGGAGGATCAGCCAGGCGAGGAACCGGCCGTCGGCGCCCATCAGGTTCGCGAGCCCGGGGAAGCTCGGCAGCGGATTGGTGCCGGTGCGCTCGAGCCAGATCAGGTGCGGAAAGACCATGAGAACGACGATCATGGCGGCGGCCCACGGCGCGATCGTTGCAAGCGTCGCCCGGCCGCGCGCGGTCGCGGCGACGAACAGCGCCACCAGCGCCACGTAGATCAGCCCCGCATAGGTGGTGAGCACGAGCAGCCCGAGCTCGACCCCGACCGCGAACCAGTAGCGCGACCGGTCTTCCCCCGTGGCGCGCCAGCAATGCAGGAGCGCGAGCGCGATGAGCGGCATCGCCAGCACGCTCGGGCCGAACTCGAGCGTCGGCAGCGAGAAGGCGGTGATGCCGACCATCAGCAGCACCGCCATGACCGCATGGCGGGCGCCCACGATCGCGCGGCCGAGCGCGAACACCGCCCAGAACGTGACGATCACGCAGACCTGCGAGAGCAGGTAGACGCCGAACGCCCGCTGGCCGAACAGGCCGAAGGCGATCTCGGCGAGCCAATAGGCGAGCGGCGGGCCGAACGGCGAGCCGAGCGTCCATTCGTGCCCGATCGCGAGGACGAGCGGAACCTCGCCGGGCGGCGCCGAATAGATCAATGTCGGCACCAGCACCCAGACGAGCGCCTGCGACAGCGCCGCGATCCAGAACATGAGGGCGGGCCGCGCCCGCAACGCTTCGACCAGGAGGGAGACGTAGAGCATGATCTGCGCGCGCTGGAGCATTTTCCGGAAAAAAGCCCGCCCCGGACGTGATCCGGGGTGGATACCGGTTTTCCGTAGAAAATGCGACCAAACAAGAAATCCAGCGCGCGGAGATAAGCGCGGGAGCGTCAGAGAGACAACAGGCTTGCCGCCGCCGCGGCGGGGTCGGCGACGCCGTCGCCGAGCAGCAGCGCCACTGGCGCGAAGGTGCGGCGGTGGTGGATCGTCGGCCCGAGCCGGCCGAGGGCGTCGATGTGCTCGGGCACGCTGTAGCCCATGTGGCGCTCGAACCCGTAGCCCGGATGGGCGAGGCCGAGCTGCATCATCAGCCGGTCGCGGGTCACCTTGGCGACGATCGAGGCGGCGGCGACCGAGACCAGGAGGCCGTCGCCGCCGATCACCGCCTGGCACTCGCAGCTGACCGCAATGCGGTCGCAGCCGTCGACGAACACGAGGCGCGGCGTAACCGGCAACGCGGCGACCGCGCGCGCCAGCGCCCACAGCGACGCCTGGCGGATGTTGTGGCAGTCGATGCGCGAGGGCGGCGCGAAGGCGACGGCGACCTGGGCGGTGGCGCAGATTTTCGCGTAGAGCGCCTCGCGCCGCTCGGGGGTGAGCCTTTTGGAATCGTCGAGCCCCTTGGGGACGCGCTCGGGGTCGAGAATCACCGCCGCGGCGACGACCGGGCCGGCAAGCGGGCCCCTCCCCGCCTCGTCGCACCCCGCCACCGGAAAAATCCCCCGCCGCATCGCCGCCCGCTCGCGGCGAAAGCTCGGGCGCCGCGGCGGCTCATCGAGCGGCAAGCGGGGGGCGGGCGCGGCGGCCTTCCGACTCATGCCGCGCAGGATGCGCAGCCGCGGTGGCCGGAGGCAATGGCGATGACCGACGGGCTGTGGAGAAAAAATGGCAAGGCGCGATTAATCCCTCCCAGGAACGGCTTGATCCGGGGAGCCGGGTGGGGTCCGCGCGCTTTCGCGCGCGTCCACCTTCCCCCTTGGGGCGATGATCTTCCTATTTGACGGATGTGGGCTTAGCACCTACGCGCAAAAGGATCACGCCGGGCGGCGTATCACGGGGGGTAACAGTAACCTTGAACTCATCCAGAATGCCGAACCGTTTCAGTTCCCTGACCAGGGCGCCAGCGGAGGGGGACGGGCCGCCTGCCCAGTCTTTCTCGTTCACGACAATTTCGACCCCGACGGGGTTTTCGCCAGCGGGTATGGTGTGCCAGACGCCTCCTATAATGTCCCATTTTGCCGTGAAGAAAACGTAGATGAAATCGGATGTGAAATCTCTGGCCTCGCTGACGTTTCCAAGAGTCATCAGCGATATTTTTTGGTTTGGAAATGGCGACAGAGCAGAGACAAACTCCGCTTTCTGTTCGGCAGAAAGTCGCCTTTGAGTCTGTCGAGCGCGAAGGTCCGCAATCTTTTTTTCAGCAGCCTCATCTTTCTGTTGCTGTTGAGCAGCAACCAACTCATCTTTTCTAGTGCCGTAGCGCTTGGCGACAATTTCGCTGGCTACCAAGCCCGCGAGACAGAGAATGCCAACCCACCAGAAAAGATCGTGCCACCACTCTGCGCCTTCAATAGTGTTCCATCCTGGCCACCACGTCATGATCCCCTCCCCTGGCTATTGACCACAGGCGCCGCCTTTTTTACAGGTTCAAACTTTCCGATTGGATGAGCCGGCGCCATCTCGAAAGACTTGGGAGATATGGGGCAAGTAATTACCCTTCTCATGGCGCAAAGAAATCCAATTGGCGCGATTCCGGCGGCGTCTCCTGTTTACTGGCCTCTTATTTCGCCATCTGAGAAAGTGACCAGTGACAGTGCCTCAACAACCTGCTATCGCGCTCCCCACGTCTGCCGGTGTCAGAACAAACTGAGCTGCTCGGCGCGCTTGATCGGCGGGCAAAAATGCTCCGTCGTGAGCTTGGCCCTGTCGGCGTTGAGGCCGAGCTTTTCGCAGGCGACCTCGAAGCGCCGGCCGATCATCCAGGCATAGGGGCCGGAGCCCTTCATGCGCGTGCCCCAGGTCGAGTCGTAGTCCTTGCCGCCGCGCATCTCGCGCACGAGCTTGAACACGTGGCGATAGCGGTCGGGATAGTTCGCCATCAGCCATTCGCGGAACAGGTCGCGTACTTCGAGCGGCAGCCGCAGCATCACGTAGCCGGCGCCCGACACGCCGAGCGCGGCCGCGGCGTCGAGGATGCGCTCGATCTCCGCGTCGTTGATGGCCGGCACGATCGGCGCCACCATGACGGCGGTCGGCACGCCGGCGGCGGACAACTGGCGCAGCGCCTCGAGACGGCGCGCCGGCGTCGGCGCGCGCGGCTCCATGGTGCGGGCGAGCTTGGGATCGAGCGTCGTCACCGAGATCGCCACCTTGACGAGGTTGCGCTTGGCCATGCGGGCGAGGATTTCGAGGTCGCGCAGCACCAGCGTCGACTTGGTGACGATGCCGACCGGATGGCCGGAACGGTCGAGCACCTCGAGGATGTGACGCATCACCTCGTAGCGCCGCTCGATCGGCTGATAGGGATCGGTGTTGGTGCCGATCGCAAGGGTGCGCGGCTGGTAGTTGGGCGCGGACAGCTCGCGCTCGAGCAGCGCCGGCGCGTCCGGCTTGACGAACAGTTTCGATTCGAAATCGAGCCCGGGCGAGAGGCCGAGATAGGCGTGGGTCGGGCGGGCGAAGCAATAGACGCAGCCGTGCTCGCAACCGCGGTAGGGATTGATCGAGCGGTCGAAGCCGATGTCGGGCGACTCGTTGCGGGTGATGATCTTACGGGTCGCATCGACGCTCACGCTGGTGGCGAAGGGCGGCAGGTCCTCGAGGCTTTGCCAGCCGTCGTCGAAGGCGACCCGGGCGAGGGGCTCGTAGCGGCCGGACGCATTGGACAGGGCGCCGCGCCCGCGGCGGCGCTCGCGCTCGATGGCGGCGCCGGCCAGCGCGTTGGGACCAAGCTCGCCCGCCGGCGCCGGGGCAGGCGGCGCCGACGGGCGGCGGAGGGCGGACGAACGAGCCATGGTTGGTTCCTAGCTCAGTTCTTAGAACAAAACAAGAACATTGAGAAGGCGTTAACGACTTGGCCGGCTGACCACGATATCTAGTAGTTAAATATGCTTGGCGCCCCTTGATACGGATCAACCCTGCCGTCGCCCCGGGAGTTCCATGCTCAGCGTCGTCATCGCCACCCACGAATCGGAGCGGGTGCTGATAGCCACCCTGGCGGCGCTCGTGCCCGGCGCCGCAGCGGGTGTGATCCGCGAAGTGATCGTGGCCGATGCGGGATCGCATGACGAGACATCCGAGGTGGCGGACATCGCCGGATGCCGGGTGCTGGTCTCGAACGCGCCGCTCCCCGCGCGCCTGAACGCGGCAGCCGCGGCGGCGCGCGCGCCCTGGCTGATGTTCCTGCGCGCCGGCGTCGCGCCGGACGCCGCCTGGACCGCGGAAGCCGCGCGATTCATCGATGAGGCCGAACTGGCCGGCCGGGTCGACCGCCAGGCGGCGGTGTTCCGGCCCGCCGCCCGGGCGGGCAATGTGCGGTCGACCCTGGTCGAGGCGCTGACCCTGCTGGCCGCCGCCATGGGGCGGCGACCGCGGCCCGACCAGGGCCTGGTGATCTCGCGGCGGCTTTACCAACAGCTCGGCGGCCATCGCGACGGCGCGGCCGACTGCGAGGCCGACCTGCTGCGGCGGGTCGGCCGCCGGCGGATCGTGATTCTGCGCTGCGGGGCGGTGGTGTTTACGGGATAGTTGACCTAGTCAAGTAATGACGCGACGATGCAGCCCGGATGGGGCGCAGCGCAATCCGGGATCTTTTTTCCCGCCTTCCGCTCCGCTCCATGCGGGCTACGAGCATGCTGCGCGACCAGCCAAGTCGAACTTCTGAGGAGCGCATCGCGGCAGTGCGCCGTTTCAGCCGCTTCTACACGCGGCGGATCGGCATGCTGCGCGAGGGGCTGCACGACAGCCCGTTCTCGCTGACGCAGGCGCGGGTGCTCTACGAGCTTGCCAGCCGCGCTGCGCCGACCGCCGCCGAGCTCGCGCGCGACCTCGGCCTCGACGCGGGATATCTCAGCCGCATGCTGCGCGCGTTCGCGCAGCGCGGCCTGATCAGGCGCAAGCGCTCCAGCACCGACGGCCGGCAAACCCATCTGTCGCTCACGGCAGCCGGGCGAAAAGCCTTTGCGCCGCTCGATCGCGGCTCGCATGACGAGGTCGCGGCGGTGCTCGCGCCGCTCGCCGAGGGCGGGCAGGCGCGGCTCGTCGAAGCCATGCGGACGGTCGAGCGATTGCTGGAAGGTTCGGCGGCCGGCGCCTCGCCCTATCTGCTGCGCCCGCATCGGGCCGGCGACATGGGCTGGGTGGTGAGCCGGCACGGCGCGCTTTACGCGCAGGAATACGGCTGGACTCTCGAATTCGAGGCGCTGGTGGCCGAGATCGTCGCCGCGTTCATCAGGACTTTCGACGCGCGGCGCGAGCGCTGCTGGATCGCCGAGATCGGCGGCGAGCCGGTCGGCTCGGTTTTTCTGGTCAAGCAGTCGGAGGAGATCGGCAAGCTGCGCCTGCTGCTGGTCGATCCGCGGGCGCGCGGCCTTCGCATCGGCGCGCGGCTGGTCGACGAATGCATCACCTTCGCGCGGCGCGCCGGCTACCGCACGCTGACGCTGTGGACCAACGACGTGCTCGTCGCCGCGCGGCACATCTACGAGAAGACCGGCTTCCGCCTGGTCGCGGAGGAGAAGCATCACAGCTTCGGCCACGACCTCGTGGGGCAGAATTGGGACTTGACGCTCTAACGCCAATACCTCCCCCGCTTGCGGGGGAGGTCGGC
>WNGG01007747.1_pt1 | contig 11874 bp, 13 predicted proteins | sample 5400661 | NCBI WGS metagenome assembly WNGG01 (sample SAMN13153372, study PRJNA577476) | soil metagenome | isolation source: 100 cm soil or saprolite under Garry oak tree replicate 1 | place: USA:California | collected 2016-06-15 | reverse complement strand
TACGGTTTCGCCTCCGCCGGCTCGTTCGCGGTGCGCGGGGGCTGCCCGTAGAGCGTGTTCCCGGCCGACACGGCGAAGGAGCCGCCTTGCGAAGTCGACTCCAGCGTGATCCCCGGCAGCACCACCGGCTCCTGGGTGGCCTGCGGAGCCTCGCGCGAGGGCGGAGGCGGTGCGGCGGAAGGCGGCCGAGGTTGCGTCCGCGCGGGTGGCGGCGGCAGGTCCTGGGCCGGGCGCTTCGGGGCGCGCGCGACCTTCATCGGCACGGGCTCCGCCGCCGGGGGCGCGGGCTTCTCGACCACCGCGACCTCGAGCGGCTGCGAGGCCGGCGCCGGACGCGTCGCGGGCGCGCGGCCGAGCAGGAGGACCACGGCGGCGTGCAGGAGGAGCGACGCTCCGAGCAGCGCGGCGACGCGCGCGGCGCTGTTCTCCGCCGTCTCCATCAGCGCGCCGCGGGCGGCTCCGCCTCGATCTGGATGGCGAACTTCCTCACTCCGGCCCCCTTGAGGACGTCGAGCAGGTGCGTGACCGAGCCGTGGGTGGCGCTCTTGTCGGCCCCCACGATCGCCTGCACCTCCTCGCCCTTGTCGCGCGCCTGCCGGACGGCGGCGACCAGGCCGGCGTCGTCCGTCTCCGCGCCGTTCAGGTACGCCTTCCCTTCCTTGGTCACGACCAGCGCGAACGTCTTGCTCACCGTCTCGCCGCCGTGCGCGGCGCGCGGCAGCTCCACCTCGATGGTCTGCTTCACGATGTAGGTCGCCGTCACCATGAAGATGATCAAGAGCACCAGCGTGATGTCCACCAGCGGCGTCACGTTGATGCCGGTGATGGCGTCCTCGTCATCCTGACCCTGGCTGGCCATCTAGAGCGCCTTCCCGTTCGCGCGCGCAACGTGCAGCCCCGCGGCGATGGCGTTGCCGAGGGACTGGGAGCGGCCGACGACGCGTTTCAGCAGGCGCTGGTAGATGTTGTAGGCGAGCACCGCGGGGATGGCGACGAACAGGCCGACCGCGGTGGCGACCAGCGCCTCGGAGATGCCGGCCATCACGGTGGAGGCGCCCGCGCTCGCCACGCCGGGGTGCGCCGCCAGGTCCGCGAACGCACGGATGATGCCGAGCACGGTGCCGAACAGGCCGATGAACGGCGCGTTGTTGCCCAGCGTGCCGAGGACGAACAGCCATTTCTCGTACTCGAGCCGGCGCCGGTCGATGGTCGAGGCGACCGCTTTCTCCACCGCCTCCTGGCCGCTGCCCGCCACGCGCGCGGCGACGCGCACCACCTCGGCTTCCATCGCGTCGCCCGCGGCGAGCTGCGCGGCCTTGTCGAGGGCCCCGTCCTGGCAGAGCCGGAGCAGCTCCGGGAAGCGCTTGGACATGCGCCGCTGCCCGAAGTAGAGCCCGCGCTCCAGCATGACGGTGACGGAGAGGACCGAGAGCCCGACCAGGAGCCAGAGGACCCAGCCCGCGCCGAGCATGGTGAAGGCCAGGAGCCGCTGTTCGATCACGGCGCCCCCCCGGGGTCGAAGGCGCCGACCGACTTCGCAACGCGCAGCGCCGCGAGTTGGACCGCGAGCCGCTGCTGGATGGCGGTCTGCTCGCTCTGGAACAGCGCGCTCTCCGCGTCGGAGACCTCCACCTGGGTGGCGGTGCCCGCCTCGAACTGCGCGCGGACCAGCTGCTCGTTCTCTCGCGCGTAGAGGAGCGTCTGCTCCGCCTGGGCGCGCAGGGCCCGCGCCGACTCGAGGTCCAGGCGGGCGCGCCGCAGCTCGTCCTCGATGCGCGCCGACTGGCCGCGCTCCTGGGCCCGCGCTTCCCGGGTGCGGCTGTCGGCGTCCTTGAGCGCCACGTAGCGCAGGCCTCCGTCGTAGAGGGGCAGGGTGAGCGCCAGGCTGAGCGCCCAGGTGAGGTGGTTGCCCTCGAAATCCGCCTGGCTGTTGTAGCGGCCAGTGGCGTTGAACGCCAGGGTGGGAAGGAACTGCGCCCACGCATCCGTCTTGAGTCGCGCGGCGATCTCCACGTTGGCGCGCGCGGCGCCCATCTCCGGGCGATCGCGCAGCGCGCGCTCCATCAGCTCGCGCAGGTCGCCGCGGATCTCGGGCGGCGGCTCGCGGGGCGCCTCCAGCTCGAAGGCCGTGTCGCGCAGGCCGGTGAGCTGCGCCAGCTGGCTCTTGGTGGCGGCGTAGCTGTAGGACGCGCGGCGCACTTCCTCGTCGGCGCGCAGGACGTCGACGCGCGCCCGCACCGAGGCGGAGCGCGGGATCTGTCCCGCCTCGAAGCGCGCCTGGGCCTCGATGGCGTGATCGCGCGTGTTCTCCGCGGTCCGGAAGGCCACCTTCGCCAGCTCCAGCAACTGGACCCCGGAGTAGTAGGTGGAGGCCACGGTGAGGAGCAGCTCCTGCCTCTGCTGCGCCTCGTCCAGGCGGGCGACGTCCACCCGCTGCCAGGCGGTCGCGACGGCGGGGAAGACGCGGCCGTTGAAGACCGGCATCTGCAAGCTTAGCGCTCCGGCCACGGTATTGGGGCTGCCCTCCACCGTCTCGATGAACGGAGCGGCGCCGGGCGTGGTGCTGGGGATCGCGATGAAGGCCGGCGGCCCCGCCGAGTTGTGGGTGTAGCTGCCCGCGCCGGTGAGCGTGGGCTTCAGCTGGGCCCAGGCTCGGGAGACGTCGTTGCGCGCCTGTAGCACCCGCTCGGCGAGGACCTTCAAGTCGGGGGAATTTTCCCGCGCGAGGACCAGCGCCATCGGCAGGGGCAGCACCGGGCCTTCCGGCGGCGGCAGCGCCGGGGGCGGCCCCAGGTCCGCGATCAGCGCGCGCGCCTTCGGCTGGATGACCGTGGTCGGCTGCTGCTGCGCTGTGGCGGCGATGAGCAGGGCGACGGTGCTGCGGACCAAGCTCCCTCCAGCCTGGCCTCCCCCGGCCAGCAGCCGCCGCGGAAATTCAGCGAAGGCCTTTGCGATGTCAACCGGGAAGGGCCACGCCGGCCGCGCGGAGGCATTTCCGCGCCAGCGAGGAGAGGCCCAGGGCGGGAAGATCGGCCGGGCCCGCCCAGCGGAGACCTTCGGGCGGGGCCGCGTCGCGGGCGCGGGCCCTGAACAGCAGCACCCGCAGGTCGCGGTGCGTGAGGATCTGCCGCACCTCGCCGCACGCCTCGAGCCGCGGCCGGCCGGGGATCCCGCACGCCTCCAGGGCGCCGCGCAACGCCGCAGCGACGTCGTCGCCGCTCACCTGGGCCGAAGGGAGGTCCCAGAGGCCGGCGAACAGCTCGCCGTCTCCGCGGCGGCGCAGCAGCACCGCGCCGTCGGGGCGGAGCAGCGCGGGCGCCGCCCAGACCAGCACCGGCCGGGTCTTGTTGCGCCGCCGGCGCGGAAACGCATCCGTGTCGCCGCGCCGTCGCGCGCCGCAGCCGGGCGAGAGCGGGCACTCGCCGCAGCGGGGGTTGCGAGGCGTGCAGACCGTCGCGCCCAGCTCCATGAGGGCCTCGTTGAACTCGCCCGCCCGGCCCGCCGGGAGGAGCTGCGGAGCGATCCGCCAGGCGCGCCCGCGCGCCTCGGCCGCGTCTCCGGGCAGCCGCAGGACGCGCGCCAGCACCCGCGCGACGTTGCCGTCGACCAGGGGGACCTGCTCGCCGAAAGCGAGGCTCGCCACCGCCGCCGCCGTGTACGGTCCAAACCCGGGCAGCTCGCGGAGCTCGGAGGCGGACCGCGGCAGCCCGCCGAGCGCCGCCGCGGCACGCGCGGCCCGGTGCAGGTTGCGGCCGCGCGCGTAGTAGCCGAGCCCGCTCCAGAGGGCGAGCACCTCGTCCTCGCTCGCCTCCGCCAGCGCCTCGAGGGTCGGGAAGCGCTGCAGGAAGCGCCGGTAGTAGGGCACCACCACCTCGACGCGGGTCTGCTGCAGCATCACCTCGCTCAACCAAACCCTGTACGGATCGCGGCGGGGCTCGCGCCAGGGCAGGTTGCGCCGCGCCCGCGCGAACCAGGGCAGGAGCTGCGCGAAAAGCGTGCTAGGAGTACGCAACCTTCGCCTCCCGGAGGAATCTTGAAGTGAAGCGCATCCGCGTGCACAGCGTCGAGCAGTACGTGGCCGAGATCGGGCCGCTCATGAAGCAGGGCCTGCCGATGTACCGGGCCGACGACGTCGAGCAGGGCCTGCTCGGCGTGGGCTTCGACGGCGCGGACACCGAGGTGCTCATCTCCATCCAGGAATTCAAGGAGACCGGCGACCTCGTCAAGTACGGGGAGCTGATCGAGCCCTACGAGCCCGAAGGGAAGAAGACGCAGAAAGTGAAGGCGGAGAAGAGATAGGCTTACCTGAAGGCCGCCGCTTCGACCTCCTCGATGGTGCGCGGGATCGCCTGCGTCAGGTTCTCGTGGCCGCCCTCGGTGACGAGGATGTCGTCCTCGATGCGGATGCCCAGCCCGCGCAGCTCCGGGGGAGCCTTGTCGTCGTCCGGCGCCACGTACAGCCCGGGCTCCACGGTGAAGACCATTCCCGGCTCCAGCTTCCGCGGTGCCCCGTCGGGGCCGCGGTAGTTGCCGGCGTCGTGCACGTCGAGCCCCAGCCAGTGGCTGGTGCGGTGCATGTAGTAGCGCCGGTACGAATTGTCCTTGAGGAGCTGATCGACGTCGCCCGACAGGAGCCCCAGCTTCACCATGCCCTCGGTGAGGGTGCGCGCCGCCCCCTCGTGGAGCGCATCGAGCGTCGCGCCGGGACGCGCGGCCGAGATGGCGTGGTCCGCCGCCGACAGCACCAGCGAGTACGCGGCGCGCTGCGCCGGCGTGAACCGCCCGGAGGCGGGGAAGGTGCGGGTCACGTCGGCGGTGTAGAGGTCGACCTCGGCCCCCGCGTCGATCAGCACCAGGTCGCCTTCGCGGACCGGGTCCGCGTTGTCGTTGTAGTGGAGCACGGTCGCGTTGGCGCCGGCCGCGACGATCGGGTAGTAGCCCCATCCTCGTCCCCCGCCGCCGCGGAACTCGCGCTCGAGCAGCGCCTGCAGCTCGTACTCGTGCGACGCGGGCCGGCCGGCCGCCATCGCCGCCAGGTGCGCCTTGCGCGTCAGCTCGACCGCCTTGCGCAGCGCGCGCAGCTCCTCGGGCGCCTTGTGCAGCCGCAGCTCGTGAACGATCTGGCCCGGGTCCTCCATGCGCGGCGGCGCGGTGGTCCCGGCGCGCGAGCGCATCCGCAGCGCCTGCAGCGTTTGCGCGATGCGCGTGTCGAACGCCGGGTCGACGGCGCCCAGACGGTAGTAGAGGGTGCGCGCCGATCCGAGCAGCGGCGGCAGCTCCTTGTCCAGCTCGTCGACGGTGAACGCCTGGTCCGCGCCGAAGGCGGCCTTCGCGCCCTCGACCCCGGCGCGCCGCCCGTTCCAGATCTCGCGCTCCCGGTCCCGGGGACGGACGAACAGCGTGAGCGGCTTCCCGTCGGTGGAGAGCACCGCGGCCGCCTCGGGCTCCTCGAACCCGGTCAGCCAGAACAGGTCGGAGTCGGCGCGGTAGGGGTGCTCGACGTCGCTGTTGCGGGTAGCCAGCGGAGTGGCGGGAAAGACGGCGACCGAGGGACCGGGCGACAGCTCGCGCATCCGCCGGAGGACCTCGGCGCGGCGGGCCTGGAAGACCTCGGGGGGAAAGGCGGGGGTGGTCGCCATCGGAAGAGCTCCTCCCTGGTCTGGATTGCCCCGGCGCGGCCGCTTGCGCAAGCGCTTTCGCGCGACGGGGTGTAGAAGAGGCGGGGCGAGGCCTACCTTGCCTTGCGAACGAGCTTTGACGGGAGTGGCCATGGCCGAGCAGAAGGCGCTGTCCAGCGATGCGGAGATCAAGGCAGCGCTCGAGGAGCTGCCCGGCTGGAAGCAGCAGGGGAAAGCGATCGCGAAGACCTACGATCTCAAAGGGTTCAAGGCGGCGATGGCCTTCACCGGCACCGTGGGCGAGCTGGCGGACCGCGCCGATCACCACCCGGACATCCTCATCCAGTACTCGAAGGTGACCGTCACGCTGTGGAGCCACGACAAGGGCGGGGTCACCGATCGCGATCTGCGGCTGGCCCGGCAGATCGAGGCCGCCGCCAAGGACCAGCTCGCGTAGTACGCTGCCGCGCATGGCGGCGTGGCACGAGCTCCCCGACCCACAGCTGCTCGCGCAGTGCGAGGTGCAGGCGCACCGGGCCGGTGGGCCCGGCGGGCAGCACCGCAACAAGGCGGAGACCGCGGTGCGCCTCGTGCACCTGCCCACCGGAGTGGCCGCGGAGGGCAAGGACCAGCGTTCCCGCGGGCAGAACCTGTCAGCGGCGCTCGGGCGGCTGCGCGAGAAGCTGGCGCGGCGGGCGTACCGGCCGCCGCCGCGGCACAAGACGCGGCCGAGCCGGGCGGCGAAGGAGAGGAGGATGGAGGAGAAGAGGAGGGCGGGGGAGAAGAAGAAGGGGCGGCGGTGGGCGGAGTGAGCTGGGCCGCCGTAATTGCCGCGGTTGGCGCGCTGCAGGCGACGGCGACCGCGACTACGACAGCGAGTGCGACGTCGAGTCCGATGGCCACTCCGACTCCGAGCCCTGGGGCGGGGCGGCAAGAGAGATTCCTCTACCTGCTCCGGACCTACCCGCAGAGGGCGCCGAGGGACACCTTGGCGCAGGTGGAGCAGCTCATCGGGGAAGGGGAGTTTCCTGAACACGACCGGGCCGAATACTGGATGGGGAGCGCGTGGCTGGCGCTGCAGGAGGGCGAGGTGGCGCGGCGGTGGTTCGAGCGGGTGGGGCGCGACCATCCCGGGTCCGTCTGGGTGGAGCGCAGCTGGGTCGGGTTGGGCGATGTGGCGGCGCAGGAGAGGCGGTATGGCGCGGCGCTGGGGTGGTACGCGAAGGCAGAGGGAGCACGGGACGAGGCGGTGCGCGAGATGGGCCGCGTCTCGGCGCGGTCGACGCAGGTGCTCCGGGCCCGGCAGCGTCTGGCCTGGGCGGCGGGCGGACTGGCGGTGATCGTCGCGGGGCTCCTGGCCGAGTCGCTCCGGCGTCGGGGGCCGGTGCGCCTCTGGCCGCTGCCCGCCGAGGCGCGGATCGTCCTTCCCGTGCTGGGCGTCCTCGCCCTCCTCTCCGCGCGGCAGGATCCGGCGCCGCGCGCCGCCATCCTCGAGCTGTGCGCGGGCGCGGCCTTGCTGGTCACGCTCTCCGGGCTGCGGCTCCGCGCCGCCTCGCCGCGGGGAGCCGCGCGGGCGCTGCACGCCGCTGGAACCCTCGCCGCGCTGGGCGCGCTGGCGTACGTCGCGGTGTACCGCGGCGGACTGGTCGGCATGCTGCTCGAGACGCTCCGCGCAGGCCCGGAGTAGAGTCCGCCGTCATGCCGATCTCTCCCGAGGACAAGGGATTCGGCCAGGGCTCGCCCGAATTGGCGCGCTGGGCCGAGAACGTGTTCCAGCCCGAGGACGCGGTGCTGGCGGAGATCCGCGCGCGCAGCGTCCGCGAGGGGCTGCCGGCCATCGCGGTGGGGCGCTTCGACGGGCTGCACCTCGAGGTGGTGGCGAGGCTCCTGGGCGCGCGCAAGGCGGTCGAGATCGGCACGCTCGGCGGCTACAGCGGCGTGTGCCTCTTGCGCGGCATGCCCGAGGACGGCGTCTTGCACACCTTCGAGCTGGACGCGCACCACGCCGAGGTGGCGCGCGAATCGTTCCGCAAGGCGGGCGTCGCGGACCGCGCCCGCGTCCACGTCGGCCCGGCGCTCCAGAACCTGCGCGAGATCGAGCGCGAAGCGCCGTTCGACCTCTGCTTCATCGACGCCGACAAGGCCGGCTATCCCGCCTACCTCGACTGGGCCGCGCGGCACCTGCGCGTCGGAGGCGCCGTGCTCGGCGACAATGCGTTCGGCTTCGGCGGGGTGTCCAAGCCGGACGGGGACGAGGGCGTGCGGGCCCTGCGGCGCTTCAACGAAGAGCTGGCGCGCGGGGGCCGCTTCCGCGCCACCATGATCCCCACCGAGGAAGGCCTCGCGCTCGGGGTCAAGGTCCGGTAGAGCCCCTGAGCGCAACCCATGACGTCCGCGCCATGAAAAGCATGGCGCCGCCGAATACGGCGGCGACTACTTCCCCTGCGCTTCCGCGTCCGACTTGAGCACTTCCTCCGCGCGCTTCTTGCGCCAGGCGCGGAGCTTCTCGCGCAGCTCGGGGCGCTTCGCGCCGAGGATCGAGACCGCCAGCAGCGCCGCGTTCGCCGCGCCACCCTTGCCGATGGCCAGGGTTCCCACCGGTACGCCCTTCGGCATCTGCACGATCGACAGCAGCGCGTCGACGCCGCCCAGCGTGGTCGAGGCGACCGGCACGCCGAGCACCGGCAGGACGGTCTTCGCCGCCACCACGCCCGGCAACGCGGCTGCGCTGCCGGCGCCCGCGATGAGCACCTCGAGCCCGCGCTCCTCGGCCGTCTCCGACCACTCCAGCACCTTCTCGGGCGTCCGGTGCGCCGACAGGATGCGCAGCTCGTGGCCCACGCCGAATTCGCGCAGCACCTCGACCGCCCCCTGGAGGATCTCCAGGTCGGTCTTGCTCCCCATGATGATGCCCACCAACGGCTTGCCGGCCATCCGGGGCGGGTAACAGAGCGGGGACGCGCGGTCAAGGCGCTTGACTCGGGCCTCCGCGAGCCGACAGATCCGGGCGATGGACTTCCGCGAGCGCGACGTGGCCGTGCGGGGGCTGTCGCTGCGCGTGCGCGAGCGAGGTCCCCAGGATGGCCCTGCCTCGGTGCTGCTGCACGGATGGCTCGATCACCGGGGCTCCTTCGACCTGCTCGCGCCGCTCCTGCCCGGCCGCACCGTCGCGGTCGACCAGCGCGGGCACGGCGATTCCTCCTGGGCGGGCGCGGGCGCCTTCTACCACTTCGTCGAATATCTCGGCGACCTGGACGGCCTCTTGCGCGAGCTGGAGCTGCCCGGGCCGGTGCGCCTGGTCGGCCATTCCATGGGCGGTGCGGTCTCGCTGCTCTACGCCGCCGCGCGACCCGATCTCGTCGCGCAAGTGACGCTCTTGGACGCGGCGCCGCTGCTCATCGAGCCGGCCGAGGTGCCCGATCGGCTGTCCGGCTGGCTCGAGGATCTGGCCAGGCCCCGCGCCCGCGGCGCGGTCGCCTCGGTGGACGAGGCGCGAGAGCGGATGGAGCGCGCCAATCCGGACCTCTCCCCCGCCGCCGCGCGCCTGCTCGCCGGGGGAGCCGTCGGGCCCGACCCTGCCCGGGGCGGGGCGCTCGCCTGGAAATGGGATCCGCTGCTGCGCGCGCGCTCTCCGCTGCCCTACACGAAGGAAGTCCTCGAAGAAATCATGGGCCGGGTGCGCGCGCCCGTGCTGGTGCTCCGGGCCGAGCGGGGGCACCTGCCGGACGAGCAGCAGCTCCGGTCGTGGCTCTCCGCCGTCCCCTCGCTCACCGTCGAGACGGTGTCCGGGGCGAGCCACCACCTGCACATCGAGCAGCCGGAGATGGTCGCCGACCGGATCCGGCGGGCGTGGGACGCGGCCGCACGCGACGCGCCGCCCGCCGGCCGGTTATAAAGCGGCCGCCGTGCGCGACATCGGGGTCTACATCCACTTCCCGTACTGCCTGTCGAAGTGCCCGTACTGCGACTTCGCCTCGCGGGCCGAGAAGGTGATCCCGCAGGAGCGCTACACCCGCGCCGTGCTGCGCGAGCTGCGCGAGCGAGCGCCCGAGTTCGCCGGCCGGCGGGCCGTGTCCATCTACTTCGGCGGCGGCACGCCTTCGCTCTGGGACCCGGAATGCGTGGACGCCGTCCTTCGGGAAGTGCGCACCCGGTTCGACGTCGCTCCCTCCGCGGAGGTCACCCTCGAGGCGAACCCGGGCACCACCGACGAGGCGCGCTTCACCGCCTTCCGCGGCGCGGGCGTGAACCGGCTCTCGATCGGCGTGCAATCCTTCGCCGCTCCGCAACTGGTCGCGCTCGGACGGCAGCACTCCGGCGGGGACGCGGTGAGAGCGTACCGGACCGCGCGCGCCGCGGGGTTCGAGAACGTCTCGCTCGACCTGATCCACGGAGCAGAAGGCCAGACGGACGAGGGCGCGGGGCGCGATGCGGCCGCGGCGGTGGCGCTCGGTCCCGAGCACGTGAGCTGCTACGCGCTGACGCTCACCGGGCTCGCCGAGGAGGTGCCGATGGCCAAAGCGGTGCGCCGCGGCGAGCTCCAGCTGCCCGACGACGAGGCTCAGGCGGCGATGGGCGACGCGGTCCGCGGCGAGCTGCGCCGGGCGGGGTACGCGCGCTACGAGATCTCGAACTACGCGCGGCCCGGATACGAGGCGGTGCACAACTCGCTCTACTGGCGCGGCCTGGAGTACGCCGCGGCAGGGTGCGGCGCCTGCGGGTTCCGCCGCCTGTCCAGCGGTTCCGCCGTCGCGCGGCGCTGGATGAACGATCGCTCGCCGGAGCGCTACCTGGAGCGCGTCGAGGAGACGGGCTTGGGAGAGACGCAGTCGGAGGAGCTGGGCGGCGAGGAGCACTTGCGCGAGCGCCTCTTCACCGGCCTGCGGCTTGCGGCCGGCCTGGACCTGGTCGCGCTGGAAGACGATCTGGGGCTTCCGGTGCGCGCCCGGTTCGCGCCCCAGATCGACCGGCTGCGCCGCGAAGGTCTCGCCGAGGTGGATGGATCGACCCTGCGCCTCACCGAGACCGGCCTCGACCTGCACAGCGAAGTGGCGCTCCGGTTCTTCTGAACGCCTGGGGGATCAGGGCGCCAACACCAGTTCCTGCCCCTCCACCTCGTCGACGCGGCGGGCGAAGTCGGCGAGCTCCCGGTAGCGGGCGGGCGGGACGCGCTGCTGCGGCAGGGCGAACGACTCCTCGACGATGAGCTTGCCGCGCTGTTCGCGGGCGCTCCAGGAGAACTCTCCGTACGCGGTGCGCAGCGAGACGGGCGGGGGCGGCGCGCGCAGGTGGAAGCCCGCGGGGAGCGCGATCTCGGCGCGCGTGGTCTGCCGCTCGGCCGAGTCGACCAGGAGCGGCAACGCGCGCTCCGCCTTCTGCGCCCAGCGGCGCGACAGCCGCTGGGGCGAGAGCGACGCGGGCACGAAGAGCTGCGCTCCGTCGCGGCGCGCCAGCTGCACCCGCAGGCCGTACACCAGCGTGGTTGCCCCTCCCACGTCCGCTTCGCCCTCGGCCGCGAGCGAGGTCAGCTCCACGCCGCGCAGCCCGCTTCCGAGCATCGACTCGACGGCCTGCTTGCGCTGGGTGTCGTCGTACCGCTCCAGCGCGTCCTTCAGCGTGGCCGCCTCGAAACCCAGGTGCGTGTCCCGGCCGCTGCCCGTCGCCGCTCCGGCCGTGTCGAGCGAAAGCTGCAGCGCCACCTCGCGGCCGTCGTCCGCAGGCCCTGTCGGCGTGCGGATCTGCTGGGGCTCCTCGCCGGGCTCCGGCACCACCCACGCGTCCTGCCCGCGCAGGAACGGGGGCAGCCGATCGAAGGGGCCCAGGCGGTACGTCGGATCGACCCAGGCCGCTCCGTCGGGCAGATCGATGCGCAGCACCGCCCAGCCGTACGCGTCGCCCCGCGGGAAGCGGTAGGGCGCCTGGTCCTGGGTGAACCCGCGCACCAGCACGATGTGGCTCGGGATGCCCGCGGAGGCCAGCGCCGCCTTGAGGGGCAGCAGGCGGTTCCCACGCCCCTGGGCGAGGACGTGCGCGGCGGGCGAGGAGAAGTCCGATCCCTGCGAGCGCCCGCGCACCGCCTGCGCCACGGCGGCATGGATGCGAAGGGCCCGCTCGCGCGGCGTCGCGCCTCCGGCGGCGCGGGCCAGCTCGTCGGTGGCCCCGCCGGCCCGGCCGCGCAGGAGCGCCCAGTCGGCGATCGAGCGCACCAGCTCGCGCTGGCCGGCGCCCGAGCCCAGCTGGATCCAGGGCATCGTCT
>WNGG01007740.1_pt1 | contig 11878 bp, 8 predicted proteins | sample 5400661 | NCBI WGS metagenome assembly WNGG01 (sample SAMN13153372, study PRJNA577476) | soil metagenome | isolation source: 100 cm soil or saprolite under Garry oak tree replicate 1 | place: USA:California | collected 2016-06-15 | reverse complement strand
GAGCGGGGCGTACGGCATCGTTTCGAAGCGACGCCGTCGCGCCCGCGGCCACGGGAACCACATGAACCGCGATGCCAGCTCCAGCGGGTTCTGCCCATCGATCTCGACGTTGTTGTGCGCCCGGCAGGACTTGAAGTAGTACTCGACATCCGGCCGCCCGGGGACGTAATAGCGATACGTTCCGCAGTCCTGCAAGATACTCAGCCCGCGCCACCAAAGATCGACGTGAAGCTGGTCGCAGTGCGCCGGCCGGTCGCGATACGTATGACAGCGGATCATAGCCCAGCTTTCGCGCCGGCGGAGCGTGTAGTAGCCGCCGGCGTCGAACGCCCGGGACTCCGGTGCGGCCACGACGGCGCCCGGAGATCGTTCCTCGCGGGAAAGGGCTCCTTTCGCGGGGTCGTGGTCATGCCGCCCGCCCGGCTCCGCCCCGAATAGCCACAGCAAGTCTTCGTCCCACGGGCCGGCCGGCAGCAATCGCTCGCGATGCGTCAGATAGTATGTCGTCTGAACCACCGGCCGGAAATCCGTGAAGTCGCACTCGCTCAACGGCAGGATGTAGGCGCCGTCATTGTTGCCGTGGTTCGGAACGCGGCCCGTGTTCGGGTCCATCATCTGGAAAAGGAACTCGCCACAGCGGCCGATGCTCTCGTAAATGTCGCGGTCGAACGGCCTGCCGTCCAGCTCGGCGAGGCGCAGGCCGATCATCGCGCCATGCAGCATGACGCGCTCGTAGTTCATCGAGTGTTGCACGTAGCTGCCGTCGTCGTAGATCTGCCGGCGGAGTTCCTGCGCCAGCACGCGCCGGCCAAGGGCCTGCCAGCGGGGCGATGCGTGGAACTCGGGAAAGAGGTGGCTCACCAGCAGCAGCCCGGCCGCTTCCGAGATCGCGTGGTTGTTCTTTTGCGAGATCGCGTAGTGAATGTGTTGCGCAACGCGGTAGCCCGTCGCCCACGCCAGCCGGGCAAACTGCACCCAGCGCCGCGGCATCGTGGCCGGGTCGCGCGCCAGGCTCCAGAAGCCCAGGGCTAGCGCGATCAATCGCACCGAGCTTTCCTGGCCGCACTTCCAGTGGAGGCCTTCCCACGGCGGGGAGCTCGGAACAAACGAATCGAACCAGAGCCAGAATAGCTCGCCCGCGTCCGCGGCCAGGCCGTGCGCGTGGGCGCGTGCAAGATCGATCGCCCAGGCCGCCCGGGCCGGCTCCCAAATCGTGCGCAGGTCGCCCTGCTCCGGCAAATAGTCCGGCAGGTCGCACCACGTGACGCCGGGGCGGCCGGTCATGCCGTCGATCGGGTTGGTGCGCCAGTCGATCGGCGTTGGGGACGGTATTCGGAAAAAATATACGCTGCGATTTTTGCGCAACAGCCTCAGTCGCTCGTCGAATCGCGGCTGCCGGCCGGCGTCAAGACCGCGCAGCGACCGCGGAATCACCGGCGGGCAACCGAGGTCGAAGAAGAACGGCGGCTGGTTTTCCCACTTGTATTGGGCGAATCCGTCAGGCTCGGTTGGCACGCCGGGTTGAACGAGGTCATCGAGGCGCATCGTATCCCACGGGCGCGTGCGAAAGGCCCGCCGCAGCGACCCGGTCATCGTCGCGAGCTTGATGCGCAGCCGCGTGGCGACAAAGCCGGGGCCCTGGTAGCGGAGGACGCAGTATGCCTTTTGAAACGGACTCACGAATCGACGGCCTCTCCCAGCCGATGCCCTCCACCACTCTTGTGGTACGGGCCACAATGCCAAGTCTTTTTATTGCGGCGGCGCTTAAGAAGCAAGCGAAATTCAGGTGCGACTGCGCGACTTAGTTGGCCCCCATTTAGCCATAGGACCCGCCCCGGAATCGAAATGGATCGATGATAAATGACCGATGATAAATGACAATTAGGCCGGGCGGGCGGCTTGCTGCCCCAATTTGTTGTCCGTCATTGCTCACTGGTCATTTGTCATTTTCAAGAGATTGCCGACTTTGCCAAGACCCTGGAGGGGGAATTTTGGGTGTATAGTATCCCGTTTGAGAAACTGAGGTTTGTTATGCGTGAAAGATCCTCTTGGTTATTTACGGTGCTCTGCCTCGTGCTCATAGCTGTTTTCGGAGTCGATCGCAGCAACGCCCAATCCCGACCGGTACCCGAAGTCGGCGTTGTTGCCGACGACAACAAATCCTACTTTGCGTCCACGTACACAGAGGTTGATCCCTTGCGCCATTCGTTTGAGAATTCCGTGATGAAAGGGATGGTCACCTTTCTGGGCGGCGACCGATGGAAACTGGATCTCCGGGCAAAGCGGCCTCTGCAACGAATCTATTTCCCGGCGCAGAGCAAGAGGTCGCCTGTTGCCCCTCGAGTTTCAGACGAGATATTTTACTACCCCCGTGTTCTGGGCTTAGCGGAAAAGGCGAGCGCTCGGGATAAAGATTGGGATTGGGGGCTGAAGCTGATCTATCCCGGTCAGCTTTTTGCTCCACTTGTTGTCCTTGCCAGTAGCAGCGAGGCGAGGATGGTGGCTGCCACCAACTGGCCGCCGAAAAAGGTGAAACCACTGTATGGGGCCGAGCGGCTGACCTTGCTTTACGAAGAGGATGTCCCGGTCAATGCGTCTGTCTCTTATGAAGCCATGGTCGTCGACGTCAAAGGAAATAGCGCAAGCGGGGATGTGCCCTGGCAGTTGGCGCTCGATCGTTATCGGGCGTGGTTGGATTCGCATATGCCCGTCCCCAACTACCCGGACTGGATGTGGGAGGGCCAGGGATTCTTGGACATTTTCCTGGCATTGCAATCGCCGTTTGACATTCGTTCCATTCGAAGTCTTTATCAGAACTACAAACATCTTTATCCGTGGGTTCTGTTCTGGGGGCAAATGACCGCTCCGGGCTCAAAGATTTGCTGCGCCTTGAATGAAGAGATGCATCCTGACTATCTTCCGGCTTTGCCCGATTTTGTGAGGGAGGTAGTAGCGGGGGGCGGACACGCCGGCTATTATTCCGCTCCCTACTACGGAACGGATAGCGGACATCCGAGACGAAATTTGGAAACTCACGAAGGATCTGATTGGTTTTTGACATGGATAGGAAAGAATAAGAGCTACGGAGCCAATTCCTACTACATCGATACGCTCGGGTGGAGTTATTACGGAGAGCCAGCTAAGGTAATGAATCTGTTTGCGTCGGGACTCATACCCAAGGATTCGTTGATTGAAGGTGTCACTGATATCTATCCGGCGGCGAGCCTGGTTGCCGGCTCTTTGGCTGGCAGCGGAGATGGCCGGGACGGCTTTTGCGGCGCTCCCTACAAGACGCCCGAGACTTTTGACCGCACCACTTTTCCTCGGTTCGGCCGCTACCTTTTTGGCGACCGATTGTTCTATGGAGGGATAGCTAATCAGGATTCCACATTTTGGGGGAATGTTAGGTATTGGAAACGGAAAGACTCCAAAAGATTGCAGGTTTGCGGGTACGTCAGCTACTGCGAAGACAACGGCCCATGCGAGTATGGAACGGAAAGGCTGGCATTTCTTCTCGGCGAAAAGCTCGACGTCCGGACGCCAAAAGACAACGAAATCCTTGATGCCATCATTCAAGAGCGAATTCGTGCGAATTGGTGGGCCCGCCGCCCCGTTTATCTGGATACGAAGGGACTGGAATTGACATCAATCCCGCGTGATTCGAAGGTCGAGATAACGCGCTTCCGGGCCAAAGATGGGAGCACGTTATTTGCGATCTCCAACCCGAAGCTGGTCGCCGGCTTGAGTTTTCGATTCAAAGGCACATCCATTGCAGTTCCCGTTAAAAAAATAGCGATCGTTGAATAGCTTGTTTCATCACAACGTGTTCCCCCAAGTTAAACGGGGCCGGGGCGCTCGGGAGAGTTGGACGCAACCTTCACTCGTTCTTCACAGTGCATGGTGTCAGCCCAGTATCGTTACAGCTGGAAAAAGATGCGCGCCCTGTATTTCCCCAGCCCGCGCGCCTGGGCGCCGGCGGCAAAGTGTGCAGGCGGTGCCTTCACAGAGTCTGAGGGCGATCAGGCTATCTACCTGTCTACTGCTGCCTTCGATAGGTGGCCATTGTAAGATTTGGCGTAGTTGTTAGACGCGGCACTACGGCGCTGTCCAGAAGATAGCCCAACCGTCCTAGCCAACTTCCAAGGAAATTCTGCAGTCTACTGTTACGAGGCCAGGGCTTGATACCAGCTCGCATGAATCCCCAGAGCATGTAGGCAGCTGCAGCCGGAAGGACAGCGGATTTGTAAAAAAGGGGCGGGTCCATGCACCAGAATACGGGGATAGTCTGCTCGATCACCAATCCTCGCCCTTTCAGTAATCCGGTGTACCATGAGACAGGACGCCGGACCACTTGCGGGGATTCCTGAAACGGCTCTGACGTGTTTGGGAATTTATCGGTAAGCAGGAAAATCCCGTTGGGGGCGACAAGTTGGGCCAGGTTTTCAACCGCCTGCAGAGCAGCCTGCGCATCAGTAATGTGATACAGAACATCGATTGCCGTGACTACCTCAAAGGAAGAAGTGAGCGCAGGCCAGTCAGAGCACTGGTTAAGCTCGACGATGTCGCCTGCCCGCAAATCAAACTCCGGAAAAGAACGCCGGGCGTGCTCGGAAGCGCTCGCCGAAAGGTCTATGCCAAACACTCGTTTCGAATCAAGACCCTTCCAAAAGCGAAGATAAAACCCCACCCCAAAAGCTGCCTCAAATACGCTTGTCGGGGGGTAACACTTGGCCGATCGCAAAGCACGAATCAGCGCTTGCAAGCGCAGCCGGTAAGCTCGGAGATTGAACTCGCGCCCCATATCAGGGTGCCCAACCTCGTCCACATCTTCCGGATCGGCGCCGACAACCAGGTTCGTCCAGTAGCGTTTAGGTTCGAACGGCTCCATGGACCTCGATGCCCCTTTCCCGCTACCGGCTTGCAAAGATGTCACGAATGATCCTTTCCAAAGCGGACTTGCGACGCTCAAAAGAGAAAAGTGTCTTCACCCGCTCCCTCGCTCGTCGTCCCAGGTCGCGCCGCAGAGGGGCGTCGCTCAAGAGCCGATTCACAACACTTGCCAGAATCTCAGGTGAACGACCTTCGACAAGCAGCCCGGCATCTCCCACGACTTCGGGTACGGCTCCTACTGGGTTGCTGACGACCGCAGCGCCGCAACTCATGGCCTCCAATATTGCAACGCCGAATCCCTCGTAGACACTGGGTTGCAGATACACCTTGCACTGTTGCATGAGCCGAATCTTGCAGTCTCTCGGAATCACCCCTGGGAAGCTCAATACATCATCAACTTTCAGTTTACGAGCCAGGGTCTGGAGTTCGGCGTAAGCTGAACCATGCTCACCGGCAATAGTGAAACGAACTGATGGATGCCTGGCGCGCACAAAAGGAACGCACCGGATGATTTCATGGACACATTTCCGTTCGGCACTTGGTTTCTGCAGGCCAGCAACCGTCAAGACGATATCATCTCGCTCCCCAATTCCTTCTGAGTACAAGTCAGTATTTAAGACATGGGGTACGTAATAGCCGTTCTTGATGCCCAGCCCGCCGGTGACGCCGAGATACTCCAATTGCGAAACAAAGACATTGGCACTGCTAAGTCTTAACGAAAGCCGCAGAATCGATTTTTGCCATTCAGGACGACTATGGTAGTCGTATCCTGGTATGGGCCAACGATAATCAAATGTCCCCGTGATTAGAACAGGTCTCTTATGCAACCGCGCCTTAAGTATGGGCAGGAATGCCCACGTCCACCACCAGACAAAATAAAAATCCGCTGTCCACGGGATTTCGGACCAGCTCGTGGCAATCGTCACATCGAACCCCAGCTCTCGCAGAATGTCGATATCCTGTTTATAATACTCCGCATGTTCGAGCATGCGCCTATTGGAGACGGGCGCAAAAAAACACACACGCATATTTCCTTCACCTGTCAATCAAGTGGGGTGTGTCGTTTGCCCGCCCACTTCAGGGCAATGTAACTCGGTAAGCCGACCATCAGAAACAACACAGTCGCAGCTGGAAAGTCTCCGCGAACATAATGAGTCATGTTGGCGAGCAGGAGGCTGCAGCCGAGAACAGCAGGTGGGTATCGATTCCTGGCGCGGACGTACATAAACTTGTAAAGAGCGCCGAAAGCAATCATACCCAGGACAACACCAATGGTCCCGAAATTCAGGTACATTTCTCCCATCAAGGAGGTTGGTAGCGTAGTACCGTCGTCAAGCCATCGCTTTGGCCAGAGGGCCAGGGTGAAGACCACCGGGGCGGGCAAAAACTGAACCTTGGCTGACCAGATGGAGGACGGAATTGGGGCGACGAAAAGAAACAGGTACGTAGCTCCATTTTGAAAGGAGATCAGATCTGGCATGGCATCCATGAGTATCGTCAGCGCCTGGATCTGGAAGAACTCACTCCCAACCGTTCTCGCGAAAAAGGACCTCAGCTGTTCCAGGGAAGAGGGCCGTTCCTGGCTGATGATCTCTCCTAAAACAAGGTACTCTCTAAAATAGAGCTGAAAGGCAACGAGTCCGATGGCCCCAACGGTAAAGAGAGTGATCACTACAGGTAGGGAGATCCGCCTGTAAAGCCGGTGATATAGGATCACTCCGGCTAATATCACTGAGAACGTGTTGGCGCGACTGCCCATCAGGCCGCTAACGAGCAACGCGCCGCCTGTATATGCCCAGAAACGCCAGTCGCAAGGGCGGCGCTTCTGTAACAGATGGATCCACCAGACAAGGCCAAAGGCAAGTAGCAAAATGGGTCCCAGGAAGAAATAGTTTAATCCGGCAAAAGTGCGGACTCGATCGCCAAGGCCGGCAAACAGAGCGGCTGGACCGCCGATCAAAACCATCCCGGCTGCAAACAAACCCAACCCCCCAAATGCGTAGAGCACGCCAATGAGCAAAAGCCGGTTTGGTCTTATGAGGATTCCATCAGAGGCCCGGTCGGGCCCTTGATACGACGGCAGTAGAAACCCGAGATAGAATCCCAGGACTCCCAGAACAGTTGTTAGCAGGGCATTGTCAAGTGATGCTCGGAAGGATTGGAAGGAATAAGGCCAGATTTCGCTGAACGCATCCTCTCCATTGATGAACTGAGACAGAGGCAGAACGTGACCGACAAAGATGATAAAGCTGAATAACATCGGGGGAAAAAAGAAATCGATTTTTCGGTGACTCCATAAGCTTACGAGCGCAGGGATGACCAGGAGCACGATCAGGCACCCCCGGAGAAAATCGGTGACGGAGAGTTGCGGGGCCTGCGGCATGCCGACAAAAAACACGCTAACCGCGGCGCCGAGAACGAGCAAGGAAACAATAGCGGTATTCCCGCGCGGTGTCGTCACACCACATCCTCATCACACGCAAACGGATCGTCTGCTAGCCCACACAAAGAAAACCATTGAGCCGCCTTCGACAACGACGGTCACCCATGCCGCACCACTCGATCCGAAGGCGGGGATTGCGGAGGCATAAAGCACCGAAGCGAGTGCCAACAGGGTGAGGTTACCGAGCAGCGTGACATAGTTCTTATCGTTAGCCAAGAGCATGGTACCTGCCAGGATGGTCATCGCCCTCATAGGCAGGCTCAAACATAGTATTCGCAACAGGCGAACAGCCGGCCGATATTCGGATCCAAAAACCAGGACCAGAAGGGGGCTTGTAACCATCAGGACCAACGAACCCAACAAACTGACGGGAAGAATCCAGCGCATTATTCGAAGGCAGAATTCCCACGCCAGGGCTCGCGACTGCTGTAACCGTTCGACCAGGCGGGGAACGGCCAGGTTCACGACGCTGGCGGGCACCAACAGAACCCCCGTTACGATCATAGCACTTAATCCATACTGGCCAACCTCCGCGGCCGGGCGCTTCAGGTGCGCAAGCGAGAGCAGGGCCGCGTTGTCGAGCGCGGTTCGCACCAGGAGCGAGAATGCGATGGGCAGTCCGAGAGAAAGCAGCCGCCCGTAGGCGTAGGCGGGCGGCAACACGCCCGTCAGTCGCAAGCTCCCGCGAACCAGCAGAACGCCGCCACAAACGAAAAGCAGCTCTCCCGCATAACGGCCGGCGACCCATCCTCGCAAACCATACCGGGCAACCAAGGTCATCAGAGTAACCAGCGATAGTATAGACAGAGTCACATTCAGCCCGGACACGAGCCGGAACAGTTTGATACCTTGGAAGTAGTTAATGCAAGTGCGACTTAGCGCGGCGATGCCGATGATCCAGACCAGGGCGGTAAAGTAGGGCCGTGCGGGATCTGGGAGCCATAGTGACGCAGTTGCTGCGGCCAGACTCGATGTGACGAATCCTGCGATTGCCGCCATCTTTAACAGCCGGCCGAGCAGGACGCCACGTAGTGACGGGTTGTTGATCTCCGCGATGGATTTGACAGCTATAGAGGGCATTCCAATGGCCCCGATCAGGGTGAAGATACTCAAAGTCACTTCCGTGCTGCGCACAACTCCGAAATCGGCAGGCCCCATGAGGCCGGCAATGAAGAGCTGAGACAGGTAAGTCAGTCCCTGTACGAAGAACAGCGAGGCCAGAAGATGGGGGAGCCCCGCTCTATAGGCATACTGGACGAGTTGAACCAGCTTAGCGATGGCCATTTTTGACTTCGACGTGGCTCCTCGATCGGCTTCCAATTCCCGGGCAACCAAGAGCCAATGAGAATACTCTATCAGTGGACGGCTCGAAAAGTGCTAAGGAAGGCGCGGGTGCAATTAGAAGTGGGAGTCGCGTTCGGCTCCTTAGTACCGTAACGTATTCCGCCCCAGCGGGGCGAAAGGAGCTTAGCCGGGGTGAGCGAAGCGAACCCCCGGAGAGAAGAGAAACAATGATACGCACCCCGGCAGGGGTTGCCCGAACTCCCTGCGCCCCTGCCGGGGCGCATTCGTTTATTGCAATATTCCGGGGGTTCGCTTCGCTCACCCCAGGCTAAGCTCCCAGCGCCCTTTCAGGGCGCCCGGACTCATCTGGGAAAATACATTGCAGTATTCATGAAATCATGTACTTGATCACTCGCACTTCTTCTAATTGCACCCGGAAGGCGCGGACCCATTACATTCACGATAGCGTGCTGTCAGCAACTCGGAGAACTCAGAGGAAAATCCTTGCCAGCTTGCGAGGGATTTTCGGTTTAGCAGGAAGGCGTGGCAGAGCCGCAACCAAACTCACCGCAGAGACGCTCTTCCTCTGCGGGATCTGCGTCTCTGCGGTGAATAAATCAGCTGCGGCGAACCCTGGAGTTGACAAGCTTGTGAACCTTACGGGCAGACGTAGAAAAGCGGCCCCAACTTGTAGTAACTGTCTGACGCTGACGGAATATGCGGAGACAGTCGTGTTCCCTTAAGAAGAACCAGTTTCGTATTAGTGCAGCTGGCAGAGCCGCAACCAAACTCACCGCAGAGACGCTCTTCCTCTGCGGGCTCTGCGTCTCTGCGGTGAATAAATCAGTTGCGGCGAACTCTGGACTTCACAAGCTTGTGAAGCTTACGGGCAGGAGTAAAAAAGCGGGCCCAACTTGTAGTAACTGTCTGACTCCGACGGAGCATGCGGAGACAGTCGTGTTCCCTTGAGAAGAACCAGTTTCGTATTAGTGCAGCTGGCGGTAGCGTTGAGTAGCGTTCCTCGAGACGACACTGCACCGTCACCCGCCCCTCCGTCGATCGAATCAATCCCAACACCGTATTGACTCGCACCGAGAATGCTTCCGAGGACCCTTGTGTTATACGTCCCCAACCCGACTTTGATGCCCCAGTAGGGGCGCTCAATACTGACGTCAACAACGCAGTCCACGCAGTTCGTGCCTACATAAGCGCCAAAACCGCCTCCCAAGACGCGACCTCCAATAAAACCGGAATTTATCGACGGGTTCCCTCCTATATCAGGTGACACCGAGAGACCGACGTAAGTGCAATCTTTCACCGAACTGTTCACCGCAAAGGTATCTACCGAGTAGTTGATGAATATCCCCAGGTTGTAACGCTCTGCGCCACAATTGATGATCGTGGTGCCTTCCTGCCCTTCCACGGCAATCCCCCAAACGTTGGGTAGATCTCCCGGGCTATTGACGCCGGTAGCATAGCAGTCCTTGATGGTGTTGTTGCGTCCGCCATTGTCGATTAAGACCAGGGAATTCCCCCTCCAGTTCACGCTGGACACATTCGAGATTTCTGCATTGAATGCCATATGCATATGAATCCCTATTTGTGGCCCGGCATTGTTGTCGGATGTGAAGCGGAGGTTGCGAAATACAACGTTTCGGAGCGGCTGGCAATGTGCCACCGTGACCGTCGCTTGGTGAGGCCTTCGAAGCGGTGACTCCAGGTATAAACGCAGCTCGCCTGACCTACCGGAAGGCTCGATGGCCAGGATTTGGCGCACCTCCGTTGCTCCGTCTTGCACGTCTTTGGCGTATCCCACCGTCACATCAGGAACCCGAGACGTATCGTTCAAGCAGATATAGTCGCCGACTCGAAACGGTCGAATCCGCCGGATATCAGTACTCGTCAGCCACCACACCAGCAGTTCAGGATCTCGAATGGTTACCGACATAACCCCTGCGGGAACAGTGGTTGTCAGAAAGCTACCCGGTTCGTAGCCGCCGTTGTAATTGAACGGAGCTCTGTCTGCACGAGGTGGATTAGTCTCTTTTATAATCGCCGTGTGAATCGTGGTCCGATTGATACCGGGGACCGGCTCCACCAAAATGTTATGAAGGGGAACCCCGTCGTCGGTTACGAGGTTAATTGGTGTATCTATCCTAATGTCTGTTCCATTTATCTGCACCCTACGGTAGGCGATGAGAGCGGCCCGCAGTGCCGCTGCGTCATCCCGGCCCGATGGCGTGAACAGGTAAGGAGACTGCGCAAACGCGGCGCTTGCCATAACCGCCACAAGAACCAGCGCGTGTGTGAATCGAAACATTATGAGAACTACCTCCGAGATTAGATTTCGACGCTGATGCGTCCAGGCCCCGGCCTGGCGATCGTTCAGCTAGCAGCGTCGTTACTCGGGGTTCTCTATCGATGGGCACCATCGATCTGCGTGTGACTCAGGTCACGCCTTTTGAAACCTTCCACGGTGTTTTTTGGGCAAGCGACAATGAGTTGGCCTGAGGTGTCCTGGTACCGTCAGGCGATCGGCGCGAAGAGAGCCAGGAGGACACCTGATGAGAGCCGTGAGGACACCCATGGCGCCCGCAGTTTCCGTCCAGCTAGAGGAGGTTCGTCGCCAGATGGGTCGGTGGCGGCGTACTTCGGGAAGGGATTGATGGTCTGGGCTGATGGGGGATCCTTCCCGGGGAAGGACTCAGAGCAAGCGGCCGAATCGCTCAACATACTGCTCTGGAAGCGTTTCCGCCAGTTGCCAACCAAACCGGGCCCGCCGCCAGCTGGAAAGGATCCATAAAGATGGGACGCGGATTCTCACGGATTCCACGGATTTACATGGAACAGCCCAGCCGTAACCAAAAAATCTCACCACAAAAGACACGAAGCCACGAAGATTCACACGGGCAAGAACGTGGCGCATCCTTGTCTTCTTCGTGTCTTGGCGGTAAAGGCTGCGCCAAAGAGGGGCACGGCGGAGCCGGCGGCCGAAGGGGCGGGGGCTGATATCAGGCCGAAGGGGCGCGTCAATGGAGGGGCTTCACAAGTCTCAACAAGCAACGGTTCGACAGGAAGGTGGGGCCCAACGTCCGAACGGCAGGGAGATCACCTATTAGCTTACGGCATTGGCAGCCGCACTCTTCGTTTCCTCGCCAAGCGGAGGCGCCGCTCGACCACAACATTCCGCGAGCGGGCGTTGAGAAGGCTATTCTCCACGGGAAGAATGCCTACTTCTTCAAGACCATAACGGCTCTCATG
>WNGG01008528.1_pt1 | contig 11879 bp, 9 predicted proteins | sample 5400661 | NCBI WGS metagenome assembly WNGG01 (sample SAMN13153372, study PRJNA577476) | soil metagenome | isolation source: 100 cm soil or saprolite under Garry oak tree replicate 1 | place: USA:California | collected 2016-06-15 | reverse complement strand
CCCTACCGATCGAGACGTTCATTGCCTATGGCCTCTGGTTCCAGCAACGGGCGGTGCCTGACGTCGATGAGACGTACGTTGCGTCAATCGAGCGTCAGGACGCTCGGTTTCTCATAACGCTGGAGGATGGGCGCGAGGTGGAGAGTCAGGCGGTCGTGATGGCAATCGGACTCTGTCACTATGCCAATCGACCGGAACAGTTTCACGGGCTCCCGGCTGGACTGGTCTCACATTCCTCCGACCACAGGGACTTCAGGCGTTTCAAGGGACGGGACGTCGTCGTGATCGGTCGCGGACAGAGCGCGATCGAGTTTGCCGCACTACTCCACGAAGCCGACGCCGCTGTCCAGGTCGTATCGCGGCGGCCCATCAAGTGGCTGGGGCCCGATCGTTCGAACACGCGCGGCGCGCTCGAACGGATCCTGGCCCCCGACGCGAGCATCGCGCCTGGCTGGATCAACTGGGTATGGGATCAGATGCCCGTTTTGTTCTACCGGTTCCCGCAGGGGTGGAAGGACTGGTATAACGCCAGGTACCACTCCGGAGCGACTGACTGGCTGAGGGAGAGGATCCTCGGCAAGGTCACCCTGCGCGAAAGCCGCACGGTGGCGACACTGGACGTGGCGCAAGGAAAGCTCGCTGCGACCATCTCGGAGGGCGCGAAGCTGAGCGCTGATCACATCCTCCTGGCAACTGGATACACCGTGGATATCTCCAAGTTGACGATGATTCATCCATCGCTCCGCGCCGAGATCAAGACCGACAGGGCGATTCCGATCCTGAGCCACTGGTTCGAAAGCAGCGTACCCGGGCTTTACTTCGTTGGACTCACCTCGGTGCGCGCCTTCGGTCCGCTGTACCGGTTCGTCGCAGGATGTGGAGCCGCGGCACAGCGCGTCGCGAGCTCTATCGCGCGAGAGCGTGTCGAACGTTCACGGGCGACGCCAAAGCGCGCTGCCCTCGCGAACCGAGCGACGGATGATCGCGAGGGGCTGTCTTTCCCGAAGAAAGGCGCCGGACGGCGGGCGTGAAAGTGGTCGCTGGGTTCCGACCCCCGCCTCCGGTTTCTTTCTGACACAATCCTGCATCGGTCTGCCCGGGTGGTGAAACTGGTAGACACAAGGGACTTAAAATCCCTCGCCGGGTTACTCCGGCATGCAGGTTCGACCCCTGCCCCGGGCACCAGCTTCAAACCCGATACTGGACCCCGCGTTGCTCCGGACGATCGACTGGTCTCCGCACCCCGCCCGGAGGGACCGCGTACATGAGATGGACTCCGGTCTTCTTCGACGTTGTAACGATCGTCGTTTGTTCGGAGCTTGCATCGGGACCTTGTAATTCGCGTGCTGCGCCGCACATTGGAAACGGTGCGCGTGCAACTTTCCGCGTGCGGCGGCGTTAACCCGGGAAATGACGGAATTAGTGCGCGGACAGTTCGCAGCAATCCCGGTAGAATGGCTGTCGGAGATTTTAAATGATTGTTTTTGAGCTTATTTGCCCGGATCACCACCGGTTCGAAGGCTGGTTTGCCTCGGCCGATGATTTCGAGAGCCAGAAGGCTCGCGGCCTGCTTTCGTGCCCGGTTTGCAGCGATTCAAGCATCGAAAAGCTGCTGACGGCAAAGATCGGAAGTCCCGATGCCGAGCCGGTGCGCGAAAAGGCGCTTCCGGTTCCGGCGCGGCCCGCGCCCACGCGCAACCTCGACGAACTCATCGACTACGTACTGTTGAACACCGAAAACGTGGGCGAAGAGTTCCCGTCCGAGGCGCGCCGCATCCACTACAAGGAAGTGCCCTCGCGGGGCATCCGCGGCGTTGCCACGCACGAGGAAACGGAAGATATGCTCGAGGAGGGCATCGCGGTCATGCCCCTGCCGATCCCGCCGCGGCGCAACTGGCACTGATCGTCTTCGCCGACTCCCGCTTCCGCGGGAGTGACGGGTACATCAAACCATCTCTCGTTGTTTCCGCAGTGCCGGCATGCAATGCCGGATCCACTGCGCCGTGAGTCTCTCCTGCAGCGAGTTCTGCTTCAGGCGCTCGGAGAGCGCGGCAAAATCCACCCGGTCCAGGTCCTGGTCCTGATTGAAGCAGGAGAATACGTAGCTCGTCTTGCCGGTGTGCGGGTCGCGGTGCGGCTGCAGGCACTGGGCGCAGATCTCCTTCAGCATGCACTGCATCGGCGAGTTGATCGAGCCGACGGCGAAGTGGTGCGGCTTGAGGTGCGGCTTGAGCACGTCGTGGCGCGCGCGCGCGACCGCCGCCATCATGCGGTCCGAGCCGATCGCGATCAAGCGGTCGGCTCGCTCGATGCGAATCGAGACCGGTCCGAGCCGCCCCTGGGCGTACGCCACCATCGCCTGCACGATATTGCCGATGAAGCGCCGGTCCCCGGCGCGCGTCGGCTTGAATCCGGGTTCCTCGTCGCAGCACCACACCACGACGTCGGCGGCATTCTCGATCTCGGCGACCTTGTAGCGGTCGGCGACTTTCTTGTAGCCGGCGAAATAAAGCACTTCCGATCCCTTCGCGCGGAACGCTTCGCCGATCGAGAACAGCACCGCGTTGCCGAGGCCGCCGCCCGCAAGGATCACGGTCTCGCTCGGCGCGATGTGCGTCGGGCTGCCGGTGGGGCCCATGAGGATCACCGGCTCGCCGGGCTTGAGCATCGCGCACAGATCGGAGGAGCCTCCCATCTCGAGCACGATGATCGACACCAGCCCCTGTTTCTTGTCCACCCAGGCGCCGGTCATCGCCAGTCCCTCCATCTGCATGCGCGTTTTCGACGCGGCGTTTTTCAGCAGCGGAGAAAGCGTCTCGAGGTTCTGCAGCCGGTAGAACTGGCCGGGCTGGAACTTGCGCGCGGCGAAGGGCGCTTTCACCACGACCTCGACGATGGTCGGCGTGAGCCGCTCGACCCGGTGCACGGTGGCGAGCAGTTCCCTCCCGAGCGCGGCGAATAAATTCACGGCGGCGGTTTTCGTCGCGGGAGGCCGCTTGGCGAGCACGCGCGAGACGACCGGATAGCCCTGGCGGGCCGAGCCGAGCGCCTTCACCACGTTGCCGAAATAGGACGGGTGCAGGTCGCCGAAGAAACTGACGAAGCGCCCGTCGGGCAGGCGCGAGAGCAGTACATCGGCGCGCTCGGGCTTGGAGATCGCCCGCTGGGGCTCGAGCGCCCGCCCGTCCTCGTCGCAGGCCCGGAAGTGTTTTCCGTCGAGCTGAAAGTGCAACGGGTGCTCGCGCGCGAGCACCGTGTTGGGCTGGGTGCCCGCGGCGACGAACACGGTGTGCGCCGGCAGCCAGTGCTCGGCGGATTCGCCGCCGAGGCCGCTCTGCCGAGTGAAGCGGATGCCGCGCACCGCGCCGTAGTTGTCCACGTCCACCGCGACCGGCGACAAACCCTCGGAAAAGACGATGCCTTCCTCGAGCGCTTTTTCCACTTCCTCGTGGTTGAGCGTGTAGGAAGGGCTGTCAATGAGGCGACGCCGGTAGGCGATGGTCACGCCGCCCCAGTGCTGGAGGAGCTCGACGACGCGCGCAGGGCGGCCTTCGCGCTCGGCGGCCGCGCGCTCCTCCCTCACCGCGCGCGCGTGGGCGAGGAATTCCTCCGCGATCTCGCGCTCCTGGTCGTCCCATTTTTCGCGCACCGCGTCTTCGCCGGCCTCGGCGGCGAGCGTCTCGTAGCGCGTCAGGAACTTCTCGACCTGCACGAGGTAGTATGCGAGCGACTCGGTCGCCGTGTCGATCGCGGTCAAGCCCCCGCCGACCACCACCACGGGCAGGCGCAACTGCATGTTGGCGATCGAATCCGACTTGGCGGCGCCGGTGAGCTGCAGCGCCATCAGGAAGTCCGAGGCCGCGCGCACGCCGCGCGCAAGTCCGTTCGGGATGTCGAGCACCGTTGGCTTGCCCGCGCCCATCGCGAGCGCCACGTGGTCGAAACCCAGCTCCAGCGCGTCCTCGAGCGTGATGGTCCCGCCGAAGCGCACCCCGCCGAACAGGGCGAATTGATCTCTCCGCTCGAGCAGCAGGCGGACGAGCTTTAGAAAATTCTTGTCCCAGCGCACCGTGATGCCGTACTCGGCGACGCCGCCGAATCCCGCCATGACGCGGTCGTCGAGCGACTCGTATAGCGTCTTCACGTCGCGGATCGGCTCGAAGGGCACGCGGGTCCCGTCGGTTTCGACGCCGGAGAATCGCGCGGGCAGCGGCTCGATCTTCAGGCCGTCGATGCCGGCCACCGAGTGCCCCTCGTTCATCAAGTAGTGGGCGAGGGTGAAGCCCGCTGGCCCCATGCCGGCGATGAGCACCTTGTAGCCGGTCGCCGCGAGCGGCAGCGGGCGGCGGAAATTGAGCGGGTTCCAGCGCGTGAGCAGCGAATAGATCTCGAAACCCCAGGGGAGCTCCAGCACATCCTTGAGCGTCCTTGTCTCGATCTGCGGGATATTGACCGGCTCCTGCTTCTGGTAGATGCAGGCCTTCATGCAGTCGTTGCAGATGCGGTGCCCGGTCGCTGCCACGGTAGGATTGTCGATGGCGATCACCGCTAGCGCCGAGAGCGCGTTGCCCTGCGCCTTCAGCGTGTGGAACTCGGAGATCTTTTCATCCAGCGGGCAGCCGGCGAGCGTCACGCCGAACGGACTCTTCTTGAACACCACCTTGCGCGGCGCGTCGGCAGGAGATTTTTCCTTCAGCCCCTTCGAGCAGGAGTCCTTGCCCTGGGTGTGGCACCAGATGCAGTAGTTAGCCTGGTCGAGCGCGCCCACGAGATCGGTGCCGGAGTCGGTGAGGGCGAAGCCTTTGCGCCGGCGAATGTGCTCGGGCTTGATGGTGTAGGTGACGACCCCTTCCTGCCCGCGTTTCTGCGCGTGCACGAGCAGGTTGTAGGGATCGATCTTGGCCGGCGCCTTGAACAGGACGCCTTGCCGCGCATGCTCGCGGCCGGCGGGCGTGTGCAGCGCCCAGGCGGCATACTTCATCGCGGTATCGAGTTGCGCCGCGTGCTTTGCCTCGTCAGCGAGCCACTCCGTGACCCGGGTCGCAAAGGCCAGCTCGTCGAGGCGCCCGCCCAATTGTTTTTTGAGCTCGGCTTCGAGCGCGGGTCCGTCGAACCTCGCCGCCTCGTCGGGTTTCACCTTGTTCGCGGCGCGGCGCTGCACGAACTGCCGTTTGACCGCATAGAGCGGTGCGAGCGCGTGGTGGCGCGCGACGAGCGCGCGAAATTCGGATTGAATGCCGAACAGCTCGGCGAGGAAATCGTCGAGGTGCGGCGCGATCTCGAGGATCAGCGCCGACTCGGCTTTGGCGTCCAGGCTCGCGGGATTCGTGCGCGCGGCGGCGAGCCGCGGTCCCAGCGCCGCGTCCGCAGCACAGAGAAAATCGACGAAAGCGGCATCGAGCCCGACGAGGCCGTTACGCTGATAGAGTTCCGCGAAGGACAGTCCGAAGGCAAGTTTCAGCATCCCAAGGTCAGCGCTCCAGGAGCTTCAGCTTGTCTTTCACGTCCTTCCACCGGTCGGCGTCGGCGGGGCCGGGCTTCGCTTCGGTGATGACGGGCCAGATCTTGCCGAGCTCGGCGTTGAGCGCGGCGAACTTCTTCTGATCCTCGGGCACGTCTTCCTCGGCATAGATGGCATTGACCGGGCATTCGGGGATGCACACGGCGCAGTCGATGCACTCGTCCGGGTCGATCACCAACATGTTCGGCCCCTCGTGGAAGCAGTCCACGGGGCAGACGTCGACGCAGTCCGTGTACTTACACTTGATGCAGCTTTCGGTGACGACGTGAGTCATCGTTCGATCCTTGCTTATCGCGCCCGCCCGGATGTCCCGGCGGCGCAAAAGGGAAAATTATAAGGCCTTTGTCCGCGGCGCCGATAGCCTAAAGTCGATGTGGGAACATGATCTTTGGTAATTAGTTTATGCAGCAAACCTCCGGTGCGTTAGAATCCCGCCGCCGCCATCCGCCGGAATGCGGCCGGGAACTTCCGCGCCCGGGCGCCGGTCTGTGCAGTCGGGGTCGCCGCGAGCGGAGGGCGTCGCCGGCGCCGCGAGCCCGTGACGGGTGTTTTCAAGAAAAGGTCCACCTGCGTGATCAGGATCGAGAACCTCAGCAAGTCGTTCGCCCAGAAACGGGCCGTGGACGACATCTCCTTCGAGGTCGGCAGGGGCGAGGTGCTGGGTTTCCTGGGGCCCAACGGCGCCGGGAAGTCCACCACTATGCGCATGATCACCGGCTTCATCCCGCCGAGCGCGGGCAAGGTCTCGGTGTGCGGGATCGACGTGCTGGAGAATCCGATCGAGGCTAAGCGCCGTATCGGCTACCTCCCCGAGGCGGCGCCCACCTACACCGAGATGTCGGTGCTGTCGTTCCTCGGCTTCGCCGCCGCGATGCGCGGCTTGCGCGGCGAAGAACGCAGGCGGGCGATGCGCCGCGTGGTCGAGCTGTGCCACCTGGAGAGCGTGCTCGGCCAGACTATCGATACGTTATCGAAAGGCTTTCGCCACCGCACCTGCCTCGCGCAAGCGCTGATTCACGATCCGGAAGTCCTGATCCTCGACGAACCCACCGACGGGCTTGACCCCAACCAGAAGCACGAAGTGCGAACGCTCATCCGCAGCATGGGCGAGAACAAGGCCATCATTTTCTCGACACACATCCTGGAGGAGGTCGAAGCGGCCTGTACCCGGGCGATCATCATCGACCGCGGCCGAATCGTCGCCAGCGGCACCCCGGACGAGCTCAAGGCGCGCGCGTCGACTGGCCGGCTCGACGATTTCTTTCGCTCGATCACGCGTTCGGATACTTTCAGTGGGGTCGGCGCATGAGCACTGTGTTGCGGGACCGAAGGCAGGCGGAGGCGGCATGACAACGAGCTGGAGGATGATCAGGACCATCATCAAGCGCGAACTCGCTGCGTACTTCGAGTCGCCGGTCGCCTACGTGTTCCTGGTGATCTTCCTGCTGCTCGCCGGTTTCTTTACCTTCACCTTCGGCGGATTCTTCGAGCGCGGCGAGGCCTCGCTCGCGGCCTTCTTCAACTGGCTGCCCTGGCTGTTCCTGTTCCTCGTTCCGGCGGTCGGAATGCGGCTGTGGTCGGAGGAACGGCGTCTGGGCACGATCGAGCTCCTGCTCACGATGCCGGTCGGTACCTGGCAGGCGATTCTCGGCAAGTTCCTCGCCTCGTGGCTCTTTCTGGTCATCGCGCTCGCCCTCACTTTCCCGATCGTCGTCACGGTAAACTGGCTCGGCGATCCGGACAACGGCGTCATCGCGAGCGGCTATATCGGCGCGGCGCTCCTCGCCGGGACCTATCTCGCGGTGAGCTGCATGACCTCGGCGCTCACCCGCAACCAGGTGATCGCCTTCATCCTCGCCGTCGTGCTGTGCCTGCTGCTGATCCTGGTTGGCTTCTCGCCGCTCGTCGATCTGCTGGCGCGCTGGGCAAGTCCGTGGCTGGTCGAGTCCGTCACGCGGTTTTCCGTGCTGACTCATTACGACGGTTTCCAGAAAGGCGTGCTCGACTCGCGCGACCTCGTCTACTTCCTGTCGGTGATCGCGTTTACGCTGTTCGCGACCGGCGTCGTCATCCGCAACCATCGGGTCGGATAGGTCGATGCAGAAGAAAACCGAGAATCTGCTCTACTCTGCGGGCGGCCTCGCCGCAGCATTCATGATCCTGGTGCTGCTCAATCTCGTTCTCGGCGCGGTGAGGGGCCGCATCGACCTCACCCAGGGCAAGCTCTACACGCTTTCCGACGGAACGCGCGCGGTGCTCGACAAGCTCCAGGCGCCGGTGAAGATCCGCCTGTACTTCACCCAGAGCGACAACAACGTGCCGCTCCCCATCAAGTCCTACGGCCGCAGGGTGGAAGATCTGCTGGCCGAGCTGAGGCAGGCGGCGCGCGGCAACGTCGTGATCGAAAAGCTCGATCCGCAGCCCGATTCGGATGCCGAGGATTCGGCCACGCTGGAGGGGGTCGATGCCCAGGTGACGCCCGCCGGCGACAAGTTCTATCTCGGCCTTTCGGTCAGCTACGCCGACCAGAAGCTTGCGCTGCCGGCGCTCGCACCCGATCGCGAGCCGTTGCTCGAGTACGATCTGACCCGCGCGATCGCGCGCGCCACGACCACGGCGAAGCCCGTTGTCGGCGTGATGAGCGCGCTGCCGGTGTTCGGCATGCCTCCCAGCCAATTCACCGGCGGGCAGCCGGTGGAGCCGCAGGTATTCGTCAACGAGCTCAGGCGCGACTACACGGTGAAACGCGTCGGTCTCAATCCCGAGAAAATCGACGACGACATCAAGGTGCTGGTGGTGATCCACCCGCGCGGCATCGGCGAGAGCGCGCAGTACGCGCTCGACCAGTTCGTGCTGCGCGGGGGCAAGCTCATCGCTTTCCTCGACCCGAACGCCTACTTCGACCAGATCGGGGGGATGGCCGCGATGGGGGGAGGCGGAGGAACCCAGTCCACGCTCGACAAGCTGCTCAAGGCCTGGGGCATCGGATTCGACACGGGCAAGGTGGTGATGGACATGCGCTACCTCACGGGCGGTGGCGCTCGCTCGCTGCCCACGCTGCTTTCGCTCAACGACAACGCTTTCGATCCGAACGACGTCGCTACCGCGCGGCTCGGCTCGCTCCTGATGCCTTTCGCCGGCGTGTTCATCGGCAAGCCCGCCGAGGGCCTCGCCGAGACGGTGCTGATGAGGACCTCGGCCTACTCGCAGCTCGTCGAATCGTTTTCGGCGATGACTCAGGGGGACGCCGCGCTCAAGGAGTTCAAGCCTTCCGGCACCGAATACCCGCTCGCGATCCGGCTGACGGGCAAGTTCAAGACGGCGTTTCCCGAAGGCAAGCCCAAGCCCGAGGAAAAGGGCGACAAAAAGGCCCAACCGCAGAAAACCGCCGACGCGAAGCCCGAGCCCGCGCCGCTCAAGCAGTCAGCGTCGGAGAACGCGGTGGTGCTGGTCGGCGACAGCGATTTCATCAACGACGGCGCGGCGGTGCAGATCCAGGAGATATTCGGCCAGAGAATCGTCATTCCGCGCAATGGAAATATTGCCTTTGCGCAAGCGCTGGTGGACCAGTTCGCCGGGGACTCGGCCCTGATCAAGCTGCGCGGGCGGGCGTCCGCCGCGCGGCCTTTCACCGTGATCCGCGACATGGAGGCGAGGGCGCAACAGGCCTATCTCGGCAAGATCAAGGCGCTCGAGGACAGCCTGAACCAGACGCAGGAGAGGCTGAACGCGCTGCAAAAGGGCAAGGCACCGGGGGCGGCAACGATCCTTTCGGCCGAGCAGCAGACGGAGCTCGACAATTTCCGCAGAAAGGCGGCCGGGACGCGCCTTGAGCTGAAGGAAGTCCGTCGCGCGCTGCGCGCCGACAGCGAAGCGCTTCAATTCTGGACCAAGGTGCTGAACATCGCGCTCATGCCCGTGCTGGTCGCTTTCGCCGGCATCGCCCTTGCGATCCTGCGCCGAAGGAGGGCGCCCACGCTATGAGCCGCAAGCAGTTTTTCATTCTGCTCGCGGCGCTCGTCGTGCTCGCGGCGGCGGGAGCGGGGGTCATCCTATCGGACCGCTCCGACTGGAACAGGGCCGACGTACGCGCCGGGCAGAAGGTCGTCCCGGGCTTGAAGATCAGCGACGTCGCCGAAATCGCGATCCGTAATACGGCCGGCGAGCTGCATCTTGCGAAGGGCGAAAAGGGCTGGACGATACGCGAGCGCGCCGATTTCGCGGCGGACACGGACCGCGTCGCCGAGCTGCTGGTCAAGGTGGCGGAGCTTAAGATCGTGCAGAACGAGAGCCTGCCCGAAAGCCAGCGCGCGCGGCTGCAGCTCCTCGAGCCGAAGGACAAGGCCCAGGACGCGGGAACCCTGCTCGAGTTGAAGGACGCGAAAGGCGCCGCGCTCGCGCGGCTGCTGCTCGGCAAGAAGGTGCTCCGGGCCGCCGAAATCGCGCAGCTCGGGCGCAGCGAGGAATTGCCCGCGGGCCGCTATCTCGTCGCAGGCAACGACACGGGCACGATGCTCGTCGTCGCCGAGCCGTTCACGCAGGTCGAGCCGAAGGCGGACCTGTGGCTCGTGAAAGACCTGATACGGGTGGAGGGAGCGAAATCGATCGTGTCCACGGGAGGCGACGGCAAGCTGCGCTGGACGGCGACGCGCGACAGCGAATCGGCCGACTGGAAGTTCGCCGGCTCGAGCGTCAAGCCCGATCTTCAGAAAATCACCGACGTTTCGAGTTCGCTCACGTGGATCAACCTCTCGGACGTCGTCGCCGATCCGGCCAAAACCGACACCGGGCTGGATCGGCCGGTCACCGTCAAAGCGGTGACATTCGACGGGCTCACCTATACGCTGCGCGTAGGCAAGCGGGCGGGAGACGACTATTATCTAGGCATCGCGGTTGCCGGCGAGCCGGCGCAGGCGCGCGTTCCGGCGAAGAACGAAAAAGCCGAGGACAAGGCCAAGAACGACAAGGAGTTCGAAGAGCGCCGCAAGAAGCTCGCCGAGAAGGTCGGGCGCGAAAAGAATCTCTCACGCTGGACCTATCTGGTCGCGAAGAGCAGCCTCGATCCGCTGCTGCGCGACCGCGCGCAGCTGATGCCGGAAAAGAAAAAAGCGGCAAAGAAAGGCTGAGAGCCCAGGGAAGATTCCATGCAGATCAAGGGATGCACGTTCATCGTCACCGGCGGCGCCTCGGGCCTCGGCGAAGGCACGGTCAGGATGCTCGCCGAGGGCGGCGCGAACGTCGTCATCGCCGACCTTCAGGCGGACAAGGGCGAGGCCCTCGCCAGACGGCTCGGCCAGAAAGCGCGCTTCGCGAAGTGCGATGTCACGAGCGAAGCCGACGGCCAGGCGACGGTGGACGCGGCGCTGAAGGGCTTCGGCGCCCTGCAGGGTCTGGTGAACTGCGCCGGCATCGCCATCGGCGAGCGCACGGTGAAGAAGGATGGACCGCATTCGCTCGCCTCCTTCACCCGGGTCATCAATATCAACTTGATCTATTCGGCCTCGAAAGGCGGGGTGGTCGGCATGACGCTGCCGATCGCGCGCGACCTCTCGCGCGACGGCATCCGCGTCTGCACCATCGCGCCGGGCACATTCGAGACGCCGATGCTGCTCGGCATGCCCAAGGACGTGCAGGACGCGCTCGCCAAGCAGGTGCCGTTTCCGCCGCGCCTGGGCAAGCCCGCGGAGTACGCGGCGCTGGTGAAGCACATCGTTGAAAATGAGATGCTCAACGGAGAAACCATTCGCCTGGATGGCGCCATCCGCATGGCGCCGAAGTGACTCGCATCCGGCATCGCGCTTTCGCGTGCCGGGTTATCCTCGATCGTATGCTTGCTGCAATCGTTTTATGTCGATTTTGTCCATTTGAAGCATCGCCTGCATGACCCTATTCGCTTTCTCGGCATCTTTGTCCCGCAACATCTTGCCCAGAACAGAGGGAATGATTTGCCACGACAGGCCATACTTGTCTTTCAGCCAGCCGCATCGGTGTTTTTCTCCGCCTGCGGAAAGCTTCTCCCACAGCTCGTCCACTTCCCGCTGAGTCTTGCAGCTCACGAAGAATGATATGGCCGGCGTGAAGCTGAATTGCGGGCCGCCGTTCAGCGCGAAGAATTCCTGTCCTTCGAGCGTGAAGGTAACGGACATGACTGTTCCCTTCGGCCCCGGCCCTGCTTCTCCATATCGGGTAACGCTCCCGGCCTTTGAATTCTTGAAGACGGAAACATAGAAATTCATCGCCTCTTCGGCTTGGCCGTCGAACCACAGGAACGGGGTGATTTTCTTCATAAGGTTCTCCTCTTCAATCGGCCTTGATTCCCGCTTCGCGCACGACTTTTGCGTACCTTGCCGATTCGGAC
>WNGG01008100.1_pt1 | contig 11879 bp, 8 predicted proteins | sample 5400661 | NCBI WGS metagenome assembly WNGG01 (sample SAMN13153372, study PRJNA577476) | soil metagenome | isolation source: 100 cm soil or saprolite under Garry oak tree replicate 1 | place: USA:California | collected 2016-06-15 | reverse complement strand
GCCTCACCCAAGCGGCCGTGTGGGTGACGGGCGTGAAGGACGGCAAGCCGCGCGGCGGCGCGCGGGTCACGCTGTATGACGCCAAAGGACGCCCGCGGGCGAACGCCGTGACCGACGCGCAAGGGCTCGCGCGCTTGAGTGGCCTCACCGTCGATACCACGGCAGGGGCGCCCGCCGAATCCGAATGCGACGAGTGTGAGTCGGAGGGCGGCGGCGGACTCGACGGCTACGTGGCCGCGACCCTCGGGTCGGATCGCGCCGTGGTGGCCGTGAACCGCTGGGATCCCGACCTCTCCCCCTGGCAGTTCAACGTCGAAGCGGCGTGGGGCGACCAACGCCGCCCCGAAGCCGCGACGGTGTTCACCGAGCGCGGCATCTATCGTCCCGGCGAGCCGGTCTACGCCAAGGCCATCGTGCGCGACGGCGCGCTCGGGGCGCTGCGCCCGCCGGCGCGTGGCGACTCGTTACGCTGGGTGTTCGGCGACCGCGAGGACGGCGTCCTCAAGGACACGACCGTCGCCCTCTCGACGTTCGGTACGGCGGACCAGACGCTCGCGCTGAAGGCAGACCTGCCGCTCGGCACCTATCCCGTCCGCGTGCAACGCAAGCGCGATGGCCGCTGGCGCAACGTCGCGACCGCGTCGTATCGTGTCGCCGAGTACCGCCCGCCGGAGTTCCTCGTCACGGTCGCCGCGGACACCGGGCCGCGCCTCGCGGGCGACACGGTGCACGCCGCCGTCGAAGCCCGCTACCTCTTCGGCGCGCCCATGGCGCGCGCCGCGGTGAGCTGGTACGCGCGGTCGCGGCGCGCGAGCGGCTGGGAAGTCGAGATCCCGAACACCGAAGGCTTCTACGTCGGTGAGACGGGGTGGTGGTGGGAGGAAGGCGGCTATGAGTTCGGCCCGGGTCAGGTCGTCGCCCAGGGTGAGGACACGCTCGACGGGCAGGGACGACTCGCCCTCGCGCTCGCTGCGCCGCCGCCCGCGAAGGGCAAGGCGGCGGCGGTGTCGTTCGAAGCCACAGTCACGGACGTGAACCGGCAGACGGTGACCGCCGGCGCGTCGGTGATCGTCCACCCCGCGGCGTACTACATCGGCGCCAAGACGACAGGGGACGAGTGGTTCTGGACCGCGGGGAAGCCGCGCGAGGTGGCGTTGATCGCCGTGCGGCCCGACGGGCGGCGCGTCGCCGGGGTGGCCGTCGCGGGCGTTCTCATCCGCCGCGAATGGCACCGCGTGCGTCGCGACCGGGAAGGCTACTCGGAAGACGTGGGCGAATGGGTGTCCGACACCGTCGGGCGCTGCGCGGTCACGACGGCGGCCGCGCCCGTCACCTGCACCTTCACCCCGCCCGCGGGCGGGGCGTACACCGTCGCCCTCTCGGCGACCGACCCCGCCGACCGCCTGGTGCGGACGACGTTCTACCGCTGGGCGGCGGGCCCCGGCTGGGTGCCGTGGAACGACGAGTCGCAGTTCAAGATGGACGTGATTCCGGACAAAGACCGCTACCAGGTCGGCGATACGGCGACCGTGATGTTCGCGTCGCCGTTCACGAACGCCGAGGCGTGGATCACGGTGGAGCGCGAGGGACTGATCGAGCAGCGGCGGCTGCGCCTCGTCTCGGGGTCGACGACGCTGAAGTTCCCGATCACGGAGGCCTGCGCCCCCAACGTGTACGTCTCGATCCTCGTCGCCCGTGGCCGCAGCGCCCCGCCCGCCGCGCCCGATGATCCCGGCCGGCCCACGATCCGCGTCGGGTACGCGAAGCTGCGCGTCGCCCCGGAGGTGAAGCGCCTCACGGTGGACGTTCAGCCGGCGAACCCCGAGTACCGCCCCGGTGACAGCGCGCGCATCGCGCTCCGCGTGCGCGACAGCCGCGGCACCGGGCGCCGGGCCGAGGTGACGCTGTGGGCCGTCGACGAAGGCGTGCTCGCGCTCACGGGCTTCAAGACGCCGGACCCGATCGATCTCCTCTATCAGCCCCGCGGGCTCGGGATGCAGCTCGCAAGCAACTTGACCGCCGTCGCCGCGCAGATCGTCGAGGGGGAGAAGGGCCAGCGCGCGCCCGGCGGGGGTGGCGGCATGGACGTCGAGGGCATCCTGCGCTCGCGCTTCCAGACGACGGCGTTCTTCCTCGGCGCGGTCGTGACCGACAGTGGCGGCCGGGCCGTCGCGACGGTCAAGCTCCCCGACAACCTCACCACGTTCCGGGTGATGGCGGTGGCCGTCACGGCGGGCGACCGCTACGGCAAGGGCGAAGCCAAGCTGCTCGTCACCCGGCCGCTGCTCGCGCGGCCGGCGCTGCCGCGCTTCGACCGCGAGGGCGATCAGTTCACCGCCGGAGTCGTCGTCAACTCCCGGCTCGGCGGCACGCCGACCGTGACCGTCGAGGCGCGCGGCCAGGGCGTGGTCCTCACCGAGCCGCCGGCCAAGAGCGCGACCCTGGAGGCGGGCCGCGGGCGGGAGGTGCGCTTCGCGTTCCGCGGCGTCGCCGGCGACACCGCGAGCTTCACCTTCAAGGTGTCCGGCGGCGGCGAAGCGGACGCGGTGCAGACACGGATCCCCGTGCGCCTCCCGTACCGGCCGCGGGCGTTCGAGGTGGCGGGGACGCTCGCCGACACCGCGTCGGCGGAGTTCGTCTTCCCGGAGCCGCTCGATCCCGCGCGCTCGCGCCTGGAGCTGCACTACGGCGCGTCGCCGCTCGCGCTGCTGCGCGGCTACCGGCAGACGTTGCGCATCTACCCGTATTACTGCACGGAGCAGATCTCCAGCATCGCCCTGCCGCTCATCGCGCTCTATCAGGCGCAGAAGCAGCTCGGCGGCGCGCCGCTCGTCACCGGCGACCCGCAGCGCGAAATCGCGGAGGCCGTGGCGATCGTGAGCCAGCGCCAGCGCGACGACGGCGGCATCGGCCTGTGGAGTCGCACCGACTGGACGAGCCCGTGGCTCTCGGCCTGGGCCGGGCGCACCCTGCTCGCCGCCCGCGGCGTGGGCGTGCCGGTCAGCGACACCGTGCTGGGCCGCCTCGCCGACTACCTCTCCACCCAGCTGCACAACCCGCGGCGGCTCTACATCCCCGTCGCGTACTTCTGGGAGAACCGCAAGGCGTGGCTCAGTGAGCAGACGGCGGCGGTGGACTTCCTGTCGCGCTACGGGCGTCCCGACGTTCCCATGGAGAACTCGCTCCTGCAGACCGGGCTGGGGCTCTCCTGGGAGGACCGCGCGCTGCTCGCCGAGATTCTCGCGCGGCGACGCCAGCTCGAGCCGGCGCGCCGGATCCTCGCCGACGCGCTGCGCGACGTGCGCGTCGAAGGGCGCCGCGCCGTGCTGCCCGAGGAATCGAGCGCCAAGTACTTCTACTTCCAGTCGGGCGTGCGGCCCGCCGCCCGCCTGCTCTCGGCGTTGCTCGCCGTGGACCCGGCGAACAACATGGTCGGGCCGCTGGTCGAAACCGTGGCTCAGCGCGGCCGCGCGGCCGTGGGCGGCTGGTGGTGGTGGGATACGCAGGATTACGCCGCCGCGGCCCAGGCCCTGGTCACCTACGAATGGCAGCGCCGCCAGGCCGCGGGCCGCCCGCTGCGCCTTTCCCAGGGCGCGCGCGTCCTGCTCGAGAGCCCGGACGCCGGCGTCGCGCGCGATACGAGCTTCGCCTTGACGGGGCTCCTCGCCGCCCAGCCCGACGGCAAGCAGGTGTTGCGCGTCTCTCTTTCCTCTCCCACGCCGGGCGCCCCCGTGTTCTTCTACCTCACCGTGCGCGAGGTGCCCAAGGACCGGCCGGTGCGGCCGGCCGATGCGGGCATCAAGGTGGAGCGCTGGTACGAGCGCTACGCCGCCGCGACGCCGATCACCAGCGTCGCCGAGGGCGACCTGGTCCGCGTGAAGGTGCGCATCACCGTGCCGGTGCTGCGGAACTTCGTCGTCATCGACGACGCCCTCCCGGCCGGTCTCGAGGCGGTGGACCTGTCGCTGCGCACCGCGGGGCTGCCGCCGGTCGCCCGTGAGGAGCCGGAGAACGAGAACGAGCCCACGGGGGGACAAGCCGACTCCTGGTATTACGGCTGGTGGGACTCCGGGTGGTGGTCGCCGTTCGACCACCGTGAGCTGCGCGACGACCGCGTCGTGTTCGTGGCGACGACGCTGTGGCCCGGCACCTACACGACGACGTACGTGGCGCGCGCCACGACGCCCGGCGTGTTCGTGCGGCCGCCCGCGCACGCCGAGGAGATGTACAACCCGGGCGTCAACGGCCGCAGCGACGGCGGCATCTTCACGGTGACCGCGAAGACGAAGTGAAGGGCACGATCGTCCCGATGTGGGCGACCTGCGCGGCGGCGCTGCTGGCGTGTCATCCGCGCGATGCGCCGCCGGCCACAGCGGTGGCACCAACGCCGTTCGCCGACAGCGTCGCGGCCGCGGTCGCGCTGCTGCGCAACGACGTGACGCTCGGCGCCTGGCTAGAGGCGCATCCGGAGGATTCCCTCAAGCTGTTCGACCGCCCCGTCCGGCAGCCCAATGCCTACGGTCCGGGTCCCTTCGAATTCGCCGACTGGTGCGCGCGGGCGAAGCACGACCGCCGCCTCGCCTACTTCTATCCGCCGACGTTCACCGCCGGCGCGGAGCTCCCGCCGTCGGCCCCGGCGGATCACCAGCGGGTCCGGCGCGAGGGCTGCAAGCTCGGTCTGTTGTTGATGACCACAGCAGAATCCGACTCCGCCCGCGGCGACACCGCGGCGGTAGACCTCCAGCGGGCACTGCAGCAGCGGTTCGGCGCCGCCCCGGTAGGTGCGGGTGGGCTGTCGCGCTACTGGTCCGGCACCCTGGCATGGCAGGCGGGCGGTCTCGGATTCGCGGTGGCGTTCAGCAGGGACAGCGGCGTGGAGTACGAAGCAGAAGAGGAAGGGGGGCCGGAGGAGCTGGTGCGGTACGGCGACGACCAGCGCGGCCTCGTCGCGGTCACGTACCGCCTGCGCCCCGGGATCGCGGACCGGGAGTTCGCCCACATGGACGCGGACGACGATCTGCCGCAACCGGACGCGGTGGCGATGGTGCGACTCGGCGCCGCGGCCGCGGGCGTTGCCGACACACAAGCGATAATCCACCTCGCCCTCCGGCTCAAACGATTCGCCGACGACAAGCAGCGCCACGCCGAGCGCAAGATTCCCAACGATTCGCTGTTCGCGGTCCTTGAAGCCTGGATCGCGGCCGCCCGCGCCCTCCCCGGCCCCGCGCGCGGCGCCGCCCTGTTCGCCGCCGACGCGCTCCTCGATTACGGGCACAATCGGCTCGACGCCTTCAGTTTCGGCCGCGAGGCCGACAGTTCCGCGCGCGTGCGGCTCATGGCGCTGGGGGCGAGGTTCACGTGGTCTCACTACGACATCGTGGACTACATCTACACGCGATCGTGGCGGCAGGAAGCGAGAGGCTTGGAGCCGGGGGGCGTGGTGGCCGACTCGCTATTCAGCGCCGAAGTCGAGCACCCCGGCGTCTGTGCGAGCCCCGATACCGTCATTCAAGAAGTCACCCGGTATCTGACCTCGCCGCGTCGGGTCGCGATGCAGACCCGCGCCCATCTGGCGCTGGGTCGCGCTTACGCCGACAAGCTCCTGGGTCGAGCACCCGGGGACGCGGCGGCGCGGGCCGCTGAGCACTACCGCGCCGCCCTGCGCCTGGGGCGCGGCACGCCGCTCGAGGCCGTCGCCTGGCGCGAGGGGTGGCGGGTGAGCGCGGGGCTGCTTCCCGTGCGACTGCGCTTCTACTGCAGCTCGGGCGATTGACTTGAGGCCCGCAACGAATTCCCAACGAATCCGTCCCCTCGTGCGTGTAATCAGCATGGCGTTTCCTCTCATCCGTCGTCCCGGAGGCCGTACATGAATCGCGTCACCCGGCTGCTGTCCTCGCTGCTCCTCAGCGCAGCCCCGGCGGCAGCGCAGTCCGCTCATGAGCTCCCCCTGAAGCACGCGCCCACGAAGACCACCGCGGCCATCACGCCGGCCGATCTGATGACCCGCCTGTACATCTTCGCGGACGATTCCATGCAGGGGCGCGAAGCGGGGCTCCCGGGCAACGTGAAGGGGACGAACTACATCGCCGCCGAGATCCGGCGCTTAGGCCTCGTTCCCGCGGGCGACAGCGGCACGTACTTCCAGACGATTCCCCTCAAGACCCGCGAGTTCGACACGACGTCCACGTTCACGGTGGGTGGCGCGCCGCTCACTGCCTTCGTCGACTATCTGCCCAACACCCGCGTGCCCGTGACGAACCCCGCCGTGCCGATCGTGTTCGGCGGCGACTTCGGAGATTCGACGCGCACGCTCACGGCGGAGCAGATGGGTGGAAAGCTGGTGGTGTTCCGCCTCCGGGGCGGCCTCGGGCGGCGCATCCGCTTCCCGAGCCTGCCGGGCGCGGTCGGCATCGCCCTCGTCGCCCTCGACAGCCTGCCGCCGCAGTTCCAGGCCTTCTTCCGGCGGCCGCAGACGTTCGTCGACGACATCCCCCCCGGCACGCCGGCGCCGACGCCGACGTTCTTGATCACCAGCGGCGCGGCGGCCAGGCTGTTCGGCCGGCCCCTCGACTCGCTCAGCCTCGGCGCCTCGGGCGCCACGGCGGCGCTCGCGATGCGCTACACGACAACGCCCGTGCCCGATCCGGCGCGCAACGTGGTCGGCATCATCCCCGGCAGCGATCCCCGGCTCAAGGGAGAATACGTGGCAATCGGCGGCCACAACGATCACATCGGGCTGGCCCGTCCCGTGGACCACGACTCGATCCGGATCTTCAATGAGATCGTCCGCCCCGAAGGCGCGGACGACGCACGCAAGCTGCCCACGCCGGACCAGCTGACGCAGGTCAATCAGCGGCTGGTCGCGTTCCGCGCTGGACATCCCGGCCGCACGCGCATCGATTCGATCAGCAACGGCGCCGACGACGACGGCTCCGGCTCGGTGTCGGCGCTGGAGATCGCCGAGTATTTCGCGGCGATGCGCCAGAAGCCCAAGCGGTCGCTGATTTTCGTGTGGCACGTGGGCGAGGAGAAGGGGCTGCTGGGGTCGCGCTTCTTCACCGACCATCCGACGGTCCCGCGGGATTCGATCGTGGCGCAGCTCAACATGGACATGGTCGGCCGCGGCGACGCGAGTGATGAGACGGGACGCACCAAGGATTCGGTGGCGCTGCACGGCAGCCCCAACTATCTGCAACTCGTGGGGTCGCGCCGCTTATCGACCGAGCTGGGCGACCTGGTCGAGCAGGTCAACACGCAGGGGCATCACAACCTGACGTTCGACTACGCGCTGGACGCGGACGGTCACCCCGCCAACATCTACTGCCGCAGCGATCACTACGAGTACGCGCGCTACGGCATCCCCATCGTGTTCTTCACGACCGGCCTGCACCGCGACTACCACCAGGTCACCGACGAGTCTCAGTACATCGACTACGAGCATATGGCGCGGGTCGACCGCCTGGTGGCCGACGTGGCGCTGCGCGTGGCGAACCTCGATCACCGCGTGGTGGTGGACAAGCCCAAGCCCGATCCCAAAGGGCAGTGCCGGCAGTAGCGGGCTAGACCGCTCCCGCGAGGTTGTACAGGGCGCGCCAGGCGCGAAAGACCTCGCGATAGTCGTCGTGTGAGTACGCCACGGTCCGCGGCCCCGCGCGTTTGGACCCCGGCACCAGCTCGGCCATGTCCGCCATCACCGTCATCTGGAAATCCACCTCCAGCGCGATGGGCGGCTCGATCGTGTACGGCCGGGGCAGCGGCTTCTGGCGCAGGGCGTCCGCGGCCGCGTCGCGGATCAGCCGGCACGCCACCGCCGGCGCGACGCTCTTGGCGGCGTGGCGGCTCACCGCTTCTTTCACCACAACACAATGGATGGCGTCGCCGAGCAGTTCCTTGGCTTCCGCGGCGAGGGCGCTGTCCCCGCTGGCGAGCACGACCGGCACGCCGATGGCGCCCGCCAGCGCGGCGTTCACGGCGAGCTCGCCCACGGGACGGCCGTTCAGGCGGGCCTCGCGGACGCGGTCGGTATAGGTGTGATCCAGGACGGCGTTCTTCGTCCCCGCGCGGGCGTGGTAGCCGATGCACATCGCGGCGTCGAAGCCGCCGTCGATGCCTTCCATCATCGACCACGGCTTGGGGTCGCCGCTCAAGAGCACGGCGGCCTGGTTCAGCTCCTCGGCGAGGAGGTTGCGCATGAACCAGTGGCTGTCGTTGACGAGCACCTGGTTGGCGCCGGCCTCGAGCGCGCCCTCGATGGCGGCGTTGGCTTCGGCGGTCATGAGCTTGCGGCAGCGCGCGTATTCCGCGGCGCAGCGGGGATCGCCGGGGTTCGTTTGATCTTCGTGCACTACCCCGGCTATGCCTTCCATATCGACGGAGATGTAAACGCGCATGCGGCTCAAACTGGAGCCACGGCTCAACGATTGCTAGGTGTCGGGTGTCGGGGAGAACCAGATCCTTCGCGTCTGCGACGCTCAGGATGACAGCGGCGCTCTTCTTTCCAAGGATCCTCTTTCTAGAGGGGCAGACGCGCGATGTCATCCTGAGCGAGCGCGCGTATGGGCGCGAGCGAAGGATCGGCTTGTTGCTGACCCGACACCTGACACCTTTGTGTTGCAAAGTACTTGACAAAACGGGGCCAAAGGGTAAATTGGTGCCCATGACGGGCCCTGAGCCGCTGCACGATCGCGCCCTGGCGAACCTGCAGTACATCCGGTCCGCCATGGAGCGCGCCGGCTCCTTCACCGCCGTGCCCGGCTGGGGGATGGTGGCGGTCGGGGCGACGGCGCTGGTGGCCGCATGGGTCGCCCACCGGACCGTCGGCGAGGCGAGTTGGCTGCGCGTGTGGCTCGCCGAAGGCGTGCTGGCCTTCGCGCTCGGCAGCGGCGCCCTCCTGCACAAGGCGCGGCGGGGCGGCGACCCCGTGCTCTCCGGTCCGGGACGGCGCTTCGGGCTGAGCTTTTTGCCGGCGCTGCTGGTCGGCGCCCTGCTCACCCTGGCGCTGCAGCGCCACGCCGATCCGGCGGCCGCGACGGGCACGATCCCGGGAATGTGGCTGCTGTGTTATGGCACGGGGGTCGTGACGGGCGGCGCGTTTTCGGTGCGCGTCGTGCCCCTGATGGGGCTGGGCTTCATGGCCCTCGGGGCGCTCGCGCTGTTCGCTCCGGCCGCCTGGCGCGACGCACTCATGGCCGCCGGCTTCGGCGGCCTGCACATCGCGTTCGGCGCGATCATCGCACGGAGGTACGGTGGCTAAACACAGCAGTGCGGCCCGGAAGACGGACGCCGACGCCCCGCCCGTGGGCGCGACGCGGCGCCGGGCGGCCCACGCCGCGGCGCTCGATCGCCTCATTCACGAGCGCATCCGCCTCGGCATCGTGAGCGCCCTGGCCGTCAGCGACAGCCTCACGTTCAACGACCTCAAGGGGCTGCTCAAGACCTCCGACGGCAACCTGAGCGTCCACGCCCGCAAGCTCGAGGAGGCGCAGTACGTCGCGTGCACGAAGTCGTTCGCCGGCCGGGTGCCGCAGACGGCGTACCGCCTCACGGCGGCCGGCCGCCGCGCCCTGGAGCGGTATCTCGACCACATGGAGGCGCTGATTCGCGCCACCCGCGAGCGCTAGCGCGCCCGCTTTTTTTTGGAGTCGGACTTTATGGAGCAAAGTACTTCGCTGCACGTCGCGATCATTATGGACGGCAACGGCCGCTGGGCGACGCGCCGCAGCCTCCCCCGCCCCGCCGGCCACCGCGCCGGCGCCGCCGCCGTGCGTCGCGCCGTCGAGGCCGCCCCGGACCTCGGCATCGGCCAGCTCACCCTGTTCGCCTTCTCCGCGGACAACTGGCGCCGCCCGCCGCGCGAGGTCGCCTACCTGATGCGGCTGTTCGCGCGTCACCTCCGCACCGAGGCGGTCGACCTGACCCGCAACGGCGTGCGGCTCGAGGTGATCGGCCGGCGCGACCGGCTCCCGCCCGTGCTCGTCGCGGCGATCGCCGCCGCCGAGCACGCCACCGCCGCCGGCTCCCGGCTGCGGCTGCGCCTCGCCGTGGACTACTCCGCCCGCGCCGCCATCCGCAGCGGGGCGCTGCTCCCCGACGTCGACCTCCTGATCCGCACCGGCGGCGAGCAGCGGCTCAGCGACTTCCTGCTGTGGGAAGCCGCGTACGCCGAATTGTACTTTACCGACCGCATGTGGCCGGACGTCGGCGCCGCGGACCTCGCCGCCGCCGTTCAGGCCTTCCACGCACGCGAGCGGCGCTTCGGGGGACTCCCCGAAGCGGCCGCCGGCTAGGCCCTCGAAAGGAGCGCTCGTGGTCACCGACGGATTAACGCCCCTGACCTTCCTGCTCTTCGCGGGGCTCGTGTTCGGCTCGGTCGTCGTGCTCGGCGGCGCCCTCGTGGCGCTCCTGCTTAAGCAGCCGCTCTGGGTGCGGCGCCTCCTGTGGCTGGAAGGAGCCGGGCTCGCGGCCTACGCCGTGCTCTACCTGCTCGCCTCGCTCACCAGCCGCAGCCGCACGCTGGACCTCGGGCAGGAGAAGCACATCTGCGAAGTGGACTGCCATCTGGCGTACGAGGTCGTCGGGGTGCGCCCCGCGAAAACGTGGGGCGACCGCGAAGCAGCGGGGATGTTCTACATCGTCACCGTGCGCGTGCGGTTCGACTCGGCGACGATCTCGGCACGCCGACCCCGCAACGTGTCGCTCACCCCGAATGGCCGGTCGGTGGCCATCGTGGACGGGCAGGGCCGCCGCTATCCCGGATCGGCCGAGGCCCTGCGGCGCGCCTTGGTGCCGGGTGAGTCGTACACGACCCAGTTCGTGATCGACGTCCCGGCCACCGCCACCGGCCTGCGCCTCGTGCTCGCGAACGGCGACTGGGAGACGCGGTTCATGATCGGCCACGAGAACGGGTGGCTGCACGGCACGACCACGTTCCGGCTGGGCACATGACCGAGCGCACGCGTATCGGCCTCGCGATCCTGCCCGTCGCCGCGCTGGTCGGCGTCCTCGGCGACCAGCTGCTGCGGGCGATGCCCTGGGGGCTGAACGTCACCATCTGCACGATCGCGCTCGTCGCCGGCGCGACCTGGATCGTCCGCGCGCGGCGCCTCCCGGTGACGCCCGACGCTCCGTGGCTCGGTATCACCGCCCTGCTCTGCGCGGTCGCGTTCGTGCGCCGCGATTCACCCGCCCTTCAGTTCCTCGACCTGCTCGGCGTGATTCTCGTGCTCGCGCTCGGCGCGCTCAGCCTGCAAGCCATTCGCCTCCGGCTGCGCGGCGTGACCGCGTATCCCCTCGCGCTGTTGCGGGCCACAGGCGCGGCGATCGTCGGCAGCCTCCCCTTGCTCGCCGCCGACATCGGCTGGGCCGAGGTGCCGCGCCCCGCGCGGATGGGACAGCTGCGGGCGGTGGCGCTGGGCGTCGTGCTCGCCCTGCCGCTCCTGGCCCCGCCGATCGCACGTTCGCCACCGTGGCCCGGGAGACGTTCCATTTCGACGCCCAGTCCCTCTTCCGACACGCCTTCTTCATTCTCCTCTGGGGAGGGCTCACCGCCGGCTACCTGCGCGGCCTGCTGCTGGGAAAGCCGGAGTGGGTGACGATGGGCGAGCGGCTTTCCCCGCGGAGCATCGGGCTGTCGTTCACGACGTCCGCCACGGCGTTGGGGCTCCTGAATCTGCTGTTCGTGGTCTTCCTGGGTTTACAGGCGAGCTACCTGTTCGGCGGGGCCGCTTACGTGCAGCGCGCCACCGGCCTCACGCTCGCCGAGTACGCGCGGCACGGCTTCTTCGAGCTGGTGACGGCCTCGAGCCTCGTGCTGCCCCTGCTGCTCGGCGCCGACTGGGCGACGAACCGCGAGACCGCGGAGCAGCGCACGTCGTTCCGCG
>WNGG01012281.1_pt1 | contig 11880 bp, 9 predicted proteins | sample 5400661 | NCBI WGS metagenome assembly WNGG01 (sample SAMN13153372, study PRJNA577476) | soil metagenome | isolation source: 100 cm soil or saprolite under Garry oak tree replicate 1 | place: USA:California | collected 2016-06-15 | reverse complement strand
GGGTGCCGTGAACATAGCTTTCTGAGATGATCTTGACTCAAAATGCGCCCCCGACCTAATCTCGCGGTTCATTTGCAGCATGGAATCTAATGTTCGAAAGCATCTGCCCGGTCTGTTTCTTCTCACAGTCCTTCGGTTCAGAGTTGAATGATCATTTGGTGTTTTCTTCGTGTGAACTTAATCTGTCTTAAGAATTTCACCCAAAGGCGCAAAGTGTCGCAGAGAAGCCAACTATGAAATATCGAGAACTGGGCCGAACTGGCTTGAAGGTTTCCGAGATTAGTTTTGGCGCCTGGGCCATCGGAGGCTCGTGGGGCGATGTCGACGATCGGGAATCGCTCGCGGCCTTGCATCGGGCCCTGGATTTGGGCGTGAACTTTTTCGATACCGCCGATGTTTACGGCGACGGGCGCAGTGAGCGTTTGCTGGCGCGGCTCAAGCGCGAACGGAGCGAAGAGATAATCATCGCGACCAAAGCAGGGCGGCGGCTGGAACCGCACGTTGCGTCCGGATATAACCGCGAGAACCTGAGCGCCTTCATCGATCGCAGTTTGCAGAATCTTGAAACTGACGCGCTCGACCTCCTGCAACTGCACTGTCCACCCACGGAGGTTTACTACCATCCGGAATTTTTCGCGGCGTTGGATGGTTTGGTCAAGCAGGGCAAGATTCGCCACTACGGCGTTAGCGTGGAAAAGGTCGAAGAGGCGCTGAAGGCGATTGAGTATCCCGGCGTGCAGACGGTGCAGATCATCTTCAACATTTTCCGGCAGCGTCCGGCGGAACTATTTTTCAGCGAGGCGAAGACAAGAAAGGTAGGAATCCTTGCGCGTGTGCCCCTGGCTTCCGGGATGCTGACGGGGAAGCTCACCACGCAGTCTCAATTTGCGGCGGACGATCATCGCACTTTCAATCGCCATGGCGAGGCTTTCGATCGCGGTGAGACATTCTCTGGCGTTGATTATGAAACGGGTTTGCAGGCCATAGAAAACCTACGCGCCCTCGTGCCGGAAGGAATGAGCATGGCACAGTTCGCCTTACGCTGGATTCTGATGTTTGACGCAGTGACCTGCGCTATCCCGGGCGCCAAACGTCCTTCGCAAGCTGAGGACAACGCGCGCGCCGCCGACTTTCCGCCGCTAACTGACGAGATAATGCGCGCCGTGCGAAAGATCTATGAACGTCGCATTCAAGCTTTGGTTCATGACTACTGGTGATCTCACGGCACGTGAATTCGCGGGCTTTGTGGGTTCTACCTTGAAGTTGAAGCAGAGATAAGACGAGTGAGGAGAAATCGATGAATCGCTCCTGTTTTTCTATCATTGTTGGCTTGGTTTTAATCTTCCTTCGCACACCTGTTTATGCTCAGTTACCGGCGACGAAGCCAAGGGTGCCTCTCAACAATGCCGCCAGCCTGGACAAATCCGACGCGAAAGCAGAAGCCGATCGCATTGCAAAAGAGCGCCGCGAGCAAGCTCGTTCATTGTTGATTTCATTGGCCAGCGACGCGCGTAGTTTTCGCGATCTAAAGTTGCGCGCCCGCTCGTTGGCGCAAATTGCGGACACGTTATGGAGCGTTGATGGCGAGCAAGCGCGCACACTTTTCCGGAGGGCCTGGGAAGCGGCGGAAGCAGCCGATGAGAACCAGGAGCCTTATAACGTGGGCGAAGTACCTCTTGACCTTCGCAGAGAAGTCTTAAAGCTGGCTGGTCGTCATGATCGCCTACTTGCTGAGGAGTTTCTTCAGAAGCTGAAGGCAGATCAGAAGGAGACTAAGGCCGAAAATCCGAACCCCAGCTTGTGGGCGCTTCCGGAAGTACTGCAGCACAGCGCTATGCGGCCATGCTGGCAAATACCGGCGGTAATATTCTGGCGGACGCGAACACGACATCGTTGCTTTCATCCTATATTTTTACGCCTCACCTGTATGTGGTCTTTAACAGTGAGGGCGGCGCCTCATGGTCCCAAATGCAAGTTCTCTCTCCGCCCGCGAGTGTCGACCCGCAGTTGCGATTGTCGTTTTTCCCAACCGCCGCCTCCGTATTACTGCGGCCACCGCAACCTCCCCAAGCGCTGGATCCGGGCAGAGCGGGAATTGCCGGGGAGTATATGGTCGTCAAACGCCTGATGCCGCTATTTGAACAATACGCACCGAGAGAAATCACGGAGGCCATGCGTGGTCAGTTTGAGGCCCTCAATTCTCTGGTCAGTGACAGCGTGCGTCATGGGGAAAATGAGTGGGTACAAAAGGGAATCAGTCCCGAGAAACCGCTTGCGGATCAGGAACAGTCTCTGCTAGATCAGATCGACCATGCTAAGACATCAGACCAGCGCGACGAACTTTACTTCAAACTAGCCTTGTTGGCGCTGAGCAAATACGACATGAAGGCTCGCGATTATGCGAGCAAGATTGACGAAAGCTGGTTTCGCAAACGGGCGCAAGCGTGGGTTGACTGGTGTTTGGCCATCAGCAACATCGAGAGGAAAAAGACTGGGCTGGCTCTGGAGTTGGCTCGTAATGGAGATTTGAATCACATCCAGCGAGTCTGGATCTTGACCCAGTCGGCGAAACTGCTGGCCAAAACCGATCGTGACAAAGCGCTGTCGTTACTTGACGACGCAACTGCTGAGACTCGCCGTATCGAGGGCGTTGATTTGGATCGACCGCGTGCGCTACTGGCCATAGCCAATGCTCTAAGGCTGATCGAGCCGTTGCGGGCATGGGATGCCATCTTCGATGCCGTCAAGGCAGCCAATTCGACCGAGGGTTTTACCGGCGAAGACGCGGTTCTCTCAGTCACCCTAAACACCAGGAGCCAAATTCTCACCAAGCTAGAGACCAACCCCGATTTCGAAATTAGAGGAATTTTCAGCGAAGCGGCATCTAACGATTATGACCGGGCAATCCAGTTGGCGCGCGGCTTTCAGGGAGAGGCGGCCCGCGCCAACGCCACCATCGCCATCGCTCGCTCCGTGCTGGGTGAGAAGAGCGCACGCGCTCCTGCGCCATAAGCTGTGATGAAGAACCAGCTACCGGGAATGCGGTCGTAGTTGTGCCGTTCGCTCTTTGTTTCGTGTGATGCTGTCGAACAAAACGGTGGATGCGAGCGGCGGGAGCGTGTTTCGTAACTTGATTCGTCCGGCGAAGGTTGAATGAAATCGCGCCGCCGCGTCAACTCAATCGTTCGACAGCTTCGCGCTTAATCATATGCGCCTTAGATTCCTACTCGTTGTCCTGGCGATTTTCGTCACCTCATGTGCGAGTGGGGCGCAATCGGTGAACACTAATCATCCACGCACAGTGGTCGATTACTACATGCTGCTCCCTGACAAATACTTCGAAGCGAATCGCGTGGAGCGCCTTCACTGGATGCTTGACCCGAAACGTGGCGCAATCATCGATATTCGCAACGGATACTTGTATGCTCCCGGCGATGGTGCGCAAACCGACATCTACACCTGCGTCGTCAAGCGATCTGACGGCACTTATCTCGTTGCTGTAAACTACAACGACAAAGACGGCGTATTCGAAACCTTTCTCGATTTGTTTGTTTACGAACGCGGTCACTTAACCAACGTGACGAACTCTGTGTTGCCCGTGCCGTTCAGCAAACTTCTTTTCTACGAATTGCCCCGGCACGGGACTACGATTCGGGTGACGGACACATCAGGCGATCGGCTGTATGATTTCGTTTGGAACCGACGCGTGTTCAAGGTGAAACATGCCCGCGTCAACTCAACCGTTCGGCGCTAACGAGTTATCAAACAAGGATTGATAATATGAGAATAATCTTTTTGATGTTTCTCGTGACTGTTGCTTCATGTGAGGCAGCAGCCGCGCAGAATAACTCTATCAACGAACTGCGGCAGATGTTTGACTATGACCAGAAGTTGCCGCTTGATGTCAAGGAAGTCGGATTTAGGGACAGTGACGGGGTACGCATCCATGACATCAATTACGCGAGTCCCAAGTTTGGACGGGTTACCGCTTATCTCGTTGAGCCTGCTGTTAAAGACAAGTATGCGGGCATCGTCTTCGGTCATTGGGGATATGGGAATCGCACGGAGTTTCTTCCGGAAGCGATATTGTATGCCAGAGCAGGTGTTGTCTCACTGTTGATTGACTATCCGTGGGTGCGCCCTGCTCCGTGGCGTCGGATTGAACCTGGTGAAAAGCCTGAAGCCGTTCGTGATAACTACGCGGCGACGGTGATTGATTTACGTCGTGGCATAGACTTGCTCCAGGCGCGCGCTGACGTTGACTCAAATCGCATCGCTTACGTCGGTCATAGCACCGGCGCACAATGGGGCGCGATTCTTTCGGCGATAGATAAGCGCGTCAAAGCCGTCGTGTTGATGGGCGGGATTCCCACCGAAGCTACCATAGCCCTGGAGAGTGATGACCCGGAGTTTGTGGACTCTCGTAAGAACACGCCCAGGGAGCAACTAGATAACTATTTCAAGACCATTGGGGTGATGGATGCCATCAACTATGTGCCTTATGCCGCGCCAACTCCTCTGCTATTTCAATTTGCTCGGTATGAAAGATATTTCAACGAAGCGGCAATGCTAAAATATGCACGAGCGGCGAGCCAACCGAAAATCGTTGAATGGTACGATACAGGGCATGATCTTAATGATGTTCAAGCTCTCATTGATCGAGCTAATTGGCTGCAACGACAAATCGGCTTCAAACTTGTCCTGCCGATCTTGCAGAAGAAATTTAGCACTATCAAATGAAAGGAGTGTCTTACCTGAAGCCGCGCCGAACAAATCGTTACAGGTGAGCGCGGGATAGCATGATGATCGGCAATTAGCACTCAATATCAGGCATTGGTTGTCCAACATTTTATAGATGGATTTTGGCAGCGAAGCCCTACAATTCATTCAACCGGAGCGCGGAATAGCGTGGCCTCCATAATTCTCCCTTGCGATGAGGTTGAATGCCTTTCGCGCGCGCGCGGTCAACTGACGCTGGGCCTCTATCCGAATCGCTCCTTAGAATTTGGAACCAAACTATGAGAAAGCAAAATTCAATTTTGGCGCTTGCGCTCTTGCTCGGTCTTATTGTCTTAAGCTCTGCTGCTCAAAGATCAATTGAAGGTCACTGGGAAGGGGTGATGGTTCGTGAAGGCGCGGAGTTGCCGGTCAGCTTTGACTTTACGAATGAAGCGGGCCGACTCGCAGCGAGCTTCAATTCTCCTAATCAGCGAGCGATGGGAATACCGCTCAGAAATGTTACTTACACCGCGCCTAAAGTTCATTTCGAATTGGTTGGTGATGCCACAACGATCATCTTCGACGGTGAGTTGAACGGCGATGCGATTGCCGGAGAATTTCGAGAAGGTGATGCCAGAGGCACATTCTCACTAAGGCGAGTTGACGCCAAGCCGCCCACATTCAAGCAAGAAGAAGTTAGCTTCCGCAACGGAGATGTAACTCTTTCCGGCACGCTACTGCTCCCCTTAACAGAAGAGCTTCATCCGGCTGTTGTTTTCCTTCACGGCTCTGGCTCTGAAGGTCGTTACGCTGGGCGGTTTCTGGCCGAATATTTCACTCGCCACGGCATTGCGGCACTCATTTACGATAAGCGCGGCGTTGGCAAGTCAACGGGTGATTGGAAGCGTTCAGACTTCAATGACTTGGCCGGAGATGCCATCGCTGGAATTCATTTCCTGCAACAACGCAAGGAAATCAATCCTCGAAAGATCGGGATCTACGGTCACAGTCAGGGATGCATGATTGCTCCGCTGATTGCCTCTCGATCAAAAGATGTAGCCTTCATAATAGGTGGCGCCGGCAGTGCTGTTCCCGTATATGAGTCAGAAATCAACAGCCTCATAAATCAAGTTCGGGCTAAAGGTATTTCGGGTAATGAACTTGCCGAAGCGACTGAATTCATCAAGCTGGAGGTTAATGTTTCGCGTACCGGACAGGGTTGGGAGCAGTTTGATGCCGCAACCGAAAAGGCTCGTAACACAAAATGGTATCCGGTGCTTCAGGTGCCACCAAAGGACAGTTGGTGGTGGGCATTTTCGAAGCGCATCTATGATTACAATGCGGCTGACTATTGGGCGCAGGTCAGCGTTCCGGTTCTGGTGATTTATGGCGAACGCGATTTGTATGTCCCAGTTGCGCAAACCATCTTGAATATAGACCGCGCGTTAGCCAAGACAAAAAACGGCGACTATACAATTCTTTTATTGCCCCGAGCATCACACGCATTCAATATCGAACCCGAGGCTGGGCAGCCTTTCGAGTGGTGGCATATGGCTCCGGGCTTTCCTAATTTATTAACCGCGTGGATTAACCAACGAATGAAATTATGACATCAACTACGCCTACGGGGCCTTACTCGCCCTCAAATTCTATGAGATGTACAGGCGTGACCTCGAACATTTTGTCCCGCGCTACATATCGCTGATGCGAAACGGTTTTGATGCTTCACCCGAAGTCCTTTTGAAGAGCTTTTTAGATATCGACCTGCATGATCCTCGTCTGGTTACAACACCTTGAGCGTGGTCGCAGAAAAAATAGACCTTCTGGAAAAGAGCTATCAAAAATAGACAGTGTCCTACCTTGCGGGTTACGTCGCTTCGAGCACACAAACATAATCACGCTCTGTGGTTATATCGAGGGCGCGACTCAACATGTCGTTGCAGGTGAGCTGCGATTGATCGTCTCTCAACTGGAAGGATAGAATCCACGTTGTATGCTGCCGCGCGGCCACCTGAACTCAACCCTTGGGTTGCTTCCTGCGTCAAATTCGCGAAGAGGACAATTGGCCGATCGTCCTGAGGAGGTTGTTCGAACATGGTTGCGATACGCTTTCTAGTTTTTATCCTCATACTTGGGTCGATCAATGTGACGGCGCAAACGACTAAGTCAGGTGCACCAAAAACTCCCACTGAAGCTTGGAAACTTGTAAACCTTAAGGCTGATGAAGAACGAGCGCGCCTTGCGCAAGAATACGCCTCACTGTTCAAGCTTGGAGATTGGAAGGATGAAGAACTTCTAAGTCTCGGAAGACTGTACAGCCTGAGCGGACAACTCAGCAGTGCGCAAAAAGCATTGACCCTATATCTCGCCGCCTCTAAAGCAGCAAATGCCACGGCCGCACGACAAGTTCTGCTTAAGGTCTTGATAGCCCAAAAGGACTACGATGGTGCTCTCTCAGTAGCTAATAGACTATTGGCTGAACCGGAATACGACCGGGGCACCCTCTTGCAAGTACTTACATTGATAAGAGCATTAGCGGCGACGGATTCAAAAGAAGCGACTTTGCTTTTCGAAAAAACTCTGCCGGGGCTTTTCCGTCACGCGACAAATGAGATTAGGGACAATCCTCAATTTGGTTCGACAATGGCAGGTATGATCTTAGCGGATGCGCTGGAAGCCGGCCAACTATACCGAGAAGCGGGAGATCTAGTTGATTCGGAGAAACTATTCGCTCTTTTCCTGACCAAATTCAAGCCGACCCCGTTATCCGTAGATCAGAAGGTGACTAAGGCAGTTGATATCGCCATCAGTCAAGCACGAGTTATCGGCATTATGGCGCCGCCGCTTGAGGGAGTTGAATACATCGGAATGCCGAAGATGCCCATTGAATCATTTAAGGGCAAAGTAATCTTGCTGGATTTTCTAGCGCACTGGTGTAAACCTTGTGTAGCGGAGTTTCCGAAGCTCAATGCACTCCAGGAGAAGTATAGTTCACAGGGACTACAGATCATCGGCGTCACTACCTTCTACGGTTTTATTGGTGACAAGAAAGATGTCATTCCGGGTGATGAGTTAGCAGCTCTAAGGAGTTTGCGTACGCAGCACAATGTAAAATTCGGATTTCTCGTAAGTCCGTCAGCAAAGGATGCCAACTATGGGCTGGCAGGAGTGCCTTACGTGGTAACGCTGCTTCCAACAAAAGCGTTGATTGATCGTGCGGGTAAGGTGCGCTACTTGAGAACTGGATCAGGTGAATCGGAACTCGAAAAGATGATTCAGGTGTTGCTGGCCGAGCCGTAATTAGGAGAGTGAATTGCGTCGATCCGTCACGCATTTTCATTAGGGTCGTTTTGAAAACTGAGAAACCGCTGAGAAATCGAGCTTTTGCTTTGCGCCGGCATTTCGGGAGTTTTGTTTCCGCTGTGTTGACGGCTTTGATATCTGGTGCTTTCGCGAGCGCATTCGGCGCACCCCAGAACAGCCCACTGGTGTTCAGCGTATCCGCAACCTCTACGCGCGCCGTCGTACTGGAATCGGTCTCGATGCGAGCCGAACCATTCTCCTTGAACTCGGAAGAGAACTTTACTCCGAACGATTCACGCACGCGCATTACCCTCTTTTGCATGAACCTTGACCTGCTGTCCGGGGAGTTGGCGAATGCTTTGAGCGCCGATGCCGAAGACGCCGCACATGTTCACTATCCGTTAAAGGTTGAATACGTCGGACAGGTGCCCGGCTTCGAAGGAATTTACATGGTCGTGTTGCGGCTCAATGATTTGATGACCAGCAATTTAGGCGATGTCCTGGTTCGTTTGAATTTGCACGGGATAGGCAGCAATCGCGTTCGCGTAGGCATTGGGCAAATCGGCGGTGGACCTGCCGACGACAATCCTGGAGTGGGCACGCCTGCGCCCGCGACACCGCCGACCGCGACCACTCCGCAAACTATTTCTCAATACCGCGCACAATTTTCAGATCCATCTATCGCGAGCGGTCCCGACGCGATCAGGTTTCTCGAACAAGCGACGTGGGGCCCGACCGATTCCGACGTTACCCATCTGCGGCAGATCGGGATGCAGGCGTACTTAAACGAACAATTCAATAAGCCGCCACTGTTCAGCGACGTACAAGCGAACTATCCGTTAACCACGCTTTACCCGATAATCCGGCCGACTCAGAACTGTCCGGACTGCTTTAATGCCTACAGTCTTAATGCATTGCACAAGCAGTTCGTGACGAATGCTCTGACTAAGCCCGATCAGTTACGTCAGCGGGTTGCTTTCGCGTTGCATAAATTGATCGTGGTCGCAGGTCGCGATCTGAACGATAACGAGAGCAGTTGGTACGCACCTTATTTGCAGATCCTTGATCGGAATGCCTTCGGCAATTACCGGCAGCTACTGTTTGAAATCACCCTCAACCCCGGCATGGGCACCTACTTGAACATGGCGGGCAATACCAGAGTGGCTCCGAACGAGAACTATGCTCGTGAAGTAATGCAGTTGTTTTCGATAGGAGTTGACACGCTGAATCAGGACGGAACTCCGGTTCTCGACGCGAATGGAAATCGCGTTCCGACTTACGGGCAAACTGAGATCACAAACTTTGCGCGCGTCTTTACCGGTTGGGTCATTCCCAACACGAACACCAACACGTTCAACGGTCAAACGGTACCGGACTACATCCGGCCGATGATCCTCAGTAATAACCTCGGTGCGAACGGTCCCTCCGACATTGACGCCAAGACTTTACTGAATGGCCTGCAACTTCCTGCCTGTTCGAACTGCACGGGGAATGCGGACAACATGGCGGCGTACAAGAACGCGCAGTTAAATGCGGCGATCGACAACCTCTTCAATCACCAAAACACCGGGCCGTACGTCTGTACTCAGCTAATCCATCAGTTGGTCACGAGTAACCCGAGTCCCGCCTATGTGGGACGCTGTGCGGCGGCCTTTGCGAACAATGGTTCAGGCGTGCGCGGAGATATGAAGGCGATCATTACCGCGATTCTGCTCGATCCAGAAGCCCGCGGGGACGTTAAGACCGATCCGAATTACGGCCGTTTACGTGAGCCGGTGCAATTCATCTTCAATCTGCTGCGCACATTCAATGCGACCAGTGACGGGGCTTTGGTGGATGTCGTGTCTGTTAGCTTTACGACTCCGATGGGCCAGGATGTATTTAATCCGCCGACTGTATTCAGCTATTTTCCTGCCGATTTTAATTTGCCGGGGACAGACCTGCTGGCTCCAGAGTTCGGCATTCTGGATGGCACGATCGCCTACCAACGAGCTAACTTTGTGAACACCCTGTTTCTCGCGAATAACGGGAACGGGATTCCCCCACGGGGCACTAGTGGCGGTCGCCCATCAGGAACGCAAGTTAATTATGCCAACTATCAGGCTCAGGCCGGCACCCCGGAGAATCTGGTGGAGATGCTGAATGCCAGCATGGTGCACGGCACTATGTCACCATCAATGCGCACGAGCATCATTGACGCCGTCACGACAATCCCCAGCAGCGACGCGGCCAATCGAACGCGGACCGCTATTTATCTCGTCGCGACTTCGTCGCAATATCAGGTGCAAAAATAAGGGAATGAGACAGCCACGCAGGCGCTTTCTCAAGGACTCGGCTTATTTACTTCGAATCAAAAGGCCGCAGGTTCGAGTCTTGCTGGGTGCACCAATTCTTATCTAGCTTTCTTGCGGTGCCTTCGAGGTGATCTCCCCGCCGTTACGCCGCTCTGGCGTTGCTTTCGTCCTTACGATGAACGACTTCAACTGAGCAGTTCGCATGCGAGACGACTGCTTGCGAGACTGAACCCAACAGAAATCGTCTACTGGTAACAGAATTCTCGTGACGTGAACCTCTGGAGTGAAATCATTTTCACTCGTTCATAGGGTGAGCGACGCTGCTCGTGCTTCAGCCTCCGCCGAAAATGTAGTCGTCGGTTTGAGCGGCCTTGCTACCAGCACCGGACAGGGCGCCTGACGCAACACTCGATCGACGTTCGATCCGAACAGCGCACGCATGCCGAACCCGGCGCCATGCGCGCCAAGGCAGATCAGGTCGATCTGATTTCTTTCTGCGTAGGTCAGAATTTCTCGATAAGGCTGGCCCTCGCTGACGGTATGCTTAACCTGACACCAAAAATGCGCTTCGGCGGGAATCGCCTTGCTTGATACTCTTGCGCGAACGTTAAGGCGGAATTAAGAGCCAATTCAGAATAGTCCGAGAAATCGTGAGCCACCAGGACGCGCTTTAGTTTGATTTCGCGTGAAGCCTGAGAGACCCAATCTCTTTCATCGGCGTGGGTAACCAGTACTGGGCAGGGCGCAGCCCGACAGACTGCCTCGGCCGTCGATCCGAGCAAAGCTGCCCGGTGTGGCCGCCGCCGCGAGTGCATCACAATCAAATCGACGCCGTGACTGGCCGCGTAATCGGATATTGCGCTTCCCGGATCGTCGCACCTTTCAACCGCGGACTGCCAATCGATCGCCGCGAGTTCTGCGGATTCAAGATGCTTAAATAGCGACCGCTCGAGTGATACCTTCACCTTGTTCTGAACGACTTCAGCGTCGCCGCTTTCAGGTTTGCAGTGAAAGGCAATTAGCTTAGCTTCGTAGGCGCGCGTCAACGCGACCGCGTAGCGCAACGCTTCGTCTGATCCGGTTGACAGATCGCTTGGACAGAGGATGCGTTTGATTGACATAAGCTTATCCAGGACCAGTCCCTGCCTCCTTGCCGGCGATGGTCGAGCGCGCGACAACGTTCGCGTGAACGTAGTCTCGCCGGGCCTGTGCGAGACGCCGCTGATTGACGAGATGAGGCAGGACGAATTCACCGCGAAGATTCTCGGATCGATTGTGAACTTCATTCCGCTGAAAAGACTGGGACGGCCGGAAGAAGTTGCGCCGTTGGTGGTGTTTCTTGCTTCCGAGGCGGCCAGCTACATTACGGGTCAAGTATTCAGCGTTAACGGCGGATTGAATATGGTGGGGTAGGGCGTGAGAAGAGCTAACCGATCACAGAATGATAGGCCAACGCTTTCATTCACACCCTGCTTTAGCTGGGTGCGAATATGGCCAGGACTATTAAGCCAACCGTTTCAACGGTTTCCTGCACGCAAACCGTTGAAACGGTTGTCAGAGGTTG
>WNGG01009976.1_pt1 | contig 11881 bp, 12 predicted proteins | sample 5400661 | NCBI WGS metagenome assembly WNGG01 (sample SAMN13153372, study PRJNA577476) | soil metagenome | isolation source: 100 cm soil or saprolite under Garry oak tree replicate 1 | place: USA:California | collected 2016-06-15 | reverse complement strand
AAGACGGCAGCTCAAAACAACAACGAGCCACGTTGCCCCAGGAAATTTCTGCCTCAGCCGACGGAATTTGAAAAATCAGGGGTTTTGGTGGAGTCGAGAACAGGCGCAGTGGCGGTAGCCTCCCGGTGGCACGTGGTTCCGCTTTCGCGTCGCCGCCTCAGTCCGGTTTGGCATAGCTCTGTTTCCTGTTCCCGCTCATCGCACTGGACGTGCGGATTTCCCGCATCCAGCGCTCGGAGAAAGCTCACGGTTTCGCCCACGGACGGCTGGCGGTCTGTTCGGTAAGACTGACCAGACCAAGCACTTGGTAAAAGGAGGCCGTCGGGAAACGTTTCTTCCCCGGCCATCTCACTTTGTGCTTGATGCACAGCCACTGACGCAGCCGCTTGCGGGTATGCTGATCCACCGCACGGTAGGCTTTGCTGACTGGACCGAGGCAGAAGTAGTTCGCCCATCCGTTTAACATCTGGTTGAGCTTCTTAACGACCACCTTGGCGTCCAGCGTGGTTTTATTTCGTCCGGTCTCCTCGCTGATTGAGGAACAGATGCGCTGCACCCGTTTCGTCGACGGAGTCGTGCCCAGGTAGGCTCGGCCGGAACTCCTGAGATCGAAAGTGGGGGCTTGACTCTATGACAAAGACTGTGATAACCTTCGCTAAGATGAATCCAACTGATTTGAGATCGGTGCGTCAGCAACGCGGTTGGTCTGAACAGGAGGCAGCCCGGAGGCTTGGTGTCTCTCAATCCTACCTGTCTATGTTGGAAGGGGGAAAGCGGCGACTCACTTCACGAGTGGCGCGTCGGGCAATGAGCGTTTTTGGGCTACCGCCAACTGTCCTTCCTCCGTCTCCCCCGGAGAATCAGTGGGGTGCAGAAACACTGGCGCAGCAACTCGCAGCCCTGGAATATCCCGGCTTCGCATATATGCGGTCACACAGACCGAAGAGAAACCCCGCCGAGGTTCTGGTAGGGGCACTTTCAAACGATCAGCTAGAGGCGCGGGTGGTAGAGGCCCTACCCTGGCTCCTCCTGCGGTACTCCAATACGGATTGGGCATGGCTAGTCGAACAGGCCAAGGTTCGTGATCTGCAAAACCGTTTGGGTTTTGTCGCTAGCCTAGCACGTCTGATGTCTGAAAAGGCCGCTCCGCTGGACGAAAGCCGCACTCGGTCATTGTCTGAACTGGAGAGAACTCTGGACAAGAGCCGACTTGCTAAGGAGGATACGCTCGGCAAACCGCCTCGTAGTGCGACAGAGCGAGAATGGGTTTTGGCGAATCGCACCGAGGAGGCGAAACATTGGAACCTCTTGACTGATTGGCGACCGGAGCACTTCCAGTATGCCTTCTGAGCCGGTGCCTGATGTCAATCTACCTGCCCCCTGGGCGGCTTTTTTGGATGAGCTAGACTCTCGTGTGCCAGAGCCTGTCGCACTTCACTGCATCGGCGGATTCGTTCTCACCGTTTGGTATGGCGTTCCGCGAGTGACGTCGGATTTGGATTGTGTTGCCGTTCTGCCGCATCACGACCTAGAAGCAATTGCTGGTCGCGGCTCGGGTCTTGCCAAAAGGCACAAGATTTATTTGCAGTACGTCGCTGTAAACACAATGCCCGAAGACTACGAGACACGCCTGACGGAGCTTTTTCCTGGACGGTTCAAAAACCTTCGCATCTGCGTTCCTGATCCTTACGACCTGATGCTGTCCAAACTTGAGCGAAACAGTCCCAAGGACCGCGAGGACGTAGAATACTTGGTGGGCAAATTGAAGCTCAATCCAAACCTGCTCCGGGAACGATATGAACGCGAACAGCGCCCCAATCTCTCAAACGAGTCTCGCCACGATCTAACGCTCAAATTGTGGCTGGATCTCTTTCCCCCGCAGGCGCAGTTCTCAACCTGATTGCCAGGCCGAGCAGCAGACTCAATACTTATCCAACCCGCTTTTATGGGCCATTCTCATTCTCGCATTGCTTCGCCGTTCAGATGACCCTTTATCCCGGTTGAGTAGGCCGGCGGGATTGCGCCACCGGCCTCTCGCAAACACGCCAGTCGAAGGGCGTGTCTGTCGCACGCATCGAAGTCCTCCTGTTTCCAGTTGCCTCGGTCATGCGACCGCTTGACCCGACCCCTTCGCTCCAGCCCCATTACGAGCCTTCCTCGCTCTTACGAGTCGGTCCGCCCCAGTGCTCCGCATCGGTACGCTCGCCTCGCGGTTTTCGCCGCTTGGGCTTCTCCCTTCGCATCAGAGCGACTGGTTCCTGCAGTTCCACGCGACAGCCTGCATGCGCTTCACGCCCCCTCTACGCCGATCGCCGTCCGCTCAGTCATCAGGCACCCCGCGGACTTGTCCCAGGAGAACCATACGCCCCTGGTTTCGACGACTCTTGAGTTTTTAACGACGCGTCTTCGAAGGGTTCACTTTCGTTCGTCTCTCGGATGCTCACCTGCACGAGTTGTACTCGCGCTTTTCCTCCAACGCTCACCACCATGGCTCTTTACCACAGCAGCTTGGGGCGGTTTGAGACCTGCTCCTGAAAGCCGATCCCGAGGGGCCTTCCCTCATCTCTCGCGCAGCTTAACTTATTCACACGGTTGATTAGTTCAATGTGAACTCCTTCTCCGTGTGCTTCCCGCAGCACACTCTGGTCAAAAAACTCGTCCCGGTCGCCCCCGAGCAAGAACTCATTGCTCATTGCTCAGCGCCCTTTGAAGATAAAGCAGGTCCGGGAGGTCTTTTGCCAGGGGAGATTCCCGGCATCCTTAATATATGCGATATATGCGCTGCGAGCCCATCGTCCGCTGTCCCGTCGACTCCCTCTCGTAATACTTCAGCAGGCCGCCCAGTCGTTCTCGACACCGCACTGCTCCCATGTTCCTTCTTGCCTGCGTCTGCGAAGGAAACAAGATCCGATTGTCTTTGCCTCGGGCCTCATCATGATTCCTATCATCGCGAAAGAGGGGCACGAAGGAGTGCGGGGCCAGACCTGTGGCGATTGCTGCGGAGCATGAGAGACACGTAAACCAACCTTACAACCGGCCGCGGCGACTGTACACCTCCTTGCCGGTAAGCTCAGGCCTTGACGGAGAACCCGAGGTGCCCCTAGTTCGAAGCGTGGTAGCAAGAGATTCTCTGAAAGAGCGCAGCCAGATTTACCTGGCAGCGACCACGGACCGCACAGTTATCGTGTCGTCCTTCGCGGTTCCCTTGACCGTGACCTTCTGCCCAGCCAACTTCGAGAGCTCGGCCTCGTGTCCTTCCAAGGTGTAGAGTTTTTTATCCACGGCCAGCGCGTATTTCATACCGTCCTTGGCGCACATCCGTGTGCATTCAGCGGGAGTTTTGTCCTTGGCCATGTGCGAGGTACCGCACATAGAGTCCGTGAGCGTTCCCGTGAACGTCTGTTCTTGCTGGGCAACGGCAACGCTGGCTCCAACCGCTAAGATAAGAGCTGCGAGCAGTTTCGTTTTGTCCTTCATTTTCATTTCTCCTTGTGGTTTAACGTCACATCGAACAGCTCGGCGCGCTGAAGAATGGATGAGCCGCTGAGCTAGCAATCCTTTGTCGCCTCCTCGACCTGGAGGCGGAGCGTCCCACGACGCAGGGCGCGTTCCTTCATCAGGGCGAAAAAGACGGGTACGAGAATCAGCACGTGAATCGTTGACGTAATCATGCCGCCGACAATCGGTGCTGCAATGGGCTTCATGACGTCGGAACCGATGCCGCTTTCCCACAGAATGGGGATAAGACTGGCCAGCACGACGCACACGGTCATGAGCTTTGGCCGGAGGCGCTGCACCGCGCCTTCGATGACGGCTTGCTCGATGTCTTCATGCCGCAGTGGTTGTCCGCTGGCTAGCCGGCGGTTCAGAGCTTCGTGGAGGTAGACGAGCATCACAACTCCAGTCTCGACCGCGATGCCGAACAGTGCGATGTAGCCGACCCACACGGCAACGCTGAAGTTGTAACCGAGAAATTTCTGCAGGATTAGACCGCCGGTAAGCGCATAGAGCGTCGGGAAGATGAGGACAGCCGACTCTGCGACGGAATGGAACACTATATAGAGGAGGACGAAGATGACGAAGAACACGACCGGCAAGATGACCTGCAACCGCTCCTTCGCCCGTAGTTCGAACTCATACTCGCCCGCCCATTTGTAGGTGTAACCCGCGGGCAGATGAAGATTTTGCGTCAGCGTGGCGTTGGCGGATTTCACGAAGTCGCCATAGTCCCGCGAATTGAGGTCGATGTAGACGTAGCCGGTAAGAGCTCCGTCTTCATCACGAATCATCGAGGGCCCGCGCGAAAACGAGATTCGAGCCACCTCCTCTATTGGGATTTGTGCGCTGGATGGCGTAGCTATGAGAACTCTTCGTAGGTCGTCCACGTTGTCACGAAAGTCGCGGTTGTAGCGGACGTTGACGGGATAACGCTCGCGGCCTTCAATGTTTTCGGTGACCATTTCCCCGCCGATACCGGAGCTGACGGCTTGCTGCACATCAGCGACGGTGAGGCCGTAGCGTGACGCCTCCTCACGATTCACGTCGACGTCGACGTAGAAGCCTTGCGAGACCCGTTCTGAAAAAACGGATCGAACCTCGGGAAGAGTCGCAAGAACTTGTTGTATCTGCGCACCCGCCTGCTGGATTCCTTCGAGCGTTGGCCCCTGGATCTTCATCCCGAGTGGGGTTTTGATTCCGGTCAGCTCCATGTCCAATCGGTTCTCGACGGGCATGGTCCAGGTGTTGGAGAGACCCGGAAACTGCAACTTGGCGTCCATCTCCTGAATGAGCTTTTCGTAGGTCATTCCCGCGCGCCACTTCTCCCGCGGCTTGAGCATGATTGTGGTGTCGTACATATCGAGCGGCGCGTTGTCCGTGGCGCTGTCCGACCTTCCGATGGTTCCGAACACGGTTTCCACTTCCGGGAAAGCACGTATGATGCGGTCCTGTTCCTGAAGTAGTTGCGTTGCCTGTCCAATGGAGATTCCGGGCAAGGCCGTGGGCATGTACAACGCCGAGCCTTCGAACAGCGGTGGCATGAACTGACTTCCAATCTTGAGCGCGAGCGGAAGCGTGACGACCAGGAAAATCAAATTGATGAGCAAGGTGGTTTTGCGAAACCTGAGGCAAAGGCGCAGTACCGGCAAGTAGAGCGCCTGCGTGATCCGTGAAATAGGGTTCTGCGATTCCGGTCGCAGTCTCCCGCGAATAAAAAGAATCATGAGCACGGGGACAAGTGTGATGGCCAGCAGGGACGAGAATCCTACTGCCAGCGTCTTGGTCCAGGCCAGTGCCCGGAACATTCTTCCTTCCTGCGCTTCAAGCAAGAAAACCGGAAAAAACGACACGACGATGATGAGCAAGGAGAAGAAGATGGCGGGGCCGACCTGTTTGGCAGAGTCTAGAAGAATCTTCCGCCGCTCCACGCCTGAAATCGGCGCCGATGCATTGGCTTGGTGCTCCGAGAGTTGGCGGTAGCCGTTCTCGACCATCACGATGGCCGCATCGACGAGCACGCCAATGGCGAGCGCGAGGCCGCCGAGCGACATGATGTTCGAGCTGACCTGCAGGTAGTACATCGGGATGAAGGATGCAACCACGGCAATCGGCAGAGTGAGTATGGGAATCAGCGCCGAGCGGAAATGAAAAAGGAAGATGATGATGACGACGCTAACGATAAGCGCTTCTTCTAGCAAGTCGCGCTGAAGCGTTTCAATTGAAGCGTGAATCAACCCGGAACGGTCATAACCGGCAATGACTTCGACGCCAGGAGGCAACGATGGTTTGATTTCGGCCAGCTTTTTCTTCACGCCATTGATGACGTTCAAGGCGTTCATACCGTCGCGCATGACAACGATGCCGGCGACGGTCTCTCCTTCGCCTTGCCATTCCGCGGCTCCTTCGCGGATATCCGGGCCGAACGTGACCGTCCCGATATCACGAATCCTCACGGGAGTGCCGTTCTTTGTAGCAACGGGCACTGTTTCGAGGTCGCTCAGCGAACGCAAATACCCGAGGCCGCGAATCATGTACTCCGCGCCGCCCATTTCGAGGACTCGCCCGCCGACTTCATTCGTGCTGGACCGGACCTTTTCAATGACTGTGGAGAGCGGTATGGCGTAGGCGCGCAGTTTGTTAGGATCGAGATTCACCTGGTACTGTTTGACGAATCCACCAATGGTCGCGACTTCGGCGACGCCCGGGACCGTTTCGAACTGGTAGCGCAGATACCAATCCTGAATGCTGCGCAATTCGGCCAAGCTGCGTTGATGGGTGCGATCCACTAGAACGTACTCGCAGACCCAGCCCGCGCCGGTGGCGTCCGGTCCCATAACGGGATGGACATCGCTTGGCAGTCCTCCCTGGATCTGCTGCATGTATTCAAGAACGCGCGACCGCGCCCAGTAGAGATCGGTCCCATCCTGGAAGACGACGAAGACATAGGAATCTCCGAACATTGTTTGGGCGCGGACCGCTTTGACGTGGGGCGCAGCGAGAAGCTTTGTCACGATGGGATAGGTGACCTGGTCTTCGATGAGGCTTGGCGGCTGGCCGGCCCAAGGCGTGTGAATGATGACTTGCACATCGGAGATGTCCGGCAACGCATCCAAGGGAATCCGGCGCAGCGACCAGATTCCTGCTAGCACGAGGAGAAGCGTTCCCGTGAACACCAGGAAGCGATTTCGTGCGCACCAATCTATCCAGCGGGCGATCACGTTACATGCCTCCCGTCGCGTTCACGCTGAGTTGTTTGCTGGCCACGGTCTGCCCGTTCTTTTTCGCGATGATTGTCACTTGCCACGTTCCGCCGCTTTCGAGCTGGCCGGCGCCCTCGTAGATGCCGTTTCCTTTGTCAGTGAGAGAGACCGGCGTGCGCATGGCGGCCATTCCCATTGCTGGCATCGCGGGCATAAAGAACGTGACCGAAACTTCCGCGCCGGAAATCGGAGCGCCATTCGCTTCGCTCAGTTTCACGCGAATCGTGTTGCTGCCCTTCCGCGGAGGCGCGGGGTCAGTAGTTAGTTCGATATTCGTCTGTGGCGCGTTCATTGCGCCTGCTGACCCGGCGCCGGGCGGAGGCGGTACAAAGGACCCGAGGGCTGCTTGCAGTTGGCTCTCTGAATCGATCAAGAAATTCGCGGAAGTCACAACTTCCTCTCCCTCTTTCAACCCTTTCAACACGATGAAATCGTCCCCGGCGCGAGCGCCAAGCTCCACATCACGCGGTTCGAGATAACCGTCACCGCGGTTTACGAACACGACTTGTCGCGTTCCGGATTGCAAAACGCCACTGGCGGGAATGACCAACTTTTTCCCCATAGGAACCTTCAAGGCGACATTGAGAAACATTCCTGGGGTAAGTTTCAGATCGGAATTTGAGAACGCCAGGCGCGCACGCACCGTCCGCGTCGTCATGTCCACCTGCGGGTAAAGGAAGTTCACACGGCCTTCGAAGACGCGGCCTGGATAGCTATCTACCGTGAGTGTTGCCCGGTCGGCGACTTTGATTCTTCCTAAATCGTTTTGGAACACTTCAGCGAAAACCCAAACAGCCGAAAGATCAGCGACTGTATACAGGTGCGTTTCTGGCTGGACCGTAAGGTTCGGCAGCGCGTTGCGTTCCGTGATGTAGCCCGAGACCGGAGAATCGATTTCCAGCTCCTGCTGAACTTGGCCGGTAGACTCAAGTCGTGCAATTTCGCGTTGCGGCACGCCCCACTGCTTAAGTCGTTCGGTCGCGGCTTCCAAAAGTGAAGCGGCACTTTCAGTGACTCCGGGAACCGTGCTCTGCGCCACATGCCGCTGGTTTTGTTTGGCCACTAGATATTCGCGCTCGGTCGCCACGAGATCTGGACTGTAGATTGTGAAAAGCGGCTGTCCTTTGTTCAGGTACTGATACGTTGCATCTGCGAAGACTTTCTGTATGTAACCGGAATAGCGCAGTTGCACGTAAGAGAGGCGCGTTTCGTCGACCGCGACGTTGCCGGTGACGCGGATTTCGTCGTCAACAATCTTGCTTTCCACATGGCCCATCCGAACGCCAATGCTTTGCAGCCGTTCGGGCGAGAGTTGGATTGGCACGAGAGCGACCTCATGCGGCGCCATTTGGGTGCTCTCCAATCCGTTCGGAGAGTTCTGAGTCGTTTCATTGGCTCCAGCCGCCATCGCAGCTTGCATCTTCGGCCGCCGTGAAGAGCGCCACCACAGCCCGCCAAGAATCGCAATGAGCGCAATATTCGCCAAAACGGCGGCAACGAAAGCAGTCCGATAATTCCGCATTGCCTTTCTCCTCTTCTATCGCAGCGCCAGTCCAGTCATCTGTTCGAGCCGAGCGATGGCAGTCTCGTATTCGGCTAGGTTTTGCCAGTAGTCTTCGTCAAGGTGCAGCACGTCCAGGAACGCAGTCAGCACCGCCTGGAAATCTTGTTTGTTCGATTGGTAGGCTGCGAGACCCGCTTGAAACTCGGATCGCGATTGGGGCGAGAGCCCCTCCCGGTGAATCTTGAGCAGTTCAGCGGTCTGCTGCGCGGTGACGTATTGTGCGCGCAGCTCAGAAGCAAGTTGATGGGATAGGGCCTCGAATTCACTGCGGGCGTGAAGCTGCTCCGCTTGCGCCTGCGCAAGCTCTGGACGCTGTTTGTGTCCGCGGTAGATAGGAACTCTCACTCCAAAGGTCAGCATGTAGTACGCCCGGAATTGAGTGGGGTCCGTACGCTGCCACATGTATTGCACGTTGAAGTCAGGATAAAAATCCTTGCGAGCTAGGTCCACCTGCAGCGACTGCTTGTCAATCATCTTCTGCGATGCTGCAAGCTCTGGGTTCTGAGATTTCGCCGCGGCGAGAAGCTCATCATAGGCCTGAGGAAGAGGCGTCTCAGTGAGATCTGCAGGTTCGATGTCGGATGAATCTTGCGGCCGGTTGAGAAGCTGCTTAAGCTGCGCTTCGAGCTTCCCGACTTCGAGATGATGCATCGCAATTTCGCGGACAAGCTTCGTCTTTTGAAGCTGGGCCTGGAGCACATCTTGCTGCGTGCCCATGCCTGAACGGTAGCGCGCGTCCGCGGCTTGCTCTACTTGTTTCAGTAGTTCGCCGTCACTTTCGAGGATAGTCAGAGTCTTTGCGAGATACGCCAGACGAAAGTAGACGGCCTTGACATCCGCAAGCACCGACCGGCGTACCGACTCGAGCTGTTGTTGCGAGACGTCCGCTTCGCGCTTGGCGATTTCGCTCCGCAGCCGCAGCTTCCCGGGATACGGAATATCTTGTGAAACACCGACGCCAATGTACGCAAAGTTGCTATTCGTGTAGCCCGCGAACGGTCTCGGACTGCCGACACTGAACTGCTGAATCTGAAATTGCGGATCGGGAAGCGTCGAAACCTGCGCCGGAACCTGCTTCGTCGCTTGCCAGCCTTGTCGAGCCGCTTCGATCTCCGGATTGTTTTTCTCGGCTTCCTCGAGCAGGTTGGCAAGTGGAGTTACTGCTTGCGCGTGCTGCGCCGCGGGCTCTTGGGCAGGAGTTGCCTTTCCAAAGATCGAGAACAGCAGCAGCGCGCATAGAGTCGGCCTCATCGCAGCCCTCAAAAGGCGTGAGGACGTACTTTTTTCGATCAGCAAGGGCATTTTCTTTCTCCTGAACGTGCGTAATGAACGATGTTTGATCGGCGCCACAGCGTGTGGGCTTGCAGCCGGCACGAGTCGACGCATGAACGGGCAACGGAACGCAAGGAGAGACACCCGTGCGCGGGCGCACGGTTCAGGAGCGGATCAGATCAGGAAGGATGAATGAAGCTTATAGAGTTCCGGGGGCGAATGTTGCGGTGCAGCGAAATCTGGGTGAGGCATCTCCGAAAGATTCTGGACAAGTGTCGAAGGCAGGCTGTCACCGATAACCATCACCGGCGCGTGCAACGTGACGTGCGGCGCTGGCAATACGCTCGGAGGCTGCGAGGAAACCATTCCCTTGCAGCAGTCGTGGCTCTGGTTCGACGGGTCGCAGGGCATCGAGCCACAGCACTTCATGCTTTGCTGATCCTGGGTCAGCGGGGACATGCAGTCCCCAAACTGCAACATCAGGACCGCGACCACACGTCAGGAAGGCAAAGAATGACTAGCCAGACGCGATGGCCGCTTCAACACCATCAACCAAAGTCGCCTGCGAGAGTGGCAACCATGGCTGCCACAGAAGGTAATGGGTTCTCCGTTCGGGCGCAACCGGCCCGGGTCCGTGTCGCTCCCGGCGAATACCTAGGCTGCCCAAACTGCAGCAGCACAGACCTCAAGAAGGTTTCTCTCGCCTACCAGGAAGGACTGTTTTATACAGTTGCCCGCACTCGATTGCGTGCTGTCGTGGTTGGCGGTTGTGGCCCGGATTTGATAATTGGAAAGGCGACCACCCGCGGATTTCATCAGTCCGCTCTGTCGAAGCGGCTAACTCCTCCAGTGAAGTGGTCGTATCGCAAGCTGACTCTCTGGTGGGTGGTGGCGTTTCTCTCGATCGGCTGGATCGTCTTCTACATAAACACCATTACGAAAAATTCTGCTGCTGTTTCGTCGCCTCCGTTGACCCTTTTCGCGTTGTTGTCTGCCGCCACGTTCCTACTGATGCTGGTTCTGCTCTGGAGACACAATCAGTCTGCCTACAAGCGTCGCTATTCCCTGTGGCAACGTTCGTTCATCTGCCAACGCTGTGGCACTTTAACGGAGGGTAGGCTTTGCACGAAGGTCGTGTAGTCAGAGGGTAAAAGCGGAGGCGCCTGGTGCAGCCAGTTCTACCCAAACTCGATGTGCATCATTCTTTGCCCTGAAAAAAAAGGGAATGGAAGGGGCTTGGGTGACTCAACTGCCTGATGCGCGAGAGTATCGTGCGTAGCGTAAAAAGCAAATGCGGCACATACTGTGTGTATATGCCAACGAGGAAACAACGGAGGGAAGGCATGCAGCGAACAGCCAAGATCTTCATGAACAATCGCAGTCAAGCCGTCCGCTTGCCAAAGGAGTTTCAATTCAACGCCCGCGAAGTATACATCCGGAAGGAAGGGAGCGACATAATTCTGTCACCGCGACCATTAGATTGGAATTCCTACCTGACCGAGGGCCCTATTGCCTCTGAGAGCTTTATGCAGGAGGTCGAGGAACTTCCAGTGCAGGAGCGTGAGCCGTAATGCCGCGCTACATGCTAGACGCGGACACCTGTTCCTATGTCATGAAGCGCTCCAGCGATGTGCTCCTCAAACGGCTAAAGAAAACTCCAGTTAGCGACGGGTGCATCTCCGTGATCACGAAGTCTGAACTCCTGTACGGGGTGGAGGTTTCTCCACGGCGACAACAGGACGATAAAGCCCTCACCGCATTTTTGCGCTATGTCGAAGTTCTAGATTTTCGCGACGAGGCGGCGCCACACTACGCCAGAATTCGTGCTCAGCTGAGGACGAGCGGAACCAGGAGCCAACGACCTTTTTATAGCCGCCCACGCGCGCAGCCTTGGCCTCACACTTGTCACGAACAATACGCGTGAGTTCGGACGGGTTCAGAACTTAGCGATCGAAAACTGGACAGTACCTTGAACGGAGCGGAACGCGTTGTTCAAGGCGCGAGGCTTTCCATACACCCATAAGCGTCGCTATTCCCAGTGGGAACGCTCGTTCCTCTGCCAACGCTGTGGCACTTTAACGGAGCAGGAATTTTAGCGCTACGAAATCAGCAAACTGAGCAAGCCATCGCTGCCTTAGCGAGAACTCCCGACCCTACCGTCCCCAGCCGAGTCAAATCTCCGTTGTGGAAGGTTCACAAACCCCGCTGCGCCCATTCAGGCTTTCTCTTGATCGGCAATTACAGCATATCTCCTATGGAATCCTCCATTGTTTTCATTAGGGTCGCG
>WNGG01007738.1_pt1 | contig 11881 bp, 10 predicted proteins | sample 5400661 | NCBI WGS metagenome assembly WNGG01 (sample SAMN13153372, study PRJNA577476) | soil metagenome | isolation source: 100 cm soil or saprolite under Garry oak tree replicate 1 | place: USA:California | collected 2016-06-15 | reverse complement strand
CGCTCCTCGCGGTTGCAACAGGGCTCAACGCCAAGCCTGAGCGTCTTCATCGCCACCGACGCATCGGAACCTCCTCCTGGCTATGCCGACCGGGTCGAAATCATCCAAATTCCCCGAACCGCTCCTCGTCCCAAAGGCCCCCGATTCGGCTCACTCGTCCACCTGGTCCTGCGCGATGCGTCGCTCACGGCGACGAAGGATTCCCTTTCTCAACTCGCCCGCACTCACGGCCGCCCTCTCGCAGCGACGCAAGAAGAAATCGAAGCGGCCGTCGTGGTGGTTTTCAACGCTCTTCAACACTCTTTATTCGAACGAGCTCGCCAATCATTGCGTATCTACAGGGAACTTCCAGTCAGCCTCAAAACCGATACCGGGAGTCTTTTCGAAGGCGTCCTCGATCTCTTGTTTTTTGAATCGGAAAAATGGATTGTCACCGACTTCAAAACAGACGCGGATGACCTCCAGCGTCAGGCCCGATACCGACGGCAGGTTGGCTGGTACCTTTACGCAATGGAGAAGACAACGCTCGTACGCGCTGCAGCGTATCTCCTCCACATTTAGCAATGGCCTGCTAGCAATGGCCTGCAGACGGGAGAACGGGCAACCCGCTCACGGGTTGCCGCCACCGTTCTTCATCATCAAATTGATGTCAGTGGGATTAATCAGGTCCGGCACTGTCCAGCCGTCGAGGTCGTACTCGGCCATGCATTGCTCGGCGAAGCCCTTGTACCGGGCCGACTGGCCCATCAAATCGGCCACCATCAATACTTCAAAGCGGATGCTCTCGTGATTGCCGAAGTAGTTGCGCTCGTATAGTTCGTGCCTTCCGCCAAATTCCGTACCCATCGCGTCCCACAACAGCTTCATGAGTTTCACGCGATCGACCGCAGAGTAGCCGTTGGAACCGCGGACGAATTGATCGAGGTACTTGCGGATTTCCGGCGTCTTGAAGTCGTTGGCGTGGGACGGAAGGTAGATGAGCGCGCTAGCCATCACGTTCTCGATGATTTCCTTGATGCGCGGATAAGCAAGATTGGACACGACACGATAAGCCAACCCGTAATCGAGATTGGGCAGCACGTAGCCCGGCGTCCACGGAGTAGTGGTGCGGGCCATCGCGTCCGTGAGACCCCAGAACAGGTTGCGCCATGCCAGCACCTCTCCAACCTGTGCCTGCACGCCGCGGAAATCCTTGACGCCGGTGGCGTCCACCGCCTTAAGTAAGAGCCCCGCGATGAAATCCAGCTTGACTGCCAGCCGCGTGCAGCCGTGAAACATGAAACGCGGCAGGAACCCGGAACGCGGGAAGAAATTATTGACTTTGTCGATGTCGCCGTATGCGAATACGTTTTCCCACGGCACGAAAACCTTATCGAAGACGATGATCGAGTCGTTTTCGTCGAGCCGGCTGGACAGTGGGTAATCGAACGGGCTGCCTGTGGCTTCCGCCATCAGCTCGTAAGATGGACGGCAGAAAAGCTTGAGACCCGCCGCGTTGGTGGGCACAATGCAGACGAACGCGAAATCCTTGGTCTTGATCGGCAGCGCGCCGTTGTTTGCAATGAAGTTGTAGTGCGTCAGCGTGGACGTTGTAGCGACAACTTTGGCGCCACTGACGATCAGACCGCCATCGGTCTCCTTCTCGACGTGCATGTAGACATCGCGCACCTCGGCCAGTTCCTTGTTGCGGTCTACCGGAGGATTGACGATCGCATGATTGACGAAGCTGACTTCTTCCTGGGCCTTTTTGTACCAATGGCGGGCATTCTCCTCAAACGGCTCATAAAAACCGGAGTTCGCTCCCAGAGTCGCAAGAAACGCGGCCTTGTAATCCGGGCTGCGGCCCATCCATCCGTAGGTCACGCGCGCCCATTCCGCAACGGCATCGCGAGCAGCCACCATTTCCTCCGTGTTGCATGAAGCTTTGAAGAACTTGTGAGTGTAGCCGCCACTGCCGGTATCCGTGTCGGCACAGATGATACTTTTACGCTGATCGTGTAAGGCTTCGTACAAGCGGGCCAGCATCCGAACCGTATTGCGAAAAGCCGGATGCGTCGTCACATCTTTTACGCGTTCGCCGTAAATCCAAATCTCGCGCCCGTCGCGCAGGCTCTCGATGTATTCCTCTGCAGTAAACGGCCGCGTGCGGCTGGCGGACTTCATCGTGGTCGTTTGGGTTTTCTCATTCGTCACTTGCGACCCTCCCTCACGGTTTTCAAAACAGAAGCCTTGTCAAGATGCGCCCAATCGCGCTCGAACCCGAATACTTAAGCTGCCCATGCTAACAGAAGGCAGGACCGTGTAGTTTGCAGAAATCGAACATGCTTAAACAGAATCCTGACTCCACGGAAGAGGAAGGCCGGGGCAATCCAGGACTCTGCAGGTGTCGCTTGTCTTTTGACCGTGATCGGTGGAGAATCTTTCGACGCTCACGCGTGAGACATCATAAATTCGCGATCCATTTGGCGCCGGTGCTACGCCAGAAACCGACCGTTTCCTCGATACCAAACGAAGGAGATTTTCATCATGAGAATAGTCGATTCGATTCTTGCGGAACTGGACCGAGAAGCCGACACTACGCGGCGCGTTCTGGCACGCGTACCCAACGAGAAACTGAACTGGAAGCCTCATCCGAAATCGATGTCGCTTGGCCAACTCTCGCACCACGTCGCGACGACGCCGGGAGGTGTCGCCACCATCGTCGCCAAAACAGAATTCGAGGTTACTGATTTCGGTAATCAACCGAGCGTTGCCAGTGCATCCGAGCTGATTCCAACTCTGGAACGGAGTTTGGCTGAAGCAAAATCGATCCTGAATGGATTTGACGACAGCACAATGATGGCGAATTGGAAATTAACTCGCGCCGGAAAGGAACTCTTTTCGGCGCCGCGCGTGGGGATCATCCGCTCGATCATGTTGAACCACTGGTATCACCATCGGGGCCAGCTTTCGGTCTATTTGCGCCTTCTCGATGTCCCGGTTCCGTCCATCTACGGACCGAGCGCAGACGAAAACCCGTTTGCAGCATAGTCGACCGGGCGGTGGCCGCCGGGCACCTTGAAAGGGCCTTTAAGGAGAACTTGGATGAAAATGCGCTATGCGATTGGCTCGCTCGTTGTTGCTTTGACGCTTGTTCTCGCCGGAGTCGCGGGCCGCGCGCAACAGCCCGCCGGGCAAGGCGCGGGCGGAGGACGAGTGCCGACGGCGCCGCCGCCGATCATCTGGCCGTCGCCGCCGCTCCCGGACGGACCGATTGTTCTCGACACTGGCATTCAGCATCAGATCCGTCTGATCGTGACTAAAGGACTCAACCAGCCCTGGAGCATGGCGTTTCTTCCGGACGGTAGCATCCTCGTTACGGAGCGTCCTGGACGCTTGCGCATCGTACGTAACGGCGTGCTCGATCCGAATCCGATCGCGGGCGTACCGCCGGTGCAGGCGCAAGGCCTGGGGGGTCTGATGGACCTCGCGCTGCATCCACGCTTCAGCGAGAACAAGCTGATCTACTTCACCTATCACAAGCCGGCCGGCAACAATACCGGAAACTCTGGGAACAACGCCGGGATCATCACGCTTGCACGCGGACAATGGGACGGTACCGCCCTCATTGACGTCCGCGACATCTTTTCCGCGATTCAGAGCGGCAACGCGTCGCGGATTGTCTTCGGCAAAGATGGCATGGTGTACCTGACGGTTGGCGTCGGCGACCCGCCGGGCGCGGCGCGCGCGCAGGATCCAAACGACTTGGCCGGCAAGGTGCTGCGCCTGCGCGACGATGGAACCGTTCCGCCGGACAACCCCTTTGCCGGCCGTCCGGGATACCGGCCGGAGATCTACACGATGGGCCATCGCAATGCGTTGGGGCTCACTGTCAATCCGTACACCGGGGCCATCTGGGAAAGCGAGAACGGGCCCAATGGCGGCGACGAGATCAATGTCCTGCAGCCGGGTAAGAATTATGGTTGGCCCGTCGTCAGCTTTGGCCGGTTCTATCTCGGGCCGCGTGTGACGGAGAAGCCGTGGCAGGAGACGATGGAGCAGCCGCTCCTCTTCTGGGTGCCGTCGATCGCTACTTCCGGCATGACCTTCTACACCGGCGACAAGTTCCCCAACTGGAAAAACAACGTTTTTGTGGGCGGCATGCGACAGGGCGAAGTCCCGCGATCCGGCCATCTCGAACGGATTGATTTCAATGACAAGTGGGAGGAGCTTCACCGCGAGTCAATGCTCCGCGAACTCCAACAACGTGTTCGGGATGTGCGCCAGGGCCCCGATGGCTTTCTGTACGTGCTGACTGCTGAAAGCGAAGGCGCGCTGATGCGCATCGAACCCTGGACCGCGCCCGCCCAGTCGGGCAGCCGGTAGTCCGTATGGAAAAAATTGAAATCGGGAGTCGTACACTAGACAATCATCGAACACTCAGGAGATAAGCATGGCACACAGATTATGGATCGTGTTTGGACTAGTGGGCTTGATGAGCGGATACACAGCGGCTCAGAGGTCTCCCGCCACTCAGGTCGGGCCAGGTTATGTCGATCCCCGGCCCGTATTGGAGGCTGCGCGCAAGGCCATAGGAACCGACAATTTGAGATGCGTGACGATTTCAGGAACGGCCTATGACGGCGCCGTGGGCCAGTTCAAATTGGCAGAGAAGAATGTGGATTGGCCACGTATCGATGCATTGGCTAACTACACGCGCACAATGAACTGGGAAACCTGGACCATGAAGGAGGAATTCGATCGCAAGCCGGGACTCAATCCGGCAATGTGGAAATATGGTGTGGGTTGGATAGATGGAGCACCACTACAGCAGAACCAACACCAGATATTTATGGTCAACGGTAACTACGGTTGGTACATGGACGGACCCGGGAGCAAACCGGTTGCGGTGCCGCCGGACATTGCCGAGATATGGCCGATTGAGCTGTATCTGAACCCGCACGGCTTCCTCAAAGCGGCTGCAATGCCAGGCGCCAACCCGAAGGCAGCCTGGCGGTGGGAACTGGGAGAAATGGGCCGCGACGGTCCGACCACAGCACCAGAGAAGGTGACGGTCGTCTCCATTTCGGTGCTCGGGAAGTACCGTGTTGACGCCACGATCAACAGACAGAACATGCTCCAGCGGATCCACACGTGGGTTCCCAATCCCATTCTCGGGGACATGAATTACGAGCACGAGTTCACCAATGGCAGCTACCTGGATGTGGGGAACGGTATCAAATTCCCGACGGGTTGGCATTCTCACCAGGGATGGGATGATAACTTCCAGGCCCAGAGCATCACTGCCGGCCACAATGCGTTTGGCGGCACCATGAAAGAGGTCAAGCCGAACGTGTGTGCCGACCCCGTCACGGTTCCAGATTCCGTGCGGCAGGCAACCTTCCCGGTCGCCGTGGAGACGCAAAAGCTGGCCGACGGCGTGTATTTGCTGGGCGGGGCGTCACACAACAGCGTCGCTGTCGAGTTCAACAATTTCGTGGCTGTCTTCGAGGCGCCCCTCGACGAGAAGCGCAACCTGGCTGCGATTGAAGAAATCGTGAAAGCCATCCCCAACAAGCCGATCCGCTTCGTGGTCAATTCGCACCAGCATTTTGACCATGCCGGTGGACTCCGAACGTATATGCATATCGGCGCGACCATCATCACACAGTGGAAAAATTTGGAATTCTACACCCACGATGTCTTGAACTATACGCCGCGGACCTTGCAGCCCGACATGTTGTCCCTGTGGCCTCCGACGGAGCTTGCTGAAGGCTACCAGTATGAAACGGTGCGGGAAAATTACGTGCTGACTGATGGGACGCGAATCATGAACATCTATTACGTCCAGCCACTCCAGCACGTGGAAGGGATGTTAATGGCATATCTTCCGAAGGAGCGGCTCCTGATCGAGGCGGACCTTGTCGACACGGACCGGCCGCTTCCGGCGACTCCAACGGCCGACATGAGGAATTTCTACAACGAAACGCGTATGCTGAAACTGGACGTTTCCCGGATCGTACCTATCCACGGGAAGCCGATTCCCTGGTCCGATTTCATGAAAGTCATCGGGGCGGCTGCCAAATCAAATTAGCGGCCACAGGATGGCGCAGGTGAAACAAGTGAGAAAGTATACCAAGATGATTCGTATCTCAACGCTTTGGGCGGCGGTCTTGTTCGGCACATTATTCGTTCTGGCAGGGTTCTCCTTCCAGCCTTCGTTTGCGCAGGCACCGGCCCCCAGCACCGTCGTCTTCACGGGCGCGCGGCTGATCGATGGCACTGGACGCGCGCCGCTCGAGCAGGGAACGCTCGTCATCAGTAACGGACGTGTGGCAACCATCGGCGCGCGGTCCGCCGTGAAAATTCCGGCCGGAGCGGTCCGTGTCGATGTAACCGGAAAGACGATCGTGCCTGGTCTTATCAATGCCCACGCTCACGTGAATGCCGACCCCGAATCGACCTTGCCCGTTCGCAGCCAATTGATCGCGCAGCTCCGGTTGTACGCCGACTATGGTGTCACCACTGTTTTCGTCCTTGGAACCACACCTGCCGATGTTCACGAAGCGCTCCAACTCCGCGACGAACAGGCACACGAAACTCTCGATCGCGCGCGGCTGTATGCCGCCGGCCCGAGCATCAGGACCGCCAAGACACCAGATGAAGCGCGGCAAAACGTGGATCGCTACGCGGACATGAAGGTGGATATTATCAAGATGCATATCAATGGCAATTCCAGCGATATGACACCGGAAGTCTATGGCGCCCTCATCGATCAGGCGCATAAACGCGGACTCAGGGTTGCGGCGCATATGTATTACCTGAAGGATGCCCAGGGTTTGCTGAACGCGGGAGTCGATATATTCGCGCACAGCGTGCGCGACCAGGACGTCCCCGCCGCATTCCTTGCCGGACTCAAGCGCCGGAATGTCGGGTACATCGCGACGCTGACGCGCGATCTTTCGATATTCGTGTACGAAACGACGCCGGCGTTCTTCAGCGATCCGTTCTTCGTGAAACATGAACCGTCCTATCGCAAGCAGATGACGATTCTCAAGGACCCCGTCCTTCAGGAGACAACACGAAACAGCCCTGAAGCCCAAAGCATCAAGCAGGCACTCCAGCAGGCCAACCGCAATCTCAAGATTCTGTCTGATGCGGGCGTTCCGATCGCCATGGGAACCGACACCGGCGCGCAGGTGGGACGATGGCAGGGCTACTTCGAGCACACCGAGCTCGAGATGATGGTCAAGGCCGGCTTGACGCCGATGCAGGCGCTCGTGGCCGCGACAGGCGGCGCAGCGCGCGTCACGAAGCTCGATGGACAACTCGGTACTCTTGAGCCTGGAAAATTCGCCGACTTTGTCGTGTTGAATGCGAATCCGCTCTCCGACATCCGGAACACCCGGCAGGTTGAGTCCGTGTGGATCGCCGGCCGCCAGCTGCCGAAGATGAAGGAGTCCAACTAGTTCAAGTCGGCGGCGGGTCCCTGACCTTGAAACACTGGTTTGCCCTCGACGGCCAGGCGGCCGGACAGATGATCCGACTGTGGGTCCCGCGCATGGATACCCTTAAAGGAGACGGTCATCCCGGGTTTCAAGGTATCTCTTCTCCAACCCTGACGATACAGTCCGTTCGGGGCACTGATTTCGACTCTCCATAGCTGGGTTTTTCCGTTGGCATCCTTGGCTTCGACCTGAACGTAGCCATGCGGATTCGTCCACAGAATTGCCTTCACTGTTCCCGTGAACTCGATCGGCTTGGAGTTATCAAACTCTCCGGACTGGGAGTGGTGAGCAAAAACGCCAACAGTTGCGAGAAGCAGGCCCGCAACAGCGAGAAAAGCAGTCACCAAATTTCGTCTCATCAGCGCCTCCTTAAAGGCTCGATCATAACTAGAATTATTACTCTGGATACTCGGAATCCCAGGTGATTATCGGCAGTTCGCGAATTTGAAGTCAAGGTATAAACCGTTTGGATGACCGGTCGTGAGGCATCACGTGGACGCCCCGCAACCGTCGCGCCACGCTAGGGAAGAACCGGGGGTTCCCACTTGATCGTGCCATTTCTAAACTGTTCGATGTTCGTCTCTTCGCAGGAGTACTCCATCGTTTCCCACTCTGGCCTCAGCAAGAAAGTTCTTTGATTCTTGATCAAGCCTTTGTAAGCCTTGGGATCATCCACGGTCATTTCGTAATCCATGTGGCCGAAGTCGGTTCGCGTAAATTTCTGGATGAGATGCAGCTCCGTGCTGTGCGGATGGCTATAGTCGAGCATGGTGTAACCATTGGTTCCGATCGTATCGATAACCAGTGTGTCTCCCTCCCAATGGCCGACGGAATTGCCAAACCAGGTCGGGTTATCCTTCGCGTCTTTGGGGTGCGGGCGTCCATCGATCGGGACCACAGTGAACCACGAATTCTGTTCAAACAGAAACGCGAGGAAATCATCATTCTGCACGAGCTGAAGGGGATGCAGACCGGCGATAGCCCGCGGAAAACCATACGGCAGGCACGCACCCGCGTAATCGTTCTTCGGGTTATAGTCCTTATATGCCTTCGAACCCCAATCGGTAAAAGGAAGCTCCGCCTGACCAACCTGCTTCATTCCGTTGGGAGTGGTGAAGGACTTCGTGATGTCGTTGACACCAGGTCGATCCCACATTCCACTCAAATCGGGGTGGCCGGTAGCGAGGTGTGGTACCGGCCCCTTCATGTCATATTTTTTTCCGGCCAGAAAACCGCGGTCTTTGGGCGCCTGTGAAAGAGCCGGCAGCGCCAAAGACAAAGTGACGAGCGTCGCTATCACAGCGAATGCAGTCAGACGAATTTTCACTCTAGTTCTCCTTCTTGTCCTTGTAGGTTTTGACCAGTAACTGACAAGCAACCTACACCTGACTCATTTCGATAGTCAAGGCTGTCGCGGGCTGTCGCGGGCTTACCAGGACACTTCGGCAACTTTGTTCCAAACTCGACCACTCGCCAATGTTCCTTCTGTTGTTTTCTTATGTTCGTCATACGCGGTAGACTTCCCAAACCATGACTGAACATCGTATCCGTTTCGCAGTCGTTTTGGCGCTCTGCCTTCTCCTGGGCATTGCGTGGTCTGCCCAAGAGCTACCGGCTCGACTTAGCGATGAGGCATTCTGGAGAGTGGTGACCGATTTTTCGGAGCCGGGCGGGCGCTTTGTTTCGGACAATTTTGTTTCAAACGAGCTCGCAACCCAATATGTGCTCTCGGACCTCACACAAGATCGAAAGGCCAGCGGTGCGTACCTCGGAGTCGGGCCGGAGCAGAACTTTACCTACATCGTCGCGCTGAAGCCGAAGATCGCTTTCATCATCGATATCCGCCGCCAGAACATGATCGAACACCTGATGTACAAGGCCCTGATTGAGCTTTCAGCAGATCGCGCAGAGTTTCTATCGCGTTTGTTTTCGCGTCCACTTCGGGCGGATGCGGGTAAGGATTCCAGCGTCGCGGAGTTGTTTGATGCCATTCTCGGGATTGAGGGCGATCCGGAGTTGTTTGAGCATAACCTCGAAGCGATCAAGGACCGGTTGATCAAGGACCATGGATTCCAATTAACGACCGAGGATGAGCGCAACCTGGAGTATGTGTTTAGAGCGTTCTATATTGGCGGGCGAAACCTGGGGTACCCCGGCCCAAACCAGACAATCCGTCGAGGAGCTGTACGGATCCTGCCGACGTATGAAGAGCTCATGACAGACACCGACGAACAGGGCCAACAGCGAAGCTATCTCGCCACCGAAGAAAATTTCGCGACGTTACAGCAACTCGAAAAGAATAACTTGATAGTACCGCTGGTCGGAGACTTCGCGGGTCCGAAAGCCATCCGGTCGGTGGGTGGCTATCTGATGGAGCACAATACGACGGTCACCGCATTCTATACATCGAACGTCGAGCAATACCTATTTATGAGTGCAGATGATTGGAAGAGTTTCTATACGAACGTTTCCGTGCTTCCGCTGGACTCGAAAAGCGTGTTTATTCGCCCACTCATCAACAACGGCAACGGCGGATACACGGCTTCCCCTCAGTTTCGGATCGGTTTCCGCTGGGACACGCTCCTATTCTCCATTCGCGATCTCGTCTCCGCCTTTGATACGGGAATGATTCAGAGTTATTACGACGTCATCCTGATGCGCAACTGACCGCATTCCATATGGGGGCCGCACGAAGACTCTGCAAGTCTAGCCGCGTCAGCTGGTCACTCGAATATCTCCGGCCAGGAAAACGTGACAGCCGCATTCATCAGGCCGCTGGGTGGGCGCGGCATCCTGTGTCCTGCGGCGGGCAGGATGATCTCTTTATGAACGGGATCCAGAGCGACACCGAATATCGTGTATGAGATGAGCTGTTCAGCCGGGATTTTGTAGCGGGGAGGGACGTCCCCATCGTCGTTGACGCTCCAGGCGCAAATAGCCCCCCCCGTGCAGGCGCCGATAATCAAGCCCTTCGGCGGATAGGTCTGGATGGTGCTGATATTCCCCATAGTGCTCTTGGGCCCCGTAATCACCGCTTTCGGCTTCGTATTTCCGCTGGCGGTACGGTCAAAAATCAACATCTTGCCGGCGACGTTGGCGAACAGGAGATTACGGACCGGATCCACAGCTACAGAGGCAACGCCTCGAATTTGCGTGTCGGGCCCGCTGAGAATTCGCTTGGGCGCGACGTCTCCGTTCGCTTCCCGCGCAAATACCAGAATGGCATTCGGAACAGTACCGTTATCGCCGCCTCGGCCTCCCTCTCCACCCGTGCCGGTAGGAAGAAGGATCTCATTGTTCGCCGGATCGATGCCTACCTTATCGTTAGCGGCGTAAGCGGTGCCGATTATTTTAGTATGTGGCCCCTGGATGACCCGAATGGGCGGTTCCTCTCCGTTGGCCCCTCCCCGGAATGTGAGAATCGACTGTGCCAGAGCGCTATTCACGACAATTTCATCGTGAATCGCGTCATATCCAAAACCATGCATCGTCCGGCTGATCTTTGTCTTTTGACCTGCGATCGTTCGAACAGGCGGCGTATTGTCCTTCGCCAACCTGGCGAAGGCCGCAATCTGCGGATGAACCACTCAGTTGGGCACCAGTATCTGTTCCCGTTTGCTGTCATAGACCAGGGCCTGGGTCTTGCCGAATCTTAATGAGACTTTGCCCAACGGCGCGCTTCGGATCGTGCGCACGGGCGCAACATTTCCGTTCGCCGTTAGCGGATAAACGGTGGCCGACGAGTTACCCATATTCGCAACCCACAGCTCTTTATTCTTCCCATCGACAAACACACCCGTGGGACTACTCAGGCCAGTCGCGTTTCCTTTTAAGACTCGCCTCGGCGCCACGTCGCCCTGGTCGGTCTCGCGGAAGACGAGGATCGAATTGCCGATATCGTTGGCGACATACAGATCCCCCGTCTCTGGATCTAAAGACATCGTCCCGGGCCAATTCAACTGGGTCTTGGGACCTTGAATCACGCGCACCGGAGAAGTGTCTCCGTTTGCGTCGAGTGGATAGATCGAAATCGAAGGTTGCTCGTACCGGCCAGAACCTGCAATCTTGTAGTCGCTGATATTGCCCCAGTTATTGACGAACAGCAGCTTGTTCTTCGTATCAATGGCAATGCCGTGGGAGTCCGACAGCCGAGTGCTTTCCCCTTGCAGCAGGCGCAGCGGCTTCTCATTTCCGGAGGCCGTCTTCCGATAGATCTGGACCTGGGGAGGATACTGCACGGCAACATACAACTCCTCCTTGTCTTCATCGACAGCCATGGCGTAGGCCCGATGGGTCACGTTCAACTTACGGATAGGCGCCACATCTCCTTCGACATCCTCCGCAAACACAACGATGCTGTCTCCGATGTCGTTCTCGACCGTATAAATGTCCCC
>WNGG01009567.1_pt1 | contig 11882 bp, 15 predicted proteins | sample 5400661 | NCBI WGS metagenome assembly WNGG01 (sample SAMN13153372, study PRJNA577476) | soil metagenome | isolation source: 100 cm soil or saprolite under Garry oak tree replicate 1 | place: USA:California | collected 2016-06-15 | reverse complement strand
TTGCTACCTTTGGCACAAACCCTTGGAGGAAAGAAATGCCGATTTGCCCGGAATGCGATACCGACCTTGATCTTGACGAGGAAGAACTCGATGAAGGCGAAATAGTTTCCTGTCCGGAATGCGGCTCGGATTTTGAAGTGATCACGAAGCATCCGCTGGAGTTGAATCCGGTTGACGACCTGGATGAGGACGAAGAAGACGACGACGACGCGGACGAGGACGACGAAGACAGTGATTATTAAGCGGCGCGGCCGCGGAAGCATTACCGCATGCCTGGCCATTCTTGCGTTCGCCGCAATGGCCCGCCCGCAGGCAGCCGAACAGCCACAGGGTACCAACCAGCCACAGACAACCGAAAAACAGACAGCTGAAAAAAAAGACAAGCGCAAAGCGGAAAAGCCCTATGCCCTGATCTTTGGCACCGCCTTTGGACCCGATGATCGGCCTCTGTATGGCGTGAAAATTACGATCCGCCCACAGGCGAAAAAACACCCGAGCTGGGACTTGATGTCTGACCATCGGGGCGAGTTCGCACAGCGTGTTCCTCCCGGGCCAGCCGATTACCTGGTCCATGGCGAGGCGGAATATGCCCCACTCAGCGACGACGGAAAGCTGCAACTATCGAAGAAGAAGAGACTTAAAGGTGATGCCAAAGTCCACGTGGGAAGCGAGGAGCGGCTGGACATCAGCGTGCATCTAACGGAGTAGCTCAAATCAGGAACTTCCGCCAAGGGGTGTATGGGATGAAAAGGCTTACCGCTGTAGCGGCGATCGTGCTGGCTTCCGGGGCCTTGTGTGCGATCCCGTCTGCCAGGGCCTCAGAGCTGATACAGTGGAGCTCACGGAGCGAAGCGCGGACGCTGGTAGGACGTGTGGTGACCGCCCAGGATGTCCCGGTGCAAAAGGCCATTGTTTACCTCAAGAACGCCAAAACGCTGGCCATTAAGACCTACATCAGCGAGCCCGACGGCAGTTATCGCTTTCCCGGGCTGGCAGCCAACGTGGATTATGAAGTGTATGCCGAACATGAAGGCGCGCGCAGTCCGGTAAAAACGCTGAGCGGTTTCGACAACCGCAAACAGGCCAACATCAACCTCAAGCTCGGCGGCAAATAAAAGCTCAGCGGAAAATAATCTTTTCGACAATACAAAAGCCGTCCCATTTCGGAGACGGCTTTTTTGTTTTTCCAAAACTAAAGCCCTTAGTCCTGATCGTTGCCGGCACGCTTCCAATTAATGATATCGCCCAGCGTGGTTGTGGCGGTGGCGCTGGACGCCGGATGCTTATAGGCTTCCACGTCAGCGCGCGGCTGGCTTCGTCACCAACAGCACGCAGGCTCAGGCCGACTTTCTTCTCTTCAGCATTCATCTTAATGATCTTGAAGTCGTGTTCCTGTCCGGCATCCAGCTTAACACCAGCGCCGGTGGAATCGGTGGCTTCAGAGTTATGGCAAAGGCCTTCGACACCCTCTGCGATCTCAACGAACGCTCCGAACTGCGCAAGCCGCAACACTTTGCCATGGACCACATCGCCGATACGATGATTCTGGAAGAAGCTCTCCCAGGCATCCGGCTGAAGCTGCTTTACGCCCAGCGACAAACGGCGCTGCTCCGGTTCAATGCCCAGAACAATGGCTTTTACCTTCTCGCCTTTTTTCAGGACTTCAGAAGGATGCTTGACGCGCTTGGTCCAACTCAGGTTGCTGACGTGGACCAACCCGTCAATGCCGTCTTCAATTTCGATAAATGCGCCAAAGTCGGTCAGGTTGCGAACGCGGCCTTCCACCGTGGACCCAATGGGATACTTCTCATGCAGACGTTCCCACGGGTTCGATTCAAGCTGCTTCAGTCCGAGTGAAATGCGGCGCTCATTGGAATTCACGTTGAGCACAACGCATTCAATCTCATCGCCAACGTTGACCAGCTTTGAAGGATGCTTCATGCGCTTGGACCACGACATCTCGCTCACGTGGACCAGGCCTTCAATGCCCTGTTCCAGCTCGACGAAAGCGCCGTAATCGGTCACGCTCAAAATGCGACCCTTCACGCGCGCGCCAATTGGGTAACGCTCAGAAGCGTCAAGCCAGGGATCGGGTGTGAGCTGCTTAAAGCCAAGCGAAACGCGCAGCTTTTCCGGGTCGTACTTCAGAACCTTTACCTGGATCTGGTCGCCCACATGGACGAGGTCACGAGGATGGGTTAGCCGTCCCCACGACATGTCAGTGATATGCAGCAGGCCGTCAATACCGCCCATGTCGACAAACGCGCCGTAGTCGGTGAGGTTCTTTACCGTGCCGGTAAGGATTGCGCCTTCCGCCAGATTCTCAAGAGTCTTGCCGCGCTTGGAGGCGATTTCTTCATCCAGGATAGCCTTGCGGGAAACCACAATGTTGCCGCGCTTTTTGTTGAGCTTGATGACCCGAACTTCAATCTCATGGCCTTTCAGCGTTTCCAGGTTGCGCACCGGATGGACATCCACCTGCGAGCCTGGCATGAACGCCTTTACGCCGATATCCACGGAGACGCCGCCCTTGACGCGCTCCACCACAGTGCCTTTTACGGCTTCCTTGGAGTGGTAGGCCTTCTCAATGTTCTCCCATACCCGCACACGCTCGGCCCGTTCATGCGAAAGCAGGACGGAACCTTCTTCGTTCTCGCCCCGCTGGACCATCACTTCAATGTCCTGGCCGGGCTGGAACTTGATGTTGCCGTGAGCATCGGTGACTTCAGCGATCGGCACAAGGCCTTCTGACTTGAAGCCAATGTCAACGACGACATGGGTGGCGGTGATCTTGATCACGGTGCCTTTGAAGACGTTGTCTTCACTTGGCGCCGGCTCAGTTTCAAGGGTGTAGGATTCAAGGGCTGTGGCGAAATCTTCCATGTGAGTTTCTTCTTTGTGAGTCACGCCCGCGCTGGGCTGCTCAGGAGATTGAGTTTGAGACTGGTTCCCGGACATAGTGGTTGAATTTTCGTAGGACTGGGCGGAATCGGTTGAGCTGTTGGATTCAGCGTCGGAACCATGGTGCTCGCTACGGGCTGTGTGCTCGACCCACATTCCTTTAATTGCCAACGGACCCAAAACACGGCTGGAACTCACTGAAGAGAGGCAGTAGTGCTGAAGGCGGACTCGGGACCCCGAGTCCCACTGGATGATTTGCTTCCGTATTTCGGAAGGCTCGGAAACCAGCGGCCGGATCTTACGGCAGTCCTGAAAGGGCCATAAGACTCCTTCGACTATAACAACCGCTCAGTACGCTGTCAAACGCTTCAAATCGGGAAAATTGGCTTAGGACCCTAATCCCTCTGGTATCTTTTGAAGGCCCATGGATTACCTGTTTACGCCCTGGCGATACGCCTACATTACCGGCGCAAATGCCCCTGGCGACTGCCTGTTTTGCGGCCTGATTCAGCCAAAAAACGACCAGACCAAAGACGACGAGAAATCCCTGATCGTCCATCGCGCAAAATATTGTTTTGTCATGCTGAATGCTTTTCCATACACCTCCGGGCACGCCATGGTGGTCCCGTATGAACACGTGGACGAATTGACTAAACTTTCACAATCGGCCGCCGAGGAAATGATGGCGCTTACGCAGCGGCTGGAAGGCGTCCTGCGCGAACTCTACCGCCCCGACGGCATCAACCTGGGAATGAATCTGGGCAAGGCCGCCGGCGCCGGCGTGGCCGGTCACATCCACATGCATATTCTGCCGCGCTGGTTCGGCGACGTGAACTTCATGAGCTCCGTCGGAGAAACCCGGGTGCTGCCGGAAGACTTGCAGACAACATACAAGCGGATACGCTCGAAATTCTGATCCCCCGTGTGGCAGCGCACGATCTGCTCTTGCGTTGCTGATCTTCTCTTGCGTCGAGGATGTTGCCGAATTCGGAATCACTCGTTGTGGCGCCGCCGCCCTCGGCGGTGTTGCAAACCCAGCCCGGCGGTGGCGATTTGGATACCGCTCTTTCCTTTGTGTTCCTTCGTGTCCTTTGTGGTTGAGACTTGGTTTTCCGATCCCCGATCACCCGGTCCTGCCCACCCCCACCCCTCCCCGGTCATCCCAGATTGGCGTAGACTTGGGCGAAGTCATCCCAAGCCATCCCAATTTGGCGTGGGTTTGCGCGATCAGGCATCGATTGGCGTAGGGTTGAGCGGCTTTGTTTTGGCTAAGTGCCAATTGCTAATTGCCATTTGCTAGATTTTCAAAGACCCTTCCGCACAGGCGGCTCCTCGTTTTGAGGAGGGTAAGACTATACCATTTGTTCGCCTTAGAGTCAAGAGCAAAATGGTGTTAGAGTCAAGAGCAAAATGGTGAAAGAGCGGCGATTTGTGCCCTGCCGACAAAACAAAAAGGCTGTGTATGGCCGCGCGGCGATCCTCTTGAAAGCCCAGCCCCGGCGGGGCGAACCAGACTAGCCCAGGTGCGGAAGCCCTGGGAAAGCTTGGTGCAACAATAATGACGAGCCCCGTAGGTGGCGCCACGTGCGGATCACTTAGAAGTCTTGGTGGCCGGCGCTGAGCCACGGCGCGAATCCCATCAAGGATGACCAGCAAGACACGCCAAGATGACGGGGACCCGCCGAGGAAGCGAGTCCCGCATAAGCGGGACGAATGAAAGTAGCCGGTACGCTTCCGAGGCGCGCGTGCGCGCTGAGGAATAAGTGCCGGGTAAAAGAGAAAAAGGGGACGCTTCCTCTCTGCCGAAGGCCCGCGCGCAGCGTAAGCGGAGCGCATTATTCAATTTTTGATTCGACTTCCGGAGCGAGACGATAAGCCATCAGTGAGGCGCTTGCGGCTCGGCGGCGAGTCGGGCGCGGACGCGCTGTTTGACCTTATCTGCAAGCTCCTGCACGGATTCCTGGGTAAGTACGCGTCCATCGCCGCGTGCAAGGGAAGCCTCCGCCACGTCAACGGCGGCTAAAATCTCGGCACGCTTCCGTTCGCGCTCTTCCCACAGCGCCAATGCTTCTTCTATCGCATCCTCGGCACAAGTAAACCGGCCGGATTCAATGACCTGTCGGATAAATGCTCTCTGGTCGGGCGTCAAATGTACTTCCGTGCGTTAAAGGTAAGAGTCCGGAAAGCCGGTGTCAAGAACGTGGCGAAAGCCGTGGACCCACCCGACCAGTGGCCCGCAATTGTTCCCCGCCAAATAGTTGTTGGGGTGTAGAATTGGCACACCCCTCGCGGAAAAAGGCTGGCCGCCCTTTAATGTATGCCTTGACATCAATCCTTGTGGCTATCGTTATGACTACTACATTAGCGCCACCGTCCGCGTCAGTACGGGGGACGGTTTACCGACGCATCTCAGGGTGTGATTATTTTATCGTGGAAACACGGAGTGGCTTTGACCTGCTCGAATGGTACGGCGGTCACGATCCTGACAAGGATGACATTATCGTCGGCCCATATGAATCATACGGATTCCATGACGTTCTGGATGAAACCGCCGATCAATCGATCCATATTTACACGGAAAACTACCTCTTATCCAAGACTAGTGCCTTAGAAAAACTTGTGGACAAATGCGAATGATTACTACACGGCCAATGCTGCGGACCTCGCAATGTGGGGCTGGTGAGTTTTTGTGCACTGAGCTTTACTCTTACACCCGAAACTTGGATTCGTACTTGATCAAGCGATCTCGGTCATACACGAAATAGCCACCCTTAATCTCAGAGAGAAGCTGGAGGGGTGCTCTCTTCCATCCGTTGTGGTATTTCATGTACTCATAGGCGATCATGTCGGCAGCTTGCAGGGGCATATGCTTTTTATCGTCTGCAAAGGTGACGGTGCCCAGTATCTTCGGATTTGGAATCTTTTCCTTGAGCTCCTGGTAGGCCGCGTAAATTCGTCGTACTTCTCCTTTCACCTTATCCTTGTTGTCAAAAACGAATGAGATTTGCTCACCAGGAAAGCGCTTTTGGCAGTATTGAATCGCTAGGGAGAATAATGCATCGGCAGAGAGATGGTACGGTCCCCCCAAGAAGGACTTCAATTCCCCGGTGATTACGCGATTAAATTCCTCTACCGCCACGGCGACCCCGACTCCATACAGGACGTTGCGGTTAATTGCAGACGTCAGTTCACTCATAAATTCCCTTCTTCGCGATTCAGGCCAGTCCTTGTATTGTCCCCGGCTGTGCGCGAACTGCCGCGCATGGAAATCTGATACCGAATAGTGCGAGAGAATGCTCGCCCATTCTTCCGCAAACCGTTCCCATTTAGCGGTGTCGGAAACATATCCGGCCATCGCAAATATTTGCTTCTCGTCGCTCTCGTCTAGGTACGCGGTTAGCACTGACCTTATTCTTCGTGCGGGCGTTAATGATGAATAACGCTTAGTGTAACCTGCATCACTTTTGTTTCCGGCTGATTCGCCGAGCAAAAACGTGCAAGGTAATAGCCCCCTGGGCCCGCAGAAGCAGGTCGGCATCTTCGATCCGCTGATGATGCAGAATCTCAACCGCCAGTCGGAGCAGCTCAGGGCAGGCGCGAATTATCATCTGCTCGGGGCCATGCGCCGTGTGGAAGAGCGCGACCGCGAGCGGTTCTCGCAACCACCCAATGAGTAAAACTCTTCACCCAACAATGACCCGCCGCAAAAATGGCGGGTTTCTTATTCTTTCTAAAATTCGTCATCCCGAGCTCCCGTCAATGAGGGCGCGCTGTCTTCAGCGCCCGAATAGGGGCGAGGGACCTTGCGCTCTCTAAACATAAGGTCTCTCAGGGCTACTCGCCCGCTGATGAGAACGCGGGCTCGTTTACGCCCTTCGAGATGACGGTCAGTAAAGGAACTCGCATGAAGCACAGGAAAACTCAAACGGTACCACTACCTCCAGCAGAATCAATTTGATCTCAAACCTTCTCGCCCGCTAAGATTGTCCGTCCATAAAGCCAATTTGTTTGTGAAGGAGAGATTTCATGCGGAAAGCCATTCTTGCGTTTCTTCTGTTCGGATTTCTCGGCGTCATCCCCGCCTTTGCTCAGGGGCAGGATTTCAGCAAAGTCGAGATGAAAGTCCAGAAAGTTGCTGGCACCGTTTACATGCTGGAAGGCGCTGGCGGAAACATCGGCGCCTCGGTCGGCGATGACGGCATTGTCATGGTGGATGATGAGTTCCTGCCTCTGGCGGACAAGATTGAGGCCGCGCTGAAAGGCATCACCGATAAGCCGGTCAAGGTGGTCCTGAACACGCACTGGCACGGCGACCACACTGGCGGTAATCCGCATTTTGGCGAAAAGGCCCCGATTGTGGCGCAGGAAAACGTGCGCAAACGCCTTGTCACTGGCGGCAAAACGCGCTTCGGCGAAACCAAACCGGCCGACAAGACCGCCCTGCCCATCATCACGTTTGAAAACGATGTCTCTGTGCACCTGAATGGCGAAGACATTCACGCCATCCACTTCCCCAACGGACACACCGATGGCGATAGCGTGATCTTCTTCAAGCAGTCCAACGTGGTCCACATGGGCGACGATTTCTTCAACGGCGGCATGTTCCCTTTTATCGATATTGACAGCGGCGGTAGCGTCCAGGGAATGATTGCCGGTGACGAAAAAGTCCTGGCTGAAGTCCCCGACGACGTGAAGATTATCCCTGGCCACGGCCCGCTAGGGACGAAAGACGACTTAAGAAAATTCATTACCGTGCTCAAGGAAACCTCTGCCGCGGTCGAAGCCGGCATCAAGAAGGGCAAGACGCTCGATCAACTCAAGCAGGAAAAGGTCCTGGCCAAGTGGGATTCCTGGGGGCAGAGCTTTATCAAGACCGATATGTTCATTGAAATTCTCTACGACAGCTTGAAGAACAAACCCAGCGGGCCGAAAAATGCGCATGGGCATATAAGCAAATAGCAGCTAGCATCTGGCAACTGGCAAAAGCGAGGACTGACAGGAGCAGTAGTTATGAAAGACTTCCGCGATTTTAATGTATGGAAAAAGGCTCATGAACTGGTCCTTGCAACTTATAGCGCAACAGACAAATTTCCCAAGCATGAAATGTTCGGCTTAGTAAGTCAGATCCGGAGATGCAGTGCTTCCATACCGGCGAATATTGCGGAAGGCTGTGGCCGGCAATTCGGAACTTCACAGATTTCTCCAGATTGCCTGCGGCTCGGCAAATGAAATGGAGTACCACTTGCTGCTTGCGAAGGATCTCGGCTATTTAAACGAGGAAACCTATTTGATTCTCGACCAGCAACTCGCGGAAGTTAAGAGAATGCTTGTGGCACTAACGCGTAAGGTGGGTTCGGAGCGAAAATCTTAATTTGGCCTGGCTAATTGCTAGCCGCTAGTTGCTAGGTGCTTCTTCAACAACTCATTCACCAGCTCCGGCTTGGCCTGTCCTTTGGTCGCCTTCATGACCTGTCCCACAAAGAAGCCGAGGATCGTTGTCTTGCCGGCGCGATATTGCTCCACCTGTTTGGGATTGGCCGCGATCACGTCGTCGATAATCTTTTCAATCGCTGAGGTGTCTGTGATCTGCTGTGGCTTTTCCCGCTCGTAGACCGCGGAAAAATCTTCTCTAGAAGCAAACGCCTTGTCATAGAGGTCTTTGAGTATCTTGCTGGAGATGTCGCCAGACTCCACCAGATCGGCCGAGAGCGCCACGCCCTTCATCGAGATGGGAGACTGCTCAATCTCGAGGCCCTGGGCCTTCAAGCGTCCCATCAGTTCGCCTTGCACCAGGTTGGCCACGCGCTTAGGATTCTTCGCGACCCTGGCGGCCTCCTCGAATTGGTCGGCCAGCGATTTGCTGGCGCTGAGCACACGCGCATCGTATTCGGTGATGCCATAATCGCTGACCATGCGCTTGCGGCGCGCCTCTGGCAGTTCCGGCAGGGTCTTGCGGATCGACTCCTGCAAACGCGTATTTACCACCAGCGGCGGAAGATCAGGCTCGGGAAAATAGCGATAGTCGTGCGCCTGCTCCTTGGACCGCATGCTATAGGTCCGGCCCTCCTGGGCGTTGTATAAACGCGTTTCCTGCTGGATGCGATCGCCGGCTTCAAGCGCGTCGATCTGCCGGTCGATTTCATACTCAATGGCTTCGCGGATAAAGCGGAAAGAATTCACATTCTTGATTTCCGCCTTGGTGCCAAACCTTTCCTGGCCTCGCGGACGCACGCTCACGTTGGCGTCACAGCGCAGCGACCCCTCTTCCATGTTGCAATCGCTCACACCGGTATACAGGACGATTTCTTTGAGCAGCGTCAGATATTCAAAAGCCTCATCGGCGGAGCGCATGTCTGGCTCGCTGACAATTTCCACCAGCGGCGTGCCGCTGCGGTTCAGGTCAATCGACGTATAAACGCTTGAATCAGCCAGGCCGTCATGAATGCTCTTGCCCGCGTCCTCTTCCATGTGCAGCCGCGTGATGCCGATCTTTCGCACGCCACCGCTTCTGCCGGTGATCTCAATATATCCATGTTCGGCCAGCGGTTTATCAAACTGCGAAATCTGGTAGCCCTTGGGCAGGTCAGGATAGAAATAATTTTTCCGGGCGAAGATTGAGGTTTCGCGCACCTGGCAATTCAGCGCCTGCGCGGCCAGCACGGCAAACTCTACCGCCCGCTGATTCAACACCGGCAAAGCGCCGGGCAATCCCAGGCATACCGGGCAGACGTTCGTGTTTGGGGGAGCGCCAAACTTCGTGGAGCAGCCACAGAAGATTTTGGTCTGCGTGAGCAGCTGCACGTGCACTTCCAGCCCGATGACCGGCTCGTATTTCTCGCGCAACGCCGAAGAAAGCTTTGGGCTTGCAGGCTTGGTGCTGGCAGACATGAAAAGATTATAGGACCCCTCGCCGGACTATTTCTGGACGGGCATATCAGTTGGCGGCTTATCCATCGGTATGTCGAAATAAAACAGTTCCTTGGCGCCAGCCTTGATGCCGGAGATGTACAAATGCGCTCCTGGTTCCGGAGGCTCACCCTCCATGTCAAAGAACAGATAGCCGGCGTGGGTGGAATGCGGCGTCACCGGAACAGTGACAAACTGCGCCGACTCGTACTCTTCCTGCGTGTCTTTGCTGATCGGTACCTTTTTCTTTCCCACTGGAAAGGGCAGATGCATGCCCGGATGGCTCTTGTCTGCCCGGTTGGGCCGCACAAACTTGCGATAGATGTCGTCATTGCTGGCCGGTTGCAGCTTGTCCCGCCGCGCCGTGATGTATTCGATCTTCAGGTCCTGAAGCATCAGCGTTTGATCGCTGTCATTGGAAATCAGCAGGCGGATGGGAAAAAGGCCATGCTCCCAGTAATTCTCTTTGAATACACCGGTCGTTTGGGGCGTGTATGGTTCAGCGGCGATGGTCACCTTTTCGTCGTTATGCGCCTCATGCAGGGCGTACGTGCTGGCATGGGCCGCCGGCGGCGGATTGAAATGCTTTTCGCTGAAAAGCAGCGTGGCCAGCAAGGCTACGCAGGCGGCAATCCGGAGGGCTTTCACAAGCCTGATTATATCCAAGGCGCGGGGGCAGGTTTGCACAACTTCGCAGTTTCCATAGAATGTCCAAAGTCCTTCATGTATGTCTTCTACAGTTTGCTTCTGTGGGGCGCGGCGCTGCTTTCGCTGCCGTGGTGGCTCGTCCAGATGCTGCGCCTGGGCAAGTATCGCTCCGGCCTGCGGGAGCGCCTGGGCTTTGTGCCTGCGCGATTGAAAGGCGTTAAACCCTGCTGCATCTGGGTACACGCAGTTTCCGTTGGCGAGGTGCTGGCGGTCAGCCAGTTGATCGCGGCGTTGCAGCAGAAATATCCTGAGCGGCAGATTCTTGTCTCCACCACCACCGCCACAGGCCAGAGCCTGGCCCGCCAGCGCTTTGGCGAGAACCATGTGTTCTTTATGCCGCTGGACTTTGGCTTTGCCGTTCGCCGCTACCTGACCGCGTTGCAGCCGCAGCTAATCGTGATTGCCGAAACCGAATTCTGGCCCAACCTTCTGCACTTAGCCCGCAAGCAGCAAACGTCGCTGGCAATTGTCAACGCACGCATCTCTGACCGGTCATTTCCCCGTTATCGGCGGTTCGGCTGGTTTTTCCGTCACGTCCTGGCGGAAGTGGACCTGTTTCTGGCGCAGACAGCCGAGGACGCGCAAAGGCTGCGTGAGATCGGCGCGGCCACCGGAAGAGTCCAGGTGAGCGGCAATCTGAAATTCGACGTTCGCCCGAATCCGCAGCACACGTTAGTGAACGGCCTGCGCGCAGCTTTCAGCAAGGATTCTCCGGTGATCGTGTGCGGCAGCACGGCGGAAGGCGAAGAAGGGCCGCTGCTGCAAGCCTTCAAGTCCGTACGAGAGAAATTTCCGGCGGCCATAATGCTGCTGGCGCCACGGCATCCTGAGCGGTTTGAAAAAGTAGCGGCCATCATCGCCGCCGCGGGATTCGCCGTGCAGCGGCGAAGCTCATGGTCACCGCCGCAGCCAATCCGCAGCGGCATATTTCTGCTCGATAGCCTAGGCGAGCTTGCCGCCGTGTACGAACTGGCCGACATTGCTTTTGTCGGCGGCAGCCTGGTCCCGACGGGCGGGCACAACATCCTCGAGCCGGCGCAATATGGCGCTGCAATCGTGGTGGGCCCGCATACTTTTAATTTCCGTGAGATCGTCAGCATTTTTGAGCAGGGTGGGGCCATCAGGGTTGTGACTGCTGAAGCTCTCGGGCCGCAGCTCATCGCGTTGCTGAGCCAGCCACAGGAGCGCATGCGGCTGGGCGGTCTGGCCAGGGAGCTGTTTGCGAAGCATGCTGGCGCCACCCGCAGGACGCTTGAGGCGCTTGCCCCGCTTCTGACGCGGCAAGGGCGAGGTGGCCAGTGAACCCGGTTTCTGCCATCTTCGCGGCCGGAGTCGCGCTCAGGAACGCGCTGTATGATCGCGGTGTT
>WNGG01009174.1_pt1 | contig 11883 bp, 10 predicted proteins | sample 5400661 | NCBI WGS metagenome assembly WNGG01 (sample SAMN13153372, study PRJNA577476) | soil metagenome | isolation source: 100 cm soil or saprolite under Garry oak tree replicate 1 | place: USA:California | collected 2016-06-15 | reverse complement strand
ATATTGTCGAGCGAGGCAAGCGCGATGTTGCGCTCGATCGAAAAGTCCATGACGAGCCCCTGCTGACGTCGATCCTCGGGGACGAGCCCGATGCCCGCCCGCATGGCCGCGGTCGGCGAGCCGGGCGGGAGCCGCCTGCCGGAGATCTCGACCGCCCCTGCATCCCAACGATCGATTCCGAAGATTGCGCGTGCGACCTCGGTCCTGCCGGCGCCTACGAGGCCGGCGAGGGCGACGATCTCACCGCTCCGCACCTTGAACGAGACGTCGGTGAATACACCCTCCCGTGTCAGCCGGTCGACCTCCAGGACGACTGGGCCCGGCTCGGTCCGCACTTTCGGGAACAGGGCGTCCATGTCACGACCGACCATCGCCCGGATCACCGATTGGATCGTCAGCTCGTCGATGGGCTTCGTCAGGACATGGCGACCGTCGCGCATTACGGTGACGCGCTGAGAGATCTCGAAGACCTCCTCCAGGCGGTGCGAGACGAAGAGCACCGCATTGCCCCGCGACCGCAATGATTCGACGATCCCGAACAGCCGGTCGACCTCTTGCCCGGCGAGGGCGGCAGTCGGTTCGTCCATCACGATTACCCGCGCGTTCGTCGTCAACGCCTTGGCGATCTCGACTAGCTGCTGGTCGGCGATCGAGAGCCCGCGCGCCAGGCGGTCGGGATCGAGGCGGACGCCGAGCTGCTCGAAGACGGCGGCCGCCTCGCGCCGCATCCGCCTACCGTCGATGCGGCGCAAGCGCTTGAGCGGCTGCATGCCGACGAAGATGTTCTCGGCGACGCTCAGGTCGGGGAAGAGCGTCGGCTCCTGAAAGATGATCGCGATCCCGGCGGCCTGCGACTGCTTGGCGTTGTCGAAGATGGCGTCCTCGCCGTCGAGCACGAGTCGCCCACCCTCGGGGCGGTGGACGCCGGCAAGGATCTTGACGAGCGTCGACTTACCGGCACCGTTCTCGCCGACGAGGCCGTGCACCTCGCCGCCGAACAGCTCGATGTCGCCGTCCTCGAGGGCGTGGACGGCGCCGAAGCTTTTTTGAGCGTGCTCGAGAGAGAGAGAGCACTGGTTCGGGATGCGTGGTCGTCAAAACGGTCGCAGTGAGGGGGGCGCTCGCCATCGGCGCCCCCTCGTCTGCTCGTCCTAGAACTTGAACTTGTCGACGTTCTTGATGGTGAACGTAAACGGCGGTCCGAGAATGACCTGCGGCCGCTTGTCGGGACCGTTGATGATCTTGTACTTGCCGAGCTTTCCGGCCGTGAACGTCTGGCCGACCTTGCCGGTGACTTTGCCGTCGGCGAACGCCGCAATCGCGTAGCCCGCGAGATACCCGAGATCCTCGGGGTTCCAAAGCTGGAACGCAGTCACCGTTTTGTCATGCACGTACTTCTTCATCTGGCTCGGCAGGCCGAGGCCCGTGAGCACAACCTTCCCCTTGTACTTCGAGGTGGAGAGGTATTGCGCGGCCGAAGAGATCCCGACCGTCGTGGGCGACTCGATCCCCTTCAGGTTCGGGTACGCCTGCAGCATGCTCACCGTCGCCTGGCGCGACTGAGCCGGGTTGTCGTTCCCGTAGTAGATCTTCACGAGCTTCATGTTCTTGTAGGCCGGCTTCTTCAGCTCGAGCTTCATGTACTTGATCCACGCATTCTGGTTCGTGGCAGTCGATGCCGCCGACAGAATCGCGAACTGACCCTTGTAGTTCATCAGCTTGCCCAACAGCTTGATCTGGCTCCGGCCGATCGTCGGGGTGTCCGCCTGGTTGATGAAGAGCTGGCGGCAGTTGACGTCCGAGTCGAACGCGATGACCTTCGTGCCCTGCGCCTTCGCCTGATTGAGCGCTGGACACACGGCCTGCGGGTCGTTACCGGCGATGACGATGCCTGCCGCATGCGCCTGGATCGCGGCCTGGATCGCCGGCTGCTGAGCTGCAGCGGTGTCCTCCGTGCCAGACGAGACGACCTGCTTGTGACCGAGCTTCGTGAGGGCGATCTTACCGCCCCGGTCGGCGATGACCTCGTACGGGTTGAGCGTGTCCTTCGGGATGAAGTAAAACGTCTTGCCTGCCGTCGAGCGGCTGTTGGCCGCCAGCGCGGCCGTCACGGCGACGCCTGCAACGAGCACCGCCGCCACGATAATCGTCCATCTGCGCTTGTGCATTGATGGTTCCTTTCGCGTGCGGATTGACTGAATGAACCGGTGGATCGTGCGCCTCCTTCGCACTACCGGGGGTAGGCGGCGGTGACCCCGCCGTCGACGTTGATCACGTTTCCGGTCGACTTAGCCGAGCGCGGGCCAGCGAGGAAGGCGATCGCCTCGGCCACGTCTTCCGGATAAACACTGACTCCGAGCTTCGTTCGCCCGCTATAGAAGCTCTGGAGGTCATCTTCGGTAACGCCATAGGTGCTGGCGCGTTCCGCCTTCCAGTCCGACGACCAGATACCGGAGTCCTGGATCACGGCGTCTGGGTTGACGGTGTTGACACGAATACCGTGGGGCCCGCCCTCCTCGGCGAGACAGCGGGCGAGGTGGAGCGAAGCGGCTTTCGCCGAGGAGTACGCGGCGGCGTTCGCCCCCGCGACGAGCGCGTTTTTGGATCCGACGAAGACAAGCGATCCGCCGCTTCCCTGCTCGATGAGAACGCGGAACGTCTCTCGCGCCGCCAGAAAGTAGCCTCGTGCGAGCACTGCGAAGTTGAGTTCCCAGTCTTCAAGGCTCGTCTCCGTGACCGACGCACTTGTCGCGAGGCCGGCAGAGGCGACGAGGATGTCGACGCCGCCGTATGCATGCACGGTCTCGGCGAGCATCCGTTCAACCGAAGCCTCATTCGTGACGTCGACGGCAATAGCGAGCGCACGGCGAAGCCCATGAAGGGCAACGAGCTCGTCGGCGACGCCATGGGCTCCTTGCTCGTTGCGGTCGGCGACGACGACATGCGCTCCGAGCTGCGCGAACCGACGTGCGGTCGCGCGGCCGATGCCGCTCGCTCCGCCGGTGACCACAGCTATTCGCCCTGCGAGCTCGCCCTTCGGCGGGGCCTGCGCGAGCTTGTACCGCTCCAAGGGCCAATACTCGATGGCGAACGCCTCTGCCTCGGTAAGTGATCCGAAGCCGCCGATCGCTTCGGCAGCGTCCTCGACGGCGATGGCACGGTGGTACAGATCACGCGTTGTGCGTGCCCGCGCTGCATCCCCACCGCTTGTAACGATGCCTATCCCTGGGATCAGGACAACTCGCGGACCGGCTGGATCCATCGGGAACGGACGACTTTCGTCAGTTAGGTTCCGCTCGTAGTAACCGCGGTACCACTCTGCGTACTCGGCGACGCCCGCTCGAAGCGCCTCTGCAAGCTCCACGACACCTTCCGTCGCTGGATCGAAATCGATTGCCAGCGGCTTGTGCTTCGTGTTGATGAGGTGATCGGGACATGGTGCGCCGACCTGACTGACATGTGACCCGTTGACCGACGCAGCGAAGGCAACGGCCTCCGGGCTGCGGTCGACTTCCAGGATGACGCCATCGGTGTCGGCAAGTAGGGCCCCGCGGAGCGCGGGAAGTGAACCCAGGAGGAGGAGCTGGGCGTCTTCCTCCCCGCACTCCGCGACCTTCGGACCTCCGAGCCCGAAGTGCCCAGCGCCGGCTGCTTCGATCGCGTTCGCGGCTCGCGACACGAACTCAATCGTGCGCCGGTAGCTCTCCTCGCTCGTTTCTCCCCAAGTCACCAACCCATGTTTCTCAAGGAGCACCGCCCGCGCGTCCTGATTCCCATCTAGGAAGTCCGCGACATGCCGAGCCATTTCGAAGCCGGGCCGCTCGTAGTCCAGCCAGACCACCTCCTCGCCGAATGTCTCCTCCGCAAGTTCGCGCCCACGAGGAGAGGAGGTGAGGGCGATGATCGCGTCCGGGTGGGTGTGGTCGATGTGCGCGGCTGGGATGAAGGCGTGGAGCAGGGTTTCGATCGACGGCCGCGGTTGGTTCGGAGCGAGCGCGCAACGGAGGAGATAGTCGACCATCGCAGCGTCGTCCATCGCGTCGCGCTCGCGCAGCGCGAGGATCTCGTCCAGACGGAGCGCCGCGAAGCCCTCTTCCGTGATCGACGCGAGATCGGTGCCGGAGCCTTTGACCCACAGCACACGCTGTTCGCGACCGACGTGGTCGGCGACGACACCTTTCGCAGAAGTATTCCCTCCACCCTGATTCGCGAGGGAGCGATCCGCACCCAGAAGATTCGAGCGAGCCACAAGCGCCTCGAGAACTCCGAGGTCGCGCTTGGTGTGGACCCACCGATTCTCCGGCATCGGGATTCCATGCAGGACGCCGGTGACTTCGGTCATGCACGCACCTCGAGCGTTGGTAGGGCGACAGCAGCGGCGAATCGCTCGCGCGCCTCGCGCCAGACTGGAGTGTCGCTCGGTTCATAGGTCGTCAGCCCAAACGACGCGGCCACGATCTCTCGAGCCTCAGCGAGCGACGTCACCTCGCCCAGCGACATCGCCTGCACGAGCAGGTTGCCAAGCAGTGTCGCCTCCTCCGGGCCGGCGAGTACCGGCAGGCCGGACGCATTCGCCGTCCATCGGCAAAGCAGCTCGTTGCGCGCCCCGCCGCCGACAATGTGGATCACGCCAGGCGAAGTGCCCGTAACCGACGCGAGCAGATCGACTGTCTGAGCGTGCTTTAGTGCGAGGCTCTCGAGAACGCAGCGGACGACGGCGCCGGGCTCGACGGGTTCCTCCTGGCCGCTATGAACGCAGAACGCGCGCACACGCGCAGGCATGTCACCTGGTTCGCTGAACGCGGGGTCGTTCGGCTCGACGAACGACCGCAACGCGGGAGCCTGCTTCGCGAGCGCGATGAGTTGATCGAACGAATAGTCGTGACCGTCGAGCGCCCAGGCACGCTGGCACTCGTGGAGGAGCCAGAGGCCGGTGACGTTGCGAAGAAGCCGGAAGGTTCCCTCCACACCGCCTTCGTTCGTCAGGTTGGCAACGAACGCTGCCTCTGTAATGACGGGTTCGTGGACCTCGACGCCGACGAGAGACCACGTGCCGGCGCTGATGAAGACGGACGTCGTCGCGCCGAACGGAACCGCCGCGACTGCGGAGCCTGTGTCGTGCGTCGCAACCGCCACGACCGCTGCATCTGCGAGCCGCGTGTCGCCCGCGACCTCGTGAGACAGCGCTGCGAGTCGCGTTCCGGGCTGCACGACCTCCGGCAGTAGCCCGGCCGGCACATCCAAACGTTCGAGTAGGTCTGTCGCCCACTCGCCGCTGCGCGGGTCCCAGCACTGGGTCGTCGTCGCGTTCGTGAGCTCCGATGTTCGGGCGCCGCAGAGCCAGTGGTGGATGAGGTCGGGAACAAGCAGGAGTGTCTCGCTGGCTCCGAGTGCAAGATCCCCGTCAGCTGCCATCGCGCCAAGCTCGAACACGGTGTTGATCGGCATGAGCTGGATTCCGGTCCGCTCGTAGAGCTCCCGTGCGGGCACGCGTTCGAGCACGCTCTTCATCGCCTGAGCGCGACGGGAGTCGCGGTAGTGCACGGGGTTTTGGACAAGCCGTCCCTTGCGGTCGATGAGACCAAAATCGACGCCCCAAGAGTCCACGGCAAGCGAGTCGACACGGCCTGCCTCGCGGCCGGCGGCGCGCAACCCGTCGAGGACCTCATGGAACAGGCGAAGGATGTCCCAGTAGAGCGTCCCGCCCGCTTGGACGGCGGTGTTCGGAAAGCGGTGCACTTCCGTGAGAGTCAGGCGCTCCCCATCGAACCTGCCGACGGCGACGCGTCCGCTTTGCGCTCCGAGGTCGACCGCAGCCATGACGGCCATCAGCCCGTTGCCTCGTTGCGAACTGCCCGTCGAAGGTCCCGCGGCCGGAGCGGCAGCGGCTCGCGCGGTGCCGGGTCGACGACGACGACGTCAACGCCGACTGCCCGCCAGGAATTGACCTCGTCGGAAGGTGCGCTCGCATCGGTCACGATGCCCGCGAGATCCTCCGTCGCGACGAATGCGAGGAGCGCGCTGCGATGCCACTTGGTCCCGTCGAAGATGCCGAAGACCTGCTCGCAGGCATCTGCCATCTCCTGCTTGATCCGCACCTCGTCAGGGTTCAGATCCATGAGGCCTCGCTCGAGACTGAGTCCGCGCGCGCCTAGGAAGCCCTTGTTGATCCGGGTGCTCCGAAGCACGTCCGCGCCAAGGTCGCCGACGAGCGACATCGCCGAGAGCCTGAGCAGACCGCCTGTCACGAGGACGGTGATTCCCGGCGCGTCGGCCAGCGCTGTGGCGACGAGTAGTCCATTGGTGACGACGACGAGCTCCCGCTTTGCCCGCAGCTCGAGCGCGAGGTAGTACCCCGTCGTACTCGCGTCGATGGCTACGGCGTCTCCTTCATCGACCATTGCCGCGGCGGCGCGAGCGATCGCCCGTTTGCCCTCGACCTCGAGTCGCAGGCGCAGGTCGAATCCCACCTCCGATTGCCCTTGCTGCAGGGCACGCACGCCACCGCGTATCCGTGCGACCAGTCCTTGCTTGGCGAGCACAGTGAGGTCGCTGCGGACGGTGACCTCCGAGACCGAAAATGTTTCCGCAAGTTCCGTAACCTGAACCGCGTCGCGGGTCTCAAGCATCCTCAGGACCTGCTGCATCCGCTCCTGCTGCGAAAAAACGCGAGAGATCTGGTCCCGGCCGATGCCGCTGACCCTACGCCTCGACTACTCCGGAAGTCAATAGCCTCCTATTCACTTTCGAAACGGTCCGAATCGTAAGCGGATTCGTAATCTTGCTCGAGATGCGTCAGAGTGCGCGTCGGTGGACGAGACGGCACTGCTCCGACAGCTCGCACAGCTCGAGATCGAGACGCCGTCATGGGGCTACGGCAACTCGGGTACACGGTTCCACGTCTATCCATGGCCCGGCGCCGCAAGGAATGCGCACGAGCGGATCGCGGACGCGGCTTTGGTGCATCGCCTGACTGGATGCTGCCCGAGTGTCGCTCTTCACATCCCATGGGACGCCGTAGCCGATTACGGCGAGCTCCGGCAGTTCGCAGAGGCCCAAGGCGTCCGAATCGGCGCCATCAACCCCAACCTCTTCGGAGCTGACGACTACCGACTCGGAAGCCTGTGCAATCCCGACAAGCGGATCCGCCTGCGCGCGCTCGACCACTGCCGTGAGTGCATCGCGATCGCGAGCGAAGTCGGCTCGACGATCGTCAGCCTCTGGCTCGCCGACGGCACGAACTACCCCGGTCAGGACGACCTGCGCGGACGTTACGCAAGACTCACAGCCTCACTAGAAGAGGTCTACGCAGCTCTTCCGCCCGGCATGCGACTCCTCGTCGAATACAAGTTTTTCGAGCCGGGCTTCTACAGCACCGACATTGCCGACTGGGGAACGGCGGCTCTCGTCTGCCGTCGTCTCGGCGATCAGGCGCAGGTTCTCGTCGACACTGGGCACCACCCGCAAGGTACGAACGTCGAGCAGATCGTCGCGCTCCTGCTGGCCGAAAGACTGCTCGGAGGCTTCCACTTCAATAACCGCAAGTACGCAGACGACGACTTGATCGTCGGTTCGATCGACCCGTTCGAGCTCTTCCGGATCATGCGCGAGATCGCCGCGGCGGACGCTGCGCGCGACATCGCCTTCATGATCGACCAGTCGCACAACGTCGAAGGCAAGATCGACGCGATGATCCACTCGGTCATGAATATCCAGACGGCGTACGCCAAAGCGCTGCTCGTGGACGAGGCCCGTCTGGAGGAGGCACAGGCCGCAGGAGACGTGCTGGGCGCTCACCGCATTCTCTTTCAGGCGTTCGAGACCGACGTCCGCCCGCTGCTCGCCCGGCTTCGCGAGCAGCTCGGCGTGTCAGAGGATCCCGTAGCCGCCTTTCGCGAGGGAGGGTATGGCGCCGCGCTTGTGCACGAGCGCGGCATCACGTCGAGCGAGAGTGCATACGAGCAGTTGTGAACGTGCTCGACAGGATCTAGCTGTGCAGATCGCCCTCTTCGCCACATGCATCGGCGAGGCGTTCTTTCCCGATGCGTGTAGGGCAACCGTCGAGGTGCTGGAGCGGTTGGGCCACGAGGTCGTCTTCCCCGAGCAGCAGACGTGCTGCGGCCAGATGCACCTAAACAGCGGCTATGCGGACGAAGCGGAAGAGCTCGGACGCCGATTCGTGGGGATATTCGGCTCCTACGAGGCGGTCGTCTCGCCATCGTCATCGTGTGTCGGCACCGTCCGCGAGCTGTACGGGCTCGAGAATGTCCTCGAGCTTTCGGAGCTGCTCGTCCGACGTCTGGGGGTCGAGGACGTCGGCGCCTCGTTTACCGGGAGAGTGACGTATCACTCGACGTGTCACTCGCTGAGAGTGACTCGCGTCGGCGATGCCCCGCTGCGACTGTTGCGCAACGTCCGCGGACTCGAACTCGTCGACCTGCCCCGCACCGACGAATGCTGTGGTTTCGGCGGCACCTTCTCGATCAAGAACCCCGAGACCTCGAGCGCGATGCTCACCGACAAGTGCGAAGCCGTGGAGTCAACCGGGGCCGATTTCTGCACCGCGGTCGACGGCTCATGCCTCCTCCAGATCGGCGGGGGCCTCTCTCGTCGCGGCACCGGCGTTCGCACTGTGCACCTGGCGGAGATCCTGGCATCACTGTGAGGAGCTTTCCCGAAGCGGCGCGCACCGAGCTGGCAAATAGCCAGCTGCGCTCGAACCTGCGAAACGCAACCGACACGATCCTCGCGAAGCGCGCACGCGTCGTGGCGGAGCTTCCCGACTGGGAAGAACTGCGAGACGCGGGCAAGGCGATCAAGTGCGACGTGCTCGCCCATCTCGACGATTACCTGCTCCAGTTCGAGGCGGCGGTTCAGACGGCCGGCGGACACGTGCACTGGGCAAGGGACGCTGCAGAAGCGAACGCCGTGGTCGCCGACGTGGCGCGAGCCCACAGGGCGGACGAGGTCATCAAGGTTAAGTCGCTGACAACGGACGAGATCAGGCTGAACGACGCGCTCGCCGCAGAAGGCATTCATGCGCTCGAGACGGACTTCGCGGAGTTGATCCTCCAACTCGACGGCGACTGGTCGTCGCACATACTCGTGCCTGCGATTCACCGCAACAGGACGGAGATCCGGGATCTCTTCGCGCGCACAATCGCGCCTGGGATCGGATCAGACGATCCGCGCGACCTCGCCGAAGCCTCTCGCGTCTATCTGCGCAAGCGATTCCTCGCCGCACGCGTCGGTGTCAGTGGAGCGAACTTCGGGATCGCCGAGACCGGCACCGTCTGCGTCGTCGAATCCGAGGGAAACGGCCGAATGTGCACGACGCTGCCGGAGGTGCTCGTGACCATCCTCGGCATCGAGAAACTCGTGCCGCGGTTCGCCGACCTCGAGGTTTTCCTCCAACTGCTGCCGCGTTCGTCAACCGGCGAGCGAATGAATCCGTATACGTCGCTATGGACGGGCGTGACCGATGGCGACGGGCCGCAGGAATTCCACGTCGTCCTGCTCGACAACGGACGGACGCGTGTCCTCCGTGACGAGATAGGGAGACAGGCGCTGCACTGCATCCGGTGCAGCGCTTGCCTGAACGTCTGCCCGGTTTACTCTCGTACCGGCGGGCACGCCTACGGCTCTGTGTATCCGGGTCCGATCGGCGCGATCCTGACCCCGCAGCTGCGCGGCATCGAGAACGCTGCGTCCTTGCCGTTCGCTTCGACCCTCTGTGGCGCGTGCTACGAGGTCTGTCCCGTCAAGATCGACATCCCACGTGTGCTCTTGCACCTGCGCGCGAAAGCGATCGAAGCGAAGGGGCGATCGACAGAGCGCACTCTGATGAGGGCTATCGCGTGGGTCTTCCGCAGCCCGAGGCGACTGACGCTCGCCCTGCGCCTCGCCACGCGCGCACAGACACCGCTCATCCGTGATGGAGTCATCCGCCGATTGCCACCACCGCTGTCCGCGTGGACGCGGACTCGGAACCTGAGGCCGTTCGCCGCGGACACCTTCCGCTCGTGGTGGCGGGGACGCCGATGAACGCGCGCGACGAGATTCTGCGCCGTGTGCGGGCCGCCGGGGCCTCGCAGGTCGAGGGTTCGGTCGCCGACCCGTATCGCCGGCGCGGGCCGCTCGGCGATGAGGAACGCGTGACGCTCTTCTGCGAACGCGTTGGCGAGTACCGCGCGGAGGTCCACCGCTGCGCCGAACCCGAGATTGCAAGACTGATCGCCTCCACCTGCAGGCGCCACGAGGCGCGGAGGCTCGTAATCCCACCGGGACTGCCCTCGGCTTGGCGCAGCGACGCGCTGAACCTCGTCAACGATGACGGCCTATCACCATTCGAGCTCGATGCCGTGGACGGGGCCCTAACGGGATGCACCGTCGCGATCGCGGAAACAGGCACGATCGTGCTCGCCGCAGGTCCCGCCGAGGGCCGCCGCGCACTGACGCTCGTGCCCGACTTACATGTCTGCGTCGTAGGCGAACAGCAGATCGTTCAGCTCCTGCCTGAGGCGCTCGAGTACATCGAAGACGTTGGATCCCACATGCGACCACTGACACTTGTCTCCGGCCCGTCCGCCACATCGGACATCGAGCTAAGCCGAGTCGAAGGTGTGCACGGTCCTCGGAACCTGGTAGTCCTCGTTATGAAGGAGTCCAGATGACACAACGCAGTGCATTCATCCTTCAGGTGCGGCCCGAGCGAATCGAGGACTATGTCCACGCGCACCGACACGTCTGGCCCGAAATGCTCGACGCCCTCCGCGGTGCAGGGATCCGCAACTACACGATCTTCCGTCACGGAAACCAGATGTTTGGCTACTTCGAAAGCGACGACCTCGAGGCCGCAGCGCGATACCTCGCCGAACAAGAGGTCTCCGAACGCTGGCAGGACGCCATGGCAGAACTGCTCGAGCAGCGCGTCCCCGACAGCGGCCCGCCGCCACTTGAAGAAGTCTTTCGACTCGACTGAGGCTCCGGTCGCGTTCCACTTCGGCTTTGAACCGCGTGGAATATGCTGCGCCTCAGCCAAGCTAAGCGCGGAGGTCTGACAACGCCTAGCGTGCGGCGAACGCGAACGCAACTTCGTCGATGTAACACCAGCACCAATCCTCGCCGGGCTCGGCGGAGCGAATGATCGGATGGGCGCTCTCGCGTTCATGTGCGGTTGCGTGCTTGTTCGGGGATGAATCGCAGCAGCCGATCTTCCCGCATGTCATGCACATGCGGAGATGCACCCAGCCGCTTCCGATCTTCAAGCACTCCTCACAGCCATCGATCGTGTCCGGTAGTTCCGTCACCTCGATCTGCTCGAGGTGGCTGCAGATCGAACGCCGTGCAGACATGCTGTCTCCTCTCGCTTGGCGTGAACTTAGCTTTCCAGCAGATCCTCCGTCCGCCCTCGCGCGTGCTCAAGAGCGATGACGAGCTCAGACGGTGACACCGAGCTCGGCGAGGCGGGTGAAGACGAGCGCGGCGACCATCGAGCCTTCTCCAACCGCGGCGGCCACGCGCTTCGTCGAGCCGTGGCGGACGTCGCCTGCGGCGAAGAGCCCTACGCGGCTCGTCTCGAGCGGGAGCGGATCGCGATCGAGCGGCCAGCAGTCGGGCGGGCTGCCAGTTGCGAGGAGATCCTGTCCGGTCAGGATGTAGCCGGCGGAATCGATGAGGACGTGCTCGCGCGAACACCAGTCAGTGTGTGGACGACCGCCGATGCAGAGGAAGACGCCGTCCACCGCGCGCGTCTCGGCCTTGCCGGCCGCATCGGCGAAGGTCACGGCCGCGATCTTGGCGCCGTTCGGGTGCAGCTCGGTCAGCTGCGTCTCCAGATGGACGTCGATCAGTGGGTGCTGTTCGATCCGCTCGATCAGGTAG
>WNGG01007734.1_pt1 | contig 11883 bp, 11 predicted proteins | sample 5400661 | NCBI WGS metagenome assembly WNGG01 (sample SAMN13153372, study PRJNA577476) | soil metagenome | isolation source: 100 cm soil or saprolite under Garry oak tree replicate 1 | place: USA:California | collected 2016-06-15 | reverse complement strand
CGCTGGCGGCTCTTCCCGTACCACGTGTGGCCGATCTCCAGGCGCTCGATCGCCGGCACGATGTCGTGATAGCGCGTCGAGCCGACGATGGCGCCGCTCGGCAGGTCGCGCACCACCCACGGCAGCATGTGGCCATCGCGCTGGCCCTTGAGCGCCTCGGCGACGTACGCCCGCATCCCTTCGGGTGGAGGGACCGCGATGAACCAGAACTCCCAGAGGCGGCCGTCACTCGCGGCGGCGGCCAGTGCGTCAACGTGCGCCTCGGTCAGCGGCTCCAGCCGAATGCCGTGACCTTCGAGCACGACCGTTTGGGGGACAATCACGCCCGAGAAGCTACGCCCTTTCGGGACCCTCGACGAGCTTCATGGCGCGACGTAATCCTGCGCGGCGACGATCTGCCACCGCCCGCCGCGCTTGACCCAGGTGTCCGTGAAGCGATAGCGCCGTTGGAATTCACCGGCCGCGCCACAACCCCCGACGAAGAGCCACCCCGTCACGACGGCCGTCACAGGGCCGTAGCGATGCACGGTCATCGATTCGTTGTGCGCGGCCACGACGGTATCGGAGCCCGCAGCGACGCTATTCAGAACCGTGGCACGATCCATCATCTGGTCGTTTTCTGTATAGACAAAGCCGTCGGCCAGCAGCCGTTCGAAGACGACCCGGTCGCGCTGCACCAACGCGGTCGCCCAATCGTCTTCCAGCTGCAGCAACGCGCGCGCATCGGCATCCTGCACGTTGGCGGTGAGTAACAGCGCCAGAAGCAATGCGGTCATGATCACTCTCCCAGGACTTTGATAATCACCCGTTTCTTCCGCTGGCCGTCCCACTCGCCATAAAACACCCGCTGCCAGGGTCCAAAGTCCAGCTTCCCGTTCGTAATCGGGACGATCACCTCGTGCCCGATCGTGAGACTGCGCAGGTGCGCCGCCGCGTTGTCCTCACCCGTTGCGTTGTGGCGATAGCGCTGCGGATCCCACGGCGCGATTGTCCCCTCCAGCCATTTCAGGATGTCGTCCCACAGTCCCGATTCATGATCGTTCACAAAAACGGATGCGGAGATGTGCATCGCGCTGACCAGGACCAGACCTTCACGCACCTCGCTCGCCTCGACCTCCCTCACGACCTCGTCGGTAATGTCGATGATCTCCTGTCGCCGCTTCGTGTTGAACCAGAGGTAGTGAGTGCGCGCCTTCATGAATCCCCCGTGTCGAATTGTCACAGGCAGACCGAATCCCTAAATTGGCCTGAAATATGGCGCTTCCCTTCAGGCGGCGAATCTTCGTCGTCCTCGTCGTCATGACCGTCGTGCCGACGGTGCTCGCCGTCGCCGGCTGGGTGTTGTCGGTCCGGCGCCTGCTGCCCGCCGCCGGCGCCCGCGCCTCCACCGAACGCGTCGCCGCCACCGCCCGCTCGCTGCTCGAGGGCGTGGACACCTTGCACATCACTGTGCGGGAGCGTGCACTGCTGCGCGAGCATCTAAACGAAGTTTCCGCCTCCGTGAGCCTCGCGCGCCGCGCCGAGACGTTCCTGCGCTACTACACGGCCGGATTTGCGGTGGTCATCCTGCTGCTCGGCGCCGGGGTGTTGTACGCCGCCGTCAACCTCGCCGGCCATCTGTCGCGTCAGCTCTCACGCCCGATTGACGAGCTGGTCGGGTGGACGCAGCTGATCCGTCGTCACGAGGCGCTGCCCGGCGGCCCGCTGACCCGCGGCGCCCCGGAGTTCGAGGCGCTGCGCCAGGCGCTGCGCGAGCTGGCCGCCGCGCTTGCCGCGGCCCGGGAGCGGGAGCTCGAGGCCGAGCGGCTGCGCGCATTCCGCGAAGTCGCGCGCCGCGTCGCGCACGAGATCAAAAACCCGCTGACGTCGATGCGGATCGCTGTTGACCAAATGCGCCGGACGGTCGGACCGTCGGACAGCCGGACCGCAACGGCCATGCAAGTCCTCGATGCGGAAACGGACAGGCTGGAACGTCTCGCGCGAGAGTTCTCCGACTTCGGCCGGCTCCCCGAGGGCCCGCAGAGTGAGGTCGATCTCGTCGAGCTGCTGGAAGAATTGGGACGCACCGGCGTCCCCTCCGGCGTGGACGTCCGACTCACGACGCACCACGGAGGACGTACGGTCGTTGGCCACTACGAGCCGCTGCGCCGCGCGTTCGCCAACCTCTACCGCAACGCGGCCGAGGCGATGCAAGGGCGCGGCGCCATCGACGTGACCGTCACGGGCGACGGCTCGGGCCTCGCGGTCACGATCGCCGACCACGGCCCCGGCATCCCCGCCGAGCTGCGGCAGCGGGTCTTCGAGCCGTACTTCACAACCAAGGATGACGGCACCGGTCTGGGCCTGGCGCTGGTACGCGTCACGCTCGAAGCTCACCGCGGGTCGATCAGCGTGAGCGAGACTCCGGGCGGTGGAGCGACCTTTGCCATCGTCTTCCCTCCACCATCCTCCACCAACCTCCACCGTCCTTCACCAGCCTCCTCGTGAGCCCGCGGGTCCTGCTCGTCGACGATGAAGCCAACATCCGCCGCATGGTGGGTGCGCTACTGCAATCGGACGGCTTCGAAACCGTCGAGGCGCCCGATGGCAACGCGGCGCTGGTGCGGTTGGTGGAAGACGCGCCCGACGCGGTGCTCCTCGATCTGATGATGCCGCCCGGCCCCGACGGTCTCACGACGCTCGAGCAGATCCGCAAGCGGGCGCCGCACGTCCCCGTCGTCATGATGAGCGGCAAGGCGAACCTCGCCGATGCCGTCCGCGCCACGAAACTCGGCGCCTTCCAGTTTCTCGAGAAACCGCTCACGCCCGAGGGCGTGCTGGTCGCGTTGCGCAGCGCGCTGGAGGTGGGCCGCACCCTCGCCGAGAACAAACGGCTGCACGAGCAGCTGGGCCACGGCGATCCGCTGGTCGGGACGAGCGCCGCCATGGACGAGCTGCGGGCGTTGATCGCGCGCGTCGCGCCGACGGAGTCGCGCGTCCTCATCACGGGTGAGTCGGGCACGGGTAAGGAGCTGGTCGCGTCGGCGATCCATCGCCAGAGCGCACGCGGCGCCAAGCCGTTCGTGACGGTCAACAGCGCCGCGCTGCCGCGTGACCTCGTCGAGTCGGAGATGTTCGGCCACGAACGCGGCGCGTTCACGGGCGCGACGGAGCGCCGCCAGGGCCGCTTCGAGCTGGCCGACGGCGGCACGTTGTTCCTCGACGAAGTCGGGGATCTGGGACCGGAAGCGCAGGCCAAGCTGCTGCGCGTGCTCGAGGGCGGCGTCGTCGAGCGCGTCGGCGGCGAGCGGCCGTTCGCCGTGAACGTGCGCGTGCTCGCCGCAACCAACAAAGACCTGCAGCAGGCGGTGCGCCAGGGACACTTCCGCGAGGACCTCTGGTTCCGGCTGAACGTGCTCCCGATTCACATTCTGCCGCTGCGTGAGCGGCCCGAAGACATCGCCCCGCTGGTGCGCCATTTCGCCGCACGGTGCGGCGCGCGGCTCGGCCGTCCCGTGACGTTCGACGCGGGGGCGGTCCCGTTGCTCGCCGCCTACTCCTGGCCCGGGAATGTCCGCGAGCTCGCCAACATCGTGGAGCGGATGGCCATCCTGGCAACGTCGGAACTCATCACGGCGCCCGACGTCGCTCGTGTGCTGCCGAGCAACGGCTTGATGCCGGTGCAGCAGCCGGGCGATGCGCCCTGGCGTGACATCGCGCTCACGGAAACGCTCGATCAGTACGAGCGCGAGCTCATCGCCAAGGCGCTGTCGGTCTCGCGCGGCAATGTGGCGGAGGCTGCGCGCCGCCTGCTGACCGACCGCGCCAATCTCTACCGCCGCATGCGGCGGCTCGGTATCGACCCCCCGCGCAACAACAGCTCTAACGAAGGCTGACCTATGCTCGCGTTTCTGTTGGTTCTGGCCGTTCAAGACACGACGATCGTCATCCACCCCGACAGCTCGAGCGCGACACTCGAAGCGCGCGCGTTGCCGCGGGTCGTGTCCGACGAAGTCATCAATTTCTACAACGCCGCCGGGACCACGCGGCTCGTCGGCCGGACGCGGCTGCCGCGCGGCAACGAGTGGCGGGGCAACGTGGCCGTCCGCAACGGCCCGGTGCTCGTCGCGGGCCGCGTACAGGGCTCGCTCGTCGTGATCAATGGCGACTTGCTCTTCGATACGGGCGCGGAGGTGACGGGCAACGTCATCGTCGTGGGCGGGATCGTGGACGACACCGCCAAGGCGCGCATCGGCGGCGAGGTGCGCCAGTACCGTGAGCCCCTGCTCTATCGCCTGCGCCGCGAGGGGGACGAGCTGGTGTACGCACCCAATCTGCGGCGCCGGCTGTTCAACCCGGGCGCGCACGTGTCGTGGGGCACGGCCGACTCACGCTCCTCGCTCACGATCGCCACGGGGGGGACGTTCAACCGCATCGAGGGACTGCCGATCGTCTTCGGCCCGCTGTTCGACTGGAAGCTGCAGCAGAACTTCCGGATGCGGGTGGACGCGCTGGGCGTCTTCCGCTCCGCCGGCGACCTCTCGGACAAGCGCAGCGACCTGGGCTACATGTTCCGCAGCGAGCTGCGCTCGGGCGACGTGCGCTCCGTGGGCCTCGGGCTGCGCGCGTTCGACATCGTGTCGCCCGTGGAGGACTGGGGGCTGCACGGCCCCGAGATCGGGTGGAGTGCGTTTTTGTTCGCGCGCGACTATCGCGATTACTTCCTGAACAAGGGATGGGCCGCGCGTGCCTTCGCGCAGCCCGAACGGCAGATCGCGTTATCGCTCGAGCTGCGCCACGAATGGCAGACGAGCGTGGCCAATCAAGACCCGTGGACGGTGTTCCGCAATTCCGAGATCTGGCGCGCCAATCCGCCCATCGACGAAGGACACTTCACGACGATCGCCGCGGGGGCCGTGTTCGACGGCCGCAACGATCCGGAAGAGCCCACCTCCGGATGGCTCGTGCGGGCGTCGCTGGAGGATTCGCGCAGCAGCGACGTCGTCCCGCACACCGGAGTGCCGGCGACGGTGCGTGATTCCATTCCGACTGGCTCGTATCGCTTCGACCGATTGTTTTTCGATATCCGGCATTACGCGCGCATCAGTCCCTCGGGTCGCGTGAACCTGCGGCTGGTGGGGGGCGGCTGGATCGGCGGCGATCCGCTGCCGCTGCAGCGCCGGCTCTCCCTCGGCGGTCCCGACCCGATGCCGGGTCATCCGTTCCGCTCCAGCTCGTGCAACAACGATTTCACGGATCCGGCGTTCACCGACGCGCGCGTCGCCGCCTGCGATCGGGTTCTCGTGGTCCAGACGGAGTACCGCGGGCACGTGAAGCTCAACTGGAGTTACAACCCCGGCAAGGACGAGGACAAGGAGCGCGAGGAAGGGAGTGGCGGCCCCCGGCTCTTCTGGCTCGAGGGGCTCGACGTCGTCGTCTTCGCGGACGCGGGACAGGCGTGGCTCGTCGGCAACGGGCCGAAGCGCGTGCCGGCCGGGCACATCCCCCGGTTCGACAACTGGCTCGTGGACGTCGGGTTGGGAGTCGATTGGGGTGGATTCGGCGTGTACATAGCCAAGGCGGTCACTACCGGCGAACGGCTGCGCTTCACGGCCCGGCTCGATCACCGGTTCTAGAGTGCGTCCGCATTGGTGGGTGGCCATTGTCATGGCCCTCACGCCCGCGGTGGGAGCTACGGCGGCGGCGCAGTCGCCGGCGCTCACCGTCACGTTGCAGAGCAACCTCCCGCGCGTGCGCAGCACGGGCCTCCTCGCAGACGGGAGATTCGTCGGGCTGATGCGCTCGGGGTTCCCGCTGCGGCTGCATTACCGGCTCGAGCTGTGGCGCGAGCGCGGCAGCTGGTTCGATCAGTTCGTGCGCGAAGTCACGTGGGATGCCGTGGCGCGCAACGATCCCCTCGCGGACGACTTCGTGCTCATTCGCCAGGGTGGCGCCGTGACCCGGTACGCCACGCCCGACGAGCTGTCGGCCGCGCTCGACATTCCCTACACCGTCACGCTCCGTCCCAACGCGACCGCGAACGGGCGCTACTACTTCGTGGCGCGGCTCGAAGTGACGACGCTCAACGACACCGACTTGCAGGAGCTGTCGCGCTGGCTGTCGGGTGACGTCGGACCGGTCGTATCGGGCGAGGGCAATTTCGGCCAGGCGTTGGCGCGGGGAGCGCAGCGGGTATTGGTGCGGCTCGCGGGGCTGCCGCGGGAACGGCTGGAGGGGCGGAGTCCTACGTTCCGAATTGACGGTCGATCGCCGCGCGGATCTCCATGAGCGACTGACCGCGTGCCGCCATCCCGCTCGCCAGCATCGCTTCACCCATGCAGATGTCGCAATAGGCGCCGTGGTCGGACTCGAAGCAGGTGAGCAGCGAGCGGTGCCCTGCATGCTTCGAGCAGTCGCAGTGGCAGTACACGCCATCCAGCGTCGCGGCGGCCCGGCGTGCCGCGGCGTACGCCTCCATGGCGCCGGGATTCTTCGGTATGGCGAAGTCGGGAAGGATCTTCCCGGCGGTGATGCCGGGCCGCGGCGTCGGATGCACCGAGCCACTCGCCGGACGGGTGAGGAACACCACTCCCCCGAGCGCAACCGCCGCCGCGCCCGCGACAACCCAGGGCGCTTTCGACATTACAGAGCCTCGAGCGTCGCCAGCACATCGGCTCCGTAGAAGAGCCGGATGTACTTCGCCTGCGTCCGCGTGAGGCGGCGGACCGCCCACGAGAGGTGCACGAAGTGCGGCTCGTGCGGCGCGCGCAGGGGATGCATGCCCACTTCCTCGGGCAGCAGGTTGCCCTTGCGGGTGTTGCAGCTCGAGCAGGCGGTCAGGACGTTCGTCCAGGCATTCGTGCCGCCCCGGGAGAGGGGCACGAGATGGTCGCGGGTAAGGCACTCGCGCTGCCGCAGCTCCTGTTGCGAGCGGCCGCAGAACTGGCAGCGGTAGTTGTCGCGCGCAAACAGGAAGGTGTTCGTGACTTGGCGGCGGAAGCGGCGAGGCACATGGACGAAGCGCACCAGGCGGATGACCGCGGGGCGCGGCACCGCCAGGCGCTCGCTATGGACCGGCGTGCCCTCGGCCTCGACGACCTCGGCCTTGCCGTCAATGACCAGCCGCAGCGCCCGGCGCACGGGCACCATGGTCAGTGGCTCAAACGACGCATTGAGGGCTAGGCAGCGCATGCGATATGCTAATACCGAGCAGCAAGTTGCAGCAAGTGACGCGTTTACGCGCTCGCTGCGGGCTGAAACAAACGCCGTAGCTCCTCGATTTGCGACTCCACGGAGGCGCGCGACGCACCTCCAGGCGTGGCACGGCTTTCGACGCTTTGCTCCCACGTGCCGAGCTGCGCCAACGCAGGACCCAGGGCCGGATGAATGTCAGTCGCGACCTTGGCGGACACTTTGTCGAGCGTGACACCCGCCTGCTCGGCCGCGCGGACCAGTTTGCCGATCAGCCCGTGACTCTCGCGGAACGGCACACCCGCTTCGACCAGCAGATCCGCGAGATCGGTGGCCCGCATCGCGGGGTCGAGCGCCGCGGCCATGCGGTCGGCGTTCACCGTGAGTGTGTCGATCGCGCCGGTCACCGCCGGGAGGACGGTCGCCAGCGTGTCGCACGCGTCGAAGAGCAGCGCTTTGTCCTCCTGCAAATCCTTCTGATAGCCGGCGGGAATTCCCTTCACGGTCGTCAGGAGCGCGACCAGGTCGCCCAGCATCCGTCCGGCCTTGCCGCGCGCCAGCTCGAATACGTCGGGGTTGCGCTTCTGCGGCATCAGGCTCGAGCCGGTGCTGAAGCTGTCCGCCAGCGTCACGAACCCGAACTCGCCGCTGGCGTACGTGATCAGCTCCGCACCGAGGCGTGAGAGGTGCGTGGCGACGAGCGCGATCGCGAACAGCACGTCCGCGACAAAATCGCGGTCGCCGGTCGCATCGAGCGCGTTGGCGGAAATCGCCCGGAAGCCGAGCGCTTCTTTCAGCAGGACGCGGTCAACAGGAAATCCGGAGCCCGCGAGCGCGCCGGATCCGAGCGGCAGCTCCGCGGTGCGGCGGCGCGCGTCGGCGAGCCGCTGGCGGTCGCGCACCAGCGGCCAGGCGTGCGCGAGCAGCACGTACGCCCAGCGTACCGGTTGCGCGCGCTGGCCGTGCGTATAGCCGGGCAGAATCGCGTCGAGGCCGTCTTTCGCCTTCGCGACGAGGGTGCGGCCGAGTGTCGCGACCGCCGCGTCGAGCTCGTCGATCGCGCCCAGCGTCCAGAGGCGCAGGTCGGTCGCGACCTGGTCGTTGCGCGAACGGCCGGTGTGCAGCTTGCCGGCGACGGCGCCGACTTCGGCGTACAGCAGGCGCTCGACGAGGGTGTGCACATCTTCGTCGGGCGCGCCGACCGCGGCACCGTCGGCGAGTTTGTCGGCAACGCGATCGAGGCCGTCGAGCAGCTGCGCTTCCTCGGCGGGTGAGACCACGCGCGCGTGACAGAGCGCGTGCACCCACGCTTTGCTCGCGAATACGTCCTGCGGCCAGAGGCGATGGTCGACGGGGAGGCTGCGGTTGAGCGCGTCGAGTGCCTCGCTCGGTCCGAGCGCGAAGCGCCCACCCCACATCTGATGGATATCAGCTTGCTGGGACATCCGTCCGTTCCGCCTGGAGACCCGCGGCGATTCTGCTGGCGAGTCCGTACAGCCGGATGAATCCCTCGGCGTCCTTCTGGTTGTAGACGTTGTCCTTGCCGAACGTCGCATACGAAGGCTGGTAGAGCGCGTACGGGCTCTCGCGGCCGGCGACGATCACGTTCCCCTTGAACAGCTTCAGCTTGACGGTGCCCGTCACGTGGTTCTGCGTGGCGGTGACGAGCGCGTCGAGCGCCTCGCGTTCCGGCGTCCACCAGCGGCCGTCGTACACCAGGTCCGCGTAGCGCAGCACCAGCTCGTCCTTCAGGCGCAACGTGCGGCGATCCAGCACCATCTGCTCCAGCTCGCGATGCGCGGCGTAGAGCAGCGTGCCGCCCGGCGTCTCGTACACGCCGCGCGACTTCATGCCGACCAGCCGGTCTTCGACGACGTCGGCGCGGCCAATGCCGTGTTCGCCCGCGACGTCGTTCAGCTGCTCGAGCAGGTCGACGGGGCCCAGCGGAACGGCGTCGACGCTGACGGGATTGCCTTCCTCGAATCCGATCGTGACGATGACCGGCTCGTCCGGCGCCGTGAGCGGATTCTTCGTCATCACGAAGATGTGCTCGGGCGCTTCCTGCGACGGATCCTCGAGGATGCCGCCCTCGTGCGAGCAGTGCCACAGGTTGCGGTCGGTGGAATACGGCTTCTCGGCCGTCGCCTGTACCGGCACGCCCTTCGCGTGGACGTAGGCGATGAGATCTTCGCGGCCCTGGAATTTCCATTCGCGCCACGGAGCGATGATCTGCAGCTCGGGGGCCAGCGCCGCATACGTCAGCTCGAAGCGGACCTGATCGTTGCCCTTGCCGGTACAGCCGTGCGCCAGGGCGTCGGCGCCCAACGCTCGTGCCACCGCGACCTGGTGCGCCGCCGTGATCGGCCGCGCCATCGAGGTACCGAGCAGATAGGTGCGGGCGTAGACGGCGCCGGCGCGCAGTGTCGGGAAGACAAAGTCGCGCACGAACTCCTCGCGCAGGTCTTCGATGATGCAGTCTTCGGCGCCGGAGCGTTTCGCCTTGGCGATCAGGCCGTCGAGCTCACCGAGTCCCTGCCCCACATCCGCCGCGTAGCAGACGACGCGTGCGCCGTACTGCTCGCGCAGCCACGGCACGATGGCGGACGTATCGAGCCCGCCGGAATAGGCGAGCACCACGAGGGGGCCGGTGTGGCCGTTGTGCTGTTTATGCATATGGGTGCATAAAAATACACCAGCCAGGTGGGGCACCGCAAGGGATGGTAGGGGCGCAGCATGCTGCGCCCCTACGCCGCATCACCACCCCCACCCCTGCCGGTACTGCGGCTTGATCAGCTCAGGCGGGACGCTGGTCAGCACCGCGCCGGTCGCCGGATTCACGTCGACCGGCTGGGCCGTCCGCACCGCCAGGTTGCCGAGCAGCACCATCTCCGTGAGCGGCCCCGAGTGGTCCGGGATGTTGGAGCCCGCCGGCGCGCCGCCCTTGCACGCCGCGATCCACTCGGCGTAGACCCCCTCCGTCCGCGGATACTTCTGCGCGACCGGGTGGGCCGTGACCTCGGCCTGTTTGGCGTCGTCGAGCAGCCGCGGATTCTCGCCGTAAATCCCGGCGACCAGCTTCCCCGCATCGCCGATCCACAGCTGCCCGCTCGTGTCGAACGGCCAGGCCGCGGGATCGGTGATTTCCTTCGGCCGCGGTGGGTAGAGACTGCCGTCGCGCCACACCACCGTCACCGGCGGCCGGTTGCCCTTGGCCGGGAACGCATACGTGATGCGTGAGCACGCGGGCGCGGTCTCGGCGAGCAGCTTCGTCGATTCCGCTTCGATGCGCGACGGAACCCCGAGATTCAGCGTCCAGAACGATGCGTCCATCGAGTGGCAGGCGATGTCGCCGAGCGCGCCGGTGCCGAAATCCCACCAGCCGCGCCACTTGAACGGCGCGTACGCCGGATGGTACGGGCGCTCCGGTGCGGGACCGAGCCACAGGTCCCAGTCGAGCGACGCCGGGGTGTAGTACTCGTCGAGCGGGCGCTCGATCGCCTGCGGCCAGATCGGCCGGTTGGTCCACAGCTGGATCTCGCGCACCGTACCGATCAGCCCCGCTTCCACCCATTCGCGGATCAGCCGGGTGCCTTCTTCGGCGTGGCCCTGATTCCCCATCTGGGTCGCAACTTTGTATTTCCGCGCGGCGTCCTCGAGCTGCTTCACTTCCCACAGCGTGCGCGCCAGCGGCTTCTGAATGCGCGTGTGCTTGCCGAGCTTCATCGCCATCATGCCGGCGACGGTGTGCGTGTGATCGGGCGTCGAGACGGTGACGGCGTCGATGCTCTTTCCTTCTTTATCGAGCATCACCCGGAAATCCTTGAACCGCTTCGCCAGCGGAAAGGCCGAGAATGATCCCGCGCCCTGCCGTTCGTCCACGTCGCACAGCGCGTAGATGTTTTCGGTCTTCCCCACCCCGCGCACGTCGTTCGCCCCCATCCCGCCGATGCCGATGCACGCGATGTTGAGCTTGTCGCTCGGCGCGAGACGATTGCGCCCGCGCGCCCCGAGCACGTGCGGGGGGACGATCGTGAACGCCAATCCGGTGGCGACGTCACCCACAAACTCGCGACGCGAAATGGGGTGGGAGTGTAGGGGCGCAGCATGCTGCGCCCCTACTTTTGGGCCTCTGCGGGACCGTTTGCTCATGGTAGCACCCGGATCTTGATGTTGCGGAAAGCGACCCGATACTCGTGCTCCTGCAGGCCGATGTAGCCTTCGGCGTTGCGCCCGTACCGCGGGTGCGTGGCGAACTTGCTCGCCTTCACTTTCGCCTCCCAGTCCGGGCTGCCGAGCTCATACTCCACGACCTTGACGCCGTTGAGCCATTGCTCGATGTGGTTGCCGTCCACCAGAATGCGCACCTGGTTCCATTCGCCCGCAGGTTTCACCACACCGGCGGGAGATGGATACAATCCGTAGTCGGCGCCCGCGGCAGTGAGACGCGACTGCCCATCCGGGTGTCCGGCATCGTCGAGGACCTGCATTTCCGGGGCGGTCCAGTAAATCGCGTCGTCGTCCTCGCTCGCTCGATAGAAGATCCCGCTGTTGCCTTTCGGGGCGACGTTCCACTCGAGCGACAGCTCGAAATTCCGGAACTTCTCGGTCGTGATGATGTCGGCCGCCGGCCGCACGCGCGTTAGCGCACCTTCACGAACGCCCCAGCCCGAGGGCATCGAATCCATCTGCCACCCCCGCCACCCGACGGTGCTG
>WNGG01023940.1_pt1 | contig 11884 bp, 13 predicted proteins | sample 5400661 | NCBI WGS metagenome assembly WNGG01 (sample SAMN13153372, study PRJNA577476) | soil metagenome | isolation source: 100 cm soil or saprolite under Garry oak tree replicate 1 | place: USA:California | collected 2016-06-15 | reverse complement strand
GTGTACGAGGCGCGTCCGGCCGCGGGCGGTCCCGCCCCCATCGTCGTGTGCATCTCGGAGATCTGGGGCGTCCACGAGTGGGTGCGCGACGTGACCCGCCGCTTCGCCAAGGCCGGCTACTTCGCGGTGGCCCCGGAGCTGTTCAAGCGCGAAGGGGGCGTGGCCCAGATCCCCAACATCCAGGACATCCTCAAGATCGTCCTCGCCGTGCCCCGCAAGCAGGTGCTCGGCGATATCGCGGCCGCGGTGGACTGGGCCAAGAAGCGGCCCGGGGCGCGCGCCGACCGCGCGGGCGTCACCGGCTGGTGCTGGGGCGGCTCGACCGTCTTCCAGGTCGCGGCCACCAATCCAGACATGAAGGCGGCCGTGGCGTGGTACGGCCCACCCGCGCGCCCGTACCCCGATCAGCCCGCGCCCGTCACGGGCTTCGACGTGGCCAAGGACATCAAGATCCCGCTGCTCGGGCTCTTTGGCGAAGAGGACAAGAGTCCCACCCCGGACGACGCCCGCAAGATGGGCGAATTGGTCAAGCAGCACAATCGGAACGTGGAGATCGTCGTCTATCCGGGCGCCACCCACGGCTTCTTTGCCGACTATCGCCCGTCGTTCAACGCGACGGCCGCCGCGGATGCCTGGAAGCGCTGCACCGACTGGTTCGCCAAGTCCCTCAAGGCCTGAGCCCGACGCGCTCACAGGAGAGCCGCATGCCATTCGTCAACATCCGCATCTATGAAGGTTGGGGCAAGGAGCGCAAGGACGAGATCGCCAAGCGCGTGACCGGCGCCATCACCGACGTCACCGGCCTGCCCGAGGAGGCGGTGTGGGTCGTCATCGAGGAGGTCAAGCCCGCCGACTGGTATGCCGCGGGCAGGCCCGGGGAGCCGCTCAAGAAGTGACGCTGGAGATCCGCGACCCTCGCCTCATCGCCGTCGTGGGCACGAAGGTCGAGTTCGAGAAGATCGCTGGCGACTGCCTGTTCACCGAGGGACCGCTCTGGCACCCGACGGGCAAGTACCTGCTGTGGAGCGACATGCCCGGCGATCATCTGCGCCGCTGGTCGGCCCGTGACGGCGTCACCACGTTCCGCAAGCCCTGCAACAAGTCCAACGGCCTGACCTGGGACCGTCAGGGCCGGCTCCTCGCCTGCGAGCATGCCTCGAGCCAGGTGTCGCGGACGGAGCCCGACGGCCGCATCACCTCCATCGCCACGCACTACGAGGGCAAGCAGCTCAACAGCCCCAATGACATCGTGTGCGCGGCCGACGGCGGCATCTACTTCAGCGACCCGCCGTACGGCAGGGCGGACTTCTATGGAGTCAAGCGGGAGCAGGAGCTGTCGCACCAGAGCGTGTACCGCGCCGGCCAAGACCCGAAGCATCCCACGCTCCTCGTGGACGACTTCGACAGGCCCAACGGGCTGTGCTTCTCCCTCGACGGTCGCCGGCTCTTCGTCAACGACACCGCGCGCAAGCACATCCGCGTCTTCGACGTGAAGGCCGACGGCGGCCTCGCGGGAGGGCGCGTATGGGCCGAGACCACGGGGGAGGGACGCGGCGCGCCCGACGGCATGAAGCTCGACTCCGCCGGCAACGTGTATTGCTGCGGCCCCGGAGGCGTCCACGTCTTCACGCCCGAAGCCGCCTGTCTGGGCGTGATCAAGGTCCCGGAGCCCACGGCCAACTTCGCCTGGGGCGACGATGACTACCGTAGCCTCTATATCACCGCGTCCACATCCGTGTACCGGATCCGGGTACAGGTCCCGGGGTTCCCGGCCCTGTAGCCCCGCGTGACAAACCGCCAAAGGAGGCTGCTCATGGTCCGCTCACTGATTTTGCTCCTCGCCGCGCTGCTGGCGCTGCCGCTCTCGGCCGAAGCCCAGAAGCCGATCAAGGTCGGCGTGCCCTTGCCCCTCTCCGGCCCCCCTGCGCTCTTCGGCGAGCCGGCGAGCAAGGGCGCCCAGATGTACGTGGACGAGCTCAACGCCAAGGGTGGCGTCCTCGGCCGGAAGATCGAGCTGCTCATCCGGGACTCCAAGGCCGACGCCAACGAGGCGGTCCGCGTCTCGCGCGAGCTCATCCTCAAGGAGAACGTGGACTTTCTCATGGGGACGCTGACCTCCGCGGAGGGCCCCGCCGTCTCCGTGGTGGCCAAGGAGAACAAGATCGTCTTCATCGCGCCGATCCCCAAGACGGACCAGCTCACGGCGGCCGACAAGCTCCACCCCTATGTCTTCCGGGTGGCCGCGAACACGACCATGGAAGGCCGGAGTGCCGCGGAGATCGTGGCCAAGTGGCCCGTGACCAAGATCGCCACCATCGCCTTCGACTACGCCTACGGCCAGGACGTGACCAAGTCCTTCGTCGAGCACATCAAGCGGATCAAGCCCGGCGTGGAGATCGTGGACCAGCAGTGGCCCAAGCTGGGCGAGCAGGACTACAACCCGTTCATCAATGCCCAGATGGCCAAGAAGCCGGACGCGGTGGTCTCCTCGATCTGGGGCGGCTTCTTCGTGACCTTCTCGAAGCAGGCCAAGGCGCTGGGCTACTTCGACGCGATCAAGTACAACTTCATCGGGCTCGGCGAGGCGGGCTCGCCCGAGACGACCAAGTCGATGGGCGCGGACTACCCGGTAGGGATCTGGGGCAACTCCTACGACGCCTTCTACTGGGAGGACAATCCGGGCCCGCACAAGGACTACACCGCGCGCCTCTCGAAGTACCTGAAGGACGAGTACCCCTCGTCGTGGGCCATCCAGGGCTACATCGGCATGGCCTTCCTGACCGAGGCGATCAAGAAGGCGGGGAGCACGGACTCGGACAAGGTCTCCAAGGCGCTCCTCGGGCTGACCATCGACACGCCCATCGGCAAGCAGACCCTTCGCGAGAAAGATCATCAGGCGAACCGCGGCCAGCTCTACGGAAAGACGGTGAAGGACCCGAAGTACAACTTCCCGATCATGAAGCCCATCACCTACATCGATCCGACCAAGTTCATGGACTAGGTCTTCTCCCCTCACCCGGCCCTCTCCCCTGAGGGGAGAGGGATCAAGAAATTCCTCTCCCCCGTCGCGGGGGAGAGGGCAGGGTGAGGGGGCCTGTCTCGATGCCCGACCTCTCCTTCGCCTTCGCGCAGTCCCTGAGCGGCCTCACCGCGGCGATGTTCCTCTTTCTCATCGCGGCGGGCCTTTCGCTCATCTTCGGCGTTCTTCGCGTGCTCAACTTCGCCCACGGCACCTTCTACATGCTGGGCGCGTACTCGGCCTATCAGATCGTTCAGTGGCTGGGCACGGGCCCCATCACCTTCTGGATAGCCGCGCTGGGGGCGGCCACGGGGGTCGCCCTCCTCGGCGGCATCGTCGAGCGCTTTCTCTTCCAGCGCCTCTACGGCAAGGAGGAGCTGTACCAGCTCCTCTTCACGTATGCCCTCGTCCTCATCTTGAGCGATGTCGCCAAGATCATCTGGGGCACGCAGCAGAAATCGGTGAGCCGCCCCGCCGGCCTCACGGGCGCCGTGAGCGTCTTGGGAGCGAGGATTCCCGACTACAACCTCTTCATCATCCTGCTCGGCCCCGCCATCGCGCTCGGGTTCTGGTACGTGCTCCAGCGCACGCGCGTCGGGCGATTCATCCGCGCGGCGGCCCTGGATCGCGAGACCCTGGGCGCCCTCGGCGTCAACGTCAAGGCGCTGTACACGGGCGTGTTCATGCTCGCCTCGTTTCTCGGCGGGCTCGGCGGCGCTCTCATCTCGCCCATGCGGGCCATCGTCCCCGGCATGGACACGGAAGTCATCGTCGAGGCCTTCGTGGTCGTGGTCATCGGAGGGCTCGGCTCCTTCTGGGGGACCTTTCTCGGCGCCCTCATCTACGGCCAGGTCCTCTCCTTCGGGATCCTGTTCTTCCCGCGCTTCTCCATCTTCTCGATCTTCGCCCTCATGGCCGCCGTCCTCATCATCCGGCCCTGGGGCCTCCTCGGGCGGCCATTGAAATGACGCAGAGGCTGGGCTCTCGCTGGCCGGTCCTCGTGCTCATCGCCGCCTTCTTCGTGCCCGCGCTCGGCTCGCGCTACTACACCTTCCTGGCCAACGACGTGGTCATCTGGGCGCTCTTCGCCACCAGCCTCAATCTTCTCGTGGGCTATACGGGGCTCGTCTCGTTCGGCCACGCCGCCTACTTCGGCATCGGCGCGTACACCACCGGGCTTCTGATGAAGAAGATCGGCGTCCCGTTTCTCCTCGCCTTCCCCGCCGCCGGCCTCCTGGCCGGCCTCTTCGCCCTCGTCTTCGGCTTCTTCTGTGTGCGCCTGACCCGCATCTACTTCGCCATGCTCACGCTGGCCTTCGCCCAGATCGTGTGGGCGATCTGCTTCAAGTGGAACGAGGTCACGGGCGGGGAGCAGGGCATGCCGGAGATCCCCTACCCGGATTTCGCCTGGCTCGAGCGCGTGGCGACCGCGGCGCCGTTTCTCAGCTATCGGACGTCGGAGTACTTCTACTTTCTCACCTTGCTGATGGTCGCCCTCTGCCTGTGGCTCCTCCGCCGCATCGTGGGCTCGCCCTTCGGGCGCATGCTCACGACCATCCGCGAGAACCCGGAGCGCGCGGAGTTCATCGGGGTCAACGTGCGGCGCTACGAGCTGGGCGCCTTCGTCATCGCGGGCGCCTTCGCGGGCCTGGCCGGCGGCCTCTTCGGTATCTTCAACCGAGGCGTCTTCCCGGACTTCGCCTACTGGACCAAGTCCTCCGAGGTGCTGATCATGACGCTCCTGGGAGGCATGGGCACCTTCTTCGGTCCCGCCCTGGGCGCCCTCGTGCTCCTCTGGCTCAACCAGCAGATCGTCTCGTACACGCAGTACTGGCCCCTCATCCTCGGCACCATCCTCGTCGTGCTTCTCTTCGTCTTTCCCGGAGGGATCGCGGGCGCCGCCCTTGGCCTCTGGCGCAGGCTCTCGCGGAGGCCGGCGAGTGCTTGAGGTCCGCGAGCTGCGCAAGAGCTTCGACGGCTTCCAGGCCGTGGGCGGCGTGAGCTTCTCCGTGCCGCGCGGCTCCGTGAGCGCCATCATCGGGCCCAACGGCGCGGGCAAGACCACGCTCTTCAACCTCATCACGGGTCATCTCCGTCCCGACGCGGGCAGCGTCAGCTTCAAGGGCCGGGAGGTGACGGGCATCGCGCCGCACGACCTCTGCCGCCTCGGCATGGGCCGCTCCTTCCAGCGGACGAACATCTTTCCGCAGCTCACGGTGTACGAGAACGTCCAGGCCGCCTACGTGTCCCATCGCGGCCGCGGCTGGAGCCTCTTCGAGCGCGTGGAGCGCCTCTTCCGGGAGGAGGCCGAGTCCGTGCTCGCCTCCGTGGGCCTCCTCGACAAGGCGAGCGAGATCGCGGGATTCCTCTCTCACGGCAACCAGAAGCAGCTCGAGCTCGGCATCGCCCTCGCCCTCGAGCCCGAGATCCTCCTCCTCGACGAGCCCACGGCCGGCATGTCGGCCCAGGAGACGCGGGAGTCGATCCAGCTCATCGAGCGCATCGCGCGCGAGCGCGGACTCACCCTCCTCTTCACGGAGCACGACATGGAGGTGGTCTTCGCCATTTCCCAGCGCATCACCGTGCTCCACCAGGGCCGCGTCATCGCCGACGGAGCTCCCGACGAAGTCCGGCGCCATCCGGAAGTCCGGCGCGTGTATCTGGGGGAGCGTCACTGATGGCGGCCATCCTCGAGGTCCAGCAGGTCTACACCTCCTACGGCCTGTCCCAGGTGCTCTTCGGCGTCTCCCTCGAGGTGGCGGCGGGGGAATGCGTGTGCCTCGTGGGGAGAAACGGGGTCGGCAAGACCACGACCATGCGAAGCATCATGGGGCTGACGCCGGCCCGGCAGGGGCACGTGGTGTGGAAAGGGCGAGACATCACGCGTCGCGAGCCCTACGAGATCGCCGGGCTCGGCATCGGCTTCGTCCCCGAGGACCGGCGCATCTTCGCCGACCTGACCGTCTGGGAGAACCTCGACGTGGCGGCGCGCCGTCCTCGTGGCGACGGGAGGGAAAGCCAGGGCTGGACCCTCGAGCGGGTCTTCGATCTCTTTCCCAAGCTCCGCGAGCTGGTGGCTCGGCAGGGCGGACACCTGTCGGGCGGCGAGCAGCAGATGCTGACGATCGCGCGCACGCTCATGGGCAATCCCGAGCTGCTGCTCCTGGACGAGCCCTCCGAAGGGCTGGCACCGCTCGTGGTCGACCACCTCAAGGACCAGAACGAGGGCACGGCCAGGGCCTTCCGCGAGGACGAGTCAATCCGCGCCCAATACCTTGCGCTCTGATTTTCTGGTAGGGTGTGGGCCATGGCGACCTTCATCATCACGTGCCCCTGCTGCAACGGCCGGCTGACGATCGACCCAGGCCTCGAAGCGGTGGTCGCGCACGAGCCGCCACCGCGAAAGAGCTCGGGCCTGGGACTGGGCGAGGCGATCACCTCGCTCAAGGGCGAGGCGGCCAAGCGCGAGGGGTTACGTCAGGGGGGAGCGAGCGCCGCTCCTCCCCCGACACCCCCCCACCGGGCTGGCGTGGCCGCATATGCCTTCAGCTAATTTGACGGGCGATCTTCTCAAGCGCGTCAGCCGCTCGTTCTACCTGTCCCTCGCGGTCCTCCCGGCTCCGGTCCGACCCATCCTGGGGTTGGCATATCTCTTTGCCCGGGCGGCCGATACCATCGCCGACTCCCGCCTGATCGGCCGGGAGCAGCGGATCACCCATCTGCTCGCCTTCCGCGACGAGCTCGACGGCCTGGCCCCGGGCCGGCTCGCCGCCATCGTCGCCGCCACCCGCGGCATCCAGTCCCTCGAGGCCGAGCGCACCCTGCTCGAGCGCCTGCCCGAGTGCTTCGCGGCGTACCAGGCGCTGCCCGTGGCGGATCGCCAGCGCGTCCGCCATGTCCTCGAGACCATCATCGAGGGAATGACCGAGGACCTGCGCCGCTTCCCCGGCGAGGACGAGACGGGCCTCTCCGCCCTCGAGTCGCGCCACGACCTGGACCGCTACACCTACCTCGTGGCCGGCTGCGTCGGCGAGTTCTGGACGGAGGTCCACGTCGCCCACCGGCCGAGGCTCAAGCACTGGGACCTCGAGAAGATGAAGTCGCTGGGGATCCGCTTCGGCAAGGGGCTCCAGCTCACCAACGTGCTGCGCGACATCCCGCGCGACCTTCGGCAGGGCCGCTGCTATCTGCCGAGCCGCGACCTGGCGCGGCTGGGGCTCGAGCCCAAGGACCTCCTCGAGCCCGCGGCGGGGGCGGCGCTCCGACCGCTGCTCGTCGAGCTGCTCAACCTCGCCCTCGATCACTACGAGGCCGGCTGGCAGTACACCTTTGCCATTCCCAAGCGCGAGACCCGGATGCGCCTGGCCTGCGCCTGGCCGCTCCTCATCGGTCTGCGCACGCTCGATCTCCTCGCGCAGTCGCCGAACTGGCTCGACCCCGACGTGGTCCTCAAGGTGCCGCGCTTCCGCGTCTACGGCATGATGGCGCAGTCCATGGCCACCGTCTGGTCCACCCGCATGCTTGCGAGAAAGGCGCGCCAGCTCCGCGAGCGCATCCGCCTGTGATCCCCATCTTCCAGGTGGACGCGTTCGCGGAGAAGCCCTTCGCGGGCAATCCCGCCGCCGTCGTCCTGGATGCCCGCGGACTCTCGGACCAACAGATGCAGGCCATTGCCGCGGAGATGAACCTGGCGGGCACGGCCTTCCTGACCCCGGCCCGCGGCGGCGAGGGCGCGCAGTGGCACCTGCGCTGGTTCACGCCGACGCGGGAGGTCGCCTATTCCGGCCACACGACGGTCGCAGCCGTGCACGCTCTCCTCGAGGCGGGACGGCATCGCGGCGAGCACGTCGTGTTCGAGACCATGTCCGGCCCCCTGGGCGCCAGCGTGGTCGCGGACAAGACGCGGCGGCTGATCTGGCTCGAGCCCAGGGTGCCCACGCTTCATCCGTTCACGGGGCAGCTCGCCCACGTGCGCGAGGCCGTCGGTCTCCCTGCCGCCGCGGGCTGGGCGGCCACCGTCACCACGCCAGATCATGACCTCGTCATCCCGGTCGCCGGGCTCGATCTTCTCCGGTCGCTCAGGCCGAACATGACCGCCCTCGGAGACGCGGCCACCCACGCGGGCCTCCGCGGAGTCTGCCTCGTCTCCCGCGAGACGGTGGAGCCGGGCTCCACGACCCACAGCCGCTTCTTCGCGCCCCACTACGGCATCCCCGAAGACATCGTCACCGGCTCGGTCCACTCCTCGATCGGCCTGTGGCTGCTCGAGGCGGGGCTCCTGCGCCCCGCCGGCACCATGGTCGAATTCACCGCCGAGCAGGGCGATGGTCTCGGGCGCCCCGGGCGGCTTCGCGTCGAGCTCCTGGTCCGGGACGGCGTTGTCGGTCGGGTGCGCGTCGGCGGCTCGGCGGTGACCGTGATGGCCGGCAGCATCGCGCGCCCGCCCGCGTGAGATTTCTCGGCGTCGATCTCGCGTGGAAGGACGGCAATCCCTCCGGCGTCGCCCTCCTGGCCGGGCAGCGTTTCCCTCTCCGCCTGCGCGAGATCCCTCACTCGCTCGGGCGACACGAGGATGTGCTGGGCTGGATCGCCAGGCACGTCGCCCGTCACCGGGCCTCGGTCGCGATCGACGCCCCGCTCCTGGGCCTGGGGACGGGTCGACGCGTCTGCGACAACGAGATCTCGAGCCGCTTCGGACGCTTCCACGCCTCGACCCACAGCCCGCCACGCTACCCCGGCCTCGACGCCTTCATCGCGGCCCTGCTCTCGGCCTATCCCCTCGAGTCCTTAGGCCCGGCATGGCAGCCGAGGAGCGCGTGCCCGGCCATCCGCGAGATCTATCCGAATGCGCTGCAGATCCTGCTCTTCACGCTTGACCGCACGCCCGGGCTCACCATCGTCAAGTACAAGCAGCGTCACTTCGGCGACCGACGGCGCTGGGTGGAGCGGGGGCTTCGGCCTTTCATCGAGCGCTGCGCGACGGCGCTCGGCGGGCGCTACGTGGTCAGGGGAGACACGGCCTGGCGCGCCCTCGTCGCGCTCCGCCCGAGCGCGTCCATGTCGGGCGGCGAGCTCAAGTCGATCGAAGACCGGTGGGACGCCATCCTCTGCGCGGTCGGGGCGGCGCTCGAGTTCTTCCAGAAGCCCTCGATGCGCTTCTATCCCGACGGCGCCGAGGCCTGGCGGAGCGGCTTCATCCTGGCCCCTGCGCTACCGTGTCCGCGATAGGAGAATCGCGCGGGCCTGCTCCAGGTGGCGCTGCGCGTCGGCATAGCGGCCGAGACGGCCGAGGGCAAGGGCGAGGTTCGCGTGCGCCTCCGCATAGCGTGGATCGATCTGGAGCGCAGCCTCGTAGTGTCGCGCCGCGTCCTCCCAGCGCCCCTGCTTCGCAAGGGCGATGCCCCAGTTGTTCTCCGCATGCGCAAGTCGAGGGTTGACGCGCAGGGCCTGTCGGAAGTGGGTGATCGCCTCCTCGGGCCGCCCGCGTTCGTCGAGGGCGACGCCGAGGCTCGAATGCGCGATGGCCGACGGCGCCGTCACGAGCGCGTACGTCCATAGCGTCTCCGCATCGCGCCACACGCGAATCTGGCCGACGGTCAGCCAGGCCAGGCACCCGACGGCGGCGACGACGGGGATCGACCATGCGCGGCTCCAGAGCACGCTCACGAGCCCTCCGAGGAGGAGGGCCCAGGGCAGACACGGCAGGTAGGTGTACCGGTCGGCGGCGATCTGCGGTCCGTTGTGGGCGATGCCGACCACGGGAAGCAGCATGACGATATAGGCCGCCCACGCCGCGAAGAGCCACGGCCAGCGCCGGCGCAGGAGGAGGGCGGCGATCGTGATCGCCGCGACCAGCGTCAGGCTCAAACGGTACATGGGAGATCCAGGGTCGAGATCGAGTGGGAGCTCGTACAGGGGGGAGAGACCCGTCGGCAGGAGCGTCTTCCACAGGTAGAAGACGACGGAATACCCCGAGATGGCGAGACGCTGGGCCACGCCGAGGTCGCCGAGGCTGCTCACGCTGCCTCCCGAGCGCACCGCGACCATGGCGATGGCGGCCGCGAGCAGGCTCAGGAGCGCGAAAGGCGCCTTCTCCATCAATCGCGCCCGCCACGCTCCCGTACTCACGCGGCCCAGCGGATAGGCGTCCAGGACGAGCAGCACCACCGGCAAGCTCACCGCCATGGACTTGGATCCGAGCGAGAGGGCGAAAGCGCCGAGAGCGAGCCAGCTCCAGCGGCTCCGCCAGAGGGACTCCTCCCGCACTGCCCGCAGGTAGGCGAGAATGGCGAGAAGGAAGAAGAAGGCCGAGAGCACGTCGCGGCGCTCGGTGACCCACGCCACGGACTCGACGCGGAGCGGATGGAGCGCAAAAGCCAGCGCGGCGGCGGCGGCGCCCGCGAGGCGCGCTGTGCCCCCGACACCACTCGCCGTTTCGAGGAGCCGCATGACGAGGAGGCAGACGAGCCCGGCGTTGGCTCCGTGGATCAGGACATTGGTCAGGTGATAGCCGCGTGGATCCATGCCCCAGACGAGGTAGTCGACGGCAAACGAGAGCCACGTCACGGGAATCCAGTGGCCCTTGTGAAAGCTGGTGAGCATCCAGCCGAGCTGCGACGGTCCGAGGCCGCGCCAGGCGCGGTTCGCGACGAGATTAGACTCGTCGTCCCAGGGCAGGAAGCGGCCGTCGAGGGCGGGAAGGAAGACGAGACAGGTCAGCGCGGCGACAGCGAGGGCGACCAGCATGCCGGCGAATCGCCCCTCGACCGCCCGCGCGATGGATCGCGCCATCCGGGACAACGGGCGGCTCAGTCCCTCACGGGCAGCGCGAGCAGCCCTGCGGGGTCCACGCGCGCGCGCCGCAGCTGGGCGCCCCAGTGCAGGTGCGGCCCCGTGGCGCGCCCCGTGCTGCCCACCGCGCCGATGGTGTCGCCCCGCTCCACGAGGGTGCCTTCGGCCACCTGCACGCGATCGAGGTGCATGTAGAGCGTGTAGAGTCCCTGGCCGTGGTCGAGGGCCACCGTGCGTCCGCCGAAGAAGAAATCCCCGATGAGTGCGACCCGGCCCCGGTTGGCGGCGACCACCGGCGTGCCCATCGGCGCAGCGTAGTCGAGGCCGGAGTGAGGCGAGCGGGCCTTGCCGTTGATGATCCGCCGCGCCCCGAATCCTTCCCCCGGTCCCGTCGAGGTCACGGGCCTGGTGAAGTGGCCTCGCCAGAGCCGTTCGCCTGACGACATGCCGTAGAGCGTGTTGAGCTGGGCGGCTTCGCGCTCGGCGCGTTGCTCGGTCACGCGGTCGAGGTCGACCAGGTTGCCGGGCAGCGACAGCTTCTGCACGGGAAACTTCCGAGACTTGATCTTGATCGTGCCCACGGCCTTTCTCGGATTGCCCGCGCCGTCCACCCAGCCCACGCGCCATGTCGCCGACCCCGTCGGCGCGGCGAGGTCCACCCCGATCAAGGCCGCGTAGCCATCGGCATACGGAAAGAAGATCAGGGGCCGGTCGCCGACGCTGCCCTCGATGAGCTTGGCCTCAGGGACGCCCGTGACGATGAGCGCCCCCGCGTCTCCCTGCCGCAGTGACGACGGCGTCGCCGTCACCTTGACCCCACCCTCCGCCGGCGCCACCAGCACTACCGAAATCGCCGCCGCCACCGTCATCATCACGCCGACGCGCTTCATCATGCGCCGATTGTACGCGCCGGGCCGATAACACCGAAGAAACCGCGCGGATAGTGCGCGAGGTGGGAGTGGGTCGGGTGCCGTCGGGAGCGAATCCGACGAGCCGTAGCGCGCCCCGAAGCGCAGGGCGCCTCCGCCGCGCGAGTCGTGCCCGCCGCAGGCGGGGCGACGAGCGCACCCCCCG
>WNGG01008192.1_pt1 | contig 11884 bp, 11 predicted proteins | sample 5400661 | NCBI WGS metagenome assembly WNGG01 (sample SAMN13153372, study PRJNA577476) | soil metagenome | isolation source: 100 cm soil or saprolite under Garry oak tree replicate 1 | place: USA:California | collected 2016-06-15 | reverse complement strand
CTCTTCGACAACGGCCAGAATCTGAAAAATTCGGCATAGAAGATGAGGAACGGGAACGTCACAGCCAGGAGTGCTGAAGCGGTCCAGATTTCCAAGTCATAGGCCGGTGGTCCGGCATGAAGCGTTCCGGATATGGCCGGCGCGAGTGCGCGGTACATTTGCGCCAGCGCGCTTCCGATGACGATAACGGCAATGACATTAGCAATTCCTTTGAGGGGCTGCGCCAGCTTTCCAAAAAGCGAATTCTGCAGCATGTTTATAACGACAATTGAGCCGAAGATGAACGGGACCGGAGCGGTGACCAGAAATGCCATCACATCCATTTTGATGATGCCTACGCCGAACCAGAATGCCAATCCGCCGATGACAAGCGCGACCACCGTCCAAACCATACCCAGCAAGGGCTGCCGCATCACACCGGAAAACGTGGTGAGCGGCCAGAGGTCGAAGTTCGCCATCGTGAAAAGCCCGATCAAAAAAGAGACTTCGAAAACGAGAATATTCAAAGCACTGAACATCCCGTGCGGGTCTAACGACCGAACGTAAACCGGCGCGCCTTCCATGAATCCGTAGTCGAAAAAGATCCTGAAGAGCAGGTAATTCACGACGTAGCATGCAGCGAGCAGGACCAAACCTGCGGCAACTTCATTCCTGATGACTGCCTTGAAGGGCCAGCCGCCGAAGATGATCGCACCCCAGAACGTCACGACAACCGAAGTGATTGTCACATGCATGAGCATCGGAGCCGGCGGCGTCACATTTCCTCCGGCGACAGCCAGCGAAGCCGGCAGGACGATCGCTCCGATCACGGCTGTGGTTATCGCCAGCAAAATACCTTTCAGCGGCTGACGTTGTTTCGCAGCGAAACTCGGCTGATTCGTGCCCCAGGTGACGCCCACGACTATTTGCATCGGAATAAGGCACATCAGGCTGTAGGAGACCCACCCGGCAAAAGTCGGAAAGTCAAAAAATGAAATGAGGGCGAGGGATACGGCCATCACGATGATAGTGGCAACGATTCCTAATACAGGCTGCTTCATGAGTATTCCCCTCCTCGCAGAGGAGGGGAATATAACAAAAAAGACCGCAGTTATACCTACGACCGGCAATTGCATCTTCTTGACACTGGCTATCGCGGGGAATAGCCTCTCGAAAGGAGATTGAACGTAACAATGCGTTGGAATTCAGTCCTATTCGTGGCGGCCGTCGCTGCCGTCTTATTGTTGAATCTCGGAGTGACCGCTCAAGAAACCGGTCAGCAAGGCGGTGGACGTAGCCCACAACGCGGGGCCAATCTCCCTCCGGCCGGACCGGCGCCGCGACTTTCAGACGGCAAACCGGACTTCAGCGGCCATTGGAACAATCCATATACGCCCAACATGGCCGGCCCGAAGGGGGCTAGTGCTCTCGATCCAACGACGCGTCTGCCATTCGACTGGCCGCATAAAGGTGAGCCGTTGCTCGATGCCAAAGGGCAGCCGAAGACCTACGATCTTCCGTACACCGAGTGGGGATTGAAGCAGTGGAAAGAATATGATCCGGAGAAGAACGGGGACTACGCGGGAAGTTGTCTGCCTTTCGGAATGTCGCGCAACATCAACTCTCCACATGGAGTCCAGATCGTCCACAGTAACGGCGCCTTCGCGTTTCTCTTCGAGCAGAACACATGGTTCCACTGGATCTCATTGGATCCGAATTTTAAATGGCCGGCAGACTTGCCGCCGAGCTGGACGGGAGTCTCCACCGCACACTGGGACGGTGACACGCTTGTCATCGAGACGACGGGCTTTAACGGATACACGAGGCTCGACACCATCGGGCATCCTCACAGCAAGGATATGAAGTTCATCAACACCTTCACCCGTACCGACTCGCGTACGATCTTGCACACGGTGACGGTTCATGATCCGAAGGCCTACACTCACGATTGGATGAACGTAAGGACGTGGACCTTGAAGCCCGCGAACGACGTGATCATGGAGTACTCCTGCGAAGAGAACAACGTCAGCCTGCAGCATGGGACTATCACAAAGTGGAAGTATCCGGAGACCGTTGACTGAACCTGAAGAACGGGCGCTCCGCGAAGCGCAAGCGCGGCAGCGCGCAGCCTCAAGAAATAGACCGCCCCTACAGTTCAGCCCCGAGAAACAGATGCGGATTCGAAAGTTGCCATTTCTTGATAGAGGCGAACAGCGGCGGTGATGATACTCATGGCGACAGCGGCGCCCGTTCCCTCGCCCAGACACATGTCCAGATCGAGAATCGGCCGGGCACTGAAGTATTCCAGCATTCTGCGATGGCCTCGTTCTCGCGACAGGTGTGAAAAGAAAATAAACTGTCGCGATTCCGGCGCCAACTTTGTGGCGATCATTGCGCCGGCACCGGAAATGAAACCATCGACAACAACGGGGATGCGCCGCGAGGCCGCCGCAATAATCAATCCGGCGATCGCCGCGATCTCAAAACCTCCGATCTTCGTAAGGACATCGAGCGCATCGTGCGGGTCGGGTTGATGGCTATGGAGCGCCTTTCTGATGAGATTGGCCTTATGGCGCATCCGTTCGTCATCCACGCCCGTACCTCGCCCGACGGCCTCTTCAACCGGCAAGCCGGCAATCACGGCGAGTATGGCCGAACTGGATGTGGTATTCCCAATGCCCATCTCGCCGGTTCCAATCAGATCGTAGCCTTGGGCGCAATCCATTCCGACCTGAATGGCTCGAATCGCCTCCTCCTCGGTCATCGCCGGATGCTCGACGAAGTTCTCGGTGCCTCGGCGTACCTTTTTCGAAACGAGGCCGGGCCGCTCCTGAAAGTCGTAATCGACGCCGACATCGACGATAACGTTCTCGATGCCGTAATGACGGCACAAGACATTGATGGCGGCACCTCCGCGCAAGAAGTTGAAAACCATCTGTGCGGTCACTTCGCGGGGATAGGCGCTAACGCCGGTACGCGATACTCCATGGTCGGCCGCAAACGTGAAGATCGCCTGCTTATTCAGAACGAGATCCACTGATCCCCTCATAACGCCGAACTCACGGGCGAACTCTTCCAACCGCCCAAGGCTCCCTGTTGGCTTCGTGAGGTTATCGAGCCGCCGCTGCAATAGAGAGCGGAGCTGACCATCGGGGCTTTGAATCTCAGGCAAGGAAACTGGCATAGGTTGCGATCTCCACAAAGTGAAAAGTTGCTCCAAAACAATCGCCCGTAATCCCGCCGATCCAACGGCGAAAGTATGTCGAGGCAACAGCGACCACAATTCCTGCAACACAGAATGCAACAGCGCCGGAAACGCGAGAGATCAGGATCACGAGGGCGCCGCTGTATAGGGTTGTCACAATGAGTGTGTTGGTTTCTATTCTCTTTGCGAATTCCGAACCGAGACCGTCGTGGCTATATGGAGTGAAATATCCGAGAGGAAGAAAGGCCCAACGCCCAAGAATCTGCGCCGTCATGAGTGCGGCGTCGAGCCGGGCGGGATTCATGGATGTGAGCGCCGCATATTTAGCGAGTACGCAGAGGATCAATGTGATGGCGCCGAATGCTCCAATGCGGGCGTCCTTCATAATCTGGAATCGTTCTTCACGCGTCCAGCCGCCTGCCGCATCGGCTACGTCCGCCAAACCATCTTCGTGCAGTCCGCCTGTCACCCACACGAGGAAACCCAGTATGATCACAATTGAAAAGGAATCCGGAAATATTAAGGTCAATGCGCGCCGGAGGATGGCGGCGGCCAGCCCGATGGCGAATCCGATTGCCGGATAGAAGTAATAAGAAGACGCAATGCGGGGTGCCGTAAGAGTTTCTGTGCGGACCGGCAGCCTCGTCAGGAATTGCACGGCCACACGAAATCCCATCATTTCACCTGCAGCGGAATGCCGCAGACCATCAGTAAAACGCGGTCCGCAATTTCAGCCACGCGCTGGTTCATAAGGCCGGAATGATCCCGAAAGCGGCGAGCTAATGCATTGTCCGGGACAATGGCCCACCCGACTTCGTTTGTAATCGCCACAACCTCGGCTTCGGCAACACGCAGGGTACGGCACAACAATTCAATCTGTTTTCCGGCTTGGTCTTCGGCGCGCAGAACCCAGTTGGACAGCCAAACAGTCAGACAGTCGATGACGACAACCCCTTCCAGTCTTCTCAAGTGTTCCGATAGGTCATACGCTTCCTCGATCGTGTCCCACTGAGCACCCCGTTCTGCGCGATGGCGTGCGGCGCGCTCGCGCATTTCGTCGTCCAGAGGTTCCGACGTGGCAATATACGTTTTCGGATCCTTTGAGCCGGCATATACGAGCGCATGGCGCGTCTTGCCGCTGCGTGCTCCCCCAGTAATCAGCGTAATCATCGTGAGAAGATCCTCCGCAGTTCGCGGACAGCCTCACCGACGCGCGGACCAGGCGTCACAAAATATTCACCTGATATGGGAAATACGGCGTCGTGGCGAACTGCGCGAAGGAAGAAATACTTCTGCCAGACTTGCTTCACCACTTGTCTCTCGGATTCCGTGACGATGTGGTCATGCCCCATATCCAGAATGATGTCTGGATCACGACGAATCACTTCTTCGAAGGAGAATCGCGGGTATTGCACGACAACATCGGTTGCCGCATTGACGCCACCGGCCAATTCGATCAGTTCGTTCAGGTAACTCCCGCGGCCAACCACAACGAGACCCGCAACGGTGGCTGGCGTACGACCAACCACAAACAATACCTTCGGCTTGGGAGCTCGATTCGTGCGACCGGTATTTTGATGGATCTCGTTATCGATGGATTGAACCAGCCTCTTGCCTCGTTCCGGCATTCCGATCTTTTCGGCGATAATCTGGATCGACCGATAAATGCCCGAAACACTATCCGGATGCAGAGTAATGACGTCGATGCGTCCAGTCTGGCGGAGAGCCGCCACGACATTCGTTTGGTTGTCGTTCACGAAAACAAGGTCCGGGTTGAGCGCGAGAATCAGCTCAATGTTCGGTGTCGCGTAGCCTCCGATTTTCGGCTTGCTTTTGGCGGCCTCCGGGTAATTGCAATAGAGCGTGTCGCCAACGACTTGATCACCCGCGCCGAGCGCAAAAAGAATTTCCGTAACACTTGGAGCCGTGGACACGATCCGATGCGATGCGAGCGCGAATAATAAGACCAGCCACATCTAAATTCTCCTGAGGTAATTCAACAGACGCATGTTCTCTTCACGTTTCTTGATCGCAAATCGAAAGCAAGAGCCGCAAGAGCCGTCGACACCCTCGATTCGTCGGCAATCCCGAATCAAGATGTGCTGCTCAGCGAGAGCGGCGATCAGTTCGTCCAACATCCGATGGGTGTCACAACGCGCGAAGAAAAAGTTCGCTGCCGTCGGAAATCCGCGAACGTGAGCAAGACCTTGAAGCTGTTTCCACAGCCAGATCCTTTCCCGCTGCACAAGCTGCAGGGTAGCCTCTTGATAGGAACGATCAGCCAGACTCGCGATACCCGCAATCTCAGCGAGGTTGTTGACTTGCCAGGGTTCGCGGGACTGCGTAAGCGATGGCACGCCTTCCCCGACGAGGTACCCCAATCGTAGGCCGGGAATGGCGTAAAACTTGGTCATCGACCGCAGAACCCAGAGATTCGGGAATTTCCCGATATACCGGACCATTGAAGGTTGGCCGGTAAATTCAATAAACGCCTCGTCCAGCAAAATCTGCGTTGATCCGGAAATCTGTCCAAGCCAGTCCAATAGCGGTTCAGGCGGAACGTATGCGCCTGTCGGATTGTTCGGATTCGTCAGGATCACTACATCACTGACCGGCTGGATGATCGGTAATCGAAAATGATCCTCGGGCCGCAACGCGGTTACCGTGACTGCAGCTCCCGCACTCTCCAGGGCGCGGCGGTATTCCATAAACGCCGGCACAATCAAGGTCGCGCTTTGCGGGCGCGTGGTTCTCAACCAAAAATAAATCAGTTCCGTTGCTCCGTTGCCCGTCAGGATTTGACCGGCAGGTGCGCCCAGTTCATTGGATAGACAACGCACAAAGCGGGTGGGCATCTCTTCCGGATAGACTGCGATGGTATCCAAAGATTCTTGAAGGGCAGCAATGGCCTTTGGAGAAGGTCCAAGTGGATTGATATTGGCGCTGAAATCCAAGACGTCCCGATAATCCAAATTGCGCTCACGCGCGAACGCGAGCGCTCGACCGCCATGATTTAGAACTGAAGCCATATGCCTAACGCCAGGTACGAAAATGCCGCGACGCCATACATCAACGACCGGACAGTTGCGAAGCGACTCCACTGCAGTTCGTCAATCGGATCGCCGAGAAACGGCTTGTGCACGGGACAACCGAAGTAGTAGTTCAAGCCGCCTAGCTGCACGCCTAAGGCTCCGGCGAGCGCGGCTTCCGGATAGCCCGCGTTTGGAGAAGGTTGCAACCGGGCGTCTCGCAAAATTATCGCAGCCGCACTTCGCCATCGAAGCCGCAACAGTGCCGCACTCAGGACGATAAATCCCGCCGTTATACGAGCCGGTATATAGTTGGCCAGATCGTCTAGCCGGGCGGCTGCCCAACCGAATCGAATGTAACTTTCGTTTTTGTAGCCAATCATGGAGTCCATCGTGTTGATCGCCTTGTAGGCAACCATGCCGGGAATGCCGGCGAGGGCGAGGAAAAACAACGGCGCAACAATACCGTCGCTGAGGTTCTCCGCAACTGTTTCAAAGACGGCGCGCGTGATTTCATTTTCGGACAACTTGTCCGTGTCACGCCCAACGATCTGTCCGACGAGATTTCGGGCAACATTAAGATCTCCGGAGCGCAGGGCTTCGATGACTCGAAGGGCGTGTTGATCGAGACTGCGGAGTGCAAGGCAACTGAAGATCCAGTAGACGGCAACAGGAGATCTTCCCCATCGCAATGTGGCGGCCGTGAAGACCAGGCTGACCGACAGAACCATGAATACCAGTACCGAGCCTGCTGCTCGCTCGTAAGGCATGATTCTTCGCAACAACCGTTCGAACCGGCGAACGAGGAAGCCGATGCCTTCGACCGGGTGGGGCAACCATCGAGGATCTCCGATGATGAGATCCAGCATAACTGCTATGGCGAATTCGGCTGTGGTCGCTTCGATCATTGGAGCAATTCGTAGATTCGATCGATGTCGAGATGGTCTATAGCCGCCGCCGCGAGGCGGTCGTACTGCTCGTCCTTTGAATAACGGAAGTTCGGTGGGCGCCAGGTGAGCCGGCGGCTCTTCGCTACAAGCGAAAGAAACTCTTGCGTAAATTCCGGGTTGTCGAAAAGGCCATGAAAGTACGTCCCGGCGATCCTGCCGCAAACGATTCCATCGGCTGTTCCGTCTTGCTTCCGAATGAACGGATCGACCGATTCGACCGGCTCGGTTCTGCCCATGTGGATCTCGTATCCGGAAACGGAAGTGCCAAGGAAGGAGCAGCCTTGCGATTGAACCGTCACCTTCTCGCGGCCGAGTTCGGTTTCGGCAGGCAACAATCGAAGTCCTTCCAGGCATCCACCCTCTTCGACGCCAAAAGGGTCGGATATCTTTCGTCCGAGCATTTGATATCCACCGCAGATGCCCAGCACCCATCCGCCACGTTCCAGCGTTTGGAACAACAACGGCTTGAAGCCTCGCTCGTAAAGCCACTGCAGGTCGCTGATCGTATTTTTTGTTCCGGGAATGATCAAAAGGTCGACCGCGGCTGTGGGTTCAGTCAGATATTCCACTGCGACATCGGGGATCGTTTCGAGCGCATTGAAGTCCGTGTAATTGGAAATGTGCGGCAGCCGGATGACCCCAACGCTAAACGCTCCGTGAGGTACCGCCCGTTCGTCGAGCGACACGCTGTCCTCTTGGTCGATGCGGAGAGATTCGATGTACGGCAACACGCCGAAGCAGGGACGCCTGGTGTGTTGTTCCAACAACTCCGGCCCTCCTTTGAATAGGCGGAGGTCGCCTCGAAAACGATTGATGATGAATCCCCGAACGAGGTCGCGCTCGTCGTCTTCTAAGAGAGTAAACGTCCCGACAATCGAGGCGAATACTCCTCCGCGATCGATGTCGGCCACCAGCACAGCGCGGCTGCCGGCGGCTTTCGCAAAGGGGAGATTGACGATATCGCGATCTTTGAGGTTCAACTCCACGGCGCTTCCGGCGCCTTCGATTAAGACGACATCAAATCTCTGTGCGAGGCGGTTGAAGCTCTCCAGAGCCTCCTTAAAAAAGAACGGTTTTTGCTCGTAGTACTCCGATGCCGTCATTGTTCGATAGACACGGCCGTGCAGCACGATCTGAATCTTTCGATCCGTAGCCGGCTTGAGGAGAATTGGATTCATATCCGATTCCGGCTCAACCCCTGCAGCTTCGGCCTGAGCGACTTGAGCACGTCCAATCTCGCTACCGTCGCGGCAAACGAACGAATTCAGAGCCATGTTCTGCGACTTGAATGGAGCCACAAGCAAACCGCGTTGACGAAACACCCGGCAAAGCGCTGTCACGATGATGCTCTTCCCGACGTGCGACGCGGTTCCGAGAATCATCAGGCTCCGTCTCATCGATGCCTCCAACGGAAGGTCATGCCGGCAAGCACATTGCGAGGGAGAGCGGTGTAGCCAAGTACCTCTTCGTACCGGCGATTGAAAACATTCTGGACCCGAATGAATACATCAAGCCATGGCCGCAGCGAATAGCTCCCGCCTAGATCGGTTCGTTGGTATCCGGGATTACGGACAATTCCAAAGCCCACCCCATCCGAATCCTGGCGTTCACCCACAAAAGTCGTGTTCAGAGTGACGAATCCATGCCGAAGGACGGCGGTGACATCGGCGGCGCCGGAATGCCGCGGCCTGCGGGGCAATTCCTGCCCGGTTCCCGTCGAAGCACTCGCCGGTGAGGCGGCTGAGGTGACACGCGTATCGAGAAACGTATATTGGCCGCGAAGCCGCAACCACGATAGTTCGAGCCGCGTGCTCCATTCGATGCCTTCGGCACGGCTTGCTTCCAGATTGACCCAAGTTCCCGGCTGTGGCGCCGGCAAAGAAACAAAAACAATCAGATCCCGAAAACGATTCGCAAACAGCGTCGCGTCAGTCACGAAATGCGAACCAAAGAAGTGCTGCTCGATTCCTGCTTCCACACTTTGCGAACGTTCCGGGCGAAGATTCCGATTGCCGATGAAGTTGGGATCGTGCGCAAAATTCTGCAAGAAACTGGGTTCCGAAATTCCCGCGCCGGTGCTCGCCTTCAAGCGGGTTGTTGACGTAAGCAGATATGAAGCGGCAAATCGCGGTGTGGCCTTCTTGTGGAAGACCGAGTTGTCTTCGAGTCTGACGCTCTCGGTAAAAAACAGTCTCGTGCCCACGCTGTGTTGGTGATTCGCGAACAGGCCGTGATTGTTTCGGAGCGGTGGGGCGATATCCGTAACGCCACGCTCCTGCTCGAAGTCGTAGCCAAAGACGATCGAATTATGGGACGAGTAACTCCAGTTTCCCTGATATCCCGCCGATCGTCGCTCGGTAATGGTTTTCGATGGAGCCGAGGCGCTGATGAATACCGTCCGGCGAACAACTCGCGCACCGTTGGGAATAACAAAATTTGAGGACGACAGCTCCCAAGCGGACAGCATCCGTACCAAGCGCACGCCCTCGGTTCCACGAGCGCCCGTTGTACCCTCCACAACGGCACCGATATTGAATGGACCTTCGCCCTGGTTATCCTGGAAGTAATCTCGGAAGCGAGTAAGTCCGAGTTGTATCCGGTGCGAAAAATTTTCCGTGTTCCGCTCATAATGCAATCCGCCGATAATGTTTGCGCCGGTACGGAATGCATCCGGGTCGAGTAACCCGAACCCGACCTTGTTAGGAACGCCGACCCAACTGCCAATTGTTCGTAACGTCAACCGGACCTGAGATCTATCGCTGAATCGGTAGCCGAGATTTTCAGCGAGCGTCAGATTACGGTAGGAGTCATTCACGTACGCGCCCTGAGTTCCGATGCGCTCTGCTCCCAGAGAGTAATCAAACATCTTCAGCGCGCCGGAAAACCCCGTGCGGTAACGATAAGTCGAAAAATTTCCACCTTCAAAAGAGCCAAACCCGCTCGCGATGCCATCTTCTGCGCTGCCACGGTGACTGATGACCTGAATGACAGAAGCGGCTGCATTGGAGCCATAAACCGCGCTCTGCGGACCGCGGACAGTCTCCACGCGCTCGATATTTGTCGATGTGAGGTGAGCGAAATTGAAATCGCCTCCGGGTTCGTTCACCTGGATGCCATCGACCAACACCAGATTGGCATTCTTACCACCGCCTCTCGTATAGACCGCGGCTGTGCCACCGCGCCGGCTGGTTTGGGCCACGGCCATGCCGGGAACTTCCCGCAACAGTTCATAGACGGGAGGCGATTGTTGTTGAGCGATGTGATCGTGATCGAAGGCAGTGGCAGAAACTCCCAACATGCTCAGTGGAGTTTCGACGCGAGTCGCCGTAACCAGAACGTCCTCGCCGCGCGGCGCAATCTGTAGCGTGACCGCGAAGGTGCCGGCGGGAAGGCGAATCGACGCGCTGTACGGAGCGAACGCTGCGGCAGTAATCAGAATCGAATAATCGCCCGGCAATGCCTCGTCGAAGATGAACCGTCCGTTGCTATCGGTATAGGTTTCCCGAATGAAGCTCGGACCGGATATTTGGACTTTTGCACCCGCGATTGCAGCACCCGTTGGATCTTCAACGATGCCTTGGAAGTGTTCGGACGGAGACAGAAGCAGAAAGAACAGGAGGCTGAGAGTGGACATGATCTTTTCCCCCTCGGAAAAGAGTTCCCATGTTTCCGCTGAACCGGTCTCCTGACTTTGCGGTGCCTGTGTCGCGCTCGCCTTCCCACATGCGCTTTGCGATGCAGTGACGAACGCTCGACTGTTTTGTACCGCTTACAGTTGCGGGGCAGTGGCGGATTTTCACCGCCTTCCCGTGCATTCAGCGTGTTTGTCTAGTAGTCGATACCTTTCTGTGCTGGAATCCCGTTCCGGTAGGGATGTTTGATCTCCCGCATTTCCGTGACGCAATCCGCAATCGAAATCACTTCTTCTGGAGCATTACGGCCCGTGACCACAACATGAACATGCGCCGGACGGTTTTGGAAGCAGCGAATCACATCCTCAACCGGAAGATAACCGTAACCCAAAACGTAATTCAACTCATCGAGAATAATTAAATCGTACTGGCCTGACAAGATTTTTTGCGAAGCCAAGGCCCAAGCTTCGCGCATCAGAGATTTATCTTCATCCAGGTTTGCGCTCTCCCAGGTAAATCCCTTTCCCATCGGAATCATTTCCAGGCCGATGCGTTGCGCGCTTTGAAGTTGGATGATCGAGACGCGAAGCCCCTGCCCAATCGCGCGAAGCGCAATGCCAAACGCGGCGGTCGACTTCCCTTTGCCGTTGCCCGTATTTACCAAAAGCAAGCCCCGCCGGCCTTTCATGGAACCATTTTCTCGCGATCGATCGAACTAATCAAAAACTCTTGTCTTTGAGCGGCCTGGGCACCGCCTGGTTCTATTCTCCGATTTCTTTTTCGATTGCCGTTAAAGCTTCCGAGGAAAGTTGCACGAACTCCACGCCGATGCCGGAATCGGGTATGATGTGCCGGACCTCGGCTCGCGCGTTCACCTGAAACCCGGAGCGGGGTAACGAAAACCGTACCTTGAGGACGGATCCGATGGGAAAGAGTCGCCGCGTGGGGATGAACATTCCGCGTGTGCTTAAATCCGGCAAGGTTACCTGAATCTCTTCGGTGGTGCCTTCGTAGATGAGAGAAAGATCGCCAAGCAGTTGATGGCGATTGACCTCACGATTCTCAAGCTTTTTCATATTCCCTCATGAA
>WNGG01007733.1_pt1 | contig 11884 bp, 9 predicted proteins | sample 5400661 | NCBI WGS metagenome assembly WNGG01 (sample SAMN13153372, study PRJNA577476) | soil metagenome | isolation source: 100 cm soil or saprolite under Garry oak tree replicate 1 | place: USA:California | collected 2016-06-15 | reverse complement strand
GGTGAGTCTTGATTTCTCGCGGATCGCGATTCCACGCCAGTGCTGCGAGTTTCTCTCCTGCCGCCGAACCGAGCACGTGCTTGAGCGAGCATCCCGGTGTCTTTGCCAGCTGCCCGATCGTCAGCACGCCGATCTCGGCCAGCCGTGCCCTCGTGGCCGGACCCACTCCCCACATCAGCTCGACCGGCAGGTGGTGAAGGAATTTCAGCTCAGCGGCGGGATCGACAACCACGAGCCCATCGGGTTTGGCCACTTGCGAAGCAATTTTTGCCAGATGCTTGGTGCGCTACTCCGACTGAGATCGGAAGGCCAAGCTCCGCCCGCACGCGTTGGCGGATTGCCCTTGCAATTTCGGCAGGCGGACCGAAGAGATGGGTGCAGCCCGCGACGTCGGCAAAGGCCTCGTCGATGGAAATCCGCTCGACGAGGGGCGTGAAATCGCCGATCACCTTGATGGCGGCGTCGCCCAGCCGTTGATATTCCCTAAAATGCCCGCTGACAAAGGTGAGTTGCGGACAGAGTTCGCACGCTTGCCGTCCCGGCATGCCGCCGCGGACCCCGAAGGCCCTGGCTTCGTAGGAAGCGGCAAGCACAACCCCACCACCGACGGCAATGGGTTTGCCGCGCAACGAAGGGTCAAGCAGTTGCTCCACGGAGGCATAGAAAGCATCCAGGTCCGCATGGAGGATGGTGGCTGTCGTTGCCATCCCGTCCGTTCGCCCATGATGTTTCGACGAGGTTCTTCTCGCAGGTAAGAACATAATGAGAACAAAGACGACGAGTGTCAAGCGATCGGTGAAGATCGCTCACCCGATCGCGAACACACTCGATTTTTTGGCGCCGCGTTCCCAGCCTCGAAGGAGCAGCAGTGCGCAAAAAGACCGTCACCAGCTATCGCGATTGATGTCTCTTCAGTAACGATCTGCCATCGCGAGGCGCGGCATCGACGGACGTCTGCGATCGCAGAGCAATCCAAGATAGTGCCCTTTAGACCCGGGCGCACTCCCGAGGGTGCTTCGATGCCTACAGAAGTTGCAAGAGGATTTGCAACAACCCTACGAACGAAACGCCCCACAAGCCAGTGCGAAGCCATGGAATCCCGATGACATAAACCGGCGCATGGGCGAGGCGGCCCCAGAAGAACAATTGAGCGCCGAGCGCCGTCGCAACGTTGGTCTTGCCTGCAAACTGCGCCACGAGCACGAGTGCAGCGAAGATGATTAGGCTTTCCAACATATTGCGATGCGCTCGCTGTGCGCGACCTGCCCATCCCTCAAGAGCCGGCAGATTTTCGCGGTTGCCGACGAGCGGCAACAGCCCAACTTGCGCTATCGCGGCAAAGAGGGCGATGAGCATTTGAATCAAGGCCAGCGCCGTCGACCAGACCAGCAGCTTAAGTTCGAGGGTCATGCGTTTGTCCCCAAGGTAATGTCTTCAATCAACGGCAAGCCTCGCTGATGCACCTGCCGTGGGGATACGCCGCCGGATGTTGAAGAAGGAGAGCGATGTTGTTCGCCTTGAGCCCGTAGGCTCCGAGTGTCGCCTCCTTGAAGGAAAGCGACGCCATGACGAGCAATGCCGCTCTCCGTCTTCAACACTCGCGCCCGGCCGAGGCGCGCGCGTCTAGCGCCGCGCCGCCGCTGCCCGACTGCGCCGGCGTAGTTGGCGGAGCGACAGCGCGTGCAGCAGGATCGAGCTCGGCACCACGAAAGCAGGGGTCAGCACACTCGGATAAGCGCCGGCGCCGATGCTCGACACATTCGGGACGATCAACTGGAATGGGCCCGGCGAAGTGATCAACCCCAAGGTGATCGCGACGGCGAAGTCGGCAAGGCCGAAGATGTTCCAGGCGATCGCGGCCCTCCGTCCCTGAGCCGTGCCTGTCGCCACGGCAATCGCCGTCGGCACGGCGAAGAGGCCGGTCAGCACATCGCCAATTCCCGCGGGCACTCCGAACAAGCTGGGCAACGTCCCTCGCAGCCCGCCAACGAGCCAGACGGCGCCGAATACACGATATACCTGAAGAGCAACGAGCCAGGTCACCGGCATCGCATCGAGCACCTGCCCCGCCCGCTTCGACAACAGCAGCAGCGGTGCGCCGATAATCACCGGCAGAAAGATCGCCATCGGCAGCACCGGCAAGGGCGAGGCGCCGGTGCGGAAGGCGCCATTGATGGCCGCGCTCCAGGCGACGGCGAACCAAAGCGTATATGGGATCATGACCGCCATCCAGGTCGTGCGCCGTTGGCCCGCCGTCAGGTCGGTGCTTTCGAGGGCGAGCAACAAGCCGAGCCCGATGAGCCCATAAGTCATCAGCCGGGCGGTCGCGGTCGGAACGCCGCTGTCCGAAATCGCCGGCTGCCAATAGATCAGCAGTGTCCACAACACCGTGGGCGGCGCGATCCACAGCAGGCTGCGCCACGCGGGGTGCGGCGGAACGATATCAGCGGGAACAGCAGCGGCAGTCATCGGTCTCTCCATGTGAGTCTTTGCGCGCATTGTGAGTCCTGCGCTGATTTCTCGCGTTCAGGGATTGGCCATGAGCAAGCGGAGCGGCAAAAGTGGACCGACTGCGATGTACTCGTGGTCCATGAGATTTTGCTTGGCCAACGGCAGGCCCTCCATGATCGTCTGCGCCTCGGCGACATCCCTGGTATCCAGCAACAGGACGACTCCGCGACCATCGCCCCGCGAATACCACTCACGAATCTTCCCATTGAGATAGAGCTGCACGGTCTGCCGGATTTCAGCTGGCATGACGGTCATGACTTGTTCGCGTGTGACGCCCGCCTTCACGGTAAGGATGACCATAACCCCGGTGGTTGTGGGCGAGACGGCTTGTGCTTGGGCAACGGATGGATGGGCCATGGAAGTAGCGCCTATCAGAGTTAGGGTGAGCGCCAAGACGACATTACGGATTGCTTTCATCGGTCTCGTTTCTCGGATCACGGCGGTCACCTTTGTTCTTTGAGATAGCCCATGACGATGTCGCGAATGTTGGGGATCGACATCAGCGGTGCTCCTGATTTGCAACTCAGATGTAAGACCGCTTTCCACGATCGACTATTCGCGATAATGTCGACAGGTTATGAAGCGGAACTTCACAGTCAGGCAAGGCGCGCTCGACGGCGTAGAGGCGTTCCTGAGCGTTGGCCAGCACCGCAGTTTTCGCAAAGCGGCCGCGGAACTAGGGGTGACCCCGTCGGCGATCAGCCAGGCGGTCCGCACCCTTGAGGCGCGCATTGGCGCAGCGCTGTTCATACGCACAACGCGCAGTGTCGGCCTGACCGAGGCCGGCGAACGATTCCTTTCACGCGCAAAGCCAGCCTTCGAGGAGCTCGTCGCCGCAAGCGAGGTTGCGCGCGGTCTTGGGCAGCGGCCGGCCGGATTGTTGCGCCTCTCGGTGCCGCGGGCGGTGGTGCCGATCCTGCTGGAGCCGCTGATCGCATCCTTCTGCCAAGCCTATCCCGAGGTCGAGGTGGAGATCGCGGCAAGCAAGGAGCTGGTCGACCTCGCGGCCGAAGGGTTTGACGCCGGCATCCGACTAGGCCAGTTCATCGCCGCTGACATGGTCGCGGTGCGGCTGACGCGGCCGTTCCCGTTCGTGGTCGTCGGCAGCCCCGGGTATCTACGCCGGTGCAAACGGCCAGAGCGCATCGACGACCTGCGTCAGCATGCCTGCCTGCGCATACGCCGCTCGAACGGGTCGATCGCGCCCTGGTCCTTTGTCGATGGCAACAAGACAGTCGAAGCGATCGTCTCGGGGCCGCTGATTGCCAACGACTTTCCCACCATGCTTGGCGCGGCCATCGAAGGCATGGGGCTTGCTCAACTGCCCGAGCCGATCGCTGCTGGACCGGTGAAAGCGGGAAAACTCGTACACGTCCTGGAGCCGTTCGCGCCGATGGCGCCGGGTGTGTTTCTCTATTATCCCAGCCGCCATCAAATGATGCCGAAACTGCGAGCCTTCATCGATCACGTGAAGAGCCGCTCGGGCGCTACCAACAAAACCCGAGTTCACAGTGATGACAAGCGAATACGCAGGATGAAAATGCGCTGACATGGGCAGCGCGGACCGGCGACGGCAAGACTCAGGCGCTCTTCGGCCGGAAGGCCACAACGGATCCCGTCTGCTCGCTATCGCTTATCGCCACTTCAACGGCCCTTGCGAGCGCAAGTTGGTCGAACGGCTTTGATATGCGCGGCAAGGTGGAGCGAACTCCGCGAGGGAGCTCAGCATAGCCGGTGCTCAGGAGAATCACCGTACCAGGGCGCTCCGCGGCGACCGCATCGGCAAGCTGCAGGCCGGTCATGCCGGGCATCGCATAGTCTGTCACGATGAGGTCAATCGTGCGGGTGCGACGGAGCAGAGATAACGCCTCCTCGCCCGAGCGTGCCTCGACCACTGTATGCCCCAGATCTTCCAGCATGGCCGCGGTGTTCTCGAGCACCAGCATATCGTCATCGACCACGAGCACGGAAAGCCGACGGCTGATCCGAGGTATTGAGGTTGAAGAGTCCGGCTTCACCGCGGCGGCGGGCTCCTCAGCGATCGGCAACCAGATCTCGGCTGTCGTTCCCTCACCGAGCCGGCTCTTCAGCACGAGCCTGCCGCCTGACTGCTCCGCGAGACCATGGACCATCGAAAGGCCGAGTCCCGTGCCTTTGCCAACGCCCTTCGTAGTGAAGAACGGCTCCTGGGCGTGCTTGAGCGTCTCATCGTCCATGCCGCACCCAGTGTCAGTGACCGACAGCGCGACGTAGCGCTTCGCCTCAACACCTTCTGCGCTCCGCTCCTCTCGTGCGGCGATGGTAATCACTCCGCCCGTCGGCATCGCGTCGCTTGCGTTGACAGCCAGGTTGAGGACAGCGAGTTCGAGCTGGTTGGCATCAACCTTCACCTTGGGCAAGTCCATCGGAAAGCGGTTCTCGATACGAACTCCGGCATCAAACTTCAGGAGCGCCGTCATGCCCCGCGCCAGTTCCTGAACGTCGACGACGACGGGCTTGAGATCCTGCTTGCGGGCGAAGGCGAGCATGCGTTGGGTCAGGGAGGCGCCACGAAGCGCCCCCTGGATGGCGTTGTCCACCAGGCGGTGAATCTTCGGATCGTCCATTTGCACGCGCTTCTTCAGCAGCTCCAGGCTGCCGAGAACCGCGGCGAGCAGGTTATTGAAGTCGTGGGCCACTCCGCCGGTAAGCTGACCGATGGTCTCCATCTTTTGCGACATGACAAGGGCATCGCGCGTCCGCTCCAGCGCTTCCTGCGCCTGCCTGCGTTCACTGACATCGCGCACGATCTTGGCAAAGCCGACAGCTTCGCCGCTCTCGTTACGTACCACGACGATGCTCGTCTCGGCCCAGAACTGGCTGCCGTCCTTGCGCACCAGCCAGCCTTCGCCCGCGGACTTCCCTTCCCGCCCGGCCTGGACAAGCGCGTGCGCGGGCAGATCGGCCTTGCGGCCTTCCTCCGTATGGAAGACCGCGTAGTTCGTGCCGACGATATCGTCGGCATAGCCCATCAGCCGTTGTGCGCCAAGATTCCAGTTTGCCACGCATCCGTCCGGCTCGAGCATGAAGATCGCGTGGTCGGCAACGGCCTCGACGAGAAGCCGGAAGCGCTCCTCGCTGCGCCGGAGCGCGGCGGATTCGCGCTCGGCGCGTTCTGCGGACGCTCGGTCGTAGACGGCAGCAGCAAGCCCAATGATCAGGATCAGGATCGTGGTGCCGCCGAGCAGGAACCCGAGCGGAGCCTGCCCCACTCCGACATTGCCGGCGTGCCGTACGATCGCCGCTGCAGGTGCGAACGAAGCACCTTTCATCGCAGCGTAATGCATGCCCGAGATCGCCAGACCCATGACCAGTCCTGCGAACAGCCGCTGCAGCGCATCGGTATTGCGAAAGGCGAGCCAGAGCGCCACGACCGAGGCGCCGATTGCGATCACGATCGACAACGCGACCCAGCTCGGATCGTACTCGATGGAAGCCGCCATCCGCATTGCGCCCATGCCTGTGTAGTGCATGGCGGAGATCGCAAGCCCCATCGCAAGGCCAGACGCCAGTAGCGCCCGAGGGCGCCGTCCGACCACCGCGAAGGCAGCGGCCGCGACCACGATCGGAATGACGAGCGAAAGCAGCGTCTGAAACGGATCGTACGAGATCTCGATTCCTGGCAGGCTGAAGGCGAGCATGCCGACGAAGTGCATCGACCAGATGCCGCCACCCATGGCGATTGCAGCTGCTGCTAGCCAGCCGCTGCTGGCTCGTCCGGACGCAGCGGCCCGCATCCGAGCGGCGAGGTCGAGCGCAGTATAGGACGCGAGCGCCGCAATCAGGATAGAAAGCGCGACGAGAACCGGATCGTGGGAAGCCGTGTGGTGATGCATTCCAGCTCAGTCTAACCCAAGTCCTATGCACATCACACAGTGGTGCTGTGCCTGAACGACGGAACAGGTGGAAAACCTGCGGTTGCGATCGATGTCTTGCCTGGCGCCGGTTCAAAGTCGCGGAACTGCCGGCAGGATATCGGGCGTAAGCCACCTCAATGTGGCCCAAGGCGGTATCACACCACCCCATTCCGGCTTTATTGCGCCGGCTCCGGCAGCAACTGGTCGAGACGGTAGCGACTGGCGCGCGCTGGATCCATGAGATGAGGTTCGACGGCTCTCAAGGATGCTGCGATCCTGTTCCAGCGTCGGTTCGGAACGTCACCAAGGAAGGGGAACCGCTCGCTCCAAGACACGTGCGCGATCACCTGGCGTCGCCAAGATGATGAATGAGTGGCCTAAGGCGGCTTGCGTTCAGCTCCAGAGTCGCAAGAGTGACGGGCAAGTTGAAGCGCCGTGGCCCGGCGCTTCCCGGATTGAGATAGAGCACCCCGTCAATGGTCTCGATCCGCGGTCGATGCGAGTGGCCGGAAATGACCACGTCCACTCCGTGCAACGCCGGATCGAGCTGCAGTTCCTGAAGGTCGTGCAGAACGTAGATTGAGCGGCCGCCGAGCCTTACCGTGTGGGTGTCGGGATAGTGTTCTGCCCAATCGCCGGTATCGACGTTGCCCCTGATCGCAGTGACAGGCGCAATCCGGCGGAGCCCGGCAATAACTTCTGGGCGACCGATATCACCGGCGTGGATGATATGCGCCATGCCTGCGAGCCGTTGCTCAACCTGGGGACGCAGGAGACCGTGGGTATCTGAGATGACTCCAATCCTGAGCACTGCGCCAGCGTCCATAGATGCGTTCCCGAGCGGCCGACTATAACAAGGCCGGCCCAAGGATCTATTTGGATCGCACAATTAACGCCCGTTATGGTCGACCGGCTCCGCCAGCTCCAAGCCGACTTCGATCGGTGTTGCCTTTCAGGAATTCGAAGTGGCCGACCATTTGGGGTCAGTCCACTTCGCCGGGGCTCTCGCTCGACGAGATTTCCTGGCGGCGAGCACGTCAGGATCCGATCGAAAACTTTGAAGAGAAGCCCCGAATGTTCTGGGAGCTCCAACTAGAAGACTGCCTCGTTGTGAATTCAGCGCTGCAAGCGTCGGCGGTCAATGAAGCGTTTGCTAACGTTGGCATGATTTCTCCGACAAGGAATTGGCGCCTTCCACACCTTGTCAGCAAAGCACGTGCCAGTTCGTCACGAGATAATATTGCTCGCCGACCTTCCACATGAACCCTGTGCCCTGCCCGAGTCGTGTTTCACCGATGGTCCTTGTGCTGCCTATCGCAGATCAAACTGATGCGGTGCCATGTCGACAACATGCGCCTTCAACGGTGCTCGTCGCGGGGTGGTTCTCCCGGGCCATGGTCCCGAGCGATCAAGTCCTCCAACCACAGGGACTCTTTCCCGTCTCCGGGAACGCGCGTCGATTGCAAGGGTTTGATCCAGTTGCAGACCTGCGGGTGGTAAAACACCTCCCGACCGCCTTTCGCCAAAATCGTGAAAAAGAGATAGCGCTGCCCAAGCTGGAAAAAGAACTCGCAGTCCGTGGTGGCATAGACGTCCATCAGCTTGATGGTGCGAGCGAGTTTCTCATGCCCCTTCCACACCCGCTCGACCTCAACGAGCCAGGCGTGCGCGTCTGCTTTCACGACTTGCCCGGTAAATACGTATTGGGCGCGGTCGAAGCCGGCCGCGGGAGAGCTGGGTTCGCAGGAACAAGCGTGCGCAGCGCTGGCCTGCCACATCCAACAGCTCGCCAATATAAGGAGCACTAGAAAATTCTTCATTGGACCTCCGGATAGCGAAGCAACGATCCAATTCATGGCAAGACGTCTCTTCGATACCTCGCACTTCGAGCACGTGCCTGGATATCAGGAAAACCGGGCGGCCCAGATCGCCGGGCGCCTGTCGTTCCACGGTTTCGCCTGCTCAAGCGAGGCGGCAAGCCGGAACAGCGTTGCTTCCTCGCCGTAGCGGGCCACGAACTGCATTCCAACGGGCAGCCCATCGCTGTCCTGCTCCAGTGGCAGCGAAATGGCAGGCTGCCCCGTCGTGTTGAAGAGCGAAGTAAACGGCGCGTAGGTGAAGATCTGTCGAACCCACTTCTCCGCGGTTAGATCAGATGCACTACCGTTGAGGAGAGCATCGCCAATTGGAAGCGTGCGCCGGGCAATGGTCGGCGTCAGCAGCACATCGTATGACTCGAAGAAGGCAGCAACCTTGCGCGACACCCGGTTCATGACATCCTCGGCCCGGTAGAGATCACTGGCTGTCAGCGATTTGCCATATTCGAAGCATGCAAGACTGCTCGCCTCAAGCGTCTCAGGACCGGGGCTTCTTCCCATGGCAGCCGCCAGGGCCTCAATCCCGAAGGCGAGGAATCCACACCAGATATTCTGGGTGGCAAGGCCGAAAGGCTCTGCGTCGATCACGGGCGCGGCTTCCGTAACGTCGTGACCAAGGTCGCTGCAGAGCCTGGCTGTTCGATCAACAGCCGCTGCAATCTCCGGGTCGACGCTCACCCCGGTCCACGCCTTGTTGGTGTAGGCAATCTTCAGGCGTCCGGCAGGCGCTCCGATCTCCTCGGAGAACGGTCGGGTCGGCGGTGCAATAACATAGGGATCGCCAGGACTGGCGCCTTGCGTGGCATCCAGTATGGCCGCGCTGTCGCGCACCGTGCGGGTTAACGCGTGCTCGGCCACGAGACCCAGAAGTACCGTGCCGTGGTCGGGGCCGAGCGGGACGCGTCCGCGTGTGGGCTTCAGGCCGACAATTCCACAACACGCGGCTGGAATTCGAATCGAACCGCCGCCATCGTTGCCGTGCGCCGCCGGAACGGCTCCTGCCGCTACGATCGCCGCTGAGCCGCCGCTGGATCCGCCGGCACTCCGATTCACGTCCCATGGATTGCGCGTCGGACCATCCTTCACATTCTCCGTGGTGGCATTGAACGCCAGCTCGGGTGTCGTCGTCCGCCCAAGTATGACGAGGCCGGCGCGCCGATGGCGCAGAGCGAGCTCGCTCGCATTGGGCATTCTCAAGCCGGCGGCAAGCCTGCTGCCAAACTCGGTCAGGCCGCCCTCCTCCTGAATGAGGATATCCTTGCGCAGAAACGGAACACCGCCCAGCGGACCGGATCCCGTCGCGCTCGCAGCTCGCTCCGGAAAGGTTTCCACGACGGCGTTGATCTTCGGATTGACCGCGGCGATAGCGGCCAGCGCCGTTTGCGCGAGTTCGGGCGGACTGACTTCACGCCGACGGACAAGTTCGGAGAGACCGACAGCATCGAGGCTCGAATATTCATCGAAGGTCATCGTTCCTCCGCCGCTACGGCCGTCATGCTCTGCGATTTGCACCATCGTTCCGGCTGCCGGCGAAACCCCAACGGCGCCGCTGACGATGGATAGCGCCGTCGCTCCAACCAGGTCCCGCCGCGAAAGCTCGTACGTTTTGCGCATCGTTGAGTATGCAGATTGCGATGGGCTCCCGCGGCGCCACTGCGCATTGGCGAGCCATACCGGTTCGGATACTTCATGAACCGCACACCTGCTCCGCCGCTTGACATCTCTCAAGGTCTGCAGGAAAAACTTGCCAATATAGGGGCGAGGACGATCGAGGCCGGCAGGTGAGGCGCCGGCCGGGTGGGATCGCCAATGTCGAAACGTTCGATAGTGCAGCCCGTAACGGACCCGCTGATCCTGGCCGCGGCAGCGCGGGACATTGAGCGCGCAATCGCGGCAACCGGCATCAACTCGCACCGTGTCCTCGAACTTGCCGACGTCGATCCGGCTGGGATTGCCGACCCGTCGCTGCGCCTGGGGCTCGCCGATTACTGTCGGCTGTTCGACACAACCGCGCGTGAAACCGGCGACGATTTTTTCGGGGCACGCTTTGGCCAGTGGTTCACGCCGGAGCATTTCAGCGCGGTTGGTACGCTGGTCGCAAGCGCCCCAACCGTTCGCGATGCGCTGTCGGCGCTTGCGCGCAGTTACCGCTGGATCCAGGAAAACTCCAGCCTGCAGTTCACCGTCCACCGCGGTTTCGCCTCGCTCGAATATCAGATCTGCGATGCCCGCATCACGCACAAGCACCAGGACGCCGAGTTGACGATCGCGGCGCTGTGCGGGTTGATTCGACATTTTCTTGGCCGCGCGTGGCAGCCCCTTGAAACTCATTTCGAGCATGGTCGCGGGGGCCTGCGGAGGGAGTATCAAGGAGTATTCGGAGAGACGGTCTTCGATCAGAATACCAATGCGATCCTGATCGATTCCAGGGTTCTCGACCTGCCGATGCCCCGGCAAAACGCGCGCCTCTTCGCCGAGGCTCAGGCCTTGATCAGCCATCAGCTCGGGGATCGCGAAGCCGATCTGTGCAGCAGCCGGGACAGCAGGCTGGGCCTGCTCGCGCATGCGATCGAGAGCCAGTGCAAGGGCGGTGACGCGTCCATCGGCGCCGTAGCCAGGCGCATCGGCCTCACGGTGCATGGTCTTCGCCGGCAGCTAAGGGAATGCAACGTGGCCTATGATGAGCTCGTATTGTCGGTGCGGCAGACCGTAGCCAGGCGCCATGTAGAGAGTTCCGACTACGATCTGACGACCATCGCACTCATGCTTGGCTATTCCGAACTGAGCGCCTTCAGTCGAGCGTTCAGGCGCTGGCATGGCCAAAGCCCCAGCGCATGTCGAAATCAAGGTCCCAATCGTTAGCTCACGCGCGCGGGGGGTGTCGACGGAACACGCACCGGCGGATCATTTGACCCGCAGTTGCTCCTGATGGGCCTTTACGAGTTCGAGCATACTGTTGAATTTGAAGTCGACCTGCGGCACCTCGCCCGGATTCATGGTGGCACCAAAACCCTGCTGGGCGTGCCGCCGGTAGATCCAGCAGGACTTCAACCCGTGATCGTTTGCCGGCTTGTGGTCGTGGAACATGCTCTCCGCCGTATGCAGGATCTTTTGTTTCTTCACACCGACCCCTTCCAGCTTCTCGATCATGTAATCGAAATTGCGGGCTGACGGCTTGTAAGACCCGACGTCTTCCGCGGTGTAGATCGCATCGAACTCCACCTGCAGCTTCCGATTGCTTGCCTGGAAACTCTCGTTGTCCACGTTGGAGAGTATGACCAGCTTGAAATACTTCTTCAAATACTGCAGCGCTCCGGGAGAGTCTTCGAACGCCGGCCAATTCCCCACAGATCGCCCGTACTCGATACAATCCTCGTGAGTCACGTGCACACCCCACTCCTCGGCAAGGCGCTTGTAGACGATCGGCAACAAGTCCCGATATCGCTTCGCCGGAGTATAGTGTTGCTGGCTGGACTCGTGACGCGCATGCGCCTGCAGGATCTGGTCGCGGGTCACTTGGTGCCGCACCCGGCCGGTGAGGCCCTTCAGCGCCTCGACCATCCCGCTCTCCCAATCGATCAGGGTGCCGTAGCAGTCGAA
>WNGG01021882.1_pt1 | contig 11885 bp, 8 predicted proteins | sample 5400661 | NCBI WGS metagenome assembly WNGG01 (sample SAMN13153372, study PRJNA577476) | soil metagenome | isolation source: 100 cm soil or saprolite under Garry oak tree replicate 1 | place: USA:California | collected 2016-06-15 | reverse complement strand
TTCATTAACGCCTTGATCGCCAGTAACTTCTACATTCCAAAGAAGGACGATGCAATTCTAATCTCGATGGGGGAAACGAGAAAGGGAATAATTCCGTACGCTCGAATGCTAGCGCGAGCAGGCTACAGGATATTCGCAACACAACATACCGCGGAAGAGTTCTCGAAGAACGGAATCGAATGCAGGATACTATACAAGGTAAGTGAGAAAAGGAAACCGAACATAATGGATTACCTCCAAAACGGAGAGATTCGTCTAGTGATGAACATTCCGAGCCACGAAGCGGACCCTGCATCTCATCGGATACTGAAAGATGAATATCTCATCAGAAGAAAGGCGGCTGAGTTTGGGATTCCGATCGTGACTAACCTCGAACTTGCCCGAGCATTGACCAAGGCGCTTGTTCGACACAATACTCGACAACAGTCAAAAGGTCCCTCTAAGGCCCCGGCCCTCGTAGTTTCCCCTTCAGCTTCGATCACCATTCGTGTCCCCCTTAGAGATTCAGCCAATCAAACGGAGCCCATGCCTGCCTCTATCCCTCAGACGTCCTAGAATTCTACGCCTGCTCAGAAAGGCCTCTACTGCTGTCGAATTGAGGGGCAGATTGATAAGAGACTGGACGAACCAGCGTCGTCGCTAGCGATCAAATGTTCACCTGTACTAAGTGTGACAAGCGGGAATTCCAGCTAACCCAGCTCTCGGAGATGAGGCTACTTGCAGAATGTCCGTCATGTGGTGCCTCATTTATCATGGACACCGTGACGGAGAAGAGGCCTAGGGTCGAAGCCTCGGACCCAAATCAGCATATCATTTGGGACTGGAAAGCCGAGAAATGGATTCCGGCGAAGAGAGACTGACCTTCTAAGACCGCTGATCCATTGGCACATACGGAACCTGAGCGGGTCCTACATATTCTGTCAGAGGTCTGATTAGTCTATTGTCGGCGTACTGTTCATAAATATGCGCGATCCAACCAGATACCCTGTTGCAGGCAAAGACGGCGGGCATCAAGTCCTTGGGCACTCCAAGCGCGTTTAGTACGACCGCCGCGTAGAATTCAATATTAGGCCACAACTTCCTCTTGTCCATAACGACCCTCTCCACTTCTTCGGCAATATCGAGCCATTTCCTGCTTCCGCCGCGTTCTTCAGCCAATTTTTCTGCGATGTTCTTCAGTATTCTGGCTCTTGGGTCATAGGTCCGATAGATTCTGTGGCCGAACCCCATTATTCTCCTGCCCGCTGCTAGCTCATTGTCGACGTATCCTTCGACTTTTTCCATAGTCCCAATCTCTTCCAGCATCTCCATTACGCGCTGGTTTGAGCCTCCGTGGAGGGGACCCGCGAGCGTGGCAATGGCACTTGTGACCGCTCCTCCGAGGTCGGCGAGAGTGGATATTGCTACTACGGCGGCGAAGGTAGAGGCATTCATTTCGTGGTCCGCGTAGAGGATGGAAAGCGTGTCAAAGGCGCCTCTCGACACTTCATCCGGTTTTCTTCCCGATAACCCGTAGAGAAAGTTCGCAGCGTGTCCCAGCCGCGGATCCGGCCTAATGGGGATCTTTCCTTTTCTTATCCGTTCGTAGCTGGCTACAATAGTTGGAAGAGTAGATGTGAGTTGCAAAGACTCACGGCGGTTAAACTGGTCAAACGTCTCTCCTTTTTTCCTCGGGAACGTTGCCATGTAGGAGACAGCTGTTCGGGCAACCTCCATGGGTATCGCCCCCTTCGGTATGCCCCTTAGAAGTTTCAGGACTTCGCTTGGGAGGGGACGATGAGCTGTGAGTTGTCGTTTGAATTCTGAAAACTGGGCTTTGTTTGGAAGGTTTGCGTTCCAGAGTAGGTAGGTAACCTCTTCGAAGTTCGATTTTGCTGCGAGTTCGTTAATGTCAATCCCTCTATACCGGAGGATTCCCTGTTGTCCGTCGATGAATGTGATAGAACTCTTCGCAATAACAACCCCTTCCAGACCCGTCTCGATTTCAGTTGTTATCAGTCTCACCATTGAACCGTTGAAATGGTATTGCTGGTAGCAAGGATTCTAGTCCTAGTTAAGGAATATCAATGACGCGAAGAACGCGTCGAAGCTTCAACTCGGCCACGATAGCTGAGAAAGCCTTTTTCAACGGCAATTCGATGACCCTCCCACCGAGAGAACTTTCATGACGACAACAGTGCACAAGATCGCAGTTCTACCCGGAGATGGAATAGGGCCAGAAGTTGTCGACGCAACGCTCATGGTCTTGGATGCCGTCCAGAAAACCGGACTAGTACACTTGGAATATCTGAAGGGTGATGCTGGATTCGACGCTATCAAAAAATTCGGCACTAATCTGCCAGAGAAGACGGTTGAGATGATGAAACGAACGTCTGCGTGTTTGAAGGGCCCGATGACGACGCCAGAGGAACCTGGAACACCTCGAAGCGCCGCGGTGACGATGCGCTCTCTCTTCAGTCTATATGCCAACGTTCGCCCTTCGCGGACCCTTCCAAACGTGAAGGCCCTAAGTCCCGGTATTGACTTGATAGTGGTGAGGGAGAACACTGAAGGATTGTATTCAGGGAAGGAATTCGAAGTTACCCATGGTGTCGGTGTGGCGATGAAGATAATCACTCGAGCCGCCTCGGAGAGAATCGCAAAGTTCGCTCTGGAACTCTCTATGAAAAGGAGAAAGAAGCTTGCATTCGTCCACAAAGCGAACATTCTGAAGATCACGGATGGAATCTTCAAACAATCAGTTCTCGACGTCGCTAAGGACTATCCGGGCGTGGAGCTTGAGGACCTCCATGTCGACGCTGCAGCCATGCAACTGATCAGAAGGCCAGAGAGCTTCGATGTAATGGTGACTATGAATCTCTACGGAGATATTCTTTCGGACGAGGCCGCAGCAGCGGTCGGGGGCCTGGGAGTTGCTGCAGGCGCGAACATTGGCGAGAGCTATGGCATGTTCGAGCCCGTCCATGGGTCAGCCCCGAAGTACACGGGCCAGAACAAGGTGAACCCTGTTGCCACTATTGAGGCGGCGCGAATGATGCTTGAGTATCTAGGTGAGGGCAAGGCTGCGAATCTAGTTGAAAGGGCCACGAAATCTGTCCTCAAGGAGGGGAAGGTACTGACCTACGACCTTGGCGGAAACGCCCGAACCAGTGACGTGGGCAGGGCGATAGCTGAGAAAGTCGCGTCCTTGTAGTAGAATTCTACATTCGTTCGGCGAGTTCTAGGCCAAGGAGCCCAGCAAGAGTCTTCAAGACTGTCCTGACAGCAAGGACAAGTGCCACCCTCTGCCACTTGAGTTCGTCGTCGCTGACGTGGGAGATGTCGGATTTTTCGTAGAACTCGTGGAACCTCTGGGCAAGAAGGTTGGCGTACAGGCAAAGCAAAGTCGGGCTAAGGTGATCTGCAGCTTTCGAGAAGGTTTCTGGAAACTTGGACAGCTCTAGAACCAGGGCTTGTTCGACGGGATCCTTCAACAGGCTGAACGTCTTTGGCTGCGTTATTGGCCCCAGCTTCCGGAGAATTCCGGAGCTCCTTGTGTAAGCGTAGTTGATGAAAGCGGCGCTGTTCGTCTCAAAGTTCAGGACCTTGTCCCAAACAAAGTTAGTGGACTTGATGGCCTCTACGGATAGAATGGCGTATCTTACTGCTGAAATCGCAATTCTATCTGCCACTCTTTGCCTGATCTCATTGGGAATGCTTGGCGAGCGCTTGTCAACTTCAGACTTGGCCCTAGAGATGGTCTCGTCGAGGACTTGATCGAAGGTCACGTACCGGCCCCGCCGGGCCGACATGCGTTGTCCCTCGAGCATGAGCTGACCGATGGGAAAGTAGATGAATTTCTCCGCCTCTTTCTGGTGGCCGATAATCTGAAATGCGACTTTGACTTGGAGCTGTGCAAGAGACTGTTCAGTTCCGATCACGTTGATGACTCTCTCCGCTCTCCCGAACTTGTACAGCGTGTAAGCTATGTCCCGTGTTGCGTAGAGGGACGTTCCATCGGATCGGGTGAGGGTGAGCGAGGGAATCTCGAATGTGGAGCTTATGCCCAGTTTCCCGCGTAATCCAAATTTTTCAACTGCCTTGGCTACGTCAAGTTCCAATGCTCCTCCTTTGTTCAAGGTGAATCCGGATTCCTTGAGCCGATCTAGGAGTTCGGCAACACGTCCTGTCCAGAGCAGGTCGCTCTCCCAGTCCCATTCGTCGAAGCGGATTCGAGCCCTCCGCAGAGTCTCCTCGAACCCGGTCAGCACCATTCGGGTGACACGTCTCAACAACGCCGTGGTTTTGGGGTCGTTTTTCTCGTACTTCCTGATGAGTTCCCGAATCGAATTCTCAGGGTCCGGGTCTTGGGAGATCAGCTTGCCTAGAAGGTCGAATTCCTCGGGGTATTTGCTTCTGAGATCTGAGGCTATGCCTACCCATTCGTCGAGGGATTTGGTGGCAGCGACGATGTCTGCATCTGGAGCCTTGGTCTTCTTGAGCAGGGCAAGTCGCTTCTTCAGCTCCTCAATCTCGACAAGGGTTGCGGTTACAGAGTAGATTTTTCCGATGAAATGGTCCGGCTTTCCTTCTGGGGTCGGCTTGTTCAGCAGCTTGTAGCCGTAGGCCATGATGGCGACCTGTCTTCCCGTGTCGTCTATGTAGAAGTGGGTCCGAACGTCGTGTCCTCTTGCGGAGAGTAGACGTGCTATTGCATCGCCGAATATTGAGTTCTTGGCTGTTCCTATGTGGATGGGTCTAGCTGGGTTTGCGCTAGTATGTTCTACAATGGTCTTCTCTGGGGCCCCTGTTTTGAGGAGTCCGTAATCTGATCCGGCTCGCTGAACCAATTTTAGAGTAAGTTCTGCGAGTCTTGTAGGGTTTGCTCGGAAGTTTACGTAGCCAGGTTCGGTCGCCTCAATTGATTCTATGAGGTCGAGTTTCGCGAGTTGCATGGTGGTTTCTGCTAGGTTTTTGGCAATTTCGATCGGTTTTCTCTGCTGGATTTTTGCTAGCTCAAAGCTCAGTGAGCTTGCAAGGTTCCCGAAGGTCGGGTTGGGTGGATCTTCGAGAGTGGAGACGATATCGAGGTCAGGAAGACTGTGGTCCGAAGTTTTCTTGAGAGAGAGGTATCCTGCTTTCAACACGGTCTCGCATTCGCGCCTGAAAGATCCGAAAGGGTTGGCCTGATCCTGTTTCTTTTGTCCGGTTGTCTGCGCCAAGTTCGAAGCCACGCGAGGGTCGTATGTAGGCGCGGTCTTCGGCCTTGGCGGCGGGATTTTGATTATCCCATTCTTGACGCTTGTCGAGGGAGTTCCAGTGCCTTACGCTGTAGGGGCCAGTATCGTGTCGGTTGTTGCGACTTCCAGCGCCTCCGCAGCCACGTACGTTCAGGATCGGCTTACGAATCTGAGGCTGGGAATGTTTCTCGAGCTTGGAACCGTTCTCGGCGCCATCACTGGAGCCTTTGTGGCTGCCTTTCTTGCTCCCGGGATTCTTCTCATTCTCTTCGGAATCCTGCTGATCTATGCGTCCACCATAATGATTGCTGGCCGGAAGGTCGATTTTCCAACGGGGGTCCTTCCTGACAGGGTTGCTCAGAAGCTCCAGCTGGGCGGTGAATACTTCGATCCTGCCACGGGGGCTACTAGCCGGTATGAGGTGACGAATACTCTCTGGACTCTGAGTATCAGCGGCATCTCCGGCATAGTGTCAGGCCTCCTCGGGGTTGGTGGAGGGATAATTGGGGTTCCTACCATGAACTTGTTATCGAAGGTGCCTATGAAGGTGGCTTCTGCAACTAGCAATTTCGTGATCGGCGTAACTGCTGCAGCAAGCGCTTCTGTCTACTTTGTTCGTGGTGATGTGCAACCTTTGCTTGTAGCTCCCTTGATGGTTGGTGTGGTGATTGGAGCGGCTGTTGGTACGCGGTTGCTTCGGAGGACTCCTCCGCTCAGGGTCAAGCTGCTGTTTGCTATCCTCCTCGTCACAGTGTCGGTTGCCATGATTCTGAAGGGATTCTTTCCGCAGATAGTGTTGTGACCGGGTTTGGATCTTAGCTGGATTGTCGCCCAGTCGTTGCGGGTCGGGGTTCTTGTCAGCGCTGTCTTGAGCGTTCTTGGTCTTTCTTTGTGGGCCTTTGGCGGTTTTGGTAGCGTGAGTGTTCCAGCTGTGTTGAGTGTCGGAGTCATCCTTAGACTCGTGTTCGTCGGAGACCTGACGGGAATAGTGTATCTCGGGGTGATAGTATTGATCGCTACGCCAATTTTTCGGGTCGCGATCTCGTCAATATACTTCGCCGCTGAGAGGGATCGCGCGTACGCCGGGATCACGATTCTAGTCCTCGGAATGCTCTTACTCGCCTTGTACTCCGGAGCAGCAGGCTAGGCTAGACCGGCCCTCTTCCTGGTTGACACGCTTGGACTGAGACTCTCGACCGTTTCTGCTTCGCGAGGTGTTCTGTGCAAGACCCCCCCTTTTGGGAGAGGTCTCTGGTTGTTTCGCCCGGATTTTGGGCGAGTCTCATGATTCAGGGTGCAATCCGGGCTTGGATGCCCTAGCGATTTAACGAGTCGTCAAGAAGGATTTGCCATGCAATTAAGGAGGTGGCTTCCAGATTCGAGATCAGGGTTGATAATAGGCGATTTCACAAACTTCTCTTCCCGGATTTACCACTCTCGCACACAAGGATTGTGGAAAAGTTATAGGAATTTCCTGTCGAGATGCTCTTCCTGTCTTGGTGGGATTACGGGCTTGTTTTTTCGAGACAGCTTCGTTATCGGCTTGTCTGGCCTTTTTCGATCCCCGTGGATTCCCCTAGGAATCAGCGTGGAAGATCATGTTCTAGAAATGGCGGGCTTGAAATCGCGATCAGGGCTGATAATGGGCGATTTCAGTTCTCCTTTCTGTGGGCGTAGATAGAGATCCGAACGTGCAGGGCGTTGGTGAAACTGGAGTTCCAATGGTAGTTTATCAGTCACTTTGGAAGCTGTGAGGCTTGAAATTCCATCCTAGCTCTTTTTTCGAGGATCCCCCGATCCTTACCGCATCACTCGTCATTTGATATGGCCGCGAAAGAAGGGATAAATTACCGCAGCCGAGTGCTGATAAAATGGGCAAACGGTTGTCGGTGGCGGTCGAGGGATTCCACCCGTCAAGTTTTCTGTCCGAAGAAACTGCAAGGCTTCGCGACCTCGCCCAAGGCAAGAAGGTTATCTCAGCAGTATCAGGTGGCGTCGATAGTACTGTCGCAACTCTAGTTGCAAGACAGGCCCTCGGAGACAACCTACTGCCGATAATGATCGACACGGGCTTTCTCCGGCTCGGAGAACCCGAACGTGTCAAAGAAAGACTGGCCAAGCCTCCAACCTCACTGAGGGTGAGCCTAGTGCACGCCAGCGGTCGGTTCCTGGCTTCGGTCAAAGGAGAAACAACCGCCGAGGAAAAGCGAAAGAAATTCCGAGAAACCTTCTATCAAATCCTCAAAGAAGAAGCCGAGAAAGAAGGTTGCGAATTCATCCTACAGGGCACGATCGCTCCCGATTGGATCGAGACTCAGGGTGGGATCAAGACCCAGCACAATATTCTAGAGCAGGTTGGTATAGATCCCGCAACGACCTATGGCTTCAAGATTATCGAGCCTCTCGCTGATCTCTACAAGGACCAGGTGCGAACGCTCGGGCGTCACCTTAACCTTCCGAATGAACTCTCTGAGAGGCAACCCTTCCCAGGGCCAGGACTCCTTGTCCGATGCATCGGAAACGTGACCAAAGAAAAGATCCGTGTGCTCAAAGAGGCGACGAAGATGGTCGAGACAAGCCTCGCTCCATTCAACTACGAGCAGTACTTTGCAGCAGTAATAGAGAACAGGTTCGCCAAGGACCCCTCGCTCAAGGCAATCTCGGAAACTGCAAGTGAAGCACTTGGGCTTCCAAAGTCCGAGGTTCACGGGGAGATCTTTGAAGACAGGGTGACGGGGGTGAAGGGGGACCAAAGATGCTATGGGCTACTGGCCGGCGTCAAGCTCTCCGAAGAATCCCGCGAGACCTACGGCTGGCTCCAAGATAGGCTTCGCCAGCTACAAACGGGAATTGTGGAAAAATTCCCAGAGGTCACCAGGGTTGCGTTGCTCGTCAAGGAACGAAGGGGCGGAGGACCCTTATCCATTCTCGTCAGGGCGGTTTCAACCAGAGATTTCATGACTGCTGCAGTGTCCCCCGTGCCATGGAAGATCCTCAAAGACATCGGCCAACAGGTCTTGAAGGAAGAGAGCGTGAGCCGTGTCTATTACGACATCACACCTAAACCACCTGGGACCATTGAGTTCGAATAAGACATGACGAAAATACCAGTCGTATACGTCAAAGGTCAGTACAATCACCTGATCGTCCGAAACCTCAAGGAACTAGGGGTAGAATCCAAGCTACTGCCGCCATCTGTCCCCCTCGAACAACTCGAATCAATCAAACCGGACGCGCTGGTAATGGGCGGAGGCCCGCAGAGCGTAAGATCTCCCACCCAACTGACTGGCGAGTTGGCGGATGCAGCCCGACTAATCAGACAAGTCAAACTGCCCATGCTCTGTATCTGCGTCACTCACCAGCTTCTTGCCACGGCGTTTGGTGGAGTCACCGAAGCCGCCAGGAAACCAGAGTTTGGTCCGGTCGAAATCATGGTCATCGACGAAGGACGAATCCTTGAGGGATTGAAGCCAAGTTTCACCGCGTGGGAGTCTCACAACGATGAGGTGGTAAAAGCACCAGAGGGTTTTCATGTTCTGGCCAAGTCAAGCAGTTGTGCAATTGAAGCAATGCGACATGACAGTAGACCCGTATTTGGAGTCCAGTTCCACCCGGAGGTATCCCACACCCTGAAGGGCGTGGATTTGTTCAAGAATTTCCTGCGTATCGTAGAGGAAGATAAGTGAACTTAGCCCTCGTTGCGTGGGGACGATCATTCGAAGGGGTCTGGTATCTTTCTAAGCTGCCAACTAACCTCGCCCTTTTCTGTATCGATCCAGATGAGGAATGCCTTGCCGGTTGACCCTTGCGATCGGTAGGAGTTTAGGTCCTCGATTAGCTTCCGTTCGACAATAGCCTCGGCAGATGCCCCTTCACCACTGTTCGGGTCCACGAGTTCGAAGCTCAGCCTAGTCATGCTCTCCTCCGGAATCGCTGAGTATCGGAGTACATGGAATCCTCGGCCGTCCAGACTTAGAAGGATTGGCTTGTCAACAGGATCAGCGGTCAAGGGATAACGAGTCCGATTACTTTCGTAGGTGTCATAGTCTCTTCTTACTAACCATGGGGGTTGTGGGAACGGTTACGTCCCCGAACTTCCAACAAGTCGTGAAGAACTAGGTCCCATATCCACTACAGATTCTCTTTCGATGAGAGATTGACGAATCCTCTTCGCAAGGTCCTCGGCGTTCATCGAGAAGAGTATCGGCCATCCGTCGGGAGCGTTCGCGATAGGGTGAACGATGATTCCCTCGTCCTGAATCATCTTCATCTCGTCGGAGGCGTTCTTGAAGTTGGACTCGGGCACGAGTAGGTCAGTGACCTTAATCTTCTCCGCTTTCAGAATACCCACCAGCTTTCCGGCTTCGCGACCTCTTCCACCGAGCCCGCCAACCGGTCCGATGTCCATTTTCAGCCCTATCGTACCGGTCATCACTCTAGACTGTGGAATCGGGATTCCTGAGAGTTCGGAGACAAGCGCGTTCAGCATCGCATAACCTGCGCTTGGACCCGATACTCCCTGACCCGGCGCTCCTTCAAGAACTGATCGAATCTGAAACGCGACATGGAACCTAGTTAGGTTCGCCCGAGCCTTCAACCACAACCATGATCTGACTGCTTCGACAGCATTGGTAGCGCTTTGGATGACGGAATCATCCGGCACGAAGCTCTGTCCCATCATCATCGAGCTTGCTTGACCAGTGACCGATACGTGCCTCTCTCCAGGATTGATGGGTCTCACCGTGCACTGAATAGTCAGGATACCGCCACTTCCTCTATCACTCGTGTAGAGACCATACGTTACTCCAGGTATCACTTGTGATAGAATCAACGCCTCAGCTATTTCCCGGTGTTCCTTGTCCTCTAACGACTCGAGGCTTGAGATGGCTCGCTGGAAGTGGAAGAGTCGTATCTTGTAGTTGTCTTGGTTGACCTGGTCAGGCGTGAGTTCGCTTCCCTCGTTCTTGTAAATCGCGAGCAGCTGGTCCAACCGATCCAGATCATCTTGGTACTTGAGAGTGACCGCCTGAAGCGATGTCTCTTGGCCTTTGGCTTGAGTGACCTCGCGTGCTGCTGCGACCTCCGATGCCCACATACGGTGGGCTTCCGATACGGTCTCAGCGGCGCCTCTTGGGCTAAGAATTCGTTGTCGCCGAAACATCTTCGTGATTTTGCCCGCATCGACCTCCAGGTGTAGGTATCTGCTGAATGTCTTTAGATGAATTCCGACGACCTCGTTCCATTCGCTATCGTTCTGTGGTGGGTGAACGTAGTAGATGTTGGGTTCGAACCTGTCCCGGGTTGCTTGGTCGATCAGTTGTTCTTTGTTTGAAGTCGCGATGACAACTACCTTGTCCTCGGGTCTTAGCTCGCTTAGCTCTGCCTTTACTTGGGCAAGGATTTTGTTGCTGGAGGGGTCTCCTCCCCAGAAGATCGCGTCCGCCTCGTCCAAGAGCAGTATGCAGGGGCTCTTCTGCCGTACTAGCGAGAATAGGTCTTTGACTCTTTTTTCAGGGTCACCCATGTAATTCGCTCCGCTCATGAGTTCGCCGCCTCTGACTTTGATGAATCCCACGTTGTTCTCTGCGGCAGCTACCATAGCGAGGAGGGTCTTGCCGGTGCCTGGCGGGCCTAGTAGGAAGAACCTGGGGTTGGACTGGTGTCCTAGCTCGGCCATTGACGGATTGAAGGCTAGTGCGATATGGTTCAGAATCTTGTTCTTGACATCGTGTAAGCCTCCGACGTCTTCTCTGTTCACTTTGGGTTTACTCACGTAGACCGCGTCTGTCACTTCTTGGGATTTCTCTTGTTCCGAGTAGAGCTTGATGTTCCTCGCTGCAATCACAAAGTCATCTATCTTGACAGATATCTTGGGTCTCTCGATGCTAGTGGAGAGGTTGCGATTGTCTCTGAATTTTTCTCTTAAAGGAGCTTCCTTGGATTTTCTGACCTCGCGGAAGATTTCTTGGATGTCACTGGGCGTGAGGGACGCTCTACGCCTCATGGTGACCTCTCTCTCCATTAAATCTAGGAGATCTTCTGCTTTCAAGCCCAGCCAGGCCTCTCGTTTTATCGAGTCTTCCACAACCGCGAGAAGCATTTCGCGCGTCACCCCGTCGTTGAGGCTGACCTTTGTCAGCCGTCGTCGTATGTCCTCTCTGATCTTCTCGTAAGCATTGGTTGCGACGACAACGAGCGTTCGGGTTTTTCCGCTTACTATCTTGTCGAGCCAACGATTTAGCTCGTCTTGGAGCCTTGTATCTTCGATCTCAGCACCGGTTTCTCCTCGCACCTTTCTACCGAAGCTCTGGAACTCGTCAATATACACGACAGATGGCACCGAGCTTGCGTAGTCCAGGAATCTGCCTAGCTGTCGAGTGCTTTTTCCGTAGAATTCCGAGTAGACATCCGATCCCTTCAGGATTACAGGTGTAACTAACACGCCCGCACGATATCCTTCCAGGAGCATCTGTCTCAATGTGACCATGGTCAGAAACGTCTTCCCGGTTCCGCTGTCACCGGCAAGGCAGATGGCTTTTGGAAGTTCGTCTCGGCCGAAGTATTTTGCAAGCATCGGGTGTCGTAGTACGTGGAGTCTGAAGGAATCCATGAGAATGTTGAATTCTTTGTCTCGACCGATCAGGTTTGCCGGCGAGAATTTGTCTG
>WNGG01012751.1_pt1 | contig 11886 bp, 10 predicted proteins | sample 5400661 | NCBI WGS metagenome assembly WNGG01 (sample SAMN13153372, study PRJNA577476) | soil metagenome | isolation source: 100 cm soil or saprolite under Garry oak tree replicate 1 | place: USA:California | collected 2016-06-15 | reverse complement strand
CTCGGCGTCGCGACTTCCGGCAACGTCGCGTTGGTCAGCCAGGACCAGGGTGCTGCGCTGGCTCGATTCGACTTGACGACCGATTCTGTCACGGCGTCAATCCCCGTGGGCGGTGTGCCGGCCTACCTGGCATTCAACGACATCGGATCGACAGCGTATGTGGCGAATTTCGGCAACCACAACGTCGGCATCATCGATGTGGCCACCAACGCACAGACGGACGTCATTGCGGTCAATGGAAGTCCGCTGCCGATCGCGGTGACGCGGAATGGCGGCACCGCCTTCGTAACGACGGATGCGAATCGATTCTACAAGATCGATGTACCGTCCAAGACCGTCGTCGATTCGCTCGACCTGCCCGCGACCTCGCATCACTTGCTGAACTTGAACGACACGCTGGTCTACATCGCGACGCGCGATGGTGGAAGCGTGCTGGAGGTCAATCAGCTGACGATGACGGTGCTCCGGACATTCGCGCTGGGAGGGCGGCCGCAGGGTATGGCGGTCGCTACCAATCGGACGGAGCTCTACGTCGCCAACGAGATCAGCAACGTTCTGCAGATCATCAACCTGTCGAGCGGCGCCGTCGCCAGCGTACCGCTTTCCAGCGGCGGAGAGGGCATCGCGCTGGGCCCAGATGGCAAACTGTATATCGGTGAGGTGTTCGCCGGACTCGTCGAGGTTGTGGATCCGGTAACACGGACCGTCGTGCGCACGATTACCGTCGGCGGGGTGCCGCGCGAAGTAGCAGCCGACGCCGCCCGGAATCAGATCCTGGTTGCGAACGAGAGCGGGTGGGTGGACTTCGTCCACATCCACTGACCGCTAGCGGTCGTAATAGCGCGCGAGCCGCACTCCGTAGCGGCCGATGAAGAGGGCGAGCTCCTCCGTAAGGCGGGAGCCGCCCTCGCTCCGCGTGCGACCGCCGAGATCGAGCCAGTAGACGCCGTGCTTGGCGAAGGCGCCCAGCTCGTCCGCTGCGAGTGCCGTCTCCGAAAAAACCGTGTCGCCACGGGTTGCCGCAACGCCGTCCATCCGCGCCTCGCCACGCAGCCACAGCAGCCGCCAGGTGCGGCGGCCGTACCGGTAGAGCCGCATGGACCCTTGCGGTTCCACCCGCACGCCACTGTGCTGCAAGAACCGATCGAACTCCGCCATGATCGTCGCAACAAGAGTGGAGCGCTCACTGTCGCTCAACTGCTTTGGGAAATCTGGCGCCGACCGAACAACCTTCGCCGGAGAGCCGACCGCGAGACTCTGCGGCGGAATTCTCCCCGATACCAGCGAGTTGGCTCCGATCACCGTGCCGTCGCCGATCGTGCTCCCCGGCATCACGAACACGCGCCAGGGCAGCCAGACGCTCGCGCCGAGGGTGACGGGCTCGTAGGTCACCGGATAGCCGTCCAGCGCGTTCGCCCAGGCGCCGTGCGTGAAGATCAAGCAGTGCCCGCCGATGCCGGTATCGTCGCCGATGACCACCGGTTTTGTCGGATTGATGTTCGTGAGCTGCAGGATGATGGTGCGGCTGCCGAGGACAAACTTCGACTCCGGCAGCTGCGGCCCGCCGACGTAGACCTGCTCACGGATCTTCGCGTCTTCGCCGATCTCGATCACGTTGCACGACAGATAGCTGAACGTCCCGATGCTCGAGTGGCGCCCGATGCGGATGGACTCGCCCTGAACCACGGCGAGGAACCCGATCTCGACGTGATCGCCCAGCTCGACTTTTCGCCCGATGACCACACCGCCAAAGCTGATGCGCACACGCCGTCCGATGCGGTACCCCAGCAGCAGCCGATAGGCCAGCACCTTCAGCGGGCTGGGCAGCCAGCCGAAGAGCACGAGGTGACGCCACGGGATGCGCGTTTTGGGGAGGAGCGTTTCGGGCATTGGGGTCGTAATGTACGTTTCGACGCCCTGTGATCAAACTCCCCGAATCCGGCCTCGCAGCGGCCGAACGTTTCGCGATCGACGTGTTGGTCGATCTGGCCCGCCTGATACCGGCGGCGCAATCACTCGACGTCGTTCGCCTGGAGTTGATCGAAGCGGCGCCACGGGATTTGCGTGGGTGGATGGGGGCAGGGTGGGGGATCGATGTGGCGGACGGCGTCGTCCGGGTGCCGCGCTCGGTCCTGCAGGCCGTCGTCGACGTGGCGGGCGCCGCAGCTGAACAGCGGGCCACCGAACGCGACCGCTACAGCCGCGTTCCATCTTCGGCCAATCCGCTGGTCCGTGAAGGACTCGAGCGCGAACCGGTGATTCAGCGCGCCGCCCTCGCGTTACAAGCAGCGACCCGGAACGCCGCCGGCCGGCGGGCATTTCGCAGCGTCGCTCCCTGGCCGGACGCGCGGCGTTGGGCTGCAGCGTTCACGCACGATCTCGATGTGGTTTCTTGGTGGCCGGCGTTCACGCTGCTGCGCATCGCGGAGCTCGCGCGCAAGGGCGCCTTCGCGCGCATGGCTCGCGTCGTGACGTCCGCAGTCGGCAGTGCCGGGTTCGATCCCGTGACACAGGGTGTCGTCGGCGTGCTGAACCACGAAGCGAACGCACACATCCGGTCTACCTGGTTCATCCTGTGCGGCACGCCCACGCTGGGGACGATGCGAGCCGGCGATCTCACGTACAGCCCCGAATCGACCAAAGCGCGGGGGATCGTGGCCGAGGTTCGCGCCGTCGGCCACGAGATTGGCCTGCACGGCAGCTTCGCGACGCTCGATCACCACGGGGTGTTCAGCGAACAGCGCGAGCGACTCGAGGGAATCGCCGGTGCGCCGGTGCGCGGGATTCGCCAGCATTACGTGCGGATCCACCCCGGCGTCACCGAGCACGCCATGGCCGGCGCCGGCTTCAGCTACGACACGACCTACGGCTTTCCAGTCCCGTTCACCTGGATGGATCGCGCCCTGAGCAAGTATCGCGGTGTCGAACGGCCCGGCGCCTGGGCGGAGGACGCGCTGGCACTCGCGGTCACGGCCCGCGAGGTCGGAGGACTCTGGGTAGGCCTCTGGCATCCGAACCTCACGGCGCCACTCGGCTTCCCGGACGCGCCAGCCGCGTACGGGACGACGATCGCGGGCGTGATCGCCGAGTCTCCCTTTGTGGCGCCGCTCGACACGATCGTGCGGTGGCGGCGGGCGCGTCGCGCCGTGCGGGCGACGGCCATTGCGGCCGACGGCCGGGTGGAGGCCGCGTCGCCGGTTGCCGCGCCCCACGAGTTTCAGCTACGGCTGGAAGACGCCGACGGTAAAGCGGCCGAAGCCACGCGATAGACCGCGTCCCACTTCGTGGTGATCACGTCCCAGCTGAAGCGGGTGCGCAGCCGGTCGCGTCCCGCTTCAGCGAGCCGCCGTGCGAATGCCGGATCCCCCGCGACGCGCTCGATCGCGTCGGCGAGTGCCTGCGGATCCGCCGGCGGCACGAGCAGGCCGGACACGCCGTCTTCGATGATGTCGGGAATTCCTCCCACACGACTCCCGATGACGGGGATGCAGTAGCTCATCGCGTCGAGCAGCGCGACGCCGAGTCCCTCGGTGTCGCCGCGCGCGTCGATGATCGACGGCAGGACCAGGACGTCGGACGTGAGAAAGGCCAGGTGCAGCTCGGCGTCGGGCACCTTATTGCGGAAGTCAACGGCGATGTTGCGCTCGCGCGCGAGTGCCTCGAGCCGCTCGCGTTCCGGGCCGATGCCGATCGCGACGATGCGTGCCGGCACGCGGTCTCGCAGCCGCGCGGCCGCTTCGATCAGGTACGCGAGCCCCTTGAGCTCAACCAGCCGGCCGACGAACAGAATCGTCACGGGCCGGCCGTCTCCCGACGCGAGGGCACGGGGTGGGGCGTCGCCCCTGCCCGGAAAGGGGGTCGTGTACGGAATCACGTCGACAGGGACCTCGACGAGCTCGCGGATCTCGCGCGCGGTTGCGGACGAAATCGCCACGACGCGATCGGCCCAGCGACACGCCCAGCGCACGAATCCCTTGAGGAAAGGCAGGGAACGCGTCACCCAGCGCAGCTCGATCCCATAGAACGTCAGGACCACCGGGATCCTTCTGGCGCGTCGAGCGGCCCATCCCCACAACGCCAGCGGCACCGGCCAGTGCACATGGATGACGTCGTAGCGCTCGCGGCGGCACAGCCGCCAGACCGCGACCATGCCGGCGATCACGAAGGGCGCCGGCATCAACCGGTAGAGCAGGGAGCGCCGCATCCGGTCGGCCGCCGACTCGTCGTGCGTCAGCGCTTCCCAGCGGGCAAAGAAATAGCGGAACCGATGCACCGGGATGCCGGCGAAGCGATGGTCGCGGGACCCGTGATAGGACGCGGTGAACACCTGTGCATCATGCCCCGCCGCGCGCTGCCGCTTGATCAGCTCGACCAGCCACGGCGCGATGATGTCGCGCTCATCGCGCGGAAACGCGGTCACGAGATGCAGGATGCGCATGGCCTCGAAGATAAGTAACTTTGTCTTCCGTTCGAATCCATGTCATACCGAGGAGCTTGACGAATGGCGAAACGCGTAGCCCCGGCCTCGCCTGAGCTGGCCGCGTTTTATAGTAAGCGCGCCGGTTGGCGGAACTGGGGCGAGGAGAGTATCCGCTATCGCCTCGCGCAGAAGCTCGCGCAGACCCAGCCCGGCCATGCGGTGCTGGATATCGGCGGCCGCGAGGGCGATATCCGCAAGTTCCTCCCGCAAGGCATCAAGTATCAGGGACTCGATATCGCGCCCGAGTTCGGCGGCCCCGACGTCTTGATTCACGACATCACCAAGGGCCTCCCGTTTCCCGACGGGTCCTTCGACCGCGTCTTCATGATCGAGGTGCTCGAGCATACGCCGACGGCGTTTCAAACCGCCGGCGAGGTCTACCGCGTACTGAAGCCCGGCGGCGTGTGGGTCGTGTCGGTGCCCAATCCCTATCATTTCAAGGAAATCATCTGGAATCTGCTGGGCGTGGCCGACAAGTGGGGCCACGTGTACAGCTGGACCAAGCAGACGATGACCCGGCTGGGCGAGATGAATGGCTTCCGGCGTGCCGACTACGCGGGTACGTACATCTGGCCGCCGATACCCGCGCCCTGGTGGCTGCTGGGGCGGTCCATCGCGTACAAGTTCGTCAAAGATTGAAAAAGGGCTGGCTCAAGGCGGGCAAGATCGCCGCCATGCTCGTGGTCCTGGCCTTGATCGCGCGCTCGATCGCACGCAACTGGGCCGCTTTTCAATCGGTCCATGTCACGCTCGATCCGAAGATCGGCTGGCTGGCGGCGTCCGTCGCGGTCGTCTTCCTCACCTACGCGATTCAGATCGAATCATGGCGCCGCATGCTGCGCGGCTGGGACCAGCGGCTGCCATACACCAGCGCCGCGCGGGCCTGGACCCTTTCCAATCTTGGCCGCTACATCCCCGGGAAGGTGTGGAGCGTCGCCGGGCTCGTGGTGCTCGCGGAGCGCGCCGGGGTACGCCGGAGCGCCGCCGCCGTCTCGGCGTTCGCGATGCAGGCGGTGGTGCTGGGGACGGGCGTCGTGCTGGTCGCGTTCGCCACGCCGCACGCCGCGTCGCCGGTCTTGCTCGGCGGCGCCGTCCTGGCAGCGCTCGTGTTGATCGGGGTGCTGGCCTGGCGGCGAACCGCGCAGTGGCTCGGCACCCTCGCCGACGCGACTACGCCGCTCCCGCCACTGCCCATATCGGCCATCCTGTTGTCGAGCGGCCTGATGCTGGTGAGCTGGATGACCTTTGGAGTCGCCTTTTGGATGCTGATCCGAGGCCTGATTTCCACCGCGAGCGTGCCGATCCCGGCTGCGATGGGTATGTTCGCGCTGGGCTATGTCATGGGCCTCATCGCCGTCATCGCACCGGGTGGCTTAGGGGTGAGAGATCTCGCACTCGTCGGTTTTCTCACGCCCTTTCTCGGCAGCGGGGGAGCGCTGGCGTTGAGTCTGGCCTCTCGCGTGCATCTCACGCTCACCGAGACCGGTGCGGCGGGCATCGCACTGCTCCTCAAGCCTGCTCCAGCTCCGATAATCACGGAGAAAGTCTCTGAATAAGCAGACGCCGCAGGTCAGCATGACGGCCAGTGCATTTCAGCCGCGCTACCCGACGCTGGCCGCCACCGGGTTCATGGTCCTGTTCATCGCCGTCCTCGCGTTCCCGATGCTGCGGGGGAAGTGGCTGGCCGCGCCGATGAGCGACCAGTACGCCAGTGCCTACGCCGTGCATGAGTGGCAAGCGGAGCAGTGGCGCGCGACGGGGCAGCTGCCGCTCTGGAACCCGATGATCATGGACGGGCTGCCGTACATCGCGGTCGTGACGCATGGCGACGTGCTCTATCCGACGTCGTTCCTCCGCTGGTTCCTGTCGGCCGACAAGGTGACGAATCTCGGGTTCGTCCTCCACTACATCCTCGCCGGCCTGTTCATGTTCCTGTTCCTGCAGCGCCTCAACGTCTCGTGGGTGGGGTCGACGGTCGGCGGGCTCGCCTACCAGCTGTCGGGCATCCTGATCTCCTACGCGCGTCCCGGTCACGACGGCAAGCTGTTCGTCTCCACGATGCTGCCGCTGGCGTGCCTCGCGCTGCTCATCGCGCTGCGCGACCGGCGCACGTGGGGCTATCCGCTGCTCGCAGTCGCCGTGGCGCTCTGCCTGCTGAGTCCGCACGTGCAGACGACCTACTACCTGCTCATCGCGACGGGGCTGTGGGCGCTGTATCTGACGTTCGGTGAGCCGACGACCGAGCCCCTCGGTCCCCGGCTGACGCGCCTCGGGATCGTGCTCGCTGCGGTCGTCGCGGGCTTCGGCATCGCGGCGCCGCAGATCCTGCCGTTCCTCGAGTACATCCCACATTCGCCGCGCGCCGTCGCCTACTCGGGCGCGTTCGAGAGCGCCGCGTCGTTCGGTATTCCATGGGAGCACGTGCCCGGGTTCTTCCTCGCGGGATTCGTGGGCGAGTCGGACACGTATTGGGGCTCGAACGGGCTCAAACTCCACTCGGAGTATCTCGGCCTGCCGGTGATCGCGCTCGCGATCCTCGGTCTCGGGTTTGCCCGGGACCGGCGGCGGCTGATTTGGTGGCTGGGCGGCATGGGCGTTCTCTTCCTGCTCATCGCGCTCAGCAACGCGACGCCGTTTTACAAGCTGTGGTGGAGTGTGATGCCGTATGTCCGGAAGACGCGCGCGCCGGGCATGGTCTTCTTCATAGTCGCATTCTGCACCGCCGCGTTCGCGGCGCTGGGCGCGGGGCGACTCGAGCAGAAGGAAGGGGCGGGGCATGTCCGCGGCTGGATGGTCGCGGCAGGCGTCATCGCCCTGCTCGGACTCGCCGGCGCATTCGGCCACCTCGCCGAGTCGCTCGCCGCGCCCGAGCGGCTGCCGTTGGCGCTGGCCCTGGGGTCGAGCATTCGGGTATCGGCGTTCATCGGCGCCATCGCGCTGTTCGCCGTGGCGCTGCTGGCGTTCGCCTACCAGCGGGGCAGTGTGCCCCTGGTCGCCTTCGCGCTGGGCCTGCCGCTGCTCGTGGGCACCGATCTGTTGCGCGATGGGCGGCGGTTCTGGCTGTACTCCGATCCGCCGAACCAGAGCCTGTATCGCGCCGACGCCATTGTGACGCGCCTGCGCGCCGAACCAAGGCCATACCGAGTGCTCGACTTTAACGTTTATCGAGAAAACACGCTGATGGCGCACGGTATCCCCCAGGTTCTGGGCTATCAGGGGAACGAACTCCGCTATTTCGACGAGCTGATCGGCGGCCGGCCCGGAACACAGGGGCAAGCGCGTTTTCTCCTCACGTCGACCAGACTCTGGCCACTGCTCGCCGTTCGGTACGTCCTGATCTCAGATACGGTGCAGATCCCTGGTTATCACAAGGTCCTGGGCCCCGTCGAGACCGCAGCCGGAAACCGCGGTTACCTCTACCAAGCCGACACCGCGCCGCCTTATGCACGCGTCGTTCCCGCGGCCGTGAAAGTCGGGGCTGATTCGCTGGTTCCGCCGACACTCGCCGATCCGCGGATGCCCGGCTATGACCGGGTTGTCCTGCTTCCAACTGCCGCTCCGATCAATCCGCCGCCGCTAAGCGGTTTGCCGCCCGCGTCCCCGTCGCACGCGCGGGTGACCGCATGGGATGCGGGGAAGATGACCATCGAGCTCGAGCCGCCGCCACGCGACTCGAGCTACGTGCTCATCGCGGAAAACTGGTATCTCGATTGGCGCGTCAGCGTCGATGGCAACGCCGGCCAGGTGCTACGCGGCGACCATGCACTCCTGACGATCCCGGTGGGCCCAGGCGCCCGGAAGCTCGAGCTGAGCTATTACTCGCGCGCGTTCGCACGGGGCAAGTTGATCGGCGTGGTCACGCTGCTGCTCGTCATCGCCGGTTTCGTCGTGCCGCCCGCCTGGGAACGGAGACGCCGGCGTGGCTGAACGCGCGTTGGTCGTGATTCCGACCTACAACGAGGCGGTCAACGTTCCACAGATCGTGCCGCAGGTGCTGTCGCAAGATCCACGGCTGGAAGTGCTCGTGGTCGATGATGGCTCGCCCGACGGCACGGGGCGGATTGTCGACGAGATGGCGCGGACGAACCCGCGCGTGCACGCGCTCCACCGCCAGGCGAAGCTGGGGCTTGGGACGGCGTACATCACGGGCTTCAAATGGGCGCTGGAGCAGGGGTACGATTACATCTTTGAGATGGATGCCGATTTCTCGCACGATCCCGCCCACCTCAAGGACTTTCTCACGGCCATTCAGGATGCGGACCTCGTATTGGGATCACGCTACCTCGACGGCAAGGTTACGATCGTCAATTGGCCGATGAGCCGGTTGATGCTATCGTACTTCGCCAACGTCTATGCCCGCTGGTTCACGGGCCTCCGGATGTGGGACCTGACCGGTGGGTTCAAGTGCTTTCGCAGGCGGGTGCTGGAAACGATCGATCTTTCCGCCGTCGGTTCCAACGGCTACGCCTTTCAAATCGAGATGAGTGTTCGCGCATGGCGAAAAGGGTTCAAGCTCCGCGAGATTCCGATCGTATTCGTCGACCGGGCCGAGGGGCAAAGCAAGATGAATCGGGCCATCGTCCGGGAGGCGGTGTGGAAGGTGCCGCGCCTCAGGCTCATGGCCTGGTTCGGCCGCATCTGATCGGCCTGCCGGTCTACAAAATGACGGGATCGGGTAACGATTTCGTCATGCTCGACGCGCGCGTGTCCACACCGGCCGATTGGACGCCGGAAGACATGCAGGCTGTGTGTGCGCGCGGCACCGGCGTGGGCGCCGACGGTATCGTCTTCGTGGGGCCGGGCTCGCACGCGGGCGCGGCCCGGATGATCTACTACAACGCCGACGGATCCCACGCCGCCATGTGCGGCAATGCCGCCCTGTGCAGCACGACCCTCGCTGCGCATCTGGGTGTCGGTACGCCCGATGGGATGGACCTCGAGACCGATGCCGGGACCTACCAGAGCCGCGCTGTGGAAACCGGGCGGGCAGAGCTGCATCTCGCGCCGGTGGACGCCCCAGCGGCCGTCCCGGGGCTCGGCCTCATCGCCGGCGAGCGCCAGGCGGTACTCAGCCGCGTCGGTGTCCCGCATCTCATTGTGCTCGTCGATGACGTGGACCAAGTGGCGGTGCTCGAGCGCGGCCGGGCGCTGCGGTTCGATCCGGCGTTGGCGCCCGAGGGTGCCAACATCAACTTCATTTCGCAGGACCAGCAGGACGTCTGGCGGATGCGGACCTATGAGCGCGGCATCGAGGGCGAAACGTTGGCGTGCGGCACCGGCGCGGTGGGCGCGGGCTGCGCCATCGAGGCGTGGGGGCTAGGACGCCTGCCCATCGACATCCAGAGCCGCAGCGGGCTGACCCTCGGCGTGCGCGCGGGGAAGGCCCAAAACGGGCGCTATGACGATGTCTGGCTGGCTGGAGAGGGGAGAATGGTGTTCAGAGGTGTGATTACTTGATCAGCTTGTCCACATTCACACACAGCTAAACTTAACATAACCTCTATTATACGAACTAAACAGCTACGAAACTGCGCCTTTCGTGAGCTCGGCCAGCCGCACCTTCGCCTCGCCCGCTGCCGCTTCCTTGGCAAAGTCCTTCACGATCCGGCGATATGCCGCAACGGCCTTGCCGGTGTCTCCAGCCACCGTCCAGGCCCGTCCAGCATCTGACAGCATCTGCGCTTTCAAGAAGTCCAGGCGGCCCGCTGCAGAGCCGTTTTCGTACGCCGCTGCCGCCTCCCGGAATTGCCCCATGTTCTCGTAGGCCGCGCCCAGCAGCCCGTAGGCCTGCGCCCGGTAGGCCTTCCCCGCACCCCCGGCGTAGTCCTTGAGCACCGTGACGGCCTGCTGGGGCTTGTTCTGGAGCAACCAGGCGTTCGCAAGCAGCAACCTGGCCTCGTCCGCGGCATTCGTTCCTGAGTAATTCTCGACGACCTTCGAGAGGTCGCTCGACGCAAGCGGCAGGTTGTTGTTCTCGAATGCAAACCGCGCGAGCTGGAGATCGCGCGAGGCGATCTCCTCAGTCCTGCGCTTGGTCGACAATGTCCACAGGAATAGCACCGCGCCCACGACGACGATGGCTCCGATCCAGGACGTCAGCTGCCTGTGAGCCTTGACCCAGGCACTGAATCGCTCGGAAAACGACGCAGTCTGACTGCCCGGAACCACGCTTGTTGCGGTTGCCATTGCCGCTCCTGCGGAATGATCAATGTCCAATGATCATTGATCATTGATCATTGAGCGTTCAGTAGTCAGTGCCCCTGGGGTGACTCGAACACCCGGCCAACGGTTTAGGAAACCGCTGCTCTATCCACCTGAGCTACAGGGGCGTGTGTGTTCCGGGGGCGTAAACGACGAAATGTACGTGAGTTAGGCGTAGTGCAGCAAGGCCTCGACGCGCCGTCCCTGCAGCCGTTGGCGCCCTTTCAGGAAATCGAGCTCGATCAAGAACGTGAATCCGGCAACCGCAGCCCCCGTTCCCCCCACGAGCTGCGCCGCGGCGCTCGCGGTGCCACCCGTCGCGAGCACGTCGTCCACGACGAGGACGCGATCGCCGGGCTGCACCGCGTCGTGATGCATTTCGAGGGCGTCGCTGCCGTACTCCAGGGCGTACTCCACGCGCTGGGTCGCCGCCGGCAGTTTCCCCGGCTTCCGGATCGGAACCAGACCCGCCCCGAGCTCGAGCGCGATGGGCGCGCCGAACAAAAAGCCCCGCGACTCGATTGCCACGACGCGCGTAATCCGCACATCCCGGTACGGATCCACCATCAAGTTGATCGCCTGCGCGAACAATTTGGCCTCCAGCAGTACCGGCGTGACGTCTTTGAACACGATCCCGGCTTTCGGGAAGTTGTTCACGTCGCGGATCGTACGCCGCAGCTCGTCCAGGACCATCGATTTATCGGATATCAAAGGACCTCGGGATATCCGGTTCACCTGGAACTGCAAGTCGTTCGACGTCGTCGACTCGCGCGTGGGAGGGCCCGTGCCGCAGACGGCTTTCCAACGTCTCAAGTGCCGTCTCAGGTCCTTCAGAAACTACTTCAACCGACCCATCCGGCAGATTGCGTACGTACCCGCCGAGGTGCAGGCGCTCGGCTTCGGACATGACAAACCACCTGAACCCCACCCCCTGAACGCGCCCCCGGATAACCCAACGACGAAGGCTCACGTTGGACGTCGCCGGCGAAGGACATAAATCCAAATGCCAATAAGGGTCAGCGGAATCAACATCAGCAGCGCCCGCGTGACGTAATGATGGATCTCTTCGCTCCGCAGCACACCCTCATGCTGGCCCAGGAAGTAGCCGATCCACGTCAGGATCGCGCACCACACGGCGGCGCCGGCGGCCGTGTACAGGATGAACTTCGGCAGCGGCATGCGATGCAGCCCCGCCGGGATGGAGA
>WNGG01019043.1_pt1 | contig 11888 bp, 13 predicted proteins | sample 5400661 | NCBI WGS metagenome assembly WNGG01 (sample SAMN13153372, study PRJNA577476) | soil metagenome | isolation source: 100 cm soil or saprolite under Garry oak tree replicate 1 | place: USA:California | collected 2016-06-15 | reverse complement strand
GCCGCAGCCACCTGGTCACCGCAACGGCGGCGGCAAACCGCTCCACAATCGCATCTGACCCACCAGGCGCATAACGAATACGCGCGACCGCCCGCTCACAGGGAAGGTGGTAAACCGCGTTGGCCCGGACATGCAGCACCACCGCATCGCGCACGTCCAGCCCAGCACGTGCACACGCGGCTTTCAGCGCCATCTGGTAGCGCACCAACCCGGGGGCGGTCATGCGGCCCCGGCTTTAGTCGCGCAAATCGTGAACGATCGACTCGCGGCTGTAGGTCTCGATCTCCTCCTGCAACTCTCGCGCCGACGCGGTGTCCCGAAACGCCGGAGCGGTCAGCGCCTGGCGCACGTGTCCGAGATGCCGCGTCAGAGGCTCGTTGCGGTTTTCTCGCGCTAGCGCAAGAACCGGGCGCAGCGACGCGTGGGCACCATCAAGGTCGTGCGACAGCAGGTGGGCTTGCGCCTCATCCATGCGGGTGCCAATCTCCGCGCCGTAGTACCGCTCATGGGCCGGTGCGGCCTCGAAAAGATCCAATGCCTGTCGGGTCTCGGCGAGCACCTGACCTGGGTCTTGCCGCGACAGATTGGTGCTGGCCGCGAGGTGGTGGTACCGGGCCTGGCTCACTCCCCAAAGACCGCCGACCTCGTCTGGGCCGGCTTGTTCCAGCCTGGTCCTGGCCCCGGCGAGCGCAGCACCAGCCTCCTGGTGACGTCCGAGCCGGGCAAGCGCCCGCGCCTGGAGTAGCGCGAGCATAGCTTGACCGGAATCCGCACTCGGGTACCGCAGGCCATCCTCAGCGAGCTCCATGGACTCGATGTACCGCTCGTCCCAGTAGGCCAGCTTGCTCTGGGTGACGCGTATCCATGCGCGGGCACCATCGTGGTTGGCCTGCTCGGCGCAGACCCATCCTGTCCACGCATGCGCGTCCGCAGCCCGCAGGTATCCCATGTCGTCCGACATCCAGGCCAACAGTCCACACACCTGGGCGGCTATCAGGTACAAGTCCCTGGTCTGGCCGACGCGCTGATGGCCTTGCAATTTACGGAATACCCGATCACGAAGACGCTTGGTTTCCAGTAGCAGCGGGTACGGCGCGGCGTGCTGGTAGTCGCTGGCCAGCTGCCGCACTTGCGCGCCGTAATGCTCCAGCGTTGCGTCTCCGATGTTCGACGTGTCCGCCCACTCTCCAAAATCCAGCGACTCTTCCGCGATCATGGCCATCCACAGATCGGGTGAGTCCGCAGCGAACTCAGCCTGTTCCGTCCGCTCCGTAGTGGTATATCCCTTTCCAGCATCACGATAACCGCCGGGTTCGCCCGGCCAGCCGGTCTGGGCGGCACCAGGTGAGACATCAGCGAGTGCCGGGAGCATAACAGCGCCTATATCGCCGGGTGCCGCGTTGGCCGCCGGGCCGGCGGTTTGCTGGTGCCGCGGCTGGAACCCAGGGGGGCCGAACTGGGCGGGTGGGATGCCGAGGGCGGTGCAGTAGTGCAGGCGGTAGCGCTCGGTGAGGCCAATCTTGCCGGTTTCCCAGCGACGCACATAGGAGGTGAGAATCGCGGCGCCGGGAGCTGTGTGGTCGTCATTGGCTTTGGCGGCGTTGCGGAGTTGGCGGCCCATCTCGGCCGCGCTCCACCCGCGCGCCACCCGCTGCTCACGCAGCCAGGCACTGAGTGTGTCTGCCATGGGCTGGTCCTTCACGGTGGGTCCGGGCGGGTGAGCACCCGGTGCTGGCAGGTGGGTGCGGCGTGCCGCCCGCACGGGGGTGACCGTGCGGGCGGCGTGCCGCGCCGGTGTCGTCAGCTGAGGAGGTAGTCAGCGAGCCCGGATTTGGCGCCATCGATGAATGCCCGGATCTCGGCCGGCTGGAGGATGAGCGCGGGGCCGTCGGGGTCGGTGGACTGGCGGAGCGCGACGGCGCCGCCGGGGAGTTTCCTGGTTTCCAGGCAGGAGCCGCCGTTTGGGCTGGACCACGGCTTTGACCAGCCCTCGGTGCTGGAGTCTGAGGCGCGTGAGCCGTTATGCATGTTGGGCATTTTTCAAATTTCCTTTCTGATGTGGCGCATGATCGTGACGGAATCGCCGGGCGGTGCGGCGTGGGCGCACAGCCGGTCGAGCGCTTCGGCGTAGACGGCGACGTCGGCGGGTTTGTCCAGGTAGAACGCGCTGGTCAGGTTTTCCCCGTAGACGATGTCGGGCAGTTCGGCGGCGCCGAACCGCAGTAGGTGGAACATGCCGTACATCACCGGGTGCGCCCCGGCGGTGAACGGCAGCACCTGGAGCGTGATGTTCGGCTGGGTGGCCGCGTCGAGGAGGCGGTCGAACTGGGCGCGCGTCAGCGCGGGGCTGGCGGCCGGGCGGCGCAGGACCGCCTCGTCGATGACCACCCACAGGCGTGGTGGGCCGGGGCGGGTGAGGATCTGCTGGCGGGCCAGGCGCAGCGCAACCCGGCGCTCTATCTCCTGGCTGGTGGCGTTGGGGTACCCGGCGGTGGTGAGGGCGCGGGCGTAGTCCTCGGTTTGCAGCAGCCCCGGGACACAATGGGGCTCGTAGCCGCGGATAAGGGTGGCGGCTTGTTCCAGCCCGGGGAACACCCTGAACCAGGCGGGCAGGACGTCGGTGTAGCTGTGCCACCAGCCGGGCTTGTTGGCTTCCCGGGCTAAGGCGAGAAAGGTTTCGATCTCGGTGAAGTCGGTTACGCCGTAGGCCAGCAGCAGGCTCTTGACGTAGTTGAGCTTGAGGCCGACTTCGGCTTTTTCCATCCGCCGCAGCGTCCACGCGGAAGCGTAGATGGCGTCGGCGGCCTGTTCGTAGCTCATTCCGGCTTTTTCCCGCAGTGCCTGGAGCTGCCGGCCGAGAATAATACGCAAAACGGTCGGGCTGGCGGGCGCCGGCTGGGGCATGGCTCACCTCTCACAGATATTGCTCACGGCAACAGTCTGCATCGCGAACCGCCGCTCACAAAGTGTTTGCTCGTGTTCGGCTCATGCCGCTCGTGTTTGCTCACTCGTGCTTACTTGAGTGTGCTAATTGCAGACGGCCATTGTTGAGCGCATGGCACCCCAACCACCACCGCCAGGCATGGCCCACCCACCCGCGCTGCTGGCTGGCATGCGGTGGCGGCGGGTACTTCCCGGCGAAGAACGACAGCTCGCCGAGCTGCGGCGGTGGGTGGCGTGCCTGCTGCCGACCTGTGCGGCTCGCGACGATGTGACCGCCGTAGCCAGCGAATTAGCTGCCAACGCGATCAAGCACACCCTCAGCGGGCGCGGCGGGTGGTTCGCGGTGGAGCTCACCTGGCACCAGAACGCGGTGCGGGTCGCGGTCGCCGACAGCGGCAGTCCCGGTGAGCCACATGTGATCGACGACCCGGCCAGCGAGAACGGCAGGGGCCTGCTGCTGGTGAGGGGCCTGTCGTCGCGGATGGGCGCGTGTGGTGACCGGCGGGGGCTGCTGTGCTGGGCCGACATCGCGTGGCAGGACCGGGGCATGCAGACCGCGGCGGCCGCGCCGGACGGGTACGAGACCGCGATACGCGACGGCCAGGCCGCGCTGGCCCGCCGGTTCACCGGCGTGCCGACCTGGTTCGGGCGGGCCACCCTGTCGTGGTGGGCGCTGGCCGGCCCGTCCCGGCTCGTGACCGCGCCGACAGCGCAGGAACTGGCCGGGACGCTGTACCGGCTGCTCGACGTCCCGCGCCCGCCGCCGGGGGAATCCCCACACGTTCCAAGGAGCGTCACACGACCACAGGCGGCCTCGCAGAACCTGCGCACAATTGTTCCCGGGCGAGGGCCGGCAATCAGCCAAGACCCAGGTGCGGACACCGGTGCCCACCCGGATCGCGGTACGGCTGCCTGCCCGGTCGTGGCGGCCAAGGGAAGGCAACGTCCCGTGCTTATACCAGTGCTGGCGGCCAGCCCGGCGTCATCGCCGTCTTGGTCCTGACCGCCGTCCGCCTGGTCAGCCGGTTCGCGCCTATTACACGCGTTCGCTGGGGCATCTGAACGAACTGAAACTACCGGAGGAAAGTTGTCATGAAGACAGTCAGAGAACACACCCTGGCCGCGGGCCCGGCTGAGATGGCCCGCCAGGCGGGCAGCGGGTCTGGCCACTCAACCGGCGGGCCGGTACGGCGGGGCCATGCCCTCTGACTGGCCCTGGCAGCGCTCACCGCTGGGCCTCGGCCTGCTGCAAACCGCGATCATGGAAGTCCTGTGGCGGGCCGACAAGCCGCTGATGATCCGGGAAATACACGAGCGCATCGACTACCCGCCCGTGTCCTACTCTTCGGTCGCGGTGATGACCAGCATCTTGTGCGGCAAGGGCCTGGCACACCGCGAGCTCACCGACCGTCCCGGGCTCCCTGGCCCGCCAGTCTGGAAATACCGCGCGGCCAGGCCAGCCAGTCACTACATCGGCGAACTGATCGCCGCGCTGCTGGACCGCAGCCCCAGCCCCGCCGAGACCCTTGCCCATGCGTTGTCCACCTCCCGCAGCGCGCACCAGGTCGATAAGACCATCCACCTCAGCGGCCTGGAGCATCGCCATTGATGTGTGACCGGCACACTGAGGCACGCTGTCACGCTCCCCTGCTGCCCGACTGCCCTGTCTGGTGCATGGTCTTTTTCTGCCGGTCGCGGCATGGCACCCGCTGCGCGACGGGCTGCCCGGCCGCACGCCCGCCACGCCGACGCGCAGCGAGCGTCACTGCGCAGGTGGGAGGCCGCAAGGCTGGCCCGTGCTTGCAACATCGGCCCCGAGGCTGTCAGCAAAATGTCGCAGTCTTCCGGCCAGCACTCCCCCGTGCCGACGCGGTGCGGTTTAGCTCGGTTAGATGGAGATCGGCGACTCAATTCCAGCAGTGCCAGGGCCTAATCGACCAGCTCGGCATCTGTGCAAAGCGTGTCCGAGTTGGGCGTGAGCGCGCTTGTGCGTTACAACCCCTGTGGATAACCGCATCTCAGCTACGAAGGCTCCATCCGATCACCGGCTCGGTCCCGCCCGGCGACGGGGGCGGCGGCAAGGGCCACCAGGTTTGCGATGAGCGCAGCCATTGCGTCGGTGCTCACCACGGACATCCCAGCCTGCTCCAAAGATCGTGGCGCGGTAACAGGAGGTCGCGGCCTCATGCTGGGTGCAGGCGCTTATCGAGGAATGGAACCACCGTCTCGTTCCTGGCCACCCGCGGGTGCGTTTGGTAGTCCGGCCTGCCAGGTCGCTCGGGGTATGGTCGGTTTATGGGGTCTGCACGTTCCTGGTGTTTCGGTGGGCGGGGAGTCCGCGCGGAGGGAACGGCGGTATGACTGGCGGCGCGGCGGGTGGCGGCGGGGATCAATCCGTGCTGGGTGCGATGGGGCCGGTGACGTGGTCGCTGGAGGATGGCGTCGCCTATGAGGTGACGCTGGAACTCATTCAGCAGGTTGTCGGGGCTTATTCGGCGCTGATCGCCAAGGAGGAATCATCGGAGGTGCCTGACACCACGGTGATCGAGTCTTGGGAGCGGGTGCAGGGCCGGTGGGCCGGCAGGGGGCGGGAACTTCATCCCGCTGACCGTCGCGGCGTCGAAAGCATCATCGCCGAGTGCCAGGCGCTGGTAGCCGAGCTGCGAGCCATGCGATGACGTTAGATCGCGCGAGGTATGCCCTGAGCGAGCAGGAGAACGAGCGGATCTTCCGCCGTAGGATCGTCCCGCAGGTGCTCGGCGGATCTGGCCGCAGGCTCCCAGCGGTGGTCTTTGTGGCCGGGCAGACCGGTGCCGGGAAGAGCGCGCTGGCGAGCCTGGTCACCAGGGCGCTCACGCGCGCTGACGGGACCGGGCCGGTCAGCCTCAACTTAGACATCTACAAGCCATATCACCCGGAATATGACCGGTTGCTTGCCGAGGATGACACGACGGCCGGGGCGTATACCAGCATCGATGGGCACAAGTGGATGGAGAAGGCCGAGGCATACGTGATCAGCCACCGCCTCGACGCGGTGATGGAGTCGGCGATGCGGGACCCGCGTGACTTCGAGGAGCCGGTGGCCCGGTTCAGGGACGCCGGATACCGCGTTGAGGTCGCTGTACTTGCGGTGCACGAGGCTTGTAGCCGGCTCGGCGCGCTGGAACGCTACCTGCGGCAGGTCGCGGTCACCGGGGCCGGGCGCCTGATCGACAGGCACATACATGATGCCTGCTACCGGGGCGTGTTCCGGTCCGCTGACGGGATAGACACCAGCCGCGTGGTGCACAGCGTCTTCGCGTTGCGCCGTGACGCTTACTGCGTCTACTCGAACCATCTCGATTCGGCCGGCCAGTGGGTGCGCGAGCCAGGCACCGCAGCGGCGATCGCGTTAGAGCGGAACCGGGCCTGGACCAGGTCCGAGACACACCGGTTCGCATGCAGCATCGCCGTGGCCCGCGACAGCATCAGAAGCCTGGCGCCCCGGCTCCGGGAATCCTCCGAGGCGGAACTGCGGGACATCCTTGACCTGGCCAGCCCGCTGCGTCACCCTCAACCCGGTGCCGGGCCAGCCGCGCACCCGCCGGTGGTCGCGGCTCAGGATTCCGCGGACATCCGCCAGTGGTGGCCCCAGCTAGCCCAAGGCGGCCCGGCTGCCGGGCAGCCAGCCACGGGCAGGCACGGCACCTCTCCGAGCCCATCCGCGAACCTGCCAGCGAGGCCTGAGCGTGGCTTCGAGGCGGGCAGGTGACAACGCCCTTGACAGCCCCAGCGACCCGCCCGCAGCCACCCAGTCGGCAGGGACAAGCGTGACCGGTTACCAGCGCGGCAGGCACCTAAAGGCACGGATAGGTGATGCCTTTCCCTCTCACAATTGCAGATGACGGTTTCTCTTCACCTGACGACAATTAGCCACGTCGTTGCCTGACGCCTCGGCAAGCTCTCCGCCACGGTGGCTGAGCCGCTGACCAGGCTGTTGTGCGTTGCCCTTCCCTGGCCGGGCCTCGACGCCCTTGGGGCGGGTGACGAGAAGTCGTCATTGGCGAGTTTTGACTTCTTCCCGCTGATCATTTGTGCCGCTTGCATGGGCTGCGCACGGGGTGCGCTTTGGGCCCGGTGGGTTTAACCGGAGCTTGATGCAGGAGGCAGCCCAGTGTTCAAATGGCTCGCCGCAGCCGCCACAACGGAGGCAGCCCAGTGTTCAAATGGCTCGCCGCAGCCGCCACAACGGTGATCGTTCTCCCGCTCGCTGTGCTCCTGCTAGTCGCCGCGGAGCCCATGGCGAGCGAGGCGAGCCCGAGCATGGTGGGTGGCCCGAGCGTCCTGGCGCTGGACGACATCCCGCCCGCCTACCTGGCGCTCTACATGGGCGCGGCACGAACATGCCCCGGCTTGCCGTGGGCTGTGCTGGCAGGGATCGGCAAGACCGAAAGCGACCACGGCCGGGCTGATCATCGGCAGCTCCCGCGGTTTCGGGCGGGAGCTGGCCAAGGCCGTGCTGGGCAGCGGAGACCGGGCGGTAGCAACTGCGCGCCGCCCGGAGCAGCTGGACGATCTCGTGCGCCAGTACGGCGACCTGGTGCGCACGGCGCCGCTGGATGTCACCGATCCCGTGGCCGCCGGCGCGGCCGTCCAGCTGGCGCACGCCGGGCATGGGCGCCTACCAGACCGCAAATTCGCCGTCGAAGGCTTCCCTGAAGTGCTCCGCAACGAGGTGAGGCCGTTTGGCATCAAGGTCACCATCATCGAGCCGGGCGCGTTCCGGACCGACTGGGGCGGCTCGTCTATGACCCCTGTGCCGGTGAGCGCCGACTACGACCAGACGGTCCGCGAGATGAACCGCTACCGTGAATCGACCGTCAGCACCTGGCCGGGTGACCCAGCCCGCGCAGCGAAGATCATCACTGACATCGCCCGTCTTCGCGAGCCGCCGCTTCGCCTCCTGCTCGGCGCGGGCGCAGTCGAATCCGCCCGGCAGGCGTCCCAGGCCCATGCCGCCGAAGCCGAGCAGTGCCTACTAGGCCGGCCTGCCGGCCGAGACCGGCGCCGTACCTGTGTACATCACCGACACTGCCGAGGGTGTCGGCGTGGTGATAGTGACCATCCCCGAGGCCGGATCGCGTTGCCGGTGGTGGGCGACGACGCTTCGGCCAAGGCTGTGGTGATCGAGCTGATAGACAAGCTCGGCTTCGACGGCGTCGACGTCGGCGGCCTGGACGATTCCTGGCGCCAGCAGCCGGGCACGCCGGTACACCACCGATCTGGACGTCGAAGGTGTCCGGAAGGCCGGGCTCCGGGACTCGCCCGGCCAGTGACAGAGGGCATCCATCCGGGGCGCGGGACTGGTCGCGCGTTTCGGGCATGCTCTAAGGGTCAGGTCCGGTGCGTTGCCGCCGGCGTCGTGCTGGAAGGCCTGAGCAGGCCATGAATGGAGGCCGCGATGACCGCCGAGCCGCCGCTGAAGGTGGAGAGCCGGGAAGAGCTTGTCTACCTCCTCGGCGAGGCCTGCGAGATCGAGCATGGCCTCATGTGCGAGTACCTGTACGCGCAGTTCTCGCTCAAGCGCACCGCCGGCGAGGGCCTCACGCCTGAGCAGCTCGCGCGGGTGCAGGCGTGGGAGGCCACGCTGATCGACGTCATCAAGCAGGAGATGCTGCACCTGGCGCTGGCCACCAACATCTTGACCGCTATCGGCGCGGCGCCGCATTTCGAGCGCCCCAACCTGCCTATCTTGTCGCGCTGGTATCCGCCCGGAGTCCAGATCGCGTTGCTGCCGTTCGGTGAGCGGGCGCTGCGCCACTTCATGTATCTGGAGCGGCCGGAGGGAATGACGCTCGCCGATGCGGAGGACTTCACCGCGGTGGCGGACATCCAGCCGCCGACCATCGTCGACCGGCCGGTGGTCGCGGTGCCCGAGGAGTGGCGGACGGTGGGCCACCTGTACCGGGGGATCGAGGCCGGGCTCGCCCAGCTGTGCGGCCGCTACGGCGAGGACGCCGTTTTCATCGGGCCGCCGGGCGCGCAGGCCGTCACCGCGACCTTCGAGTGGAAGGAGCTGGCCGCCGTCACCGGCATGGCCTCCGCGAGCCGGGCGATCGAGCTGATCGTGGAGCAGGGCGAAGGGGCGCGGGGCGACTGGGTCAAGTCGCATTTCGGCAAGTTCGTGGGGATCCTGGAGGACTTCCTCGCCATGCAGGCGGCCGACCCTGGCCTCGACCCGGCGCGGCCGGTCGAGCCCGCGTATGTCCGGCTGCCACCCGACGTGGAGTCGGGAACCCTGATCGAGGACCGGGTCACGGCGCGGGTGGCTGACCTGTGCAACGGACTGTACGAGGTGATGCTTCAGGTCCTGAGCCGGTACTACGTTCATCACGGCGAGACGCTCGCCGAGCTCGAGACCCTGGCCCGGACGGCGAAGCACCTGATGAACTGGGTGATGCGCCCGCTCGGCTCCGTTCTCACCTCCCTGCCGATCGGCCCCTCGCACCCCGGTCGCACCGCCGGCCCGGCCTTTGAGATCGTCCGGCCCGCCTACTTCGTGCTGCCGCACCACGAGCCCGCATGGAAGATCATCAACGAGCGCCTCGATGTCCTGACCGAGACCTGCACCGACCTCGCGCAACAGCCGGGCCTCAGCACGCTCGGCGACCTCGCGGCCAAGCTGCGCTCGATGGCCGGAGATGTCCGCAAGCACCTGGACGAGCGCGCCAGCGCGGCTTCGGGCCGCGTTTAGCCACACGCAGTGGACCGCTCCCAATGCGCAATACCTGCGCGCGACCTCCGAGCACCGGCGGCCGACCGTCACTGAACGCCGGATAAGGCACAACAGAACCACGCTGGGCACGGCCGACGACACAGCCGTTCCCGAATCGGCAGGTGCAGCGCGCCCGCGGCCTCGTTCTATGTCAGTCTCGGTTAGCAAGCTGGCTGTCGAAGACACGCCCGAACGGACGTTCTGTCGCGGTGGCGCGTCCGCGGGTACTCGAGATCACTGGCTTGGGTTCCCTGTATCCGGCGTCCGCCCATGCATGGCGGCTGGCTTGGCGAGGTGGTCGGTCATGGCCAGGCGTAGCGTGATCTGTGTGGTCCCGGCCCGTTCCGTCCCGCGATCCCGTTGGAGGCGTAATGATGCAGCAGGACTCAGACCAACCCAACGAGCGGTTCCGGCGCGACCGTCATGAGCCCGGCGGCAGTCCGCAGCACATCGATGACGACCGGCTCGCCCGCCTGACCGAGGAGGAGCGGGTAGCGGCCGGGATCGACGACTACGACCCGGACGAGGTCCCCCCGGCGACTGACGTGCCGCCGCAGCAGGATGTCACTGAGACCGACGAGTACCAGGAGGCGCGGGCAGAGATCCGCCGCGAGTTCGACAAGGATGAGCTGCAGATCGAGGGCGGGCGAGACTCGTTCCCGCCCACGCACTACGACCGCTGAGGAACCAGCCGGCGATCCCTGGGCCAGGCGCTTGCGTGCTCGTCTTGGTTATGCACCCAGCTCAGCTGCGGTGCCGCTGCACAGGGCTGTCGTAACAGCGCGGAGGGAGACTCAGATGGCTGCGACGGATAGCCCTGGCGAGAATGCGCGGGTCGCGGTGCTGGGGACCGGCATTATGGGCTCGGCGATAGCGCGCAATCTGGTCTCCGCCGGGCTGCGCACCACGGTCTGGGACCGGTCGCCCACGGCGACCGCGCCGCTGTCCGATGCTGGAGCGCTGGTGACAGCGTCGCCGACGGAGGCGGTCCAGGACGCGCACGTCGTGATCACGATGCTGCCGACTGCCGATGTGGTTAACTCGGTGATCTTCGCTGGTGGCGTAGCGGAGGCGTTCGCTGAGGGCGCGGTGTGGGCGCAGATGGGCACCATTGGCCCTGCGGCAACGGCCGAGATCGCCGACCGGCTCGGCCAGCTGCGGCCCGATTTGATGTTCGTGGACGCGCCGGTATCGGGCAGCAAAGGCCCCGCCGAAGCTGGCCAACTGCTCATCTTGGCGTCCGGGCCGACCGCGGCGGCCGCGGCCGTGCGTCCGGTGTTTGCGGCGATCGGCCGCAAAACTGCCTGGCTGGGCGAGGCTGGCCAGGGCAGCCGGATGAAGCTGGTCGTCAACGCCTACATGTCCATCTTGATCGAGGGCGCGGCCGAGGCCCTGGAACTAGCTGGCCGGCTGGGCATCGATGACTCCAAGCTGGCCGAGGTCATCGAGGGCGGGCCGCTGGACGCACCGCTCGCCGATGCCAAGCTGCACAAGATGGAACGAGGTGATTTCGCGCCCGAGTTCCCCCTGGAGTGGGCGCTCAAGGACGTGGACCTGGCGATCCGCGCCGCGGACGGCGATACGCTGCCGCTTCTAGCCGCGCTGTCCCGCCAGTGGCGCGCAGCCGTTAACGCCGGCCACGGCCGGGAAGATATCAGCGCCGCCCGTCTAGCGCTCGGTCGCCACCAGTAGCGGGAGTCCTAGCGTCCTCGAGGTCGACGAAACGCGCGTCCTTGACCGTGTAGTCCCGAGAACCGAACTGCGCCTTTGATGTCGGTATCACGGGCACGCGCCGCCTGCCCGTGTATTCCCGCATCCTGCAGGCACGGCCTGGTAGCACGCCTGCCAATCCTGCGCTAGGCCGACCAGCGAACATCGGTATGGCCCTTAGTTCTCCTCCCTGCCCGACCCGGAGCCCAGCACGGACGCACAGAACCTGGCGGTTCTGCTCGCCAGCCGCAGCCAATCTAATCACCTGGTCACCGCTCCGACTCGGCAGGGAGCCACCTGCAGACCCAGGGCATGCAGCATTTCTCACTCTACGTAGTACACAAGGTCAGAGGGGTGGCCGACGCATCGGTGTCCGTCCAGAGCGAACCGGCTACCTCTTCCTGGCACCGGAAACGCTCACCAGTCACGCTCAGCGCACGCAATCCCAGGTCACCGCCATGATCAGCGTCCCAAGCGCAGC
>WNGG01017957.1_pt1 | contig 11888 bp, 14 predicted proteins | sample 5400661 | NCBI WGS metagenome assembly WNGG01 (sample SAMN13153372, study PRJNA577476) | soil metagenome | isolation source: 100 cm soil or saprolite under Garry oak tree replicate 1 | place: USA:California | collected 2016-06-15 | reverse complement strand
ATACCGGGCTGGCCCGCTCCTACCACGAAGCAATGCGCGCATTGCAACAGGAATTGGACGCGCCGGGCGAGATCACTATTGGCGCCATCTTGCAGGCGCCGGGTGTCATGCGTTTTCCGGAACAGGCAGTGAGCGCGCAAGAGGTATGGCCCGCCATTGAGAGAGAGCTTCACGTCGCCCTTGCGGATTTGATCAAGATGCGCGAACGCGAAGGCCGACATCTCGCCAGAGACCTGATCCATCGGCTCAAAGCGATGCGGAAACAACTCAAGGAAATCCGCGCCCTTCACCCCGAGGTAGTGAAAAGATATCGCGCCGCGCTCCTCGAGCGCATTCAAAAAGCCGGACTGCCGATCGCGCCCAACGACGAACGTCTCATGAAGGAAATTTCCTTTTTCGCCGACCGTGCCGACATCTCGGAAGAATTGACGCGTCTGGAAAGTCATCTCGCGCAGTTCGCGCATCATCTGCGCAAAAATGAGCCGGTCGGCCGGACGCTTGAATTCATCATCCAGGAAATTTTTCGCGAACTCAATACTCTCGGCGCTAAGGCCAACGACGCCGCCATTTCGCAGCGCGTTGTCGCCGGCAAGGCGGAGTTGGAGAAAATTCGCGAGCAAGTCCAGAACCTTGAATAAACAGTTCAGCCGTTACGGAATTCTCTTCGTTATTTCCGCGCCCTCAGGCGCGGGCAAAACGACGCTCTGCGACGCCCTGCGGCAAACACCGGACTTCGTTTATTCTGTTTCCTGCACAACTCGTCCCGCGCGCGCCGGTGAAATTGCAGGTGAAGACTATCAATTTGTGTCCGAAACCGATTTTCTGGCGCGCGTGAAAGGAGGCCGATTTTTGGAACATGCAAAGGTGCACGGTTATTATTACGGCACGCTGCTTAAGCCGATCATCAGCAACTTGAAAGATGGCGTTGATATTTTGATCGACATCGACACGCAAGGCGCGGCCACGATTCGAAATTGCCAAGATGAGTTCGTTCGCCAGGCGCTGACCGACGTTTTCATCATGCCGCCCGACCTCGAAGAACTCCGCCGCCGCCTGACCAAACGCGGAACGGAAACCGAAAAGCAAATTGAAGTGCGTCTCGTTACTGCCGCGCGCGAAATGGAATTATGGCGCGACTATCGCTACACCATCATCAGTCGATCGGTCGAAGAAGATTTGCTAAAATTTCGCCACATCATGGGTGCGGAACGTTATTTGAGCAGGCGTCTCATCCAAAAGTGACTCCGAAATCCAACTGTAGGGGGCGCTGCTAGCGTCCCAACCGATAAACGGGAAGCTAACAGCTTCCCCTACAGCGTATTCGCGAGTAAGCTGTCGATCTTTCATGGAAAAGGATTCCAAACGGAGAAGCGATAAAATGAGCGCGCGAAAAGTCGTGCGCATTCGGCCCGGCATGAAATCAATTGTGCTCGGAGTCACCGGATCAATCGCGGCTTACAAATCCGCCGAGCTCACCAGTCTGCTCGTCAAACAAGGTCATCAGGTTTTTGTCGTGATGACGCAGGACGCGACCGAATTTATTGCGCCGCTCACCCTGCAGACCCTTTCCAAAAACCCGGTTACAACCAGCTTCTATGACGAAAAGGAAAATTGGCGCCCCGGTCACATCGAGCTCGCCGATCGCGCAAACCTCCTTCTCATCGCGCCGGCCACCGCGCAAATCATCGCCGAGCTCGCGCACGGTCTCGCCAGTCATCCGCTCGCGGCCATCGCGCTCGCCACCCGCGCGCCGATCTTGCTCGCGCCCGCTATGAATGGAAAAATGTGGTCGCATCCCGCGACCGTCGAGAACGTGGAAAAATTAAAATCGCGTGGCATCGAGTCCATCGGGCCGGAAGAGGGAATGCTGGCCTGCGGCTACGAAGGCCTGGGCCGGCTTTGGAAAGTCGATGACATCGCCTTCCGCGCCGAATTTCTTCTCGCGCGCCAGGAAAATCTGATCGCGTGAGATTTCTCATCACGGCCGGCCCCACGCGCGAGCCGATCGATCCCGTTCGCTATCTCAGCAATCGTTCATCCGGAAAAATGGGCTACGCCATCGCCGAGGCGGCGCTCGAAGCCGGGCACGACGTCACTTTGATTTCCGGTCCGGTGAATCTCGATCCGCCGCGCAGCGCGCAATTCATATCCGTTTCAACCGGCGATGAAATGTTCGATGCGATAAATCGACATCTACGCAATCTCGACGTTTTGGTGATGTGCGCGGCCGTGGCCAATTACAAACCGAAAAACATTTCACCTGGCAAAATCAAAAAGCGCGACGCGAATTTTTCGCTCGAACTGGTTCCGACCCGCGACATTCTCGCCTCGCTCTCAAAACAAGATCGACGATTCCTCGTCGTCGGTTTTGCCGCAGAAACAAATGACATTGAAGAAAACGCGCAAAAAAAACTTCGCGATAAGAATTGCGACATCATCGTGGCGAACGACGTCGGTCGCGCGAATTCCGGAATGGAAAGCGATGAAAATGAAGTGACGATTCTCTTTCGAAACGGCGAAAAGGAAAAAATTTCGAGCGCGCCGAAAAAAAATATCGCTCGCGCGCTCGTAAAAATAATTGCAAACATGTGCGAAAAATGTTTGACAAAAAAAATGTGACGATTAACTGACTCGTGTAAGTGAAGTTGAATTCATCTCGAAATCTTCACAACCCTCCGCCTCTGCGGATTGAAAGGGGGGAATAGTCGATGGCCAAGAAACGCAAAAAAGCCGCGAAGAAAAAATCAGCAAAAAGAAAGAGGCATTAACGCCTCATGCTTAACGATCCCGAACGCTTTCGGGATCACGACCCTAACTTCAACCCGGGAGGAGAATTTATTTTCCTCCCGGTTTTTTTGCGCCGATTGAATGCGCACAAGGTCCACAAAAGCCACAGCGGCGTGGCAAATTCCGGTCTTGTTTCCGTTGTGCAGTTTGCGACCTTTGTGCGAGATAATGGTTCGTGATGAAGCACTATCTCGACGCGGCAGAGAAAGCTGCGCGCGCCGCGGGCGATTTACTTCGGCAAAATTTTCAGCGGCCTCTGCGCGTCAATTCAGCCGAAGCGCACGACATCAAACTCGAAATTGATGTCCGCACCCAGGACCTGATCACGCATTCTCTCCTCGAACAATTCCCGCAGCACGCGCTTTACGGCGAAGAGGGAATCGTTGGCGACCAATCGAGCGAGCACCAATGGGTGGTCGATCCACTCGATGGCACCGTGAATTATTTCTATGGCATTCCACATTTTTGCGTTTCGATCGCGTTGCGTTTCAAGGGTGAAATCATCGTCGGTGTAATTTACGATCCCATGCGCGACGAAATGTGGAGCGGACAAAAAGGCGAAAGCCCAAGATTGAACGGCCGCCACTTTCGCGTCAGCGAGCGGGCCGATCTCGCCGAAGCCGTCATCTCCGTCGGACTTTCTAAGACAGGCGAGATGATCGATTCGAATCTTCCGTTGCTGCAAGAAATGATTCATCGCGTGCGTAAATGTCGCGTGCTCGGCAGCGCCTCGCTCGACATGGCATATGTGGCTTGCGGAAGGTTCGACGCTTACATCGAGCGCGGGATCAGTTTGTGGGACATCGCCGCAGGATGGATTTTGGTGGAGACGGCCGGCGGCACGGTTGATCTGCGGCCACGCACCGACATAAAAGACAAGTACAGCATCGTCGCCTCCAACGGCGTGATCGATTTGAAATTGTGAGCACCATCCGTTGCGGAATTGGTTACGACGCACATCGCCTCGCCGAAGATCGACAATTGATTCTTGGCGGAGTCGCGATCGCGCACCCGCGCGGCCTCGAAGGACATTCCGATGCCGATGTCCTCGCGCATGCGATCGCCGACGCGATGCTGGGCGCAATCTGCGCCGGCGATATCGGCCAGCATTTTCCAAATACGGACGAATCGATTCGCGGCATCAGCAGCATCGACATCTTAAAACGCGTGACCGCGCTTCTCGGCGGGAAGAAAGCTCGCGTCGTGAATGTCGATGCAACGATCATTGCGGAGGCACCGAAGATCGCGCCGCACATTTCCGCAATGCGAAAAAAAATTGCGGCCGCAATCGGCACGGCTGAATCGAGCGTGAGCATCAAGGCGACAACAAATGAAAAACTCGGCGCGCTTGGCCGCGGCGAAGGCATCGGCGCAATGGCAATTGCGACTGTGGAGCAAGGATAAATCTTTTGTCATGTCGAGCGAAACTCTTGCCCGGAGCGAAGTCGAATGGGTCGAGACATCGCTTATTGTTAATCAGAAAACAGCAAGAGGTTCCTCGACTTCGCGCGGAATGACAGAATAAAAAATGGCGCTGCGTTTTTTTAACACTTACTCGCGCGAACTTGAACAATTCCATCCGCGCGATCCGAACGGCCGCAAGATCGACATCTACACCTGCGGGCCGACTGTTTATAGCCGCGATGTGGACGACAAAACGATCCGCGGCGCGCGCGAAGCTAAAATTCCGCTCCAGGAATTCACCGCACCGTTCAAGCAGGCATTCTTTCAAGACATCGAAAGATTGCGGATCAAACGAGCGGACGATTTTCCGGCCGCGACCGATCAGATTTACATCGACAAGATGATTGCGATGATCAGCACGCTTATCGCGCGCGACCTTGCTTATCAAGCCGAGGACAAATCGGTCTATTTTCGCATCAACAGATTTCCAGATTACGGCAAGCTCGCCCATTTCGATCTTACGCAATTGCAATCGACCGGCCGGGTGAAGCACGACGAATACGACAAGGAACACATCGGCGACTTCGCGCTTTGGAAAGCGTGGGACGAAGAGGACGGCGACATTGGCTGGGAAAGTCCGTGGGGCCGTGGCCGGCCCGGCTGGCACATCGAGTGCAGCGCGATGGCAACCGCGTTGCTCGGCAATCAGATCGACATTCACTGCGGCGGCGTGGACAATATTTTTCCGCATCACGAAGCGGAGATTGCGCAAAGCGAAGGCTGCACCGGAAAAAAATTTGTGCGCTACTGGCTGCATTGCGCCCATCTGCTGGTCGATGGGCAGAAGATGTCGAAATCGCTCGGCAATTTTTACACGCTCGCCGACGTTCTCGAAAAAGGTTACACCGGCCGCGAGATCCGTTACGCGCTCATGCGTGTTCACTACCGCGCGCCGCTCAATTTCACCTGGGACGGAATGGAGGAAGCGCGACAGTCGTTAGGTCGCATCGATGATTGGCTGACGCGATTGCGCGAAACTGCCGGAAACAAGATCGACGTGGCAGGGACGACGCAGCGCGCCGACGCTGCCAACAACTTTGAGGAAACGCTCGACGATGACCTGAACATTTCCGCGGCGCTCGGTTTTTTGTTCGAAACAATTCGCGAGACAAATCGTGCGATGGATCGAGGCGAACTCGATCCTGCCTCGGCCAATGCGTGGCTAAATTGGTGGGAACGCGTCGATTCCGTGCTCGCGATTTCCGACGGCGAAAACGAAATTCCGGCGGATGTTTCGAAACTGGCCAGAGAGCGCGAACAAGCAAGGCTTGCAAAAGACTGGCGAAAAAGTGATGAATTGCGCAACGAACTAAACGCCCGCGGCTGGGAAACGCGTGACACAAAGGACGGGCAGAAAATCACGCGACGCGCCGGCGCTTAGTCCGCAAGAGATGTTTGCGCCTGCTGAATTTCTTAGTCTCAAACATACGGCCCATCCGAAGCTGTTTGAGAACCAGAATTACGTTTGGGACGCGCTCAAGCAAATCGCCAGTTATCTGCAATTCCGTCTGAAGCCGGGCGTATTGGGCGAGCTCGTGGGGAAACCGTTCATCAGTAACGCGGTCTTCATCGGTCGTGGAACGATCGTCGAGCAAGGCGCGATCGTGAAAGGGCCAGCCTGGATCGGCGAAAACTGCGAGATCCGCAGCGGTTGTTACGTTCGCGAGAACGTCGTTGTGGGCGATGGCGTGGTCATGGGAAACTCGTGCGAATTCAAAAATTGCATTCTCTTTGACGAGGCGCAGGCGCCGCATTTCAACTACGTGGGCGATTCGATCCTTGGTTATCGCGCGCATCTCGGCGCCGGGGTAATTCTCTCAAACGTCAAACTCGATCATCGTGAAATTGCCGTCGCAACTCCGGAGGGAAGCATTGCGACCGGTCTCACGAAATTTGGAGCTATCGTCGGAGACCGAACGGAAATTGGTTGCAATGCAGTGATCAATCCCGGTTCGATTTTAGGATGTGATTGCATCATTTACCCGGGAGTAAATTTCCGCGGCGTCCTGCCCCAGGCCAGCGTGGTCAAGTTACGCCAGGAACTGCAAATCTTGGAACGGCGCGATCAAAGAGAGAGCTAGCTTTTCAAAAGCTGGTAAAAATTTCGCGTGGCGGATGGGCGGGGATTCGAACCCCGGGTGCCTTTCGGCACACACGCTCTCCAGGCGTGCACAATAGACCGCTCTGTCACCCATCCCTAAGATCGATCCGCCTCACGCGGACAAGATCGACAATCAAAGTTGCAGCCGCTGGAACAATTCGTCGAGCCGCAGTTGGATGCCGATGAAAAATTCGCCGAAATCCGCGTACTCCGCGCTCACCCGATCGAAGCGCATTTTGTAAACGATCGCCTTGATCTGAAAAGTATCGTGCGCAAACAGCGTCACACCCCATTCTGCGTCGTCAAGGCCAGTCGAACCGGTGATGAGTTGTTTGACTTTGCCGGCAAATTCGCGCCCAACCGCAGCATGTCCTTTCATCAACTTGCGCCGTTCTTCATAGGGCAGCGCGTACCAGTTTCGCTGCTCGCCACGACGCTTGCTCATATTATAAAAGCAGACGACCGGCCAATCGGGCAGCGTCGGGTAAACGCGCTCCTGCCGATATTTTTTTGTTCGTTCGCGAAACGAATTCATTGCTTCGGTAAATTTCTCCGAACTTGGTTCCAGTTTTTGTTCCTTCTCCAATGTTTGCGCGTATTCTTCTTCGGTTGTGATGTATTCGCTTTCCTCGGTCAGCGAGAGATAACTGTAAACCGGGCTAAGAACATCCGGGCCGAGCGAAAGCGAAAGTTGCTTGTCGATCTTGTTGGCAGCCTGCAAGTCCGGCGTGATCAACATGAAACCGAGGTCGGCCTTCGGTGTCACGACGCTAAGCGTTAGCAACTGCGTCGAGTCCATCGCGCGGATTTCCTGGACGAGCGACGCCAGATTTGTCTTCGCGGCGTTCTGTTCTTCGCGACTGAGCAGTTGCCATTGCCCATACTCAATCCGGTAGAACAAATGCAGGCAATGCCAGCCCTCTTCTGGGACAAGCGCCGCGTTTTTGTCGGTCATCGCGCTAGTTTCATCCGTCGTGTCCGCTGGTCAAGCTGACGCGGGTTGTAGCTGCCGCTGTCCTCAGCGGCAGTTTTTGAAAGTTTCTGCCTCCAGAGACGGCGGCAGCCACAACAATGTCGATCCTATAAGTGCGCGGCGCTCTCCGTTTTCGGCAAGTGTGCCACGCAATATTCCTCTCCGTCCCGCGCGACGCGGAAATCGAGGTTCGGATCGCTTAATTCGGTAGCGCCGCAAACTGCGCATTGGTGCAGCGGCTCGGTTTCGCTGCGCGCATGCGACTCGAAACGTCTCCGCCGTGTCGAGACTTCGTGGCGATGGCGCGCTTCGTAAACAATTTCCGGCCCGAAAAAGATCAGATAATTGCTCAACGCTGCCACTGTCGCCATGCGATACGAGTTTGAGTTCAAGAAAAATCCGAGCAATAAGAACGCGGCCGACACCCATGCCACCCATTTGATTTTGACCGGCAAAATAAAGAGCACATAGATAACTTGATCGGGATAGAATCGCGCGAAGGCGTAAAACAACGACGCGATCAGCATCGTGTTGGAAAAGTAACTGCCGAAGAAAAGCGCGGCGGCCGTCGTGCCAATCATCCCGACCAGGAAATAAAGAGTCAGTCGAAACGATCCCCATGCACGCTCGAGTCCCTCGCCGATGAACCAAAGAAACCACAGGACAAAAATGATCCATAAAAAGCTGAATGTTTGCGGAATGAAAATGTAAGTGACAAGCCGCCAGATTTCGCCGTGGCGGAGGCGCTCCGGGTTGAGGTCGAGCGCGGATATAAAATCCGGATTCAAGCGCACAAGGAGGAAGACGAGCGCGCTGAATGCAACGACGATACGGATCAGTCCGGGGATTCCGAGAAATCCAAAACGGCGCTCGAGTGTATCCAACCAACGCATTTCCAGACACGGTAAGAGTAGCCGCTACGATCTTCAAGCAACCGGCGCGGTTCTCTCCATCGCGCGCTCTCCGTTGAAAATCCTTGCGATGACGACTTTGCTATACGTGATTCGCGTACAGCATTGGTTGGATCCGCGTTTGATGGGCGAATGTTGCGGCCCGCCCGGGGCACTGATAGCCTCCTCGCGTGAGCGAGAGCGCGCAAAAACGGACCCCGCTCTACGATGAGCATGTGCGTCGCGGCGGGAAGATGATTCCGTTTGGCGGCTGGCTCATGCCCGTGCAGTACAACAGCATCGTCGAGGAACATCGAGCGGTGCGGAACAACGTCGGCATGTTCGATATTTCGCATATGGGGCAATTGATTGTCGATGGAAGGAGCGCGCGTGAGTGGCTGAACAAGATGCTGACAAACAACATTGACAAGCTGGACGTCGGCTCCGGCCAATACACTTTTCTGCTCAATGAACACGCTGGAATTATCGACGACTTGATCGCTTATCGAATCGGCAAAGAAAAATTTCTGCTCGTGGTGAACGCATCGCGCACGGATGAAGATTTCGCGTGGTTAGATCGACATCGTTCGCACGATGTCGATCTAAGGAATCGCAGCGCGGAATTTGGCGGCGTCGCCATTCAAGGTCCGCGCGTGGTCGATCTTTTTCACAGGCTGCTTGGCGACGATGTCGATCTTCCAGCGCGAAATCAGATTGTCGATCTTAAGTTGGAAGGAATGAGCCTCACAATTGCGCGCACGGGTTACACCGGCGAAGATGGGGTTGAGGTTTTCTTTTCCGCAAGCGCCGCGCCAAAATTTTGGAATTTCGTTCTGGAAAAAGGAGAAAAGTTCGGAATCAAACCGTGCGGACTCGGCGCGCGCGACACGTTGCGATTGGAGATGTGTTATCCGCTCAACGGCTCCGATCTGTCGCCGGAGCGCAATCCGATCGAGGCAGGCCTCGGCTCTTTTGTCGATCTAACGAAGCCGGATTTCATCGGTCGAGAAGTTCTACTGCGAATGAAAAAAGATGGCCCCCGAGAAAAACTCGTGCCGTTTCGAATGAAAGATAAAGGGCCGCCACCGCGTCCGCATTATTCTGTCTTCAACGACGGCGAACGCGTTGGGGAAGTGACCAGCGGCACGCTTTCGCCGAGCTTGAACTGGGGCGTCGGAATGGCGTATGTCTCAACGCCGCACGCGAAGGTCGGATCGAAGATCGACATCGAAATTCGCGGGCAAAAATTCCCGGCCACGATCGAAAAGAAACCACTCTACAAAAAATCATGAACGTTCCCGACGATTTGCTTTACACCGAGACGCACGAATGGATTAAACGCGAAGGCGAGAATGTGCGCGTCGGAATTACCGACCATGCCCAGTCCGAATTGACCGATGTCGTTTACGTCGAGCTGCCAAAGAAAGATCGACAAGCGAACACAAAGGAAGCAATCGCGGTGGTCGAATCGGTCAAAGCCGCCAGCGACATTTACGCGCCGGTGAAGGGCACAGTGGTTGATGCAAACAAAGCGCTCGAATCAAACCCGGCCCTCCTCAACACCGATCCATTCGGCGAAGGCTGGATCTTCGTCCTCAAGATCGACAACGCGAACGATCTCAAACAATTGAAAGACGCGGCGGCATATCGGAAACAAATCGGTTAGGTTCAATTCAAATCGCGATGGGCCAACTATTACTAATGGGATTCATGGCGACGACGTTAATCGCGCCAATCAATGCAAACGCGTCTTCCGACGAGAATGCAAAGACAGTGGCGGCATTGGACATGCAATGCCAAGCAGCGGTGAAGGCGAACGATGCGGCCACGATGGACCGGATTTTGGCCGATGATTTTGTTCTCGTAACTGGACGCGGTCGTGTTTCCAACAAAGCCGATCTGCTGAAGGAAGCGCAGGCCAAAGAGACAATGTACGAGAGCAAGACGAGGAAGCTGGTTCGCAAAAGGTACGGGTGTGGGGCGACACTGCGGTAGTGACGGCGCTGTTGTGGATCAAGGGCGTGGCAGCAGGAAAATCGCTCGATTACAAGCTGTGGTTTAGCGACACGTATGTCCGCACGCCGGCAGGCTGGCGATATGTTTTTGGACAGGCGTCGCTGCCGTTGCCGAAAGCAGCCGCGAAGTAATTTTCGAAAGAAGCAAAAGCCAAACACTCAATCCCAAATTCGGCAGAATCAATCTTTGTCGAAGAGCAACTGTTCGACCCAAAAGGTTCGTGAACTAGGAATGAAGGTTTCCTTCTTTCGAACGCCATCGGAATTGCGGAAGGGGCTTGAGAAAAATCACGCGACGGCGCGCCGTCGCTGCCAATTGGCGACGATCAAGCTTTGCCGAAAAGAAGATCTTCGATTCCACGCAATACTTCTTCGATGCGAATCGGCCCAGCGAGAAAACTATAGCCGCTGAGAATGCCGCCGGAGACCATTTGGCTCTCCGACTTGAGGCTGCTCAACCGAAGTAATGGCGTGTCGCGCAGTACGGTGTCTGTTTGAAGTCGCCGTTCGAGAATTTGGCCGTCGAGGCTGGTCGCAGGCGTGTCCAGCAAGATCAAATCCGGCTGAAACGAGCGCGCAGCTTGCAATGCCAATCGGTCATCGTTTTCTTCCTGCACCAGATATTTGCCAGCTTTTTCTAAAGCTTGCCTAACGAGTCGCGTGACTCCCGGCTCGTGATCGATCAAAAGGATCTTTTTGGGAAACGTGAGCAGAGGGGTTTGATTGTTTCCGAGATAACGAGCATCCGATGTGCCAACTCTGCCGCGGCGCAAGTTTCCAACTTGCGTCTGCAACTTAGAAAGTTGCCGCACGTCAAAGCAGGCTCGAGACGGTGTTGATGAGCAGCGCGAGGATGACGGTGTTGAAGCCAAAGGAAAGGACACCGTGCAGCAGTGTCAGGCGTCGCATTCTCCGCGAAGCGACCTGAACATCCGAGACTTGACAGGTCATGCCAACGACGAACGAGAAATAGGCGAAATCGAAATAGTCGGGCGTGCGCCCGCCCGGAAATAAGAGACCGCCCGCGTGTTGATCAGCGCCGGGATCATCGCTATCGCCATAAAAAGTGTGGGCGTAGCGCAACCCGAAGACTGTGTGCACGACCGACCAGGAGAAGACGACCGTGGCGAGAGCGAGAACCAAATGGACCGTGAGATGACCGCGTCCCTCGGCCTTGTTCACACTAATCAGAAAACCTACGGCAAAAAGCGCGGCACAAGCCGCGATGACAACAAAAATGAAAATCAAGAACCGGCTAAGATCCTGTTCTTTGGCGCGCGAACGCAGTTTGTGGACAGGCGTCGTTAAAATTGTCAGCCACGCGAGCAGGAGCACGCAAAACGCCAATGCATCCCAGGTCGCGATCGTTTCGGTGGAAAGGCGGACGCGACCGCGTAAAAAAAGGAAAACGACGATCGCGCCAGCGAGTGCGATAAACAAACGGTGCCGCGCGTCCTGCCGCGAAATCAAAGAGAGAACGCGCGCCATACGTTAGCCAGTTAAATAACATCCGCTGAGCGAGGCAAGCCGCATTCGCGCCGAAGAGCGACAATCACCACGGGACGCGAGTGACGGCAGAACTCGCGCTTTCCCTTCGGCGACGCTGTGCTTAGTTTTCAGTTTTCCCATGAGCAGCAAACCGAAACTGCCCAACCCCG
>WNGG01007727.1_pt1 | contig 11889 bp, 6 predicted proteins | sample 5400661 | NCBI WGS metagenome assembly WNGG01 (sample SAMN13153372, study PRJNA577476) | soil metagenome | isolation source: 100 cm soil or saprolite under Garry oak tree replicate 1 | place: USA:California | collected 2016-06-15 | reverse complement strand
CAACAGGGATGGGCGTGAGATGGAAAGGGCGTAGGATTTATGAGCGTACAGGAGTTCGGCCGCCGCGATTCCGCACCGCCGCGCCTAGTGTTTCCAACCTTGAAGAGTGAAACGCTGAGAACGTTCATCTCGACCAGGGGCTATCTCTTCAACCCGTTTGGAAAGACAAAGGCAGCCAGACGCAAAGTCCCGCTCACCGCGAAGGCTTGTACGCTCTTGGCTAGACGGCTTGAGAAAGTGAAAGGCGATTTTGTTTTTCCGGGTCGAGCGACCGACAAACCAATCATCAAAGTAAATCGCGCGCACGTCGGCACGCTGGCCCGAATCAACCGCATCAGATTGGAAGCAAGCCAGAGTCCGATTCCGGCACTTAGACTGTACGATCTTCGTCATACCTGGGCGACTCGCGGAGCCACGGCCGGGATCGACGTGGTGACACTCGCCGCGATGCTCGGACACTCGCGCATACAGATGGTCCTACGCTACGCGCATCCGACCGAAGAGCATCAATTCCAAGCGATGAGAAAACTAGAAGCATTTCGTCGCGCGTAGATTAAAAATCGCCGCCCCGCTAAATTCGGTTACGCCTGAGAGATAGGAGACTGGCCGGTGAAGGTTTACTTGGATACCCTGCCTCAAGCCGGTGGTTTTTTCAGCTTCAACCTGGAGCGGTGAAGATCATTTGAAGACAATACGTCTGATCCATTCCAGCAAAGCGGCATCGAGCATTGCCAAAATGCCCGCAAAAAGGGGGTTATTTTTTGCAAACTCCCAAATGTTAAATGTGACGGCGTAATTGCCGTTCTCCTTAACCAGGGCCTCGCCGGCGTAATGGATTTGTAGCTCGCTTGAGCCGATCAGTAAACGCTTCAACAAGAGTGGTTTTGTCGCTTTGGCCGGCTTCGCGTTGAAGACTTGATTGTTATTAGCAAACTTGCTGACGGAGCTCACGGCAATAGGAAGGGCTTCCAGCTCGAATGCTTCGAAGACACCATCCGGCCCCTGCCACGGCGCCTTCTCCCCAAGCGGCGTAAACCAGAATTGAAGAGTCGTTCCGGCGGGCAGAATGATTTTTAGCGGCACCGGTGAAGCAAACGTATGACTCCAATCACCTACTAAAATTGTTTTGGTGCATCCGGGACCTTGAAAGTTAGCCGCAAGGTTTCGCGTTAATAGTTCAACAACCAAATCCGCACCCAGGGCTTTCATTTCGAAGGCTCGATTATGCAGCGCACCCGGCCCGTCTGTTTGATAGAACTGAAGTTCGGTGGGAATGCGATTCTTCTCAGCTAGTGAAATATGAATAGCGGTTTGACATGGCTTGGCATTCGGATTAACGGGCTGACGCGGACGAGTTGATGACGACTCAGCGTCGCCTTCGGTCGAATAAACAATCTGGTGTAGTCCGGGTGACGGAACAGGCTTGTTTGCGTGCAGCAAAAGATTCGTAATGTCGTCGTGCAGCCGTGCTGATTGGAAGTCAGTTTCTACGGTGACCGCTTCGCTACCATCGTCAGCGAAGAGCATTTCTCTTTGTGCTCCGTTGGCGCTCTGTAGCGATGGTCCTTGTACGACCAGCATTTCTCGCTTGAATAGAGCAGCCGTTGCCGGAGTGTAGCCGGCTTTGGATGTTTCAACGTCGACGGGTAGTGGTATGCGTGCAAGACGATATTGTGCATATACCGCGCCTCCCAAAACGACAGCCGCCACTAAAATACGAACAAGTCGCTTCTGCCAAAAGGTCTTTGCAATACTGATGAGGTTAGCGGGGGCCATTTTTATCGTCAGCGGGCTGGTTTGTCACTGCCGATGGAAGATCAAGGGATCACGGTCAGGTTTGGATCAGCGCGAGCCACCACCCACGAGTTATCCTCCTCGCGTCCATGCCACGCGGTTACCTGCAAAGCATGATCGCCGACAGACACTATCTTGCGGACACTTATTATCCCGTCCCAGCTGTTTGACTTTTGTTGGTTGGGTTTAATGCTGCCGGTCTTTTCCTGCCAAACTTCGACCCAATCCAGTCCGTCCGCTCGCCAAAGCTCCCAACGACCATTGCTGAAGACCGATTGAGATGTGAGGCTAAACTTAATTAGCTGTCTTGGTTTAACTCCCGGTTTGATCATTGGCGGATTTGGGTGGTCAACGGAAATGCTGATTGTTGACATGAGCGGAAGAACCAAACGAAGAGACTCGCCCTCGGGCGACGAAGGCCGGCGGCTCAAAGCAAGGTGAATATAACGAGCAGGTATGTGCAATGTATTGAGCGCCTGCACACCTCTCTCGCCCATCGCCAGGCCGTTGAGACGGAAATGCGCCGGACTGCCATCGCTCCTAAATGCGGAGATGTTCATCTTGCCGACCTGAGGCTTTGCTGGAAATTCCGTCGGCAGTGTCAGACGAATCTTATTACGTCTCGTTGGCTCAAGCGCAACAACGAAGGGCGTGACGCCTTCAACGCTAATGGTCAATCGACCCGGCACATCAGAGTTCAGACTGTAATCGACTTCAATTGGCCAGCCTCGAGCGACGAACACGCGCATTGAGAGATCGCTGGAGTTGTAACGCTGAGGCAGTCTGGGTCCTCGCATCTTAAGAGACTTCTCCTGAGCTTCCTTCGGCAGTGCATCAAAGGTCCTGAACTGATCGTTGTCGTGATTTTCGGATAGACCGGCGGGAAACTGTGGTTGTCGGGGTTGACCTCCAGACGGCACACCGGTAGTGGGTGGTGGAATAGGCTGACTACTGCCCGGATTACATGACCAGGTTGATCGATTCGCGAGATCTCCGCCAACCAGAAGCAATAATTCAAGAGTGTGCTGCCCAGGATCAAACTTGGCGATGAATTCGCCTCCACCTCTGCCAGCAGCCGCGGTTGGTTCTTCGTTCCACTTGCCAGACAAACCCTCACGGGTAATCTGGCCGACAAGCGTTCTCCGTCGTCCTCGAAAAACGTAGACACCCCGTGCCGAGCCACGTTGCACTGTGATTGTTAACGGGCCATCAGTCGACTGCGTCGGTGCCCACTCGCCGGCAACTGTGCCTGTGCACATCGAGCTCGCAGAAGTTTGCGGCTGAGCGACACGAGGTGTCTGCGGTTGAGCTCGGCGGACTTTTTGTGCCTTGATGTGCGGCAACGCAACGCCGAAGGCGAGAACCGCGGCTAATGTGGTTAGCGTTGGATGTTTCAGCATGAGGCTGGAGGAACGGTTGGAAATCATTTGAGTCTCCCCCCTCTCAGGATTTCAACGGTCTAAGGCTTGCACGAAGGCCGAATTAACGCGGGAAGATTCTAGAACAACGCGCTGAAACTGTCAGCCCTTATGCGACAAGCTAAGTCGCTGATAGATTTGCATGGTTCTCATTGCTATCCTACTTGTGGATCTGGATGTTGCCGGCGGTCAACAGGCCGCCGTTCGCCGCGAAAGCGTTGCTGTCGTAGCTCGTCGGACCACTCAACTGGATTCGGAAGCGGTCCGAGCCTTTACCCGGCTCGCCGTTGTCCTCCACATGCACGTTGAACGTGTAGCCGGAAGTGCCATTGACCGTCGCGGTGCCCTTGATCGTTGCATGCTTGTTGTCGATCAGGATGCTGACAAATGTGATCGACGTACTCTTGAGATCGATGTTGTTAGTTTTGTCCGTATAATTCAGGTTGCCCTTGAAGCCGTTGTTGCTATCCGGCTGAGCCTCAAAGCCGAAATTACGGCTGTCGCCGATCTGTCCGCCGCCGGTGACCTTGCCGGGACGACCGACAATGGCGGTGCTGGTCGCCATGCTGGTCACGCCTTCGTGGTCGATCGTCGTGACGACGTTGAAGCCGCTCACAGGGCTTTCCATCGTGTAGGTATGATTTCCCGTGACGGTAAAAACCTGGGTCGGGCTACTCGGAGTGAGCGGGGTTATAGTGCCCGGAGAGTTTGTGCCGTCACCCCAGTCGATGCTCGCTGTGTAATGGCCGGTACTGGTGGGGGGAGTGGGATCGGAGGCATTCGGCTCCGCTCCGCCCGGATCGGTGAAAGTCGCCAACGTCTGCGGGCCGGTGTCGGTACCGACGTTGGCGTCAAACGAGAAGCCGCCGCTGGCGACCACCGGCGGATCGCTGACGTTGACGGCGAAAGTCTTGGAATCGGACTGGCCGTCGAGGGTATCCGTGACGGCAATCGTCACCGTGTAAGGTCCTTCTTCGCGGTATTTGTGATTCTTGCTGGGCAGCGGTCCGGGGCTGGTGACGGTGAAGGTGGTATCGGGCGTCCCGTCCCCCCAATTGACATTCACCGACCACGGGCCTCCGTCCGGATCGCTGAACAAGCCAAGGTCAAACAAATGGGACGCGCCTTCGATCGACGTCTGGTCGGCCGGCGGCGTTACCGTTGGCGGAGTGCTCTGGGTGAGAAACTCCCAGGCGCCCCAGCCCATCGTCCCCGCCCCGAGGAGATGGATGCCCGGCATGAAGTCGAGATCGGTGACTCTCGTTCTCGGCAGCGTGTCGAGACGGGTCCAGGTCGTGCCCAGGTCTTTCGACACGAACCCGCCGCGCAGCGTGCCGACGTAGAGCACGGGCGTCGGCTGCTCCCAATCGACGGCCAGGGTTTCGCCGCCCAACTTCGTCGGGAGGTTTCCGTTGATCTGAGACCAGCCACCTCCGTTGCGCATCCACACGTGAAAGAAGCCGCTGAAGTCGGGCGCCTTGTCGTCTCGGCCCATGAACGGACTAGTGACGGCGAAGTCGTAATCGGGATCGGTCGGACTTATCTCCAAGTCCATGATTCGCTGGTTTTGCAGCGGCAAACCATTATCGACTTCGGTCCAGGTAGGACAGTTAGGATTGCAGTCGTTCCCGGCATTCGTTGTCTTGAAAACGCGGCCGTCTTCAGTGCCGGCGAAGATCGTGTTCGGATCGGATGGCGCCAGCGCAATCGCACTGATCGTTGCGGTATTGTTTCCCAAGTTCGAGCCAATATTCCGCCAACCGTTGCCGCCAAACTTTGGATCCGTGGTATTCGGATCGCCGCCGGTTGTCGTTTCGAAAACGCTCGCGGGTGTCGTTACGTTGTTTTGATCGACGAACCTGGCAAGACCCAGCAACAATCGCTTCGGATTGTTCGGGTCGATCACAATGGAACCTTTGCCGGGAAACGACGCGAAGTCCGTAATCGTGACCCCGTTGGACACGATCGTGGCCAAACCGGTTATGGCTGCTGTCCACGTCTGGCCGCCATCGTCTGAGTGCACGAATCGGGCGGAGTCACTGGGCGAAGCAACGGGATCCGAAGTGTTGGGATCCAAGAAATAGACACGACTCGAATTGGTCGGGTCGACACGGATCTTGCCTGCCTCCCCTCCATTGGGCGGCTGAAAGTACTGCCAGTCCACGGTGCCGACATACTTCAATACGCCCGGGCCGTCCTGGAAGAGACCAAAGCCCCTCCGCGGATTGCTCGGGTCGAGACTGAAGCCGTAAAACTCAATGGTATCGAGATTGCCGCCTTTGTTGTCTTTCACGTTCACGGGATCGCGATGGATTCCGCCGTCGCTGGTTATTATGAACACGCCTGTGCTGTCGAAACTCCCAGAGACCGGATCACCCCCTCCGTCTACTGCTGCTGTCCAGGTTTGTCCGCTGTCGGTGCTGTTCCAAATCCACTCTCCACCGGGTATGGTGATCAGGTTGTTCTCGATGTCGGTGTTTACAACAACGTGGCTGGAATTGGCCGGATCGACCGCGATGACATTATGGTGAGAACGATGGCGAGCCCCGGGTGCAGGCGCATCAGGCGACGTGAGCGGCGACCAGTTCGCGCCCTTGTTCGACGTAACAAAACGATAGTCCAGACCTCCATCGGACGCTGAGGCATCGATGGCCGAGGCGTAAATCTTTTCCGTGGACGCGGTACTGCCGGCGAGGCGGATTGAGCCATAGCCGGCGGCTTTTGTTGGAAAATTAGTTGGCGTCCACGTGGCGCCTCCGTCGTCACTGCGGTAGACACCGCCGCTGTTGGGTTGTCCATTGGCAGTGTCCGCGGCATAGAGAACGGTTTGACCATTCTCCTGGATTTCCAGGACATCGCTGACGAAACCTGAAAATGTCCCAAAGCCTGCGTCGGACCAGGTCGCGCCGCCGTCAGTGGACTTGTACAGTCCGGAGCCCAGGAAAAAGTTGGCCGAGCCGCCGCTTATTGCGACGTAGAGTGTCTGTGCATTGACGACATTTGGATCAACCACGATTGTGCCGAATTCGGCCAGGTCGAATCTTGAGTTGCCCAAGTAAGTCCAAGTACTGCCCGCGTCGTCCGAGCGCATGATGCCGCCGCCCGGACCCGACGCTGCCGCGAGGACGATGTTGGGATTTCCAGGGAACACGACGAGGTCGTGCTCATGGACTGCTAGCGACAGGATCTGCGGCTTGTCCGTGATCTCTGTCCAAGTCGGAGATGAGTCCAACCAGTTGGTCGTTTTCCACACTCCGCCATTGTTCGCGCCGAGGTACATCACGTTGGGCTTGCTGGGATCCGGCGCCGCCACGTCGATGCGGCCGGCAAAAGGGCCGTTGACGGGCGCTGGGCCGATGGGCGTCCATTTGCTTGCGCTCAAGGTGACAGATGGCGAGGTGCCGCTTTCAACCCATTCAACTGGAAGGCCGACAATAAACAAAATGGAAACCGAAAAGACGATCCAACTCCTCGGGTTACGCATAAACGAGGCCCTGCGTGAGTATCTGGTTGGGATGGGCATTGGGTTTCTCCTTTGTTCAATTCGACTTCAGTAAGATCTCTGTTTTTTCAGGATCTTTTTTCTCAAGGAACCAAAGGGACTTCCTCAATTAGCCGGGTGTATCCTGCTTGCTTTTCTTTACGAAAGTTGATGCAGCTTCAGAAGGCTTTGCAGTTTTTCTCTTCTTTTCTCGAATGGCCTTCGCGAAATCCGCGATTATTTCGCGAGCAACATCTTGCGTGATGGGTCGCACTACGCTTGTACGAGGAAAGAGACCTCGAAAGCAGGAAGCGTCTTGATCCTCCGTTTCTTTCATGGCTATTACCCGAGCGAGATCACGAAAGTAATTCGCGGGACTCGTCACGCGGTGGATTTACGCCTGCGCAACGCGTGCGCTGAAGCCAAGGCGACGCTCGCTAATCCGGAAGGCTGGTCTTTATGAACGAAAAGCCGCGAAGGCGGAAGGATGAAATCCCCCAACGAGTCGCAGCGAGGTGCGCAAGTGACGCTACCAACTGACCCGAGCTGATCGGCTTGGCAACGTGCATCTGATAACCTGCGGCAAGAGCGCGTTCGCGATCTTCTTCTCGAGCGTAAGCAGTAAAGGCCGCCGCGGGCGTGTGTCCGCCTCGTTCGGGTGGTAGCGCCCGCACTTTGTTTATCAAGCTGTATCCGTCCTCGTCGGGCATCGCAATATCGCTCATTAACACATCCGGTAGCCACTGTTGAAGCAGCTCCAGCGCTTCGTGAGCCGACCCGCAAGTCTTTACTTCGGCGCCCGTGCGCGTGATCAAGTGGCTCATCAACTGGCACGCATCTGGCTCGTCATCAACGACCAACACGCGCAAGCCACTGAGCGGCGACAAGTCATCACAGGCGTGCTCACCGCTATGAGCTACGAATGGAGATTCAAGTCTGGTCGCAATCAGCGGAAAGGATGCCACGAAGGTCGACCCCAAACTCACTCCGGGACTTTCCGCCCCGATGGTCCCGCCGTGAAGCTCCACCAGATGCCGCACGATTGCTAAGCCCAGGCCCAGGCCCCCAAAAACCCGAGTTGTAGAACTGTCGGCTTGGCGAAAACGGTCAAAGACATAGGGCAAGAAATCCTTGCTGATGCCCTTACCTGTGTCAGCTACTGTGAGTTTCACGTGAGAGTGGGTGTACTCGAGCCGCACCTCGATGCGGCCACCCTCCGGTGTGAATTTCACGGCGTTCGACAGCAAATTCCAAGCGACCTGTTGCAGACGCGCAGAGTCTCCTGAGATCGTTCTCAATATTGTCGGATGACTGTATGTTAGTTGGATCGATTTGGCATCAGCGGCCGGACGCGCCACATTTATTGCCGCCTCGGTAACCGAAGAAAGATCAATCGGGCGAACGTCCAGGTGAAGCTTACCCGAGATGATGCGCGAGACGTCCAACAGATCATCGATGAGCTGTGCCTGAATTCTGGCATTGCGCTCAATTGCTTTCGCCGCTTCATTGGCAACCTTATCTTCGAGCGTGGTCTCATTCAGCAAACATGCCCAACCGAAGAGTGCGGTCAGCGGGGTGCGCAGCTCGTGTGAGAGTGTCGCCAGAAATTCATCTTTCATACGATTGGCTGCTTCGGCCTCGGCCCGCGCGCGTTGCTCGCGCAACAATAACTGGTCGCGCTGTTCCTCGGAGCGTGTCAGATCAGCAACATATCTTGAGAGTTCCTCGACGTGACGCTGAGCCAACCCGGCCTGTGCCTCCGAAGCTTCCAGGTTCTTCAGATAAATGTCGTAAGTGAAGTAAATAATTAATACGATGGGAACGGTGGCCAGGACTGCATAAAAGCCAAATACGCGAATCAGATGCGCAATAATGCCGGCGGCTGACGCGCCGGCAAAATACGTAATGGACGTCCAGAGATAATACTTCTTCCAGGTCTGCCAAATAGATTCATCGATCTTGTAGGATTTCTCGACAGCGATTAGTCCGGTGTTCGTCAAGTACTGGACGAGAGCCATCGTGCAAATCGCCACCAAGAAGTTAGCGGAATAGGCGGCAGTGACGATTTCCGTGGGAGAGCCAAACAAGAGACGCAGCGCAGTCACGCTGAGAAAAGTAGAGATTCCAAGCAGGGCGCCGTTAAACAGAATCGTACGCGGCTTTCTGCTGATTGTCAGGGTCGAGCAAACGCCTTCAAAAGCGCCCATCAGCACTGCAGCCTCGCCGCCGTAGAGCAGGATCGTCAGAAAGAGGAATGTATCGCCCAGCGTAATGCGTCCGGTGACTCGGGGAATCCTGACCGCGACTTGCGTACTGATAGCTACCATCATAGCGAGTATCAGCAACCGAAGATCGAGTCGGCTCAATTGGAGTTGGAATACTGAGAAAACGATCGACACCCAACCCACGACAGCAATCGACCAGATGTATCGTGTCGCAAAGCGCGGGTTGCCCGTTGTTTCCATCTTGGCTATTGAGCTTTGGTTTAGCTCGCCGAGAGCCAGTCGCGTTGCGTACATCCACTTCCCTCCATCGGACTAATGACCTGCCGGAAACCACGTGATCGATTTGTGGGAGCAAGGCAGCCGCGTGGTTAATAGTCCACGCAATCAGTTCCGTCGTCCAACTGCACTTCCATTGAGGTTGTCTCGTCGCCGCCGACCGTGGCCGACTGCGCCTGCAAAGTCATGTCCCCTGTAATCACACCATCACCTGTAATCACACCATCACCTGTAATCACACCATCGCCTAGCAGATCACCATCGCTCATCATCGTCGAGCTGCCGCACAAAGCGCTAACGGAAAGGAATGGGATGCCATCACCGGTGATGACACCGTCGCTTGTCATAATCTGGTCGCCGGTAATGACACCTGCGGAGATCATTGTCAGGTCGCCTGTGATAACCCCATCTCCAGTTATGACGCCGTCGCTCAGCAGAGCGCCAGGGCGATAGATCAGTTGATACGTTGTGATCAGATCAACGCCGGTGGCGTAGCTATAATTGAGAACGATGCCACGCGACCAGGTGAACGTTTGACCGGCGATCGTAGTCTGCGGCGTCGGTACATCGTTGGTGGTCAGCAGCGGATCTCCTAACGGAGTATCTGCAGTGAGGTCCGTGCGCACCAGCTGGGCGAGCCGTACTGCGCCGTCGATGTTTATTTCGCCTGCTCCCTGCTCCAGCATGTTGAAGCCGGCCAATGGCTGCGCCGAATACATCAGCAATGCCTTCAACAGGTTTGGAGTCAGCGTGGGATTCACCTGCAGCATCAACGCCGCGGCCCCTGCTGTTACTGGCGTTGCCATCGATGATCCGTTCAGGTACATCATCTTCCGGTTATCCACAGGACTAACGCCGGCATCCAATTGCGGATATTGGCGCACGAGCAGGTTATCCCTCGCTTCTGCATCTACTACCTTGTTGCCCGGCGCAACTAAATCGGGCTTGATCAGATTATCGTAATGCTTGATTCCAGAATCATCCGTCCAATAGGCACGCGTTGGTCCGCGCGAACTATATGAAGTAACTCCATCATCATCACGCGCATCGGTGCCGAAGGTGTTTGAGGCTCCTACCGTAATCGCCGAAGGTTCGATGCCGGGCGAGTGAATGTGTCCATAAACCTTATTGCCGTTTGCGTCGTTTCCATTGTTCCCGGCCGCCGCTACCACAACAACGCCGGCGTTGACCAGACTCCGCACGGCGCGACACACTGGATCATTAAGATATGAATCCACCGCCGGCGTGCCGAGGCTCATGTTAACAACCCGGATGTTATAGGCGGTGCGATTGCTTGCCACCCAATCGAGTGCCCTGAGCACCCAGCAAGTCGAACCGACACCCTGCGAATTCAGCACGCGCAGATTGATGATGCTGGCATTCGGCGCGATGCCGATGTATTCAGTATGCGAAATCCGGCCGTTCCCGGCGGCGATGGAAGCGACGTGAGTACCGTGCCCATAAGGATCGTCGGTGCGTCCTTCGCCCGTGAAGTCCTGGCTCGCAACCACGCGAGGGTTGTTGCTTCTGTCAACAAATGATTTGTGGTCAGGGTCTATACCCGAATCGAGCACGGCGATCCCGATACCGGTGCCGTCGACTCCACTTGTCGTCGAACCGTTTCCTGTCCGGACCGCATCTGCCCCAGTGGTCAACGAAACGTGACCCAGAGTTCTTACTTCACGATTCAAGGAGACATAGGCAATATCGCTCCGCGTCGAAAGCGCAAGCGCGGCATTCGCTGAGATCGTAATTGCTCGGAGGTGAAAATTCTGAAACTGGTGCTCGTTGCTGCCGCCCGCATTCTGAACCGTCGAGTCAAGTGTGCTGCCCCAAGCGTCAGTAGGTTGAATAATTACCCGGACGAGGTCATCGCCTTGCGCGCTGTTCACCTTATCTATCAGATCCGCGGACGCCTTGAGACTTTGACCGGCCCCTTGTGCATGAACGCCACTCTTTTTCGGGAACAATTGGGGACAGATCGGCAACAATAAAGAGACAACTAAAAAGGCAGAAAACAGAGTTCGCTTCATGGGGTACCCCAGGGCGACGCTATCGCATTTCCTTGTTTTCGCGATGCGTCGTTGGCACTTAGCTCATTGAAGAATAACCGTAAAGGATCCTCTGGATAACCGGGGCGGTGAACTGTCGGGGCGGGCATTCTAACAAAGACACAAGCATCGTGCAACCCAATCGCAAAGGCTCGGCGATGCGCCGACCATGCCGGTACGAATAGTCACGAGCGAGCGCGGCCGGATTGACATCGGACGTTCAGATATTGAATTGGACGGTGCTGGCCATCAATACCTCGCCCCCGTGTTATCGGGGAGATAGGACGGTAAGTGCCGATATTGATTGTAGATCGTTGGCCAACGACCTCCATACCCATACTCTGAAGTATTGCCCAGGAGTCTTGAAAGCCGGTAAATCTCACCTCCGCGCCGGATGTAGTTAACGGAATAGAAGTGTCGGAAGCCGTAACCCAAAGAGGGATGGTGAGCCGTGGAGGGCTCGAACCTCGGACTCGCTGATTAAGAGTTATCGAGTCATCAGTACGGCTAGAGTAAACTAGAAGAGGAGACTTACTACAATTTTTACTACAGTCAACTTGGGAGTAAGTTCGATCGTGGCTCTAAGTTATTGAAAAGATTGGAGGCGGCGATCGGAATCGAACCGATGAATAAAGGTTTTGCAG
>WNGG01007720.1_pt1 | contig 11893 bp, 12 predicted proteins | sample 5400661 | NCBI WGS metagenome assembly WNGG01 (sample SAMN13153372, study PRJNA577476) | soil metagenome | isolation source: 100 cm soil or saprolite under Garry oak tree replicate 1 | place: USA:California | collected 2016-06-15 | reverse complement strand
GCGAAGAGGGCACAACGTTGGCGCACGTCTACGACTACGATCTCGTCGTGTTGGATGTGATGCTCCCGAGGAAGAACGGGCTCCAAGTGGCCACGGAGCTGCGACGCGAGGGCCGCAAGACGCCGATCCTGATGCTCACCGCGCGGGACACCACGGAGGACGTGGTGCGCGGGCTGGACGCCGGCGCCGACGATTACCTCGCCAAGCCGTTCAAGTTCGACGAGCTGCTGGCCCGCGTGCGAGCCCTGATCCGGCGTGGCGGCGGGAGCCGCACCGAGCTCCTGACGTATGGGCCCGTCGAACTCGACCGCTTGAAGCACAAGGTCAGGGTCAAGGGTAAGAAGCTCGAGCTCACGCCCAAGGAGTTCCAGCTGCTCGAGCATTTTCTGCTCCGGCCGGAGGACGTGATCCGGCGCACCGAGCTGCTCGAGAAGGTGTGGGATCTACACTTCGACCCCGAGAGCAACGTGGTGGACGTCCATGTGGGCAATCTCCGCCGCAAGCTCAAGGAGGCTGCGGAGCTCGACCTGCTCCACACCGTGCGGGGCGTCGGGTTCCGGCTCCAGTCCCCGGATCGGGAAGAGGAGTGACCCGGTCGCTGCGACGCACGCTCGCCGTGCGGTTCGCGGCCACCATGGGCGTGGGCCTGGTGGTGGCGGCAGGGGCGGCGTACGCCGCGGCGCTCGGCCCCGCCGCCGGGATGCACCGCGAGCTGTTGCTGGTGCTGGCGGGCGTCGTGGTGGTGGGGACCGGTGCCACTCTGGTCGGGGCGTGGTGGCTCGCGGGATCGGCGGTGCGGCCGGTGTACGAGATCACCGAGCAGGCGACCCGTATTGAAGCGGGCACGCTCGGCCAGCGGATCGTGGCGCACGCCGAGACCGACGAGTACCACGGTCTCGTCGCGGTTCTGAACCGCATGCTCGAGCGGCTCGATCAGGCATTCCGGAGCCAACGCCGGCTCACCGCGGACGTGAGCCACGAGCTGCGCTCGCCCCTGACGGCGCTGCGGGGCGAGATCGAGGTGGCGCTCCGCGCGGAGCGCACGCCGCGCGAGTACCAGCGTGTGCTGCACAGTGCCCTCCAGGAAATCGAGCGGCTCACCGAGATGAGCGAGGACCTGCTGCTGATCACGCGTGCCGAGGCGCACTTGCTGCAGCCGGTGCGCGAGCCCAGCGACGTGAACGAGATCGTCGAGCGCGCGCTCGCGGCCCTGCACGGGCGCATCGAGGAGCGCCGGTTGACCGTCGAGCGGTGCTTCGCGCCCGGCGGCGCGGTGGCGCCCGTCGATCGCCGCCTGATCGAGCAGGTCGTGCACCAGCTGATCGACAACGCCGTGAAGTTCACACCGGCCGAGGGCACGATTCGGGTGACGACCGCAGCGCCGAACGGGACGGACGGCGTCCGGCTCTCGGTCGAAGACTCGGGTGCAGGCATCGCAGCCGAGCACCTGCCGCATATCTTCGAGCCGTTCTACCGGGTCGACGAGGCGCGCAGCCGCGGCACGGGAACCGGCCTCGGGCTCGCCATGGCGGCGGCCATCGTGCGACTGCACGGCGGCTCGATCCGGGCGAGTAACGTCGCCGGCCGAGGCGGCGCGCACGTCGACGTGGAGTTGCCCGCAGTCGAATCCCATACCTGAAACCGCGAGGAACGACAGTGGCGCAGGACCACCCGCAGCGCTCCGCGCACCCCAGAGGGACGCTGTTCCTGATCAGCCTCTACGGGGTGCTGTTCGTCGCCGCCTGGTTCGCGGTGTATCTGTTCGTGTACCTCCGCCGCGGCGGAGTGACGCCATGAACGTCCCGCTCTACGAGAAGATCTGGATGTGGGCGGCGGGCGGGATGATCGCGGCGTTCATCGCGACCGTCCTCGTGACCGGCGTGGGCGGCGCGCTGCAGCCACCCAGCCATGTCGAGACGATCGACCCCACGCAGGTCTTCAAGGATCCCCGGTTCGCCCATCCCGCGGTGACCGTGGCTGGGAACGGGGTCACGGTCGTGGCGTTCGGGCTGATGTACGGGTTCACCCCGGCCGAAATTCGCGTGCCCGCCGGCAAACCCGTCACCTTCCGCATGACCAGCGCCGACGTGACGCACGGGTTCCTGATCATCGGGACCAACGCGAATACCATGCTCGTGCCCGGCTACGTCAGCCAGTTCACGACCGTGTTCAAGCGGCCCGGCGAATACCTGATCGTGTGCAACGAGTACTGCGGGCTGGGCCATCACCTCATGTCGGCGAAGCTGATCGTCGAGGAGGCGAAGCCGTGAGCGACCGCGCTGCCCCGTCGGGCCGCCTGGCGCTCGCGAACCTGTGGGTCGCGATCCTCGCCTTCGGCGTCGCGTCCGCGATGGCACTCATGCAGGCGCTCTCTCGCGCCGCGCTCGACTTGCCGTGGCGCTCGGCCAAGATGTACTACCTCTCGGTGACGGCGCATGGCACCCTGATGGCGCTGGTGTTCACGACGTTCTTCATCATGGCATTTGGTTACGTGGTGGCCGAGCGTGCGCTGGGCGCGCCAGTACCGCACCGCAAGCTCGCCTGGGCAGGCTACTGGATCGCGCTGGGCGGCACCCTCGCCACCGTGGCGGCGATTCTCTCGGGCAGGGCCTCGGTGCTCTACACCTTCTACCCGCCGCTCAAGGCGCACCCGGCGTTCTACATCGGGGCGACCCTGCTCGTCGTCGGGTCGTGGATCTGGGGCTTCGTGATCATCCGGAGCTATCTCGTGTGGAAACGAGCGCACCCGGGCCAGCCGGCGCCGCTCGCGCTGCATGGCATGCTCGCCACCGTCATTGTGTGGCTGATCGCGACGGTCGGCGTCGCGGCGGAGATGCTGTTCCTCTTGATCCCGTGGTCGCTCGGCCTGACGCAGACGGTCGACCCCGAGCTGGCGCGCATGTTGTTCTGGTACTTCGGGCATCCGCTCGTGTATTTCTGGCTGCTGCCGGCGTACGTCGTGTGGTACGCAGTGCTGCCCCGGGTGGCCGGCGGGAAGTTGTTCAGCGACCCGCTCGCGCGTCTCGTGTTCATTCTGTTCATCGTCCTGTCCACGCCGGTGGGGTTCCATCACCAGTTCATGGATCCCGGCATCCCCGCCTCGTGGAAGCTGTTCCACGCGCTCCTGACGTTCGGGATCCTGTTTCCGAGCTTCCTCACCGCGTTCACCGTGACGGCGTCGCTCGAGGTCGCGGGCCGGATGAAAGGCGCGACAGGGCTGCTCGACTGGCTCAAGCGGCTGCCCTGGGGCGATCCGCTGGTGGCGAGCGTGCTGCTGTCGATGCTGCTGTTCGCGGTGGGCGGACTGGGCGGCGCGATCAACGCCGCCTACGGGATGAACGCGGTGGTGCACAATACCGCGTGGATCCAGGGGCACTTTCACCTGACGGTGGGGAGCGCCACGGCGCTCACGTTCATGGGGACGGCGTACTGGCTGCTGCCGCGCCTCACAGGGCGCGAGCTCGAGCTGGGGCTGCTCGCGAAAGTGCAGCCCTATCTGTGGTTCATCGGCATGGTGCTGTTCTCGATCTCGAACCACATCACCGGACTGATGGGCATGCCGCGGCGCATCTACGACGCCAGCTACGGGGGCAGCGCCGTGGCGCACGCGTGGCGCGCGCTCACCGGTGTGTCGGCGGTGGGCGGCCTGTTCCTGTTCACGAGCGCCGGGTTCTTCATGCTCGTGATGCTCGGCACCGGGCTGGCGGGAAAGCAGCGCGCGCCCGAGCCGATCGAATGGGCAGAGCCGCTCGAGCCGGTCAGCCCACGGGCGGGCGTGCTCGACCGCTACGGGCTGTGGACCCTGGTGGCCATCGTGCTCGTGCTGATCGCGTACGCGGTGCCGCTGTGGCAGCACCTGCAGATGCACACGTACGGCTCGCCGGGCTTTTCGCCGTTTTGACGGCTCTTCACGCTGCCTTCATCGGTAGCTCACGACCCGGCCGCCATTCTCTATCGGCCGGATCGTGGAGCGTCGGTGGGCATCTCTAGCAGGCGCATCAGTTACTCGCTTCCCGTGATCGTGGGCGGGGGCTTGGTGATCGGACTCGCCGCCCGCTTCGTCTTCGCGGCCCCCGACGTCGGGCAGTGGGTGTTCCTGGCTGCGCTGCTGGCGGGCGGCGGCCCGCTCGTCGTTCAGACGCTTCGTGGTATGCTGCGGGGACGGTTCGCCGCGGACATCGTCGCGATGCTCGCGATCGTCACGGCGCTTGTCCTCGGGCAGTACTTCGCGGGTGCCGTCATTGCGCTGATGCAGTCAGGGGGCGAGGCGCTGGAACGGTACGCCATGAGCCGCGCCTCACAATCGCTCGAGGCCCTGCTGGCGCGAGCTCCCAAGGTCGGCCGCCGGTTCCGGGGTGAGCAGGTGGAGGAGGTGCCCGTAAGCGCCCTCGCCGTCGGGGACCTGCTGCTCGTCCGTCCCGGGGATCTGGTGCCGGTGGACGGCGAGGTGACCGAGGGGATCTCTGCGGTCGACCAATCTGCGCTCACCGGGGAGCCGCTGCCGATCCACGCCGTGCGAGGGACGTCCCTGCTCTCGGGCAGCGTGAACCTGGACGGCGCCCTGCGGATGCGCGCGGTCCGGCCGGCCGACCAGAGCCAGTACCAGCAGATCGTGCGTTTGGTAGAGCGGGCGCGCCACGAGCGGCCGCCGATCCAGCGGCTCGCCGATCGATTCGCGGTGTGGTTCACCCCCGCCACGCTGCTGATGTGCGGCGTGGCCTGGCTCGTCACGGGCAGTCTCACGAGTGTGCTCGCCGTGCTCGTGGTCGCGACACCCTGCCCGCTCATCCTCGCCACACCAGTCGCCGTCATCGTCGGGATCAGCCGAGCGGCCGACCTCGGCGTCATCGTCAAGACCGGCGCCGCGATCGAGCAGGTGGGCCGGGCGCACACTATCGTGTTCGACAAGACCGGAACTCTCACGCTCGGTCACCCCACCGTGGAGCGCGTCCGGTCGCTCGACGGCCTGCCGCGCGACGAGGTGCTGCGCTACGCCGCGGCGGTCGAGCAGTTGTCGTCTCACCACCTCGGGAAGGCGGTGGTGGACGCCGGTCGGCGGCGACACGGTGCCATCGGCGCGGCCGCGGAGTTTCACGAGATTCCGGGCTCGGGCGTCACCGGGCGCGTGGACGGGCACGCTGTGGCAGTCGGGTCCGCGGGATTCTTTGCCGAGCGGGGCATCATGGTGCCGCCGCCGCCGGACGACCGCACGACGGCGTTCGTGAGCGTGGACGGCCGGCTCGCCGGCGCAATCGAGTTCGCGGACCGGCTCAGGCATCAGGTGCCGTCGCTGCTGCAGCGTCTGGCGGTGCTGGGGGTGACCGAGACGGTGATGCTCACCGGCGATCGCGAGGTGAGCGCCGAGGTGATCGCCGCGCAGGCCGGCATCCGTACCGTGCGGGCCAACCTCCTGCCAGCGGACAAGGTGGCCGCCGTGCAGGAGCTGAAGCGCCGCTACGGCACGGTGGTGATGGTGGGGGACGGGATCAACGACGCACCGGCGCTCGCCGCGGCGACGGTGGGGGTCGCCATGGGGGCCCACGGGACCGCGGTGTCGGCTGAAGCCGCGGACGTCGTGCTGCTCGTGGACGACATTTCGCGCGTGGGCGACGCGATAGCGATCAGCCGCCATATGCGCCGGATCGCGTTGCAGAGCATCGGCGTGGGGCTGGGGTTGAGCTTCGCGTTGATGATCGTCGCGAGCCTCGGGCTCTTGTCGCCGCCCGTCGGTGCCGTGCTGCAGGAGGCGCTCGACGCGGCCGTGATCCTCAACGCGCTCCGGGTGCGCTGACCGTGACCACCGCTGCCGCTTCCCGACTCGCCGCGCCGCCGAGCGAGGTGCGGCTCCGCGACGGCAGGCGCGTGCTGGTCCGTCCCATCCTGCCCGAGGATCGGGACCGCCTCCAGGTGGGTCTGCACCAGCTGTCGGCGGCGTCGCGCTATCAGCGTTTCCACGCGGCGGTGTCCGAACTCTCCCCGGAGGAGCTCCGTTCGCTCACCGAGGTCTCAAGGTGGTCGCGGCACGGCGAGCTAGGGCCCGCGATGCTCGGGATGGCTGAGCGCATACACGTACGCGGCCACAGCGCGCACCTGCTCAGCGCTCAGGGTTGCCCCTCCCATCGGCGGCATGGGCGCCGGTGACTCCTTCGGCTCGGCTACGCCTTGCTGCACGACGCCCACGATGAAACCGTAGCTCCCGTCCCCGTTCAGCCACTTGGCGTCGGTGAGGTCGGGTGCGAGGCCGGGCGTGCCTTTCGCGTTCGCCCCATGACACACGGCGCACGTGCCACCACCGGCCGTGCCGTGGAACACGCTGTCGCCGAGCGTGATCATTGCGGGCGTGATGGCGCTGGGGCTCGGTGCGGGAGCCGTGGGGTGCTGTGCCACTGCCGGGCGCACGGTCACGGCGGCGAAGAGCGATGCAGCAAGGAGCGCCCCACGGCCACCCGAAGCTGTGATCATGCGACGCTCCGTTTCGCTAGAAGATGAGCCACGCGAGCAGGAACAGCGTGTTGTTGTCCGACGCGTTGCGCGTGCCGTCGTAGAGGTTCCGAGCGCCGTCAAACTTGTCATACGCAATGTACTGCAGCGCGAATCGCGTATTGAGCCAGGGCAGGAAATCGAGCTCCCCGATCACCCCATTGCTGTTCGGCTTGCCGGTGGCGCTCCCGGGGTAGCGCAGCGCGTCCGCGTCGCCGCTCGTCGCGAAGTAGGAGACCGTAAGGCCCACCCGGCCGGGCGTGTAATAGGACCCGTCGATCTTGAACGCGTTGAGTGTGTTCGCAGCGTTGGTGGCGGTGCCGCCCACCACGGAGGCAGCGAGGCTCTGCGACTCGTGGATCCACGTCGTGTGCGCCGTCATGGTGCCGCGCCCCGCGCGCCGCTCGTACTGCGCGTCGAGCGCGACGTCGGTGAAGCGATCGGTGAGTCCGGTCACGCCCGCTGGATAGAGCCGCGTCGACATCCCGTACGTGCCGAGCTCAAGGTACTGACCGCTCCACTGGTTTTGGACAGCGGCCCGCCAGTACGGGGCGACCCCCTTTAGGGTGTTCTCCGCCGTGGCGTCGGCCGGATGGTGCCCGCCCTGCGGTGCCGAGCGGTATACGCTGAATTCCCCGTACAGCGTGTTGTTCCACAGCGCGTACGTGCCGAGCCCGGCGACCTGCTGTTCGAGACCGCCGGCAATCATGGGCGCGGCGGCTGGCGTCGGCGCATCTTCCGAGGAGGCCCAGGGGAACCCCCACGCCGGGGTCGTATTCCACACGTCCTGGACGGTCGGATTGTTGTTCAGCGACGCGCCGTAGATCAGCTCCTTGCCGCCGAGCTTCGCCTGGTTGGCGTAGCGGACGTCGAAGTTATCGATGCCGAAGGAGGCGTCGGGTGCGCTATACGTGAACTGGAGGAACGTCCCGAGGCGCGGCGTGATCTCCTCGCCGAGGAACAGACTCAGCTCTTGCGGTAGCTCCGCGTTGCCGTTCTGCGTCCCCGCCTGCGCCTTCTTCACCTGGGTCACCGACGACATCACCATCGCGGACACGGGCGGGATCAGGCCGATCCTGAGGGACCGCTTCGCGGTGTCGCCTGCCTCCACGACTTGCAGGCCCGTGAGCGTGTAGCCGTTGAGCTTGAACCGCCGGCCGAACGGCGTGAGCTGGGGGAACGTCGTATGGCACACGTTGCACGCCAGACCGGTCTGGCGGGTGAAGCTGGGGATGACCTCGCGGTGGATGGTGTGGGCGTCCACCCTCAGGCCCTTGGCCGCCACGGCATCCTGGCGGACGAGTGCCGCCGCGGCGAGCGTCGCCACTCCGGCGAGGGTCATTAGACTTGCGGTGCGCATGGCTGCCTCGCTCCGGGTTCGGGTCAAGCTCATACAACCCTGTCTAACGCCGAGTCCGTGAAGATCCCGTGAAGCGCGCGTGAGCCGATCCACGGTCGCAGCTTGCAACGGTCGTGTCGCACGTGGCGTGCCAGCGCGACGTGAAGATCTCTTCTGAGAAATCCTGGCATCGCCAGATCGTGGTGTCGCGATGTTGCGGCCGTGACCCGAACCCGCGAGGCATGGCCCGCATGAAGCGCATCGTCATTCTCGGCGCCGGCACCGCCGGCACGATCATGGCCAACCGGCTCGACAGACGTTACTGGGGGGATCCGGACGCGCCGGACGTGAGCATCACCGTCGTCGACCGAGACAACGAGCACGTCTATCAGCCCGGGCTCTTGTTCGTTCCTTTCGGCACTTATCGGCCGGAGCAGATCCTCAAGCCGCGCGGACGGTTCTTGCCCAAGCGCGTGCGGTACGTGTCGAGCGCCATCGATCATGTCGCCCCCGAGGAGAACCGTGTGTATCTCGAGGACGGCGATCCGCTCGAGTACGACGTGCTCGTGGTCGCCACGGGGAGCCGCGTCGTGCCGGAGGAGACAGAAGGCCTCACGGGGCCGGGATGGCGCGAGAAGATGTTCGACTTCTACACGCCTGTAGGCTCCGCCTCGCTCGCGCGAAAGCTCCGGACCTGGCCCGGAGGGCGCCTCGTCATCAACATCGTCGAGCTGCCGATCAAGTGCCCGGTGGCGCCGCTCGAGTTCGCGTTCCTCGCCGACGCGTTCTTCACGAAGAAAGGGATGCGCGACAAGGTCGACCTCGTCTACGTAACGCCGCTGGACGGCGCGTTCACAAAACCGGTCGCGTCCCGCGCGCTAGGCCACCTGCTCGCCGACCGGAGGATTCGGCTGGTGACTGAATTCAGCACCGGGCGCGTGGACGGCGCAGCGGGCGAACTCGTCTCGTGGGACGAGCGGGTCGAGCCGTTCGACCTGCTCGTGACGGTGCCGCTGCACATGGGCGCCGAGTTCGTGAGGCGCTCGCCGGGGCTCGGGGACGACATGGGGTTCGTGCTTACCGATCCCGCGACGCTTCAGGCGAAGGTCAAGCCCAACATTTTCGCGCTGGGCGACGCGACCAACGTCCCGGCCTCGAAAGCCGGATCCGTGGCGCACTTCGAGGCCGAGGTGCTGACGGAGAACGTTGTGGCGTATCTCGCGGGCCGGCCGCTATCGGCGGTCTTCGACGGCCACTCTAACTGCTTCATCGAGACCGGGCACGGCCGGGGGCTCCTGATCGACTTCAATTACGACGTGGAGCCGTTGCCGGGGAAGTTCCCGTTCGCGTTCGGGCCGCTGTCCCTCCTCAAGGAGACGCGGCTCAATCACATCGGGAAGCTGCTGTTTCGGTGGATCTACTGGCACCTGCTCCTGCCCGGACGCGACCTGCTGGGCATCCCCACGCGGATGACGATGCTCGGGAAGCGCCGGCCGGAGCCGCCGGAAGGCGAGGTGCAGGGTGAACAGCAGCTGGAAGTCGCAACAACGGCCCGCTGAGGCCCGAATCAAAGAGGAGGACGTGCCGTGACGACCATGACGCTGGCGCAGAGAGAGCTCGAAGTCGACGCCGAAGGATTCCTCGCGCATGCGGAGCAGTGGGACGAGAGCGTCGCTCGGGCCATCGCCAAGGATGCGGGCATCGAGCCGTTGACCGATCGGCACTGGCTCGTGATGAGGTTCATGCGCGAGCGGTTCCGCGCGACCGGCACCGCCCCGTCGATCCGCACGCTCGGCAAGGAGTCCGGCGTGCCCATCAAGGAGCTGTACCAGCTGTTCCCGAAGGGGCCCGCGAAGCTCGCCGCCAAGATCGGCGGCATTCCCAAGCCCAAGGGGTGCATATGACCACGACCGCATTGGCGCCGGAGGAGCTGCTCCTCGAGCTGCGGAAGCCCGAGGGGATCACGAAGGTCTCGATCATCGTCTCCAAGGGGACCTTGGAGGGCATCTACCCGGGGCTCATCATGGCGAACGGCGCCCGGATGGAGGGCATCGAGGCGAACGTGTTCTTCACGTTCTTCGGCATGGACGCCATCACGAAGCAGAAGATGGACAAGGTGAAGGTGGCGACGGTCGGGAACCCGGCGTTGGGCGTGCCCGCCCTGCTCGGGATCATCCCCGGGATGTCGGCGTTCGTCACCCGGCAGATGGCGAAGAAGATGGAAGAGCTGGACATCCCGCCGATTCCCGAATTCATCCAGCTGATCGCCGATTCAGGCGCGAAGCTGTACGCCTGCAAGGCGTCGGTGGACATGTTCGGCCTGACGCAGGAAGACTTCGTGGACACGCTCGAGGGGATTCTGACCGTCGGCGAGTTTTACGAGAAGGCCGCCGGCGGCCAGATCATCTTCACGTGATCACGGACACGCGCATCAGTGCCGAGGCGTTGAGCCGCGCCGCGGCGGTGATCCGCCGTCTCGGGCACCCGTTGCGGCTGCTGCTGCTCGATTCTGATTCGCTCCATGCCACCCTCCATCAGGCCGCGGTGGTGAACGGTGGATAGCGATCGGTCGTGAGCAGGAACGCATAGGCCGCCACCCGGAGCCACCAGCGGAACACGCCGACGACGAAATCGAACAGTCCGCGCGGATAGCGACCAGTGACGAGAATCGCGAACCAGGCTACGATCACACACAAGATCGCTGCGACGCAGAGGACGCACAGGACGATGTAGTGCGGAATGGCCAGGAGCCACTTGATCAGCGGCAGGCAGCGATTCAACTCACGGGTGGCGTAAGGGTACGGAATCTCGATATGCACGCCTTGTTCCGCGTCCGTGGATGGATATTCGTCGCCTAGCAGCGCGAGATACGCTGACACGCGGGTACTGAACCGCGTCAGCGCCAGGTTCCAGTCGAACCACCACCGCGGGTATTTCCGGCGGAACAGCAGCATGAGCACGGTCGCCGGAAAGACGATGCCACCGGATCCGACGAGATAATTCGCCGAACCGGCGCGAAGCGTGGCCCTCGTTATTAGAGCCAGGATGATGGCGATGGGAATGACCGTGAACGGCCGGAAGAAGGTGGTCAGCCGGTTCAATTCTCGGTCCGGGTAGTCAATCTCGAGCGTCGCCGGAAATTCCGCCGAGCGGTTTGCCATGGCTCCCTAGCTCCTCTGTCCAAGGTGATGATGGACGCGTGAAGCCGCGTTGAGACGACATTGAGCCGCCCTTCATCCCCGTCATTGCTTGCCTTCAGTGCGCCTCCCTAGACTACGCTCCATGAACCGTCCCAGCGAGCTCTGGCTCTCGTCCCTGATCGTCGCCCTGGCGCTCCCCGCCCACCTGATCGGCCTGTTGACGCCTTCGATCTACCGCGACCCGCCCGTCCTGCTGCCCCAAAACTTGGGGACCGACCTCGTCACGCTGTGCGTGGTCGTCCCGCTGCTCGCGTTGACGACCGTGGCGATGCGGCGGGGATCGCTGCGCGCCCGGTTGCTCTGGCTCGGCGCTCTGGGCTACCTGGTCTACGCCTACGGGATGTACGCGCTCGGCGTGCGGTGGAACCGGTTGTTCTTGGTGTATGTCGCGCTCTTCGGCCTCTCGCTCTTTGCGCTGCTCATCGGGCTCGTGAGGACCGACGCCGCAGAGATTCGTGCCGGGAACCAGGCGGGCGCCCGTTTGGTCCGTCGCCGCCTACCTGACGCTCGTCGCTGTGCCCGTGGCCGCGATGTGGCTCGCAGAGGAGCTGCGTGCGCTGCTCAACGGCACCGTCCCGCCCTCGGTGGTCCAGTTCGAGAGCCCGACGAACATCGTCCACGTCTTCGACCTGGGCGTCGTCCTGCCGGCGATGCTGGTCGTAGCGGTGCAGCTCCTGCGGGATCGGCCGTGGGGCTACGTTCTGGCGGGAATGCTGCTCGTGAAGGCGACGACCGTCGGCCTGTGGGTGGTGACCATGATCTGGCTCAGCGCCCGGCAAGGGTTCGGCGCCCCTGCGGCGTACACCGCGTTCTTCGTCCTGCTGACGGTCAGCGGTGGCGCACTCGCATGGCGCTTCACGGCCGCGTTGGAAAG
>WNGG01007718.1_pt1 | contig 11894 bp, 6 predicted proteins | sample 5400661 | NCBI WGS metagenome assembly WNGG01 (sample SAMN13153372, study PRJNA577476) | soil metagenome | isolation source: 100 cm soil or saprolite under Garry oak tree replicate 1 | place: USA:California | collected 2016-06-15 | reverse complement strand
AACATCGTAATGATGTAACGTCCCCGGAGCAAGACGAAGCGCCGGACAGGACGCCTGCGCCAGACCGGACGCCGGCGCCTTGACGCCGCCTCGGCGGCTGAAATAGTCTCCGCCCGCCGCGATGGAACAACCCCACCTCACCCGAGGCTTCGGCCTCCTGCACGCGACCGCCCTCAACATGGCAAACATGGTCGGGGTGGGTCCGTTCATCACCATCCCGCTCCTGATGGCGGCGATGGGCGGTCCCCAATCGCTGCTGGGCTGGTGGGTCGGCGCCCTCATCGTGCTCTGCGACGGGCAGGTGTGGAGCGAGCTGGGAGCGGCGCTGCCGGGGTCGGGCGGCAGCTACCGCTTCCTGCGCGAGGCCTACGGTCCCGCGCGATGGGGCCGGCTCATGGCCTTCCTGTTCATCTGGTCGTTCGTGCTGAGCGGCCCGCTGGAGATCGCTTCCGGGCTGATCGGCTTCGGCCAGTACGCGGGCTACCTGTGGCCGGGCCTCGCCCGCGGCGGAAGCCGCTACGTGGGCGCCGCCGTCGGCCTGCTCGCGGTCGTGCTGCTGGCGCGGCGGATCACGTTCCTCAGCCGCCTGACGGTGACGCTGTGGGTGGGGACGTTGGCCACGATGCTCGCGGTGATGGCGAGCGGCCTGCCCCACTTCGACGCCGCGCGGGCGTTCGACTTCCCTCCCGGCGCGTTCGACTTCAACCGCGGCTTCGTGCTCGGGCTCGGCAGCGCCGCCCTCATTGCGATCTACGACTACCTCGGCTACTACGACATCTGCTACATCGGGGACGAGGTGCGGGACCCGCCCCGCGTGATCCCGCGCTCGATCCTGTTCTCGATCCTCGGCTGCGCCGTGGGCTATTTCCTGCTCCACCTGTCGCTGCTCGGGGTGATCCCCTGGCGCGAGATGCTGAACTCCAAGTTCGTGGTGTCGGAGTTCATGGAGCGGCTGCACGGGCGGGGCGCGGCGGTGGCGGTCACGCTCATGATCCTGTGGACCGCCTTCGGGTCCGTCTTCGCCCTGCTCCTCGGCTACTCGCGCATCCCGTTTGCGGCCGCGGTCCAGGGCGACTTCTTCCGGCCCTTCGCCCACGTCCATCCGACGAAGCAGTTCCCCGACGTGTCGCTCTACGTGCTCGGGGCGGTGTCGATCGTGGCGTCGTTCTTCACCCTCGACCAGGTGATCACCGCGCTCATCACGACCCGGGTGATCGTGCAGTTCGTGGGCCAGATCGTGGCGGTGCCGCTGCTGCGCAAGCGCCTGCCCGACAGCGCGCGCCCCTTCAAGATGTGGCTCTACCCGGTGCCGGCCGTCATCGCGTTCGTGGGCTGGGCCTACATCTTCGTCACGTCGGGCTGGGGCTACGTGGCGGTGGGCCTGCTCACGCTCGCCGCGGGGGTGGGAGCGTTCCTCGTCAAGGCGAGGCTGGAGAAAGCGTGGCCCTTCGCCGCCGCGGCGTCGCTGCTGGTCGTCCTCGCGGCGCCGGCCGGCGCGCTCGCGACGGAGCCGCCCCGGATCGTGCGTCCCGCGTGGTCGCTGCAGTCTTCGGCCAGGGTCGCGGGCACCGGCCCCGCGATCTCCAAGCCCGGGTACAAGGCCGACGGCTGGTACAAGGTGAGGGTTCCCAACACGGTCGTGGGCGCGCTGGTGGAGAACGGCACCTACCCGGATCCGTACTTCGGGATGAACCTGCGCTCGATCCCCGGGACGACCTATCCCATCGGCGAGCGCTTCACGCTGCTGCCCATGCCCGCCGACAGCCCGTTCAAGCCGTCGTGGTGGTACCGCACGGAGTTCACGGTGCCGGCGGCGCGCGCCGGCCGGGCCTTCGCCCTCCACTTCGACGGGATCAACTACCGCGCCAACCTCTGGCTCAACGGCGAGCGCATCGCGGGGTCGGACGAGCTGGCGGGCGCGTTCCGCCGGTACGAGTTCGACGTCACCCGCCTCGTGCGCACCGGCGCGCCCAACGCGCTGGCGGTGGAGGTGTTCGCGCCCGAGCCGCACGACCTGGCCTTCATGTGGGTCGACTGGAACCCCACTCCCGCCGACAAGAACATGGGTCTGTGGGGCGACGTGTCGCTGACCGAGAGTGGTCCGCTCGCGCTCCGCAACCCGCACGTGGTCAGCCGGCTCCCGCTGCCCGCGCTGGCTCCCGCGGAGCTGACGGTCACGGCGGAGGTGTGGAACGTCACGGACCGCCCGGTGAAGGGCATCGTGCGGGGGACGATCGAGCAGATCCGTTTCGAGAAGCCGCTCACGCTGGCGCCGCGCGAGCGCACGACGCTGCGGTTCACGCCGGCGGAGGTGGCCGGCCTGCGCATCGCCCGGCCGCGCATCTGGTGGCCCTACCGCTACGGTGCCCAGGAGCTCTACACGCTGACGCTGGAGACGGAGGCGGAGGGCGACGCTTCCGACCGGCGGGACGTGCGGTTCGGGATTCACCAGATGGGCTCCGAGCTGACGGACAAGGGCCATCGCCGGTTCGAGGTGAACGGACGGCCCATCCTGATCCGCGGCGGCGGCTGGGCCTCGGACATGCTCCTGCGCCCCGCTTCCCCCGAGCGCCTCGAAGCGCAGATGCGCTACGTGAAGGAGATGGGCCTCAACACCATCCGGCTGGAGGGCAAGCTCGAGAACGACGAGTTCTTCGACGCGGCCGACCGCCACGGCATCCTGCTCATGCCGGGCTGGTGCTGCTGCGACCAGTGGGAGAAGTGGGACAAGTGGGACGCGGAGGACCGGCGGGTCGCGCCGCTGTCGCTGCGCGACCAGGCCCTGCGCCTGCGCAACCACCCGAGCGTGATCGCGTGGTTCAACGGAAGCGATTTCCCGCCGCCGGCCGACGTCGAGCGCGCGTACCTCGACGTGCTCGGCAAGGCCGAGTGGGACAAGCCGGTCGTGTCGAACGCGACCGACGCGCCCGGGCCCGTCAGCGGCCCGAGCGGCGTCAAGATGCGCGGGCCGTACGACTACGTGCCCCCGTCCTACTGGCTGAGCGACACCCGGCACGGGGGCGCCTTCGGGTTCGCGACCGAGATCGGCCCCGGCGCGGCGGTGCCGCCGATCGAGAGCCTGAAGCAGATGCTGCCCGCCGACCATCTCTGGCCGATCGACGACGTCTGGCGCTTCCACGCCGGGGGCGACGAGTTCAAGGACCTGCGGCTCTTCACCGGCGCCCTCGAGGGCCGCTACGGCAAGGCCACGAGCGCCGAGGACTATGCGCGCAAGGCGCAGGCCCTCGCCTACGAAGGCGAGCGCGCGATGTTCGAGGGCTACGGCCGCAACAAGTACGCGTCCACCGGGGTCATCCAGTGGATGCTCAACAACGCGTGGCCGTCGATGATCTGGCACCTCTACGACTATTTCCTGCGGCCGGGCGGCGGCTACTACGGGACGAAGAAGGCGTGCGAGCCCGTGCACGTGCAGTATTCGTACGACGACCGCACGGTGGTCGTCGTCAACGACCTCCCGCAGCCGTTCGCAGGCTTGAAGGTGACCGCGGACGTGTTCGACCTGGACCTCGCCTCGAGGTTCTCGCAGTCATCCGTGATCGGCGTCGCCGCCGACGGCGTGGCGCGCGCCCTCGCCATCCCCGTCCGTCCGAACCTGACGACGACGTATTTCCTGCGGCTGAGGCTCGATGACTCCGCCGGCCGCCCGCTCAGCTCCAACTTCTACTGGCTCTCCACGCGCGAGGATGAGCTCGACTGGGCCAAGACCGAGTGGTACTACACGCCGACCCGCGTGCACGCCGATCTGACGGCCCTGGCCAGCCTCCCGCCCACCACCCTCGCGGTCTCTTCGCGCATCCAGCCGTCAGGGACGGAGGGCGCCGCCGCCGTGACCGTCGAGAACACCGGACAGGCGCTGGCTTTCCAGGTGCACCTCAAGCTCACCGAAGCCGCGGGCGGGCGCGAGATCCTGCCCGTGTATTGGGAAGACAACTACTTCGCGCTCTTGCCGGGAGAGAAGCGCGAGCTGCGCGTCACGTATCCGCGCGGCGCGGCGAAGTCTCCCGCCGTCGAAGCCGACGCGTGGAACGCGCTGCGCGCGACGAACTGACGAAACGCCGCCGGCTCAATTCCGGAGCCGGTGCAACTCGGCCGAGAGCCGGCGGACCTCCGCGACCAGCCGTTTGACCAGCGGCGCGATGTCCCGCACGCGGACGACGTTGTCCGCGGGCTGGCCGTCGATCATCGCTTCGATCCGGTCCAGGTCCGCCGCGGTCGGCGCCTCGTCGACGGGCCGAGTCTCGTCGCTGTCCGGCATGCGTTCAATGATACGGCAGCAGAGATGGCAGCAATCAGCGGTCAGCAATCAGCAGTCAGCAACGGAAAAAGCCCGCTGAACGCCGACACCGACCGCTGAGAGCTGATCGCTCCGAGCGTCCGGTGCGCGCAGCGGAGCAGCAACTGTTACTACCCTAGCGTCCGGTGCGCGGAGCGGAGCGTTTCCTCTGTCGCACGCCGACGGGTTCCCCGGCGGCGTGCGCTTAATGATTTCTCACGCGGAGCGGAGCGCACCGCATTGAGGAAAAAGGGGCGCCGGACCCGATCTGGCCCGTGCGCCCCGCACGTCTCGAAACCGTCGGCCGGATGCCGGCCTAGTTCTTCTTCTCGGCCTTGGCGGGAGCCTTGGCCTCGGCGGCCTCGTGGATCGCGGTGATGGCCTGGTGAGCGCCCTTCTCGTCGTCGCGGCAGGTGAGGACGTACTTGCCACCCGCCTTCACGGTCTTCAGCGCGGCGACAGCCTTGCCCTCGACGGGGGCCGTGGTGTTCTCCTTCTCGCCCTTGATCGTGATGGTGCTCTTGGCGGCGTCCACCGAGACGACCTCGGCGGTGACGTCGTGGGTCTTGGCCGTGGCGGCCTTCTCCGACGCGGCCGCCTTGGCGGCGGGCTGGGCGGCATCGGTCTGGGCCTGGTCGGCGGCGGCGACGCCCGCCACGAAGACCAGCGACAGCAGCAGCGCGAACTTCTTCATATCGGTCTGTTTCTCCTGAAGCGGACCGACACGGTCCGCGTAACCGCCGACTCAGCAAGGGGAATGCCATGCGCACCGCAGCGCGCCTGTCGCCTCAAGTGGTTGGCAGCCCGATCCTTGGCCGAACGGTTAGCGAAGTGGGCTCAGAGGGCGCGCGCCCCTTTTGGTGCGCCCGGTGCCCGTTCTGGGGCACCCTCCATCTCCATCTTCTCGAGGCGGTATTGGAGCGTCCGCCGGCTCAGGCCAAGCAGCCGGGCCGCGCGCGTCACGTTCCCGCCCGCCTTCTCGATCGCCTTCACGATCAGCGATCGCTCCACCGCCTCGAGGTCGATGCCGGCGTCGGGGATCTCGATGTCGGTGGCGCGCTTCGCCGCGCCCGCTCCCGACCGGACGCTCGCGGGCAGGTCGGCGGGCACGACGACGTCGCCCTCGCCGAGGAGCAGCGCCCGCTCGATCACCGACTCCAGCTCGCGCACGTTGCCCGGCCAGTCGTAGGCCATCAGCGTCTTGAGCGCGTCCTCGCTGGCGGCGCGGCGCCGGCTGCCGCCGTACTTGGCGAGGAAGTGGTCTACGAGCAGCGCAATGTCCGTCCGCCGCTCGCGCAGCGGCGGGAGCACGATCGGGATCACGTTGAGGCGGTAGTACAGGTCCTCCCGGAACCGCCCCTCGCGCACGGCGCGCTCGAGGTCCTGGTTGGTGGCGGCGACGATGCGGACGTCGATGCGGATGCGCTCGGTGCCGCCGACGCGCATGACCTCGCGCTCCTGCAGCGCGCGCAGCAGCTTCACCTGCAGGTCGCGCTTGAGGTCCCCGACCTCGTCGAGGAAGAGCGTCGAGCCCGACGCCTGCTCGAACAGCCCGATCTTGCGCATCTCGGCGCCGGTGAAGGCGCCCTTCTCGTGGCCGAACAGCTCCGCCTCGAGGATGCTCTCCGGCAGCGCGGCCACGTTCACCGCGTAGAACGGGCGCCCGCGCCGGTCGCTCTCGTGGTGCAGCGCCCGCGCGACCAGCTCCTTGCCGGTCCCGCTCTCCCCGTAGATCAGGACCGTCGACGTCGAGGCCGCGACCTTGTGGACGATGCGGAACACGTCCTGCATCGACCCGTGCGCCCCCACGATGTTGTCGAGGCGGAAGCGGTCGCGGAGCTGCTCGTGCAGCATCCGGTTCTCGCTCACCAGGTGCGCGCGCTCCATGGCCCGGCGCAGCACCAGCAGCAGCTCGTCCTTCTCCAGGGGCTTGGTGAGGTAGTCGAACGCCCCCTTGCGCATCGCGTCCACGGCGCTGTCGATGGTGCCGTGGGCGGTCATGAGGATCACCAGCGGCGGGGGCTGGAGCTTGAGGATCTCGCTCAGCAGCTCGATGCCGTTGAGGTCCGGCATCTTGAGGTCGGTGAGCACCACGTCGAAGGCGGCGCCCTCGGCGGCCTGCAGCGCCTGGCGTCCGTTGCCGGCGGCGGTGGTCTCGTAGCCCTCCGCCTCCAGGATCATCTGCAGGATGTCGCGCTGCCGGCGCTCGTCGTCGACGACGAGGACCCGCCCCTTCACGAGCCGAGCGCCTGGGCCGCCATCGCCGGCTCCGCGGCCAGGGGCAGGACGATGCGGGCGGTGGTGCCGCGGCCGGGGAAGCTCTCCAGGTGGATGGCGCCGCCGTGGTCGGAGACGATCTTGCGGGTGAGGGCGAGGCCGAGGCCGAGGCCCGCGTCCTTGGTGGAGTAATACGGCTCGAAGGCGCCGCGGATCTCCTCCGCCGTCATCCCGCGGCCGGTATCGCTGACGACGACCTCGATGGCGCCGTTGCCCTCTTCGCCGCCGCGGCGGCGCACGGTCACGGTGAGCACGCCGCCATCCGGCATCGCGTCGACGCCGTTGATCATCAGGTTGAGGAAGCACGTCTTCAGCAGCTCGGGGTCGGCCACCGTCCGCGGCAGGTCAGGCTCGGCCTCCACCGCCAGCGCGATGCCCTGGTCCTTCGCCTTGTGGTCCACGAGCGCGGCGACCTCCCTCAGCACCTCGTCCACCGCGCAGATGCGCGGGTGCAGGCGCATCGGCTTGCCGAAGGAGAGGAAGTCGCCGACGAGCCGGTTCAGCCGCAGCACCTCCGCCTTGACGTTGGCGAGGATGCGCTCGAAGTCCTGGCGCCGGGCCGGCTCGGCCGGCGCCAAGCGCTCGCGCACGTGGTCGATCGACAGGTTGATGAAGTTGAGCGGGTTGCGGATCTCGTGCGCCACTGCCGAGGCCAGCCGCCCGAGCGCGGTCGAGCGCTCGGCGAAATGGAGCCGCTCCTCGAGCAGCCGGTTCTCCCGCAGCCGCTCCACCATCTCGTTGAAGGTCTGGGAAAGGCTGTCGGTCTCGACCGAGCCGCCGCCGGGCACCTTCACCGAGAGGTCGCCCGCCGCCACCCGGCGCGCGGCGTGGTCGAGGTCCTGGAGCGGCCGCGAAAACGACCACGAGAGCACGAACGAGACCAGGATCCCCACGCCGAACACGGCCAGGGTCGCCAGCAGGCGCTTCAAGAACGCCTCTTGCGAGAGCGCCGAGAAGTCCTCCAGGTAGCGCGTGATCAGCAGGTAGCCGACCTTCTGCTCACCGAGCACGATCGGCAGAGACAGCGTGGCCGTGCGCTGGCTGCCCGGCGCACCGGTCTCCTCGCCCAGCACGCCGCGGATGACGAATTGCCGCGGGCCCTTCCTCTTGGGCGAGCGCACGAGCTGCTTGCCGACGTTCATGGGGTTGGTGGAAGCCTGCACCTCTGACGTGTCGGCGAGGGAGACGTCCTTCACGCCGAGCTGGCGCAGCTTCTCCATGTACGCCCTCAGGGCGTCCTTCGGGTCCCCGGCCTCGCCGACCGGCTGCGCCTGCACGACCTCGATGGCGGTCGAGAGGTCCTCCGTGTAGTCCCGGAGCTGGGAGACCAGACGCGCTTCGCTGCGCAGGTGGAGGATGGCGAGGCTGCTGACGGAAAGCACCAGCAGCGACAGCATCGTCAGCAGCAGTCGCGTCTTGAGGGTCAGCCGGCCCAGGAGGGCGCGGACGGGCGGCGCCGACATCAACAGCGAGTCTAGCGCGCGCGAGTGCTTCCGTCGAATGCCGCCCGGGCCGGGGCTACGTCACCGCCAGGTGCTGCAGGTCGTTGAGGATGCCGGCGGCGGTGACCTCGGGGCCCGCGCCGGGGCCGGTGATGACGAGCGGCTCGCGCCGGTAGCGACGGGTCGTGAACGACACGAGGTTGCGTGTTCCCTGCAGGGCCCCGACCGCGGAGTCGGCGGGCACGGCCACGAGCTGGGCGCGCACGCTGCGGGGCGTGGCCACGACCACGTAGCGCAGCACCCGCCCGCGGGCCGATTCGCGCTGCACGCGCTCGCGCCACTCCTCGTCGAGGCTGGGGAGCTTCGCCAGGAACGCGGCGAGCGGCACCTGCCGCAGCGCGGGAGGCACCAGGTCCTCGGCCACGGGCGGAGCGCCGGTGTACCCGAGCAGGCGGCCGAGGATCAGGCCTTTCCGCGCGGCGTCGCGACCCGACAGGTCGTCCCTCGGGTCGGGCTCGGCGTAGCCCAGCGTCACCGCCTCCCGCACCGCCTGCGAGAACGGCTTGCCGTCGGAGACCGCCGAGAGCACGTAGCCGAGCGTGCCGCTCAGGCAGCCCTCGACGCGGAGCACGCGGTCGCCGCTGTCGACGAGCTTGCGATGCGTGTCGAGGATGGGCATGCCCGCGCCCACGGTGGCCTCGAAGCGGAGACGCCGGCCCGAGCGCGCCACCGCCGCCATCAGGCGGGCGTACTCCTCGAACGGGCCGGCCAGCGGCTTCTTGTTGGCGAGCACGAGGTCGAAGCCCTGGCCGGCGGCCTTCAGCAGAAGGTCCGCCGTGTCCTCGGCGGTGACGTCCACCACGACCGGCCGGGTGACCGCATGGTTGGCGATGTGGGCGAGCGTGGCGTCGGCGCCGGCCTTGACGCCGCCGAGGTTGGCCACGAGCGCGCCGCGGTCCTTGCCGCGCGCCAGCCGCAGCAGGCGCGAGCGGGACAGGCCGCGCGGGTCGAAGACGTAGCCGGACCGGTCGAGGAGGCCGACGACGCGGACGCCGGCGTGGCCGTTGCGCGCGGCGAGGGCGTCGGCCAGCGCGCGGCCGACGCGCCCGAAGCCGAGGAGCACGACGTCGGTGCGGTGCTCGGGGCTCCGGCCGCCGCCGATCTTGGAGAGCTGGAAGGCGGAGTGGATCCGGCGCGCGGCCTCCGGAAGCTGCGCGCGGTCGACGATGAAGGTGATGTTCCGCTCCGAGGAGCCCTGGGCGATGGCCACCACGTTGACACCGCCCGCGCCGAGCGCGGCGAACACGCGCGCGGCGATTCCCGGCGTCCCCGCCATGCCCTCGCCGACGACCGCCACCACGCCCACGCCCGGCCGCGCGGTCACGCCGTCGATGAGGCCGGAGGCCAGCTCGTCCTTGAACGCGCGGCGCAGGGCCGCCACCGCCCGCGCCGCCTCGGCCTCGGGCAGCGTGAAGCCGATCGAGTTTTCGGACGAGGCCTGGAAGATCGTGGAAACCGACAGTCCTTCGCCGTGGATGGCTCCGAACGTGCGCGCCGCGATTCCGGGAACGCCCATCATCCCCTTGCCGGCCACGGTGATCAGGGCCTGGGAGGACTCGACGGCCAGCCCCTTCACCGGGTAACGGTTCAGCGTGCGGCGAGCGGAGACCTCGGTGCCCGGGGCCTCGGGGTCGAGGAACGAGCGCACGTGGAGGCGCACGCGGGTTCCGTCGAGCGGGATCAGCGCGCGCGGGTGCAGGACCTTCGCGCCGAAGTACGCCACCTCGGCCGCCTCGCGGTAGTGGAGCTGCGGGATGAGGCGCGCGTCGGGCACGTGGCCGGGATCGGCGGTGAGGATGCCGGGCACATCCTTCCAGAGCACCACGCGCGCCGCGCCGAGCACGCGGCCCAGCAGCGTCGCGGTCAGGTCCGTGCCGCCGCGGCCCAACGTGGAGAGGCTCCCGTCGGGCGCGCGCCCGAAGAACCCGGGGACGATGGGCGTCACGCCGCGTCGCAGCAGGGGCGACAGCGCCCCGCGCGCGCGCTTGCGCGTGGCCTCGAGGTCCGGCACCGCGCCGCCGTGACGCCCGTCCGTCGCGACCACGTCGAGGGCGTCGACGCGCGCCGCCGGCCGTCCCGCGGCGGCGATCGTGGCCGCGACCACCGCCGCGGCCACCCGCTCGCCGCGCGCGACGAGGACGTCGCTGGTGCGCGGCGAGAGATGGCCGAGGGCGGCCACCGCCCGGCAGATCTCGCGGTACTCGCGCGCGGCCCGATCGGCCTCGGCCAGGAGCCGGCGGCGGTCGGGCCCGGGAGGCACGAGGTCGAGGACGAGCGCGCGATGCCGGCGAAGGAACGACGCCGCCTGGGCGCTGGCCACGGCCACGTCGCCCGAGGCGGAGCGGTGGGCGCCTTCGAGCAGGCCGTCGGTCACGCCCTTGAGCGCGGACACGACCACGACGAGGTCGCCCGCGTGCCGCTGCACCAGGCCGACCGCCCGGCGCACCGCCTGCGCATCGGCGACCGACGCGCCCCCGAGCTTCCAGATCTCGAGCGACGTGCGGGGCGTCGTCGGCGACCGGGGCGGGCGGGCCGGGCGGCGGGAGCGGGCCGAGCGGGCGACCGAACGGCCGCGGAGGCGGCGAGGCATCAGCGACCCCTCACCCCTGTCCCTCCCCCCGATGGGGAGAAGGGATTGCCGCAGCAAGATCGCCTCGACCGGCGTCATTCCAGAACGCTTCGAAGTCTGCGAGCCGGCCGTCGATCACGGCGGCGAAGGGCGGGCGGCCCTGCAGCGCCTCGACCGTCTTCATCCCCTGGCCGCTGATCTGCAGCACCACCGGCGCTCCGTCGGCGAACGCGCCCGCCTGGGCCAGCCGCCGGGCCGCCGCCACCACGGTTCCTCCCGCGGTCTCGGCGAAGAGCCCTTCGGTCTCGGCGAGCAGCCGGATGCATTCGACGACCTCGGCGTCGCTGGGATCTTCGGCCCGGCCTTCGGTCCGGCGGATCGCGGCCAGCGCGGTGGCGCCGTCGGCGGGATCGCCGATGGCCAGGCTGCGCACGATCGTGTCGGGCTTCACCGGCTTGGGCTGCGCGAGGCCGGCCTTCCACGCCCCCGCGATGGGAGCGCAGCCCTCCGGCTGCGCTCCGTGCAGGCGCACGGGTCGATCCTCGACGAGCCCCAGCTCGACGAGCTGCCGGAACGCGCGGTCGATCTTGGTCAGCATGCTCCCGCCGGCCATCGGCACCACCACGTGCCCGGGCAGCGTCCAGCCGCGCTGCTCCGCGATCTCGAAGCCCACGGTCTTCGAGCCCTCCGCGTAGTAGGCGCGCAGGTTCACGTTGACGATGCCCCAGCCGTGGCGGTCGCAGATCTCGGCGCAGAGCCGGTTCACGCGGTCGTAGTTGCCGCGCACGCCGACGAGCGTCGCGCCGTAGACGGCGGAGCCGACGAGCTTGGCCGCCTCCAGGTCCTCCGGCACGAGGATGACCGCGCGCAACCCCGAGGCGGCCGCGCCCGCCGCCACCGCGTTGGCGAGGTTCCCGGTGGAGGCGCAGCCGACGGTGTCCATGCCGAACTCGCGCGCCTTGCTGAGCGCCACCGCCACCAGCCGGTCCTTGAACGACAGCGTGGGATGGCAGGCGGCGTCGTACTTCACCCAGAGGTCGTCGACGCCGAGCCGGCGGCCGAGGCGGGGCGCGGGGAGGAGCGGGGTGAAGCCGGTGCCGTGGCCCACCGTGGGCTCGCCGTCGAGCGGGAGCAGCTCGCGGTATCGCCAGAGGCTGCGCGGCCGCGAGGCGATGCCCTCCCGTGTGAAGGTACGGCGGACCTCGTCGAGGTCATAGACGGGATCGAGACCGCCCCAGCACTCGGCGCAGGC
>WNGG01010080.1_pt1 | contig 11895 bp, 9 predicted proteins | sample 5400661 | NCBI WGS metagenome assembly WNGG01 (sample SAMN13153372, study PRJNA577476) | soil metagenome | isolation source: 100 cm soil or saprolite under Garry oak tree replicate 1 | place: USA:California | collected 2016-06-15 | reverse complement strand
CTTCCTGCGCCGGATCCTCGAGGATGCCGCCCTCGTGAGAGCAGTGCCACACGTTGCGGTCAGTGGAGTACGGCTTCTGGACGGTCGCCTGCACCGGGATCCCCTTCGCTTTCACGTAGGCGATGAGATCCTCGCGGCCCTTGAACTGCCATTCCCGCCACGGCGCGATGACCTGCAGGTCCGGCGCGAGGGCGGCATAGGCGAGCTCGAAGCGGACCTGGTCGTTCCCCTTTCCCGTGCAGCCATGGGCGAGGGCCTGCGCACCGACCCGCTCGGCGAGCGCCACCTGATGCGCCGCCATCACCGGCCGCGCCATCGCCGTGCCCAGCAAATAGGTGCGCGCGTACACGGCACCGGCGCGCAGCGTGGGGAAGACGAAATCGCGGACGAACTCCTCGCGCAGGTCCTCGATCACGCAGCCCGCGGCGCCGGAGCGCTCGGCCTTCTCGACGAGCCCGTCGAGCTCGCCGGCCCCCTGCCCGACGTCCGCCGCGAAACAGACAACCCTGGCGCCGTACCGCTCGCGGAGCCAGGGAACGATCGCCGAGGTGTCGAGTCCGCCCGAGTAGGCGAGCACCACCAACCGCCCCATGTGCGCTCCTTGCAGGTTTATGCAGTCAGATGCATAAAGATACAGAAGCCAGGTGGGCTGTCAACCGCCCTCACGCCGGGAGGCCGGCCGCCGCCTTGAGCCGAGTCTGCACCGCGCGCCGGGCGTGGCCGCTCCGCGTGATGACGAGCACCGCGTCGTCGCCGGCGATCGTCCCGACGATCTCCGGCCACGCCGCGGCATCCAGCGCCAGGCCCAGCGCCTGCGCGCCCCCGGCGGGCGTCTTCACGACGAGGAGCGGGCCCACGCCGTCCACGGAGACGAGGTGCGTGGGCAGCAGTTGCTCGAGGTGAGGGCGGATCGTCTGGGGGCCGTCGAGGGGGGGAGCGTAGTGCGAGCCCCCATCGGGGGCGGCCACCTTGGCGAGGCCGAGCTCGCGGATGTCTCGGGACAGGGTCGCCTGGGTGACGTCGAAGCCTTCGGCCTTCAGGAGCTCGCGGAGCTCCTCCTGGCTCGCCACCCGTTCCGACCGCACGATCTTCAGGATGGCGGCGTGGCGCTGGGTCTTCATGGAACAACAAATCTAGCGCTGAGCCACACGCCCGGCGACGACGGTCAAGAGGGCGGTAGAGGGCGGTAAAGGGCGGTAGAGGGCGGTAGAAGCGAACACGGCGAGATCCGCCTCCTTACCCACCTCAAGCGACCCGATCTGGTCGTCGAGGCCCAGCGCGCGGGCCCCCTCAAGCGTGAGCATGCGCAGGGCGTCCTCGCCGTCGAGGCCGGCGGCGACTGCTTCGGCCCGCAGGTTCATGTCCCCCACACTCACCACGGAGTCGGTCCCGAGCCCCACCGGCACGCCCGCGCGGCGCAAGGCCGCGAGCGGGGCGGTGCCGTGTCCGTGCGCGCGATTCGAGCGGGGGCAGTGGGCCACCGCCGCCCCGGAGTCCCCGAGGACTGCGATATCCTGCTCGTCAACCTGAACGCAGTGAATACACAACGTTCCACGTCCCACGACGCCAAGTTCCACGACATGGCGAACGGACGAGCCGCCGCGTGGAACGACGGCGATGCCGCGGTCCTCGCGCGACTCGGCGAGGTGGACCGCGATGGGGAGCCGCTCCCGGCGGGCGAATGCCGCGACCGCCCGGTACAGCGGCTCGCTCACCGTGTAGGGCGCGTGGGGTGAAACGCCGAGGCGACGCTGCGAAGAAGCTAAGGGGCTAAGGCGAGACAATGCCCGCTCCAGCTCGGCGATACTCGCCGTGCACTTCGCTGGGTCGGGTCCGAACACCTCCTGGTAGTAGATGCCGCGCCCGCCCAGGCGGGCGAGCGCTTCCAACGGCGCCCCCGAGCTGCCGGTGTCCGCGACGCAGGTGACCCCGGCGGCCCAGCATGCCCGCACCCCCTGCTCCGCCGCGCGATAGAACTCCTCGGCCGGCGTGGCGTCCTTCAGCTCGCGGATCCTGCGGATCCACTGCGGGAACGAGGGCTCGGCGTTTCGGCCCGCGAGATGGGTCAGCTCGAGATGGGTGTGGCAGTTGACGAGCCCGGGCACGAGCGCGCCGTCGGGAAATTCGAGCTGCTCCGCCCCGCGAGGCGCGGGAACGGCGCGGTTCGAGCCCAGCGCGGCGATCTTCCCGGCGTCGTCAACGAGAACGGCGCCGTCCTCGATCGGCGGCGCCGTGACGGGGTGCACGGAGCGGGCACGGATGCGCAACATCAGGTGTCAGGTGTCGGGTGCTAGGTGTCAGGGGTCACGGCGCCGGCACGGCACTCCCGACACCTGACACCCGACACCTAGCACCTCGACGTCACGGCGAGACCCCCACGCCGAATGGCGCGTGCACGGGGCACGCTTGCGTCGGCTCCGTGCCCGGGTAGAACCAATCCCAGTGCCGCACGGCCTGCGGGCAAAACGGCGTGGCGAGGTAGCCGTTGGACCAGTCCACCTCGCGCGTGATCAGCGAGTCAGGCCGCTCCCAGTCGGGCGGCGCCGGTCGCCGGTCGTATACGTCGCGCATGAACGCGGTCCACGCGGGAGCCACGATGCGTCCACCGCCCGCGTTGTGCTCGAGGATGCGCTGCGGGATGTCGTAGCCCACCCACATGCCAGCCACGAGCTCGGGCGTGTACCCGATGAACCAGGCGTCCGTGTAATCGTCCGTCGTACCCGTCTTGCCGGCCGCGGGGAGCGTGAAGCCGGCCTTCCAGACGGCGCTGAAGGCGGTGCCCCGGCGGATCACGTCCTTCATCACGTCCACCATCAGCCACGTGTGCTCGGGGTCCATGACCGGCTCGCGCCGGATGGCGGGCTGCCAGAGGATGTTCCCCTGCCGGTCCTCCACGCGGAGGACGCCGACCGGCTCGGCGCGGGTGCCGAGCGTCGCGAACGCGGTGTAGGCGGCGATCATCTCGATGGGCTTGACGCTATGCGAGCCGATGTGGATCGACGGATACGCCGGCAGCGGCGTGGTGATGCCGTACCGCCGCGCCTCGCCGATCACCGTCTGCTCGCCCAACCCCATCCCCAGCTTGATGGTCGCGAGGTTGCGCGACAGGTAGAGCGCCTCGCGCAGCGGGATCATGCCGAGCGTCGTGTCGTCGTCGTCCTTCGGCTGCCACGGCGTCGAGTCGAGCTGCATCACCGGCGGATTGAGGGGCGAGTCGTCGAGGATCTCGGTCACCGGATGGCCGGCGCGGATCGCCGCCGAGTAGACGAACGGCTTGAACGTCGAACCCGGTTGGCGCAGCGCCTGGGTCGCGCGGTTGTACTTCGAGTCGTCGAAGTCCCGGCCGCCGATCATGGCGCGGATGTAGCCGGTGTTCGCCTCGAGCGCCACGAGCGCGCCCTGGAGATAGGGAGAGAACGGGCCGTGGTCCTCACCCGACGCCTTGGACGACTCGATGTACTCGCGGTACGTCGTCCGGCCCGGGAACTTCCCGTTCGAGTACACCCCCGCCTCCACCGCGTCGAGCTGCGACTGCAGCGCGCGCTCGGCCGCTTCCTGCATGTCGAGGTCGAGCGTCGTGTAGATGCGCAGGCCGCCGTCGTACAGATCCCGCCCGAAGCGCGCGTCCAGCTGGACGCGCAGCCATTCCACGAAGTAGGGCGCGACGTCGCCGTAGTTCGTGCGATTCGCGGTGAGCACCAGCGGGTAGCTCCTCCAGAGCTCGCTTTCCTCGGGCGTGAGGAACCCCCGTTCCCGCATCAGGCCCAGCACCAGGTTGCGCCGCCGCACGGCGCGCTCGGGGTGGGTCCGCGGGTTGTAGAACGCGGGCGCCTTGGGCAGGGCCGCGAGCGTCGCCGCTTCGGCGACATTGAGCTGGCGCGCCGACTTGCCGAAGTAGATCTGGGCCGCCGCCTCGACACCGTGCGCGCCCGCCCCGAGATCGATCTGGTTCAGGTAGAGCTGGAGGATCGTGTCCTTCGGAAACGCGCGCTCGATCTCCACCGCGACGCGGGCTTCCTTGAGCTTCCGCGTGAGCTTCTTCTCGCGGCTGATCTCCTCGGGGAAGATGTTGCGCGCGAGCTGCATCGTGATGGTCGAGAACCCTTGCGCCCAGCTCAGCGAGAGGAGGTCGTTCTTGATCGCACCGAAGATGCGCCAGTAGTCGATCCCGTGGTGCGAATAGAAGCGCTTGTCCTCCGTGGCGAGGAACGCCTGACGCAGCGCGAGAGGGATCGCGGTGAGCGGGAGCACGGTGCGGCGCTCGGCGCCGAGCTCGGTGATGAGCCGGCCGTCCGCCGCGTAGACCTTGGACGTCTGCGTCTGTCCCGACCCGGGGCCGAGCAGCCGCGAGATGCTGGGGCAATGCTCGCCGGCGCACACCCGGGTCCAGGAGCCGTAAGAGAGGCCCCCGCCGTAGGCACAGAGCAGCAGCGCCGCGGCGAGGCCGCGGCGCCGCACCTTCGGTCGCTTCCACCACGTGACGGGGATCGGCGGCGAAATGGGGTTGGGGGCCGGAATGGAGGCCATCGAGCTACAACCTAGTGGAGCGTGCGGGCGCTTGCCAGCGGCCGGGGCGTGTCGTACGATTCCGCGCCATGCCGGACCTCTTCGCGGAGCTCGGGTGGCGCGGCTTCGTGCACCACGCTACGGAGCACCTCCAGCGCCACCTCGCGGAGCAGCGGCGCACGGTGTACTGCGGGTTCGATCCCACCGCACCCAGCTTGCAGCTCGGCAACCTGATGCCGCTGATGCTGCTCCGGCATTTCCAGCTCCACGGGCACAAGCCCATCGTCCTGATGGGCGGCGGCACGGGGCTGATCGGCGACCCGAGCGGCAAGCGCGGCGAGCGCCCGCTCCTCACCCGTGAGCAGATCCGGGAAAACCTGCAGCGGCAGCGCGATCAGATGCAGCGTCTCCTCGACTTCGATCCCGGCCCCGCGGCGGCGGAGGTGATGGACAACGCCAAGTGGCTGGTCGAGCAACGGCTCGTCGATTTCCTGCGCGACGTCGGCAAGCACTTCACGGTGAACCTGATGATGCAGAAGGAGGCGGTGAAGGCGCGGCTCGACACGGGCATCTCCTACACGGAATTCAGCTACATGTTGCTGCAGGCATACGACTTCCTGCACTTGTTCCGGACGCGGGGCTGCACGCTCCAGGTCGGCGGCAGCGACCAGTGGGGCAACATCACCGCCGGGATCGATTTGATCCGCCGCGTGGAGGGCGGCGAGGCGCACGGTCTCGTCGCACCGCTCGTCACCACCGCGTCCGGGGCCAAGTTCGGCAAGAGCGAAGCGGGCGCGATCTGGCTCGACCCGGCGCTGACGTCGCCCTACGCCTTCTATCAGTTCTGGGTCAACACCGACGATCGCGACACCGAGAGCCACCTCAAGCTGTTCTCGCTCAAGTCCCCCGAGGAGCTGAAGCAACTGCTGCACCGGGCGAAGCAGAACCCCGCGAGCCGGGAAGCCCAGCGCGCGCTCGCCGCCGAGGTGACGGAACGCATCCACGGCGACGCCGTGCAGAGCGCGATGGTCGCGTCCGAGATTCTGTTCGGGGACTTCGACCCGCATGAGGCGAGCGGGAGTGTGTTCGACACGCTCGCCCGGGAGATCCCCACGACGATCATCCCGAGCAAGGACGGCCTCACGTTGGTCGATGCGGTCGTGCAGGGCGGGCTCGCGAAATCGAAGAGCGAGGCTCGCCGCTCGATCGAGCAGGGCGGGGTCTACGTGAACCAGCGGCGCGTCAAGGACGCCGCCCGGCGCATCGAGCCGGCAGACTGGCTGGCGGATCGGAACGTGCTCTTGCGCAAGGGCAAGAAGGACTACGCCTTGGTGCGGGTGGGCGGGTAGACACCGTGAAGGCGTGACATGACGCCACGACGCCATGTTGCACGAATGACCCCACACACTCTCTTGGAACGTGGCGTCATGGCGTCGTGTAACGACTTCTTCCCGCGCTACCCAAGCTGGTCTAGCACATCCAGCACCCGCGCCATCTCCTCGGCCGTGTTGTAGCAGTGGGGGGCGAGGCGGATCGCGCCTTCGCGCAGGGAGCAGACGACGTGTGCGCGCTTGAGCGCGTGAAAGGCCTCGGCGGGCCGGTCCGGGGCGATGCACACGATCGCGGAGCGATGCACCTCGTCGCGGGGTGAGACGAGGCGCGCGCCCTTCTCGTCCGCCCAGCGGAACACGGCCTCGTGCAGCGCCCGGGTGTACCGGGCGATGTCGGCGATGCCGATCTCCGCGAGCATGCGGATCGACTCGGTCATGCCATAGAAATCCTGGTACGGGAGCGTCACCATCTCGAACCGGCGGGCATCGGCGCGGAAGGTCGGATTGTACTCGGTCAGGCGTGAAAAATCGTCCGTCCCCTCGAACGCCATCCAGCCGGTGACCGCGGGCTCGAGCGCGGAGACGAGCTCTTTGCGCACGTAGACGAACCCCGAGCCCCAGGGCGAGAGCAGCCACTTCTGCCCGCCGCAGGCAAGGACGTCCACCGGCGTCTCGCGCACGTCCAGCACCGAGTTCCCCACGCCCTGGATTCCGTCCACGACCAGGAAGGTCCCGTTCGCCCGGCACGCGACGCCGAGGCGATCGAGGTCGGCGCGATAGCCGTTGGCGAACTGCACGAACGACACGGCGAGCACGCGCACGCGGGGATCGTGCAGGCGCTCGACGAGATAGTCCTCGTCGGGCCACCCCTCGGCCCCGCACGGCGCGAGCTCGACTTCGATCCCCTGCTTCTGGAGCAGCAGCCACGGGTAGACGTTCGCCGGGAACTCCCGGTCGGACACCAGCACCATGTCGCCCGGTTTCAGGGGCAGCGCGCGGGCGGCGAGGTTGAGCCCGTGGCTCGTATTGGTGGCGAGCGCGACCTCGCTGGGCGCGGCGTTGAGGAGCCCCGCGATCGCCTCCCGCGCCGCCTGGAGCACGGCCCGGAGCTCGCCGTCCGGCAGCAGGTGCGGCGCCGTGCGTTTGGCGGTGAACGCATCGAGGGCGCGGCGGGTGCGCTCGGGGATCGGGCCGATGGACGCGTTATTGAGGTAGACGGTGTCGGCCGTCCAGGGAAACTCCGCGGCGCGCAGGGCCCGGAGGCTGTCGCGCAGCGCCCGCAGGCGGGTCGGGTGGTAGGCGACGTCGGTCATGACGACGCCCGGCGCACGTCCAGCGCGTCCCGCAGCCCGTCGCCCAAGAGGTTCAGGCCGAGCACCGCGACTCCGATCGCGAGCCCCGGGAACAGCGACACCCAGGGCGCGACCCGGAGCAGATCCCGTCCCTCCGCGACCATCGCCCCCCACGACGGCGTCGGCGGTTGGGCCCCGAGCCCCACGAACGACAGTGCCGCTTCGGCCATGATCGCTCCGCCGATGCCGAGCGTCGTGGCGACGATGACCGGCGCCAGCACGTTCGGCAGGATGTGGCGCGTGACGAGTCGCGCATCGGAGGCGCCGAGCGCCCGCGCCGCCTGCACGTAATCGAGCGCGCGCACCACCAGCACCTGGCCGCGTACCAGGCGCGCCATGCCCGCCCAGCCGACGAGTCCGATCACGAGACAGATGACCGGGAGCGACGGCTTGACCGCGGCGGCGATGGCGATGAGCAGGAGCAGCGACGGGAAGGCGAGGGTCACGTCGGCGACGCGCATGACGGTCGCGTCGACCCAGCGCCCGGAGTAGCCGGCGACGAGCCCGAGGGCGAGCCCCACGGCGAGGGAGACCGCCTGGCTCCCGAGCCCCACGGTGAGCGACAGCCGGGCGCCGTAGAGCACCCGGCTCAGCACGTCGCGACCCTGCGCGTCCGTGCCCAGCAGATACGCCGACGACGGGGGCTGCAGGCCCGCCGACAGGTCGCCCCGGTAGGGATCACCCGGCGCCAGCCACGGCGCGCCCAATGCAACGAGCGCCAGCAGCACGACGACCGCGAGACCGGCCACAGTCCAGCGACTGCGCGCGATGCGACGGCGGATCAGTAGCGCGGGCATAGGGGCCACGACTACGTTACTCGGAAGTTCACCTTCCGGGCAAGCGGCGGCGGTTTCTTGAAACCCGACAGACGGTTCACTCTGGTCCTCGGCGGCGGTGGGATGAAGGGGCTCGCGCACATCGGCGTGATCCAGGCGCTGACCGAGCGGGGCCTCGTGCCGACTCGCATCGTCGGGTCGAGCGTCGGCGCGCTGGTGGGCGCCGCGTGGTCGGCGGGACGCAGCATCGCCGAACTGCGAGACATCGCGGTGAACCTGCGCCGCCGGGACGTGTTCGCCGTGGCCCACACCGACATGGCGTTCAAGCGCATGCGCTCCCCGGCCCTGTTCCGCCGCGAGCCGCTGGACGCGCTCATCCACGGGCTCGTGGGCGACGTCACATTCCAGGAGCTGCAACAGCCGCTGGTGGTGAACACCGTGGACATCAACTCCGGAATGCAGGTGTTCTGGGGCCTGGAGGGGCTGGATGAGGTAGCGGTGACGGACGCGGTGTTCGCGTCATGCGCCCTCCCGGGGTACCTGCCGCCGCGCGAGATCCGCGGGCGCTTCTACGTGGACGGCGCGACCGTGGACAATCTGCCCGTCGGCACCGCGCGGATCCTCGGGGCGGACCTGATTCTCGCCGTCGACGTGTCGGCGTCGAACGCGTTCCGCGAAGACGTGCAGGAGGAAGGCTTCGCCGCGGTGTTCGCCCGGGCCACCGAGATCGCCATGCAATCGCTGCTCGAGCTCCGGCTCCGGGAATGGGGCACGCCGCCGATCTACTACATGCACCCGCGGGTCGAGCACATCTCGCCCTTCTCGTTCGATCATCTCCGCGAGCTGGTGGAAGAGGGGTACCGCGCCACGGTCGCGGCGCTCGAACACCCCGAGGAGTGGCCGGCGCCGGGCGATCCCGGCGTGTACCCCAGGCGCCGCGTCTCCGTGCGCGTGCAACGCGAGCGCTGCATCGGGTGTGGAGCCTGCCTCGTGCAGGCCCCGCCGGGCATGTTCGTGCTGGATGCGCAGGGCAAGGCGGTCGTAACGCGACCGGATCAGGAGTGGTCCCCGATCGACGGCGAGTTCATCCGCCACTGCCCGACCTTCGCGATCAGCGCGCGTCCGACGCCGGCCGCCGCCGAAACTCGCCGTCAATCCGGATGAGGTCGGCGACGACGCGGTCCCAGTTGTAATAGGTCTCCGCCGCGTGGCGGCCCGCCGCCCCCATGCGCCGCCGCAGCGCCTCGTCGGCGAGCAGCCGCGTGATGGCGCCCGCCACCGCCGCCGGATCATCGGGATCGGCCAGGACTCCCGTCTCGTTCTCCCGCACCGCGTCGGGAACGCCGCCCGAGCGCCCGCCCACGACCGCGAGCCCGCACGCGGACGCTTCCACGATCGCGATCCCGAATCCCTCGGCAAGGAGATCGTACCGCCTCGAGACGCCGACATAGAGGTCCGCGGCGTTGTAGACCGCGGGGAGCTCGGCGTCCGGCACGAAGCCCAGGAACCGCACCGCGTCGCCCAACCCGAGTCCCGCCGCGAGGCGCTGGAGGTGCGGCCCGGCGGAGCCGAGGCCCGCCACGGCGTAGCGGGCCGTGGGGAAAGCCGCGCGCACCGCCGGCAGCGCCTGGATCACCGTATCGATTCCCTTGTGCCGGTCGAGCCGGGAGACCGTGAGGAGCCACGGCCCGCCGTCGAGCCCGTACTTGCGGCGGACGGGGCGCGGATCGATGCCGGGCCGGAAGTGGGACGGCGTCGTGCCGGGGAGCACGACGCGCACGTCGGCGGCGAGCGCCGCGCAGTCGAGGGTCGTGAGCAGTGATCGGGCGAGGTCCGCGGTCCAGCGGCTGTTGGCCACGACGACGGCGCACCGGCACAGGAGCTGGCGCGCCGTCCAACGCTTGAAGGCGGAGCGGCGCCGCTTCGCGTCGAGCAGCAACAGCTCCGTGCCGTGAACGATCACGCCGTACGGGAGGCCGTAGCGGGCCTGCGTCCAGCGCGCGGGATACCCCGCCGGCTTGAGCTCGCCGCACCAGGCGAACCCCGGCCGGAGGCGCCGCGCCAGGTCGCTCGCCCGCCGGGTCCAGAGCGCGAGCCCGTTGAGCGTGCGGAGACGCGTAGCGCGGATGCCGACGCGGTCGATGCGCTGCGGGAACCCGGGGTCGCTGGTTTCACTCCCCGCGTACCGCCCCGTCGAGACGACGAGGGACTGTGGCGGGTAGCGGCGGGCGATTTCCCCCATCCAGCGGGCGATGCCGCCGCCGTGGGGCGGAAAATTGAACGCAAAGAGGAGCGTCGTGCCTACGACGTCACCTCGGCCTCGATCGCGCGGAGGTCCCGCACGACGCGGTCCCAGTTGTAATACGTCTCGACCGCGCGGCGCCCGCCCGATCCGATCCGCTTCGCCAGGTCGGCATCCTGAAGCAGCCGACAGATCGCGTCGGCGAAGGCGGCCGGATCCTCCGGTCGGACGAGGAAGCCCGTCTCCCCGTCGCGCACCGCGTCGGCGACGCCGCCCGAGTCCCCCGCCACCACCGGCAGGGCGCACGCCGAAGCCTCGACCAGCGAGATCCCGAATCCCTCGACGCCGATGTGCTCTGCGCGGCGCGAGGCGCCGACATACACCGACGCGAGGTTGTAGAGCGCGGGGAGGTCACGATCGGCGACCTCACCGAGGAACCGGACGCGGTCCGCCACGCCCAGCTTCTCGGCGAGCCCGGCGAGCCGCTCCCGCTCGGGGCCGTTCCCCGCGACGATGTAGCCCACTTCGCCCGCGCGCGCGACGACCGCCGGCAGCGCCTCGAGCACCGTGTCCACTCCCTTGTGCGCGACGAGGCGCGCCACCGTGAGCAGCCAACGCCCGCCGTCCGGCAGCTCGAAGCGCCGCCGCAGCTCGCCGGCGTCCACCCCGGACCGGAAGCGTTCGGGATCGGTCCCGAGGTGCACGACGCGCAGGCGCTGGCCGTGGCCGTCGAGCCCGAGCTCCCCCAGGACGGTGAGCGCGAGGTCGCGCGTCCAGCTCGAGACCGCCACGAGCGCCGCGGCGCCGCCGATGATCGCGCGGGCCGAGTGGCGCTTGAAGCCGGAGTGGTGGTATTTGTGCTGCTCGGAGAGCAAGTCCGCGCCATAGAAGAAGATGCAATAGGGGGTGTGGGTGCGCTCGAACACCCACCGGGCCGGGTAGCCTGCGGGCTTCACGTTGCCACAATACACGAAGCCCACGTGGTGCTGGCGGGCGAGGCTCGCGGCGCGACGCGACCAGAGCAGCAGCCCCGGGAGCGTCTTGGTCCGCCCCCGGCTCACCGGCAGCCGGTCCACCGCCCCGTTGAACTGTCCGTCCACCTCGGCTGCATCGGGGTCCTGCGGCGTTGAGACGATCAGTTTGCCTTTGGGATAGCGCTTGAGGAGCTCACCGTGCAGCCGGGCGATCCCGCCGCCCATCGGGGGGAAGTCCTGTGCGAGTAGCAGGCTGGTCATCGCGGGCGCTCCCGGGGGGAAGGGTCGGCATGCCCCAGGGAATGCTAGGGGAAGCGAGCGCCTCGCGGTAGACCGCCTCGGTCCGCTCGGCGGCGCGCTCGATCGTGAACTCGCGGCGCACGAGCTCCCGGCCGGCCCGGGCGATCCGACCGGCGAAATCCGCGTCGCCGAGCACCCGATCGAGCGCCCGGGCCCACGCGGCGGGATCGAGCGGCGGGACGAGCACCCCCGTCTCCCCGGGAGTGATGAGGTCGCGACTCCCGCCTGCATCGGACGCAACCACCGGCAGCCCAAACGTCATCGCTTCGAGCAGCGCCTGCGACAGTCCTTCCATGCGGGACGGCAGGGCGGCCACGGCGGCCAGGTGATAGAAGGCCAGCGCACGGTCGGTGAGGGGAACGAACACCACCCGATGCCGGCCAGGGGCCGCTTCTCCAAGGGCGCGGAGCCGTT